>TARA_R110002073_G_scaffold41466_8_pt1 | contig 14822 bp, 6 predicted proteins | sample TARA_R110002073 | Tara Oceans TARA_R110002073 (sample SAMEA4397174) | marine metagenome | biome: Polar Biome; feature: [DCM] deep chlorophyll maximum layer (ENVO:01000326); material: water (ENVO:00002006), including particulate matter (ENVO:01000060) such as... | depth 40 m
CCTCGTGTCGAGCTCGGCGAAGATCTTTATTTCGACCCCCGTTTTCAAGATACGTTTGAGATCGCGAAAGCATCAAAACACATCACGGCATCCCCTGCGTTGGCGAGCAACGATCAGGCGGCGAGGTTTCATGTGCTATTGGTGTCACCGGTATTTCATGCGCTCGAGGATGATTCCCAGGCAACCGCTCCGCACCAGTTAAAGGGATTTGTCGTCGGGCGATTGCGTTTGGATCAAGTGCTAGAAAATGCCCTCGAGCCATTAGCCCCTGCGGGAATCAAGATCCAATTGTTCGAGAACACGGCGCCCTACGACACACGCCCGGCCTACCATCATCATTCGCGGATCGCCGAACAGACACTGGGGGAAATCGGCTCGACCGGGTTGCTCGGTGTGGAACCAGCCGCGACGCTACATTACGACGGCTATATCCAACAGGCGGGACGCACGTGGACATTGCACTGCACCGCAAACGCGGACTATGTGGCGGTTCGTCGCGATTCGACTCCGCGTACGATGTTGTTCATTGGACTATTGACCTCAGCGATTCTGAGTGTGTTTGTCGCTTACCTATTCCTCCGCACCGAACTGGTCTCGCGGTTAGTCGTCGGACGGACCGCCGATTTGAACCAAGCCAAATTGAAAGTCGAAGAGCAACTGGCTAAACAAGAAGCGTTGGAAAAAGAACTGCATGTCAGTCGCGAGCAGTTCAACGTGCTGATGCTCGGGTGTAACGACGGCATTTTCGAGTGGGATTTGGAAACAAACAAAGTATTCTTTTCTCCACGATTCCTCGATATGTTGGGCTACAAAGACGAAGGGATCGGCGATGATGCTGACGCGGCGATCCAGTTAGTACACCCGGATGAACGGCACCAAGTTTCTTCAAAACTTGAACAATACATCCGTGGTGATCTCGATAAATTTGAAGTCGAGTGTCGCATTTTGCACAAAGACAATCACTATGTGCACGTGCTCTCTCGGGCGTTCACCGTTTGCCGCGATGGCGACAGCCGACCGCATCGATTAGTGGGGAGTCACGTCGATTTGACGGAGTGGAAACAGCATGAAATCGAGCTGAACCAATTCAAAACGACACTTGACCAGACCCATGATTCGGTGTTCATGTTGAATCCCGAAACGCGTACGTTTTATTACGTCAACCAAGGTGCGACAAAGTTACTTGGCTATTCCGCCGAGGAATTATGTCAATTGGGACCAAGGGATATCGATGTCGGCATGTCAGCGGACGATCTGCAGCGAATGATCGTCAGTCTGAAGTCGGGCGAAACCACGATGCAACGCGTCGAAACGGTGGTGCGGCGAAAGGACGGACGTGATGTCCCGGTCGATCTTTTTGTGCAATACATCGCCCCTTCCGACGAACCGCCACGGTTCGTCACCATCGTTCGGGATATCTCGGAGCGAAAGCAAAACGAAGCGGTACTTGCCGAACGCAATCGCTTGGCACTGTTGACTGCCGACGTCGGGGTCGCATTGTCGCGGGCCGATGACCTGCAGATAGGGTTGCAAGAGTGTTGCCAATCGATGATCGATCGATTGCAGGTATCAGCGGCACGGATCTGGACCATGGATGCGGCACAATCCGTGTTGGAATTGCAGGCCAGTGCCGGATTGTCCCCGGACCGCGACGGTGCTGATTCACAAATTCCGGTGGGCGAACGCTGCGTCGGTCGCTTGGCTGAACGAGCCCGCCCCTTCTTGACCAATGACCTACAAAACGATCCTGAACTTGAGGACCAGCATTGGGCACAATCGCACCACTTAGTTGCCTTTGCCGGGTACCCTTTGATCGTCAGCGATCACGTGATCGGTGTGTTAGCGTTGTTTGGACCACAACCTTTGAAAGTCAACACGCTCGAATCACTTGCCTCGATCGCTGATACCGTTGCCGTATTTGTCGAACGCAAACGGGCCGAAGACGAGTTGCAACAATCGCATCAACTGATCTCGAAACTCTCGTTGGTCGCCAGCAAGACGCAGCACGCCGTCTTTATCATGGATGCCCAATGTCGCATCGAATGGGTAAACGAAGCGTTCACCCAAATGAGTCAATACGACGCGTCCGAAGTCGTCGGGCGACGCCCCGCCGATTTCCTGATTGGCCCCGAGACTGATCCCGATACCATTCGTACGATTCGATCCAAAATCGAAAGTCGCGAAAGTATCGCGGTTGAAGTCTATAACTACAAGAAATCCGGCGAAGGACATTGGATCGATCTGAAGATTGACCCCGTCTTTGACGACCATGGCGATCTGTGTAATTTCATCGCCACGCAAATCGACATCACCCAGCGTCGTGAAAACCAACAGGCGCTGGTTGCGGCAAAGGTCGAAGCCGAGCGGGCGAGTAGCGCCAAGAGCGAATTTCTGGCAAGCATGAGTCATGAATTGCGTACTCCGCTGAACGGGGTGATTGGCATGACCGAGTTGCTTGCCGATTCGCCGCTGGATGATCGCCAACGTCGCTTCGTCAGTGCCTGTCAAAGTAGTGGCAAGGCGCTGCTGGAATTGATCAGCGATGTTCTCGATTTTTCCAAAATCGAAGCGGGGTGCATGGAACTGGAACACCATTCCTTTGATTTACATCAATTGCTTGACGATGTGGTGCTGAGTATGCCGCCACGTTTGGGAGACAAGAATGTCGCACTGAAGTACTCCGTCGATGGTCATTCCGTCGATGGCCACTGTTTGGATGGCGAATGCGTCAATGACGCCCATTCGCTGCGACTTGTCGGCGATAGCCATCGACTGCGCCAAGTGCTCGTGAATCTGTTGAGCAACGCGATCAAATTTACCGATCAGGGGGAAATCAACCTGCAAGCCGAACGCCAAAAACAGTCCGAGCATGACGTCACCCTGCTGTTTTCGATTACCGACACCGGCATCGGTATCCCCGCGACGCGGCTGGATCGATTGTTTCAATCCTTTTCGCAAGTCGACAGTTCGATCAATCGAAAATATGGTGGCTCGGGACTTGGGCTTTCGATCTGCAAAGCGATTGTTGAAAAAATGGACGGCGAGATCGGCGTCGAAAGTCGTGAAGGCGCCGGTTCGCGATTTTGGTTTACCGCCAAGTTCCGCTTGTGTAATGCGGAGGTGTCAAACGCATCGCAGGTCGATTCAAAGGTGTCTAAACCGGCGATGGAAAAACGATTGGCGGGCACGCGCATCCTGTTAGCCGAAGACAACAAAATCAACCAACTCTTTACGCGTGAGATGCTGTCGCGTTTTGGATGGAATTGTGATGTGGTTGAAAATGGCATGGAAGTGCTCGAAGCGTTGGAGCAGCGGCCCTACGACATCGTGTTGATGGATTGCCAAATGCCAACGATGGATGGCTTCGTTACGACAAAACAAATTCGCGAAAAGGAAGCGAAAAACGGGACAGACAGCGGGATTGTCATCGTGGCACTGACCGCGAACGCCATTCAGGGCGACCGGGAACGTTGTCTCAATGCGGGGATGGACGACTACCTTGCCAAACCATTTGAACCTGCTCAATTGAAATCGACGATCGAAAAATGTTTCGCGGAAGTCGCACGTCGCTCCGTTTGCGAACATGCCGGTAAGTGATGCCCAAATGCTCGGGCATGCGGTTCGTGTCACCAGACTGCGAAATCTTCGGACAGGAAACACCACGGTGAACAAGCCCGCTATGAGAGACGAGCCCGCTGTGACAGACGAGCCCGCTGTGACAGACAAGCCCCGGATGCCAATAAGGACGCTCACGGTCGGGCGTAGACGCGGATTGGTCCTGCTGATCGCTTTCTGTAGCGTCGCCTTCTTCATCGCCGATGTGGCAACCCCAACTTGCGTGCAAGAGGCGTTTCCTGCGATGCTTGCGATTGGCGTCGTCACGGCACAGCTGACTGTGATCTGCGTGTGGGGAACCCTCGTTCGAGGTACGTTTTGGATACGGCTTCCCTGGACGTTGCTGCTGCTGGTCGTTTCCTGGTGCGGCTTCGCGTGGGGGATCACTCTTGAAAAAGGAGATCCCAATACCGAAGCGATGCTCGGTGCTGCGGCACTTTGGACGTTCGGATTCATCACTAGCTTTGTGCCATTGAAGATCGCCGCATTATTTTTTCGCTGGCAGATCGTCCACGATACAGAAGACAGTCCGAACGCAGGCCGAAATTTCAACTACGCGATTCGTGACATCATGATCGGCACGTTACTGTTGGCGATAACCATGGGCATCGGGCGCGGCATGCTAACGGGCGAAGACATTAGCTTCGCACTCGCCCTGCATGCCAGTGGGCTCGACGCCCCAGAGCCATTGTTTGCAATTACGCTCTATGGAATGGTCAGCCTGCTCGTGAAGCTGCCCTGTATTTGGATCGCTCTGGGCGAAAAGGCCGAGAAGATTCCATCAAGAATTGGCGTCTGGGTGGTCTACTGTTTTCTGCTGACGCTTTTCGAGATCGGTCTGTTGCTCTCCGTTCTCGGAGATCCCGGAAGCGAATCCATTTCGATTTTCGGAGGAATGATAATCAGCCATCAATTGATGGGCGCGATTATGTTGGCCGTTTGCTGCACGCTGCGTGGATTGGGTTACCGGCTGGAACGGTCAAGAAGCCCGCAAGCGGAGCGACGAAGCGCTACCACTACCGCCGCCGTTCACCCCGAATCGGCTTGAAGTCGCTGACACCATTGTCGGATGCGAAGGAAATTCTAAACTGCCATTCGCATGCATCGCAGGCGCCGAAATCCGTTTCGTTAACTAACCACATCCGTTTGGAATTGGAAATACATGCCTCATTGGATTGCTTTGATTCGCGGAATCAACGTCGGTGGTCACAACAAGATGCCGATGGCGGAACTGAGGACGACACTGGAAGCGGCTGGCTGTTGCTCGGTGCGGACTTACATTCAAAGTGGTAACGTCGTCTTCACATCTCCGAATCAATCCAAACGGAAGCTTGTCAAACACCTTGGCGACGCCATCGAAGACCAATTTGGGTTTCGCCCCGCCATTCTGCTACTCTCTAAAGATGACTTTCGCACCGCCGTCGCGAGCAATCCATTTCTTGACGCGATCGCCGCGGCAAAAACGCTTCATTTTTTCTTTCTGGATTCAGCCCCTCGCTCGCCTGACATCGACACACTCACCAAACTCGCGACGTCGACCGAACGTTTCAAACTGGTCGACACGGTGTTCTATCTTCACTCACCCGATGGCATCGGGCGCTCGAAACTTGCCGCGGGTGTGGAACGCAAACTTGGCGTGCCGGCGACCGCCCGAAACTTTAGGACCATCCAGGCCTTGTCCGAAATACTGGACGCCGAATAACTCAAACCGAGCGAGTAGCGTGGCAATCGACGGATCAGGGATCGATCGAAAACGTCCAGCGGTCTGCGTCGTTGCCGCCCGAGACGATGTAGCGGCGAGGCAGATCATCCGCACCGGAGTGTGCCGTCATGGGTGCGGCTACATAACCGCCGCGGCTGAGCAGGGTGACGTTTGAATCCAACACATTGACGGAAGCTTGGCCGGACGCCAACACTTCGCAGACATCATCGCTGCCGAACGCCCCCCGCTCGGACGCATCATCAACGGTGCCATTAAAGTCATCATCAACCTCGGCGCGTCCCGGCCGACCATCCTCACCATTGGTCACGACCACCAAGGCGCCCGCATCAAACGACAAGGGCTGCACCTCGGTCCCGCTGGGCATGTCATGGGGCTGAGAAAACGCGGCATGCCGTGCGGCATCTTGAGCCTGAATCAGCTCAGGCGAGACCTCGTGAGTCGAAGCCATCCAAAGCGAGCCAAAACGCAACACAACGGCAAGTGAAAGCAAGATTGGGATCAGCAGCGTTTTCATAGTGAGATCAAAGGTGCGATGGCGATCAGGCAAAATCCCGAACAAACTCGAGAGGACGTTCGGATCGCCGAGCGATCAACGACATTGCAAAACTTCGTTAGCGATCACCTCGATGAACTACCGTGCCTTGTTGGAATTGGCGTGTCGAAGGGTTTTCCAAACGAACGGTGATGCTGATAGCTTCCGGCTTGGTGGTAAACGGTGCGGAGGTTTCGCGTTCGCGTGGATCGTCAGCGCCTTTATCTGGATTGCCGTTGTTATCCAGCCCGTCCGCCCCCAGATCAATCGATGCCGCATCGAACGAGGCCCACGTTTTCCACAATGTTCCCGCGAATTGGTTGGATCCGGATTGATAGCGACGATCCTGAAGATAGCCATCACGTTCATAGGCGGATGTGTAAGTGTCAAACGCAGGCTGGAACAATGCGATCTGAGGTCCGCTGGTGTTGATCACAAGCCGGCCTGAAAGCAGCAATGAATCCACGTACGTCCTGTTGCTAATCGATGTTGTATAGCTGGTTATCGACGGCGATATTCCCGAGAACGTACTCTGAATTCGGGTGATGGCAACGGCGCCATTGGTCGCGTCGGAGAAAGCATCGTTCGCTTTGTGGCTGGTTGAGGATGATGCCGCCATTTGCCGAGCCTGCCATCCTCGGATCGGGCCACCGGCCAGAACGGGATATGCCAAATCGACGAAGCCGCCTTGAAGTAAAACGGGGGTGCCGCTGTCTCGCAACGCTTCGCGGTAGCCCACGTCGCCAGGCCCCACGACGACGCTGCCGGAAGTTAGTAGAAAGTCGGCGCTGGGGTCAAAGATTTTGAGATCCAAACCGCGGCAATCGGTTGCAATCACATCTTCGCCTTGCCGTGTCCCCGTTAACACGAACTCACGACGTAGATACCCGCTCCAGCGACTATCCAGCACCACTGGATCAGTATTGGTTGCCGAATCTTCGGGACGCAATGGAGGCGTCGTGGTTGTCGAAGCGTTTGCAACGATGCCAACCGGTGGCTCAAGTGCCAGAATCGGCATCGATGTCCGCGTCGTGCCGCCACCTGAGATCAACGTCGCTTCGGGGACACGCACATGAGCAAATCGGTTGTGCGGTTTGGCCAAATCGTCGAGCGAGTTGGCAATGACGGTATTGTTCTGAGTACCGTTTGTATTCAGACCACGACGTACCGACAGATCACACTGCTGTGTAATTGTTGCCATACCGGTTTGCCAGTTAGCACCAGCGGTCAGGTGATGCAATCCACCGCCAGAAGCGAGATTTAGATCGGGACGGATCAACAAAACTCGCCGGTACAACTGCAAGCGGTCGGGCAGGTTATCACCATCGACATCGATCACCGCGCCGGTGGTTGGATTTCGATCGGGATTGGTGAAGTAAACAATTTCAGCATATTTCGAACGGATTACTACGGGATTGGTATCGGTCGATGTTCCGGTAAGAACGAATTCGGGTACCTTTCCTGTAAACCATGATCCTGGTTTTGCGACCGCTGTGAAAGCGAAATAATCATCCAAATCGCCGTAGCGTGCGTCACGTGGAAGGATTTGGCCATCGAACGTTGCCGACGGACCGAATAGAGACGAAGTTGCGTTCGTCATCGGCCCTTCGTAATACAAAAAGTATCCCGGTTGATCAGGGCCGCCGTTACTGGGCTCAAGGGTGACCGTGCACCGTTTCAACTCGTCTCGCATCCGATTGGTGACGTCGCGAATGTCGTTAGAGATTTTGACGTCCCCTCGACTGTCACGCACCCGTTCACCCACGTACGCAAACGCACGCGCTAGCCCCGCCATCATCAATAGTGTCACCGCCATTGCGACGAGCATTTCGATGAGCGTGAAGCCGTTTCGGTTTCGGAACTTGATCAAGTCTCGGTTCTTTGGTTTTGAGATTCGCATCATTGGTAAAACCGTTCAAAAATGACTGTGTTACGAGCATTCATTTCTTGCCCAGGAATGAAGCCGACGGGAATCGAGCGATCGATGATGAACATCGCTTGATAGCGTTGATTCTCACCAATCGCCTCTTTGTATTCGCGTCCGAGACTATTGACGTTGGTCGGATCGACTTCGAAGAATCCCATCGTCAAGCGAACTAAGAAGACTTGGGAATTGTCCGACGCCAAGTTTGGCATCCGCATCACCGTTTGGTATCGCAAAAACGGATTGCGTCCACGATCCAAATGGGTTGAAAGCGGAAGCGCGGTCGAGGTTCTTACAAATTGAGGGTACGGATCCGCAGTGATCGTTTCTTCGGTACCTGAGGTCAACATGTTGTAGTGACGACGAAGCAACGTCCCATCGATCGGGTTGCGTCGCAAGCGGTCCGTCGCGGCGGTATCGGCGGTGTCATCCGGAGGCGTCCGCAGTGCGGGGGCAAAATTGGCGCGACGCCAATCTCGGAACACACCGGCGAACTGCGTCGGCAGTTCAGGGTCCAAATGACTTGGGGCATAGTTGTAAGGACCGGTCGCAGCACTTCCGGTGGTATCGACGGTCTTGCGTTGCGACGCAGAGATCGATACCGGATAACCGCGTCGGCTTTGAATGAAATCGTCAAATGACATCTGTCCAGTGCCGGTGGGCGATCTCAAATGTCCCTGCATCAATCCTTGCCAAACCAATGATTCGCTCAGCGTGTTTAGATTGATCCGAGCTTGCCGTTGGTTGTCATACGTCATATTAAACGGCGGTTTCATCATCTCGACCAATCCGGTCGCCGTGACACGCGCCGGGTTGATCATATCGACTTCGCCACGGAACGGCGGCAACGTATGAACGAAATCGAAAATGCGATCGACGTTCGTCCCGTCGTTGGTTGCATCCTGGCTATGGAAGAAGTTCAGCAGGTGTCGGAACGGAGCACGCATTTCCGCCGATACCACGGTGGCCGAGTTCGGATAGATCGTGGGATCGCCCGAGGTGATGTTGAACTCTTCGAATAGCCGACCTTGCGAGCACGCCGGTACCATCATCAATTCCATCGGAGAGGCGAACGGTCGGTTCAGCCAAGGATGAACGGCAAACGGAACGCTCGGCAATCCACGATCATGCCCCGTGATTGCCGTGGCGGCTGCATCGCTACCCACGGTCGACGCGAACCCCGTAAAGCCAGGATTCATGTTGGGGATGTCGGTGTTCAGGACGCTGAAAGACGACAACAGGTGTGCATCCGCAGCAACATTCGAGAAAGCAAAATAGTCGGGAGCGGTCGAATCCACCGTAATGGCGGGTGCCGTGAAATCGGTCTCGTACGAATACAGCGCGTTCGCCGCCGCCACTGTACCGGACGGTGATTTCGCGAAACCGTTGCGTTGTCGAGTTCGACGCGTGTATTGCGCTCCGTCACTCGAAATCTTGCTCTCGCGCTCCTCGCCACTGAACACCGTCAGATCGATCGGAATCCAGTCCACTGTGCGGTAAGGGTTGGTAACAGGGTTGTAGGCACGCGTTGGGTCTGCGAGACGCTGTAGGAACGCCGAACAGTACTCGGGGCGTGTTCCCAACGCCGGTTCTCGTCCGGTCGAGTCCACTGGCACTCGTCCGATTCCGACATCCAACGGAGTGTCGCGAGCAGAAGAGGAAGGGTCGTTGAAGTCGAGATACGCATCGTTACGCTGGTAATCCACGCCATTCGCCATATCCAGATTCGCGGTTCCGTTGTATTGAAACAGTGGTTCAGGATAGTAGTTGCCGCCGTTGGGCAACGGTTCGGAAACATTCAGCCCAACCACGTCTTGATCAAACACGTTCGTTCCACCGGCCCACGACGTTGGACGCGGAGCGCCAATCACAAGTGCTAATGCGTTGGAATATGCATCACCGGCTGCCCCAAGCGCCGGAGTAAGTCGCGTGCCATCGTGGCGTCTTTGCAGCAACCCTTCGGTCGTGCTGATTGTAAAACGCTGGTCACTCGGAATCCCAGGAAATGAACCAACAGGATATTCTTTTGAGCCAAATCGAGTTTCAATCCTGGGGGCTAGACACAAGTATTGGCCTGCTTCGAGCGTTTTGTCCGCATTAACGGTACTGAGTCCTGCGGTGGTAGGAGCAAAGAAAACCTGTTGCCCTGTCATATCAGAAATGCCGTTGTTGGTGATCATCGTATTCACCGCAGCCAAAGCCGTCGCTGGATTGGTAAGTGCATCCCCATAATTCTGGAACAGGATAAAGCGGTCGTAACTTAATGCCCCCGCGGTTGTGTCGAGTTCATCAGGGTACTCGATCTGAAACGAGGTCGTGTCAGGTTTCGCTGCTCGTAACGTAATCGGGTTTTCATTCTTCTTCGCCGCTGGAACCACCGCAGAATCATCATGGCGTTCGGTAATCGCAATACGCCATACCGGGGCTCCGGTTCCTGCACCTGCCGCGGGTGCAGTCAGTGCCAAATTCAGAGCAGAGGAGGCGTTCGCCGCGGTTGTGTAAAGCTCTTGAGCCGCCCCCGGAAGCGTTGTTTGATCTCCTAGCACCGTTGCCGAAGTAGGAGCGGTATTGACCGTTGGATGGGGACAATACAGTTCAAGCACCAAGCTGCCCTGTGGAATTCGGACCTGATCCGAGTCGGGGTCTGGGTTCGTGGTGTCATCCTTGGTGGTCCCGATACCGCCATCACGATTGGTGTCGCGAAGACGGACATCATGAGCCGCAAAGGATTCACTGAAAACAAGTTCAGGCGATTCGACACCCCAAACGACGCCACGTGCGACTGTGGTGGTGGCAAATTCGCCATCTGGATCCATCCCGTCAGTCGTGCCGTCTTCGTCGTTGTCCACTCCGTCCGCATTCGGCGCGGTGGTCGATTCGTCGGTCAGCAAATTGCCATCGACGCCCCAACCATCAAAGGGATTGGCATCATATTCGAACGCCGTCATGATCGAATCCGGATCGCGGTAATCGACCACATTCACTGCCCACTGTGCGATGCGATGAGCCTTGTAACCCGTCAGTGCGGCATCGTTGCTATCGGGAAAATCGGCTGCGCCATTGGTCAACACCATCATCAAAACATACAGATGGCGAGCTAAAAGTTGCCGTTCATTGACTGTGCTCGGTTCGTCAAAATTGTAATCTGGTGTTTGTCCTTGAAACGCCGTCGGCACGGTTCCCGAGCCCCCGTTGGCGACGCGAAATGCCTCTGTCTCAGCTACCACCTCTGCGGGCTCGTCAATCACATTGTTGCCGTTGTCATCAACTCCGTTTCCAAGTGGTCGGTTGACGTCGATCTTGCGACCGAGCCGGAGCTCAGGTGCGACCAAACGATTGACTTCCACTTCGGTGAGCGTCGATGGAAACAAGCTCAACAACGATTCGTATATTGAATCGCCAGCGGTGGCGTTTGTGAACGAAACCGGCGGCGGTGTATCGTCCGATTTGGAATGAGTGGTGAGGGCGCGGGCCAAGCCTGGATTAGCTGCCAACAGCGGTCCAACCACACTTCGCAAACGCGCCGGTAACATTTCGATGTCGAACTCGTTCGCTCGCAAGATCGCCTCGAGTTCATCTGCGGTTAGCATCAAGTCACCCGAGAGACGTCCCGAAGGATCACTTTCGTACGGATCGTTGATCGACTCGTTGGTCAGTTCATTGTGATTGGTCGTTGTGGTGTCATCGGCGCGAACCTGAGTTCCCGAGCCTCCCGCGACCAAATGGCCTGACAATCCGATTCCCACACCGCCACGGCCGAAAGGATCGGTCGAGTAACCGTAGCCACCGGCTGCGGTGTGCATTGGAGGTCGGTTGCCCGTTCGCAATAGGTCCAAGACATCATTGGAATCAGCACCGGGGGTCGGGTTGGTGACTGCGGAAGCCATCGATGGATTGCGATAGCGAGTATTCACCAATGCATCCAGTCCGGTGATCGGCAACGCAATTTCGGCGGGACCATACCCAAGCCCGCGAAACGCAGCTTGCGCGGCCCCTGTGTAGTCGCCCGCCCACCTCGGGGCCGATGACGAAACGCCCAGCATCGTTGCCGATGTGTACGACGAATTGTGATGTGCATTGACATTCAATCGTCCCGACAGATCCTCGATCATCGGTGCCACCAAGGGACGCAGCAGTTTACCATCGGGTGCAGTGAAGAGCGGCAACCCCAGGTTAACCCAAATGCTGTCGTTGATGCCATCGGCGTCGTTATCGACATCCCAGTCGCCCTGGATAAGCGCCCGAGCCATCTGGTCAACCAATTTCTCATTACGGATTCGTGTTGCCTTGCGAAGTGCAAAGCTGCTGTTACCGCCAGTGAATTCTTGGTTGATAGCGAGATGCGTTTGACCGCTCTTGTCGAATTGATCTTTCGCGATTGGCAGCGGACGAAATGTTGCTCGTGCGATGCTGGCCATCAAATCGGCATAGTCAGCGTTTGAACGAGGCCCAGACCCAGAAGAGTTGGACTCCCAATCGTCGTATTCATTCAGGATGTAGTTGATGACCGATGGCCGATGGAATGACGGGATGATGGTGCCATCGGAGTGACGGTGGCTGAGAAACCAATTGTTGAAATCGGCGGCATCATAGCCTTCGTCGAAATCGCTTCCGGTCGGAGTTGCAGGCAACCCCAGTTTGGTTGTTCCGGTGCCGAGCAAATTCGGCTGCATCGCCAATGGCAGGGTAAAACCGACGGGCCACGTCATGCCCGATTCGTTCGTAAAGGATGTCGGCTGAGTGACGCTGATCTGCCCCCCTTGATAACCAAGCCCGGGTGAGTTTCGCGGTGTCCCGTTCATCCATATTTTGGTGCCGGCCGGAACCGTTGCACTCAAAAATTCAGGCTCCATTTCGATCACTAAATCGTGCCTCGATGCCAACGGATTAAGCGATCGAATGACGCGATACGAGCGGTTAACCAATGGACCGTCTTGGAACGTGATCACCCGGCCAGCGAACAGATCGTCAACATCGCGGTCCCCTGTCGTTCCGGTCACTTGAACCCGAACAAACCCACTGGTTCCGATCTGGCCGCCACCGCTGACAACATCGAATTCGCGTGCATCACTGCGTCCGTAATAATCGCTCAGCAAATCTTCGCCAAAGAACGACAGCGAATTATCGCCAGTGCCGACGAGCAATCGCATCATCGCGTCGTCGAGCATCTTGTTCGGCTCGGGCGCACGCGTCTTGGTGCTGGCGATTGCAAACGCCGTCGCTCGCGATTGGTTGCTGAAGACAAGGTACGCAGCGACCAACAGGCTGAAAAAAGTCAGCATGCTGAGAACGACAAGCAGGATGATGCCTGAGTTCGGTTTGCGTTTCATGATGTTGCCCCGATTGGCGGATATTCAGAAGAGGTTGTAGTTTTGCGGTGGCACCGAAGTGCCAGTTTGGTCACAGTCTAGAATGCAGCGATGGAAATGGTTCGTTCAGTCACCGACACCACGTTCTCCATTAGCGTGGCGTAGGTCGCCCCGCTGGCGGCCCAGTCCGGTCCATCCAAAATCACTGTTTTGGCCCACACCGTGGTCGAGGTTCGATTCCCCGATCCGGTCGTAGAAACGTTCACGACGGTGCCGTCGGAAAGGGTGATTTCGTCATCGTCAGTCGGCGTTAAGACCGAGGCATCTGCTGTCACCGCGGCAATACGATACCAGCGATGAACCGCCGATTGAGCCCGAGTGAATGGGCTGGTTGTATCAGTGCTCGTTGACAACATGATCCAATCACCCGACCGCAAATCGGAAACGGTGTTGCCCGCCGAGATCAACGTGGCCGTTCCTCCGGAACCACCACTGAACCCCACCATATTGGCGACCAATGCGAGTCGCTCGGCAATGGCATTTTCGCGTGGCGCATCAGCGGAAGCATCTTGATACTCGCTGACCCGTTCTCGGTTTCTCAAGATGATCACCGACATCAATGCGCTCTCGTCTCCTGGAAACGGGTCGATCGTTGCGATCCAAGAAAACTCACCAGTGGACAGCGTTTTGCCAAAGTTGGATCCTGTCGAATCCGAGGTGGCTCGGTAACCGCTTACCGTGGCCGGCAACGATCGGTCTTTAGGGCGAAATTCCTGCAATGCATCGCCGCTCTCGGCAATGGTTCGCGCAATCTCGAGCTTCTTCGCCAGGATGGCCGGCGTGTCACTGGTCCCCTTGGTCGCATTGGCGAGTCCGACTCTCAGCAAGCGTGGTTGATTTGCAAACCCTGGTGAATTTGTCGACGAGGCGTCCGACGGATCAATCAGCGGGTCATGCGATTCTTTGTAAAAGGGAAAAAAGTCGCTCTCGTAGGCTGTTCCAGTGACTGAGCCGGGTGCATTGGCTGCAAACATCGGATCGATGCAAAACGGTGGGATGATCGGCGTGCTCGAACCGGCTAACGTTCTCTCGATGGCGTTTCCATCGACACTCTTCAAATTACTCTCGTTAATCAACCCCCGCGCTAACACCTCATTGGCAACCGAATCGCCCATTGAAGCACCCACATTCAGGCTGATCGCATCCTGAGATCGATGACCAGCCAATGGCAGAATGGACAACAAGCCCAAAAGTCCAATCAGGATCACACCAATCGAGAAGATGACCTCGACAAGCGTAACGCCTAAACGATGAGAGTATTTAATCATTTGAATCATGGTTCGGAATCCAATGTGGCGGATGCGTTGGCAAGCGATCGAGCCTGCGTTAACGCGGGCCCCCATGATGCGTCACGAGGATCGGCGGGTGCGGTCGGTGCCGTGCTCGCCGTGGCAAACGGTGCGACAACCACCTGTCCGCTGGCGGGATTGATCACAATCCAAATCGAATCGAGACTGCGAATGTTCGCCACCGTACGGCCGCTGTTTTGAAACAAATTGTCACCAGCCGCCATCACTCCCGAGCTATCCCCTAAACACAAGTAAATCTTGCCAACAGGAAACCCCATCGCTCCGGTGGAAACGTTCGTGGTCGTGCTGATCACGCTGCCGTTAGGATCGAATACAACGTCGACGTCACCTGCGGTGAATCCGCCCGCGG
>TARA_R110002073_G_scaffold96276_3_pt1 | contig 14819 bp, 9 predicted proteins | sample TARA_R110002073 | Tara Oceans TARA_R110002073 (sample SAMEA4397174) | marine metagenome | biome: Polar Biome; feature: [DCM] deep chlorophyll maximum layer (ENVO:01000326); material: water (ENVO:00002006), including particulate matter (ENVO:01000060) such as... | depth 40 m
CTACGACGACACCACGTCCTTCTGCGGCTGGCTTCGAGAATGGTTGCCGCACATCGACGCAACCACCAACTGGGAAGTCGTCAACGCCGGCGGTGTTAGCTACGCGAGCTATCGTGTTGCCTCCGTGATGCAGGAATTGACCGCCTACGAACCCGATATCTTCATCGTCTACACCGGCCAGAACGAGTTCCTGGAACGTCGCACCTACGCCGACTTCTTTGATCAATCCGAAATACAGCTTTGGCTCAGCGGGTGGCTCGCCAAGACTCGCACGTATGGCTGCATCGACTCGATCCTTCGGCGTCAACGCGACACGAAACCGAATCCCAACGTCAGTGTGCTGCCCGCCGAAGTCGACGAACGACTCAATCACACCATTGGCCCATCGGACTATGTTCGCGACGATGAGTGGCGCCGCGATGTTCGACTTCATTTCCACTTCAACCTCAATCGAATGATCGACATCGCTCGTGCATCGGGCGCGAAGATCCTGTTTGTCGTGCCGGCGTCCAACGAAAAGGATTGCAGCCCCTTCAAGATCGAACCTGAGGCGACGGATTTCCAAGACGGCCAATCTGCTTTCGCTAAACTGGATTTCTCGCGTGCCAAGGAAGCGTTTCAGACGGCGTTGAATCTTGATATCTGCCCGCTTCGCGCACCCGACGACTTTTTGGATATCGTTCGCAACTTGCCAAAAGCCGACGACGTTTGTGTGGTCGATTTCGACCGGCAACTGCGCGAGGTCTGCCTCGCCGAACAAGGGCACGATCTACTGGGCGACGAATACTTCCTGGACCACGTTCATCCGACCATCGACGTTCACCGCCGCCTGTCGCTGTGGATCGCCGATGCGATGCACCGGTCCGAATGGTTATCGCCCGCCGCGCTCGGCACCAAGGATATTCCCAGCGAAACGCTCGCCGACGTGGACGCGTTGATCCAAAGTCGCATCGATCCGCGTAAACAAGGAGTCGCGCTGCGAAACCTCGCCAAGGTCATGCACTGGTCGGGCAAATTCGAAGTCGCCGAAGCCCGTGCTCGCGATGCGATCGCCAAACTCAACGGTGACGCCGAAAGTCAATTCATCTTGGCCGATTGCTTACGATGGACCGGCCGGATCGATGAATCGGTACGGGTTTACCAACGTGCGGTCAACGAATTTCCTGGTGACCTGCGGGGTGCACAGCGGTTTGGGCAGTTGCTCTTGGAACTTGGCCAATACGAAACGGCTCAGGGACTTTTCTCGATCGCTGTGATCGGTTGGCCGGAAACCAACCCACGTCATTGGTCGGCACGCTACCAACTTTCACTGGCGTGCATCGGCTTGGCTGACTTTGAATCCGCGCGAACCGAGCTCCAGCGATGTCACGAGCATGATCCAAAGAATATGGACGTAACGTTTGCGCTCGCCGAATCATGTGCCGGAGTCGGCGACACCGATACCGCCATTCAGCTTTACAATCGCGTCCTCGATGCCTTCCCCAACGATGTCGAAACCCACGTGCGTCTCGGCTACCTGCAGCTCAACCGCATGGATCCACAAGCCGCTGCCGCAAGCTTCGCCACGGCTCTCTTGCTCGCCCCCGAGCACCCCCAAGCCCAAGCAGGCAAACGCATCGCGTCCCAGCTGATTGCCACCCAATCGAAGTCAAGCCCCCGAACGTAACTGGCTATCAGTGGAGCGCTATCGTCAAACGACGTCCGGTGTCGGCCACCGGAGCACAATGCTGCCGTCCAAATCACGAATCGAGAGCCAACGCAACTTTTCAAAACATAAAAACGAGTCCGCGGACCTTTTCTTTGTCGCGGACCTTTTCTTTGTCGCGGACCTTCTCTTTGTCGGGCCTTTTCTTTGTCCTTTATCCAAAAACTTGGAACCTGACAATGTGCCGGAGTCGCATTCTGCTCTGTCGTAAAGCGATCACACCTCGGTGCAGCGCAGGATCGAGGCTCTGACGTGGAACGCAGTCTTACTGCTAGTGAATGCAATGCAATCCGCAACTGTGCCCAGCGCGGAGCACCACATGGGGATGAAGGCTGGAGCGAATCCATCGCACGACGATTGGACCTCAAATCAACAATGCGACCTCGCGGGCGACCAAGAGTGCGACCGTTACCAACCGTCGATCAAAACAAAGAGGTTTGACCCATTTGATTCGGTGTGCCATTTGGACGAACCGCTATTTTGCTTCTGTTAATACCTCCGCCGCCTGTCGTCGTACTGCCGGATTGACGTGTTGATGCAGTTGTATGACACGGGATTCTCCGAGCCAGTTCGGGTTGACGTCGTTCTCTCCGATCGCGGTCAGCAATCGCTGGACGCGGGGAACCGTTCGCAGTAGTGCGTCGAGGGCCAGCTCCCGATTATGCGAATTCAGGTTGGGCAGAGCAGCAAGGATTGCCTGTCCCGCTTCAGCCGCCGGCATGTCGGACAGACCACTGACCGCCCCCATTTGCAGTTCCCCGTTAGCGTTCGTCAAATAGCCCGCCAATTGTTCGCCATGAGTTGCCCACGGAGCGAGCGCGATCATGCGGAGTGCATCATAGCGAGTCCCTGGACGCACTTGAGCATCGTCCGACATTTCAGAGGCTTGCGATATCATTTGATTCCAGCGTGCAACCAGTGGACCATCTCCAGAGATCAGACGCTGCACACGGGCAAGGGGCCAGTCACCGGTTTGACTGATCCCGTTGATCAATCCACCACCAACAACGACGGCCTGCCAGTCGGTGAGTGGTTGTTGCAGTTGAGGGAGACTGACGTCGAGCACTTGGAGCAGTTCCTTCGATTGATTCCGCTTTCCGGCCGCGATCGCAACTCGCCAAATCCATGGAATCCGGCGGTACTGTTCGTTCACATCGTCAGGCATGTCCGACGTGAGAGCGCTGATCATCTCCGCCGAATACTGCGGCCATTTTGCGATCAGCTCTTCCCGCTCTGCTGCGGCCAGGGTGTCGTCGAGTAGCGATCGGGCGATTTGATAGGCTTCCGAATCGGCACCCTGAACGTAGGCCAAGATGTGCGACATCTCTTGTTTGCTAATATTTTCTTCGAGGCCTTCGGGCATCGCCGACTTTCCGCTCACGCGTAGCTCCTCCAATTGATTCCTGAGTACCACGTGTTGCTTCGCTTCCTGTTCCATCAGGGTAACGCTGGATGCTGTCTCGTTCATAATTTGACCAGACACGACGCGACCGTCGTCCATTAGAGCAGTGTACCGTTGGTACCGCGCATCCACGTCTCGGTTCGGATCCAATATCGCCTGCAGTAAAAATGCGTCGGATCGACTTGTCAGTGCGGTCAAATCGGGACCCACCTCATATCCCACACCGTCGAACTTGTGGCAAACGCTACAGTGCTTTCCAAACAGAGCTTTGCCTTGTTGAGCATCCGCTAGCAACGCAGAGACGTCCATCCAATCGGCGACGAGTTGCTTGCGATCGCTGCCGGCTCCATCACCCAACCACTGCATGGCCAAGGGGCGAGTTTTCGTTGGTTGGCGTTCGATGAATCGTTGCCGATCGTCCGCAGAAAAGTCGCTCGAGTAAAGTAAGCTGGATTGCAATCCAGTCAAGATCGACGCATCCCAGTCGGGGTGTTCCAGCAGGGTCTGGACCAACACTGTACGGACTTGCGGAGTCGCTGATTCAACGCAGGATAGTAACGCTTGGCCGCCGGCTGAGTCCCCACGCCGACCGATCGCTTGGACGGCGGCAATTTGACGATGATTGGAAAACTGTAAACTAATCAGTTTGGCAATCTCGGAGGTGATCTCGATCGGCGATTCAGATCCAGCTTGGATGGGGGCGGGGCTCAACAGCGACTGGGAAACCGGACCGAATCGGCGTCCCAGTAGTTTCAAAGCTATTGCCGCCTGACTATCCGTGACACTTGGATCAAGAATTCGTTTTCTTGCGGCAAGGAGGATCGATCGAGCAGCCTGCGTCTGTCGGGGTGTGATTTTGATCTGAACTTGCGCGGGCTGTTGATTGCGATCCGGCGCTTTGCCAATCCCCAGTTCACCGCTGAGAGCACGGCGGTCGAGACCGTCGAGAATTTGAGCCAAGCTTTCTAACTGCCACCATTCCCATTCCTCACTGGATTCCAGAATGCGATTAAGGGCGGATTCAATTGCCGCTGCACTGCCCATTCCAGCGGTGGTCGCAACCACCTCAGAGCCGACCAGATCACGTGACTTTTCGGTTGCTAAAATTTGTTCAACAATGGGACCGACGTTGCTGGGAGTTAGCGAACTCAGTACCGCTGACTGCAAATAGGGATCGGTTGATTCGGTCGCCAGTTGAGTCAACGGTTTGGTCACGTCATCGGACTCAATCAATGCAATTGAGTAGGCAACCTGCATACGAACTTCGAAAGCTGGGTCGTTGGCAAGTTTCAAAACAGCCTCCGAAACCTTCGGGTCGGTTAGAGAGCTCTCGCTCATCCGTACGGCGTGTCGCCGAACGTCGGGGTGCGAATCCGCTAACGCGAGTAGGATCGCTTCGCTTGAGAGTTGCTTGAGCCCATCGAGAGCGGCCAGGGCTTGGATTCGCACCGCAGGATTTTGGCTTGTCTGAGCGATCCGCAGAAGCTCGTCGCGGGTGTCCTTGGCATCACGCCACAGCAACATTTGGTGCACTAAATCACGGGTGATGCCGTTATCCGTGTCAATCGCTTTGGCTAACTCCTGGTCGTTTAATTCGCTTAGCGCGGGTTGGCTCTGCGGATCTTTGGCGGTCGGCACGACGCGATAAATCCGCCCTTTGTCCTGGCCAGCAAAGACATCGATTTCGGCCAAGGTTTCATCCGGAATCCACTTGGGGTGTTCGATCACGTAGCGGTACATGTCCACTACCCAGAGTCCACCGTCAGGCCCCGTTCTGGCTTGCACGGGTCGGAACCAACGGTCCGTTGAGGTCAGGAATTCAGAGTCCAGTTCATCAGCGGCACGCTGTCCTCGAAAAGTGGCTCCCTGGCGCTCCAAGACCTGCCGATAGACCAGCTGATTCACGGGCTCGCAAGTGAACGAATTGTTGTTGTAGTTCGGGCCGAGATAGCGGTCGCGATAAATTTCGATCCCGCACGCAGCCGTGGCGCGACCTGGGGCGCCGGATAAACGGAACAGCACCAGATCGCTGGGCGGAAATAGCTTGCCAGCGTTCTCGCCAGCCGGGACGTTCAGCGAGCTCAGCGGTGGCGGTACAAACGGATTGCGTTGTAGGTAATGATCCACAACTGGATAGTGACGAATCAGACTGCTATTGTCGCAACCAAACCAGTTCCCGTAATCATCACGGACTCTGCCTTGTTGGCTACGGCCTGTAACCGGTTCGATGAGTCCCAGATCAGGTTGAATTCGGAAGTCTCTGCCGGAAACATCCACGACGGCTCCTTGCTGATTTGAGATTGATCCACCAAACAATCCGCCAGAGCCGTACAACCAATTATCGAGTCCCCACCGCAGGCTGTTGACGCGTGCTTGGCCGTTATGTGTTTCAAACCCACTAAAGAGCACAGCGGATGTTTCTGCGCATCCGTCGGCATCTTGGTCGCGCGCAAAAATAATGTTGGGGGCATCGCAGATCAGCGCGCCGTCTTTCCAGACTTTGACATCAGTGGGGTAGCGTAGCCCGTCCATAAACACGGTCGACGATTCGTAGAATCCATCACCGTCAAGATCCTTTAGCACCCGCACCTCTCCGCTGGGAACAAACTCCTCTTCAATCCCGTGACCATAGTCGGACATCTGCACAACCCAGACACTGCCGTCAGGTCCGAAATCGATCGCGACTGGGTCGGTGATCTGCGGTTCACTGGCGACCAACTGAACTTGCAGGTCAGCGTGTGTCTGAAATTCCTGCAACGCCTGCTGAGGTGATTTAGGGGGGATGCCGTCGGTGCGGCTTACCTCAAGCTGGCTCGACTCACCATTGGCAACCGGAGGGTTCTTGGCGGTTTGATAACTTATCGGCACCAAGCGATGGACTTCATCGATAATCGTTTGTTCCAGTCCTTGCGCCAGTTTGTTGGGAAGTGCAAAGTACGGAGCTTCCGCGCCGGCCCCGTAACCGCCTTCGGCCCACAATCGCTCGGATGGGATATATGCGGCAAAATCGTGGCTGTAACCGTGCATCCACAAACGTTCTGGATCCAGCTCCGATTTGAGCCGCAGCGAATAGTCGACACAAACTTCGCCAGCCATAAAAACCATGCAAAGTTGGTCGCCAAAATGGCAAACTTGGAGCGGATAGGGGAGCGATTTCGGAATCTCTTCTCCGCGGTCCAAGCGAGCCAATTGGGTTGTGGCGTTATAACCGGCGGGACCGCCAGCGGCCTGCATCACTTCGTATTCCTGACGCGTAGGAATGCTGTGAAAGGGTAGCTGGACACTGCCGCTGGAAACCGATAGCGGCTCCGCAAGCGGCTTGATTGTGCCTCCTTTGACTAGCCTGGCGACTTCATCGCCGATCTGCATCCCTTGTTGTTGCGCGATATCGACCTTGTCGCCCGTGACACCACTATTTGGATTCTGATCGGCGCCGCAGCCAATCGACACCATCCCAATGGCAGCGGGGAAATGACGCTCGATCGCTTCGACAGCGTAGCCTGCCCAATCTCCGCTTAGCAGATTTTGCGATAACGTCACACAGTGGCAGGCGTAGGTGGTGTAGATGCCACGAACCGACTTCGCATCGTCTGCGGAACGCACGATCAAGCACGGTAACGAATGATCGACGGGACCTCCACTGGTTCGTCGATTCAAGGCGAATTTAACCTCACCGACCGTCCAGCTAAGCGATGCTGGTTGGCGATCGGCTAGGGCGGCCTTGATCACATCAACCAAGTCGACAATCAGTTCTTCGGTGTACTGATCAAGGTGCAGTTGGTGTTCGGGGGGAATCGGCTCGGCAAAAATGTTGTCCGATGCACCGTTCACTTTCGGTGCACTGTGGGTGTGGGTGAAGGTAACGATCAGGTGCTCACGCGCGAGTTTGGTGTGCTCCGCAAGCCGCCGGTGAACTTCGTCAACCAAAGTCGAGCGGATGCCCAGGCTGTCAAGAGTGACCAACACGATTGGTTTTTGTTCATCAGTGCCAATCGCTAATGCCCGAGCCCACAAGGGTTGCGAAGTACCTTCCGATTCAGTCTTTCGAAACGCAAATCCATTCAGTCGTACGGGATAAGCTGGGGAGATGTCTTGTTTGGCAATGCCAACACTATAAACCGCAGCCGCAGCCGCGGACGGTTCGGCAGCACCCGATCCGCACCAAGTTAGCAGAGACTGGACAAGAACCAGTGAGATCAGGCAGCCGGTAACGGGACTCGAGAACGGGAGGGAGCGGATGGCTCGTTTGTTACCAGCACTACCAAAGGTAAAACGATTCGAGAGCATGGGGGCTAGTCAAGGTAGGAGTGGAGGAGGGCATATTTTGATTCGCGACTCGTCAAGAATCTGCGATTGTAGTCACCACGGAGCTCGCGTGGGATCCGAAGCAGAGATCGCCACTGCTGCATTGATATTCAAAGCAGACGCGTCTCCCGAGGATCGCAAAGCCCACCAGGAAGCAGCCAACACAATGCAAAACGGGGGGGAAAAGGTTCCTGGACTCAATTTCCACAGCAGCGACTGGTCCCGCGATGCTCCGGTGGCCGACGCGGGATGCCTTGGTTTCGTCAACCTGGTGTTTTTCCACAGTCGGGCACTGGTGCCATCAAGCGGGATGGCGGGAAGTCGCTTTGGTTGTACTACACCTCGACGCCAGTCATGCACCGGAGTCGGCTATGCCCCATTCGCGTTTTACTGACGTCATCGGGTGAGTCGGCCCGGGGGTTATGCAGGTCGGCCTGTGAATCAGCCAGGGCGATGCAGGCATTCTCTGGTTAGCGGAGCCGCGATGGACGGATTGACGCGCACGTTGCTTCGTGAGGCTGCCGCGGCGAAGGGACGAACTACGCTGCCGGGAACGAGTCGTCGCGGCGGATGCAAGTTGCGTGATCGGATATCGTTCACGCAACGCTTCGAATTCAAGCCTAGATACCGAGTTTGGCCAGCGGCGGGTTGCTGGCAAGGATCTCACTGGGAGCCTCGGGGACATGGAGCCTCGGGGACATAGCACTTTTTCTGCGAGCCTCGGGGACATAGCACTTTTTCGGGTGATTTGAAATGAACTGTGTCTTAGGGCCAAATTAAACCGATTGGTAATTCCAAAGCGTCGGAAACGTCATCGCTGCCCCCCCCAGCAGGACGTCGCTGACTTCCGAGCAAGTGCTCTGTCCCCGGGTCCGTCAACGACTGAACACCGAACACAACGTCTGACCCTGGCGATAGCCGCTCCCTAGGGCGTGAAGACAATCCGTTGGAAGCTGCCATTGACTTCATCCAACGCCCAAAACAGAGACAACGTTGCACGGCCCCCCTGATTCGTTCGGCCCGCATTTCGTACACTGCACCCCTCTGCTATCAGCGCGGACCATTCGATTCTTCGTCAGTCTCGTTGCGTTTTAGCAAATGAAGTTCCCCACCCACTCTCCAAAAAGCAATTTTTGGAACCGACACGCTTTTTCCGATTCATTGAGGTTCATTTCCCATGGTGTCAATTCTCGCGGATAAACTGCACGAGTACCCCCAACAAGATGTGATCGACGGAACCGCCGGAGGACCGGATTCAATTCTCGATGACTGCCTTAATGAGAATGACGGGGTGTTGCAGCTATTGCACCGGTACGCCGGCCGGACATTTTGTACGCCGGGTAAACGCCTTCGCCTTGATGCCAAATCGTACTACCCGGACTACATGAACGGGACGGGACTCGATGAACTCTGGATGTGCTGCACCGTGCCCATCGTGACGGGTGTCATCGATACTCGCACGAATAAAGCACCGTTCCGTGAAGGTGAATCGCACGTCCTGACTCCGAACGGGCAGTTCATCTCGTTGCAGGATCTGATCGCCGCCAATCCTGAAGCTGTCATGGGTGAGAAGGTGACCGCGTTTGCGAAATCACTTTATGGAACGCCGACTTGGCCGATTGTTTCAAAGAAGTTTGACAATCTGAATCCAATCCCGCATCACCTTCACTGGTCAAAGTGGGAAGTGTACGACATCAATTCTTTCGACAATCCTGGAGTTTGTCCATCGCATTACCACACCACGGCGATGGGACTGTATCCGTTTGTGACCAAGGATGATTTTCTTGCGTGTATGAAGCGTTTCGGACAGGATGAATACAACGGGGTTCGGCATTTATCACCGCACGTGATGATGCAACTTGACAATGGTTTCGTGATGCCAAACGGTGTGCTGCACTCGCCGACGGACCTTTGCACGCACGAGCTGCATGTGACGATGGATGAGCACTTCTTGGCCGAGGATCTCACGCTTGACGGACGGATCGGAGCAGCGGATGCGTTTTACGCATGCCGGGAAGAGGACTATCCGAAGGATCGTCACGAAGACTGGGAATACTTGGTAGAGAAGTTTGACTTCGCAGCCAATCAGGATCCCGATTTCGTCCAGAAAAATCGGCGTCCGGCAATCACGGCCGAAGAATTTGCAGGTGACGGTGTCGATGCAAAGTGGATTGTTTACGGTGATTTCCTCGGCGATCAGAAGTGCTCGATCCTGCGGCTTACTGTGCAGCCTGGCGGTAAGACTCATTTTTGCCCGGAGAGCCCCGCGCTGTTCCACACCAACGGTGGAAGCGGCCGCGTTGGAAAACTCAAAGTGCAATATCACCAAGATATGATTCTCGGCGAGATCTATCCCGAAATCGGGTTCATCACTCAGGCTGCCCTTGCCAGCGGTGGCGTTGAAATTGAGAACACGGGATCGGAACCCCTTGTGTTGACCTTCGATTTCCCGCAGAACGCACATTCCAAGACGCCCGGTGCCGGGGTAACGAACTAGAGCAATTTTCGCGGGAACGCTTCGCGTGGGGTCTGGCCTTGTGTTCGGTTTTCCGCCCCTTGGTGTGGGGCGGATGGAGTCATTGACGAACCTGCGATGGCCCCGACTGGCGAATAAAAACTCGCGGATATTGGACAAACGCCTGCGTCGAAGGAATCAACCAAATTGAAGTCGGGTAAGGATATTGGGGGTGAGTTTCCCTCCGGTCTATTCCGCTGTTACCTCTGAACCGACGTGCGAGTCGCGATAGCGACGGCAGCAAATCATGCTCACTGCTGTTGTCCTATCGCGACTTCGGATCGGGCAAGAAAAGGCTCCAGGACTCAAATCCGGGGCGATTGCTGTGGCAGTCCGGCATGAGCCGACCGATCGGATTCAAACGCTTGACTCTTTGCAACCGGACGAGATCCGGCAATATTTCGCTGACGATGGAAATGATGTCGAGAAGTCGCCGCTGGCGATTGGTGTGCCATGCATTGGGGAAACCCGATTTGCCGATCGTTTAATTCTTGCTGCAAATCTTGTGTGCTGGAGGGAGGTTTAGCAACCTCCACTACTTGAGGTTGAGTCGCCTGCGAAAGGAAACATTTGCTGATTGTCTCGCAATGTCTTTCACCAGAGTGCTCGACTCGCTCGTTGACCATAAATGCTGGTGAGTCGCTTTGAATGTTTCGCCAGCGGAACCACACGCTTTCTTAAAGTGTCGCGTCGGTTGATCATCTCGATAGCCCTTGCTGGATGACCACTTGCTCCAATCTATCGCTCCATCTGAATCGGACTGAGCACAGCTTTCCCACCTAGCTCCAGAACACGCCCCGGCGACATTTGTGTATTTTTACACAATTACACTTGACCCTGCACCCTGACCTGTGAATAAATACACACATCGAGTGACTACATGGGAGGACACTGCAATGATCCGGAGAGATTTGAGCCGCCGAGAGCGTCAAATCGTTGACATACTGTTTGAACACGGAGAGGCAACAGCGGTGGAAATTCGTCGAGCGATGACAGATCCACCGTCGAATGCCACCGTTCGAACCATATTGCGAATTCTGGAAGAAAAACAAATCGTCACCTATCGGCGAGACGGCAAGCGATTTGTTTATCGCGTCCTTCGATCGAAAACCGGTGAAGGCAAGAATGCATTGCGACAGGTCTTCAATGTATTTTTCGGCGGATCCGTCGAAGACGCATTGGCAGCGCATCTATCGGACCCAAAAGCAAAATTGGACGCCGAACAACTACAACGTCTTCGTGATATGGTCGATCAAGCCGCAAAGAAACAAGGAAAGTCGTAATGTCCCAGGCCACTCCATTCGTGGTAATTGTCCTCCAGGTCACCTTGATCGGAGCCGCTGCTTGGCTATTGAACAGGTCCTTAAGCTGCCGATCGGCCCAGACGCGGCATGCGATTTGGATCACGGCGCTAATCGCCATGGCAACCACGTTGCCCAGCAAATGGATCATCCCTCCGCTCGAGATTCCGACGGGTTCAATGGCCTGGAATTCAGTCGCCCTTGAACAACGCACATCAAATCTCAACATCGGAGAGCTATCAACGACTGCATTGATGGATTCCTCGACGGGTGCGGACCGTGGCCACGCAACGGAGGAATTCCTGCCGGAAAGTCTCATGCTTGACGAAGGCTTTACTCAATTCGACGGCCATGAATTCGATCCATCCACCACTGTCACAAACAGTGACGCGTTGCCGGAATCTGCACTGGTCTCCACGACCGCACACCGGTGGACGTTGCAAGACGGATTGATACTCCTGTATTCGCTAGGCTTCGTGTTCATGGTATTACGGATGGCCGTTGCTGCAGTACGTTTGCGATGGATGTACCGACAAGGGTTTGATCTTCCAAAGCAACTATATTTTCGGGCCGATCGCGCTAGCCGAACATTGGCGTTAGTACGGCCTCCACGCATACGGATCTGCCAAACCGTCCAAGCACCACTTGCGTTTGGCATTTTTCGGCCGACGGTTTTGCTACCAGAATCGTTTTGCAACTGGTCAGACGCATGTCAACAGTCTGTATTAACACACGAATTGGCGCATGTGGCACGCAGGGATTCGATCTGGGATTTGCTTTCTCAACTGACGAGCACGCTGTACTGGTTTCACCCCGTGGTGCATTGTGTCGCCAGGGCACAGAAGCGAGAGCGAGAATTGGCGACCGACGAATGCGTTGTCGCTGCTGGTGTCGATTGCATTCAATACGCCAATCACTTGCTGGATGTTTTGTCGGAAACTGGATCTCAAAAAACACCGCGTTTAGCGGTAGCAATGAGCCATTTTGGCGACACTCAAACGCGGCTAGCAATGGTCCTGCGGATGTCGCAGCACCGCCCGAAGCGATCGAGAGTCGCCTGGCTGGCTGGGGTGATCATCTTTTCAACTGCTGGGTTAAGCAGTTTTCAGTTGGTTGCACAATCACCGGAGACCTTATCACAACTGAGCCCTGTTGAACCCGAGCCGCAGAAACAAGACAGTGGCACGCCGACGATTGTGGAAAAAACAACCGACCAGCAAACCGTCGTTACGTCAACGCCGGCCACGAGAGAGCCCGAAGCTGTCGCGGTCGCTTCGATACGGCCCAAAGATCAAAGCAACTTTTTTGATCGAATCTCCTCAGCGAAACTGGTCCAAGATCGTGACCCAGGACATACCTATTCGATCTCGGGGGTGGTGATGGGGGAAGACCAAAAACCTGCTGTCGGTGCCGTCGTCGCTATACGTGCACTGCGAGCGTCGGCAATCACGAGTGATCTTACTCGCCACGACGCTGACATAATCGCGCGGACCGAGACGAATGAAAGCGGGCGATATCAGTTCGTCGACATTCCCGCAGTCACCAATCCGCGAATGTTTGTACGAAATTGGCAAGTTGTTGCCGCGCTGCCGGGTGGAGATTTTGGCTGGAAATCGATCGACTTTGATCGTTCCGCTGAAACAATCTCGCCACAAGCAAACATCAGCCTTCGCAGCAGCACATCCATTAAGGGAGTTTATGTGGATCCAAATGGCGTTCCGATTGCGAACGCAACAGTGATTCTTTCGGCTCTCAGTGATAGGGATCGTGGCCACTATTCTGACGAGTCCATTTACCTATTTCGATCACCTATTGGGCTTCAAACGAAGTCTGACGAAAACGGTCAATTTGAATTCAATGGTGTCCCGCACGGATGGGTCGCACTGGTCAGTCTATTTCATGACGATTGGGCGATGAAGTATTGTTCAATACGCACGTCTACCAGCATCAAGACCGGTCGATCACATCCCAGTCGACCAGGATACTTCTTAAATCCAGACATCAAAGCATCTGGATCAACGATCGTTGCGGCGAAAGGATACTTGATCAAAGGGGTGGTTCGCACAACCGATGGAGCCCCTGTTGAGAATTGCACAATATCGTCTGCCTGGCAGGTAGGTGCGTCTACAAACGAGAACGGTGAGTTCAACTACCGAATGTTGCCAGAAGAATTCGACTCAACAGGGAAACCAAGAGATGTAATGTTGCGAATCATTCCTCGCGACATCTCGCGAGGCCTGCTCTTGAAATCGCTGCCAATTACAGAATCGGAAGCAAAGTCGGGAGACGCGCTGTCGATCGAACTGCAGCAAGGAATCCCGTTAGTTGGCAAAGTGCTATCTGAACAGGGACTGCCTATCGGGGCGATAAACATTATGGCTTTGCCAAACGGAACGCGTCACTATGATCATCGATCCAGTTTCCACCAATCATCGTCCACTGCGTCCGATGGAAGCTTTCGAATGATCGTCCCGGAGGGATCCTATGATTTGTACGCCTGGGGATCCAAGTCGCCCTACGCACTGGCCGACGGACGGACACGTGCGATCGACCAAGGCCCAGCAAATACGATAACGGCCAGCCTGAACAAATTCATTTCCAGCGCTGAACCCCTGCAACTTCCTGACATTAAGATCCCCGAAGCTGCTCGAGTGCCTATCCGCGTTATGGATGAAGATGGCCGACCGGTAGTGGGCGCAGAACTAACGCTCATTCACCGTCCACCACCTTTCGAGAAGATGCTACCGCAGCAAGTGAATGCTGCACCGAAAGGAGTGTCCGATGTGCATGGTCGATTCACCTTCCGGCCGCCAGTGGTCTACGCTTCGTACTTGGTCGCTCGTGCATCGCTTGAAACCGACAGCGAGCATTTATGGGGCGAGGTCACTTTGCCTGCCGATCCGATTGGCAAGGACAACGTCTTGATTATGAAACCAATGTGGCGAATTTCCGGAAAAGTCACCGTCGACGGCATGCCAATGCAAGGTGTTCGCATTATGGTCTGGAGAGACAGTCCAGGTGTAATGCACGCGGGAGGCCATTCCATGAACGGCGATGGCAAACGAGTGGATGTCAATGGACATTACGAATGGTTTGTGCCGCCGGGCGGCAGCTACCATGTCGTGATGTGGGATTCACCGTTCAATGGAAATCCCCAGGGACACTATTCGGTAGTCAAGACAGGTGAAAATGAATTGCAGGCCGAAGAAATCAAATTCACGTTCGCCGAAGGTAGAATTTCTGGTCGGGTCACGCTTGCCGACGGAACCCCGGTCAGCGGAATTCGCGTGAACTCGTTTCCGAAGTTCAAAGACGCGAATCGCATGCTGCTGGCAAACCCCAGCCCGAACACGCGGCGATCGGTTACGCGAAAAGATGGAACATTCACCATCGAAGGACTACCCGATGGCCAATATCAGCTTTCCGCCTCTTCGGTCACCACACCCAAGACTCACTATACCGCAACGACGCACGCAAACGTGGGTAATCGAGACGTCCACATCGTCGTTACGCCGGTCGCAAAAGACACTGGCGAGCGGATCTAGACAACGTCTTTGGTAGCGGCACGGCGCGAGCCGTCCGGTTGCAGCG
>TARA_R110002073_G_scaffold11940_4_pt1 | contig 14796 bp, 7 predicted proteins | sample TARA_R110002073 | Tara Oceans TARA_R110002073 (sample SAMEA4397174) | marine metagenome | biome: Polar Biome; feature: [DCM] deep chlorophyll maximum layer (ENVO:01000326); material: water (ENVO:00002006), including particulate matter (ENVO:01000060) such as... | depth 40 m
TGAGTCGATTGCTTTGGTCGATCGCGAACGACTCCGCGACGCGACCCGTGAATTGCAGTTCGCCACGATCCTGCAAGCCGATCATCCCCAACTCCGCTTGCAGCTTGGAAAAACGTTAAACGCGGACCGATTGTTGGTGCTCTCGATGCTGCAGGAACAAGGCAAACCTCTGCTGCGAGCCGTTGTTTGTGATGCCAATCTGGGAGTGCGATTGGCTCATCAAACGTTTGCTTTCTCGGAGAACCTCCTGCAATTGACCGAACAATTAGCGGCGAGTGTTGACGAGATCGACCAGCGGTTCACGAGCGGAATCCATACGATCGTCGCGGTGCCTGCGTTTCTGTCCGAAGACTTCAGGCAACGATTTGCCCATCTGCAATCTCGTTTCAGCAACCTGCTAAGCGACTCGCTGGCAACCTACCCAGGCGTCGCGGTTGTCGAAATCGAAGAAGCCAACGCGATTTTGCGTGAACAACAGGTGACACTTTCCGACGGGCTTCGGCGGCCGATCGCGATGATCGTCAAGGGCAGCTACACGATCCAGCAGACGAAGCCGGACCGCCCACGCAGAGTCACTTTGCATATTGAATTGACGAAAGACGCTGCTGACGCGGAGACGATCGACAAGTCGATTGAACTCCGGCACATCGACGACTGGTTTGTTAAGACGTTTGCAAAACAGTTGGCCACGATGGGAAGTAAAAACGACTCTGAATTAACAACGGATTTACAGAAAGCGATTTTGCTGCGGCATGCAGAGCGGTTCGCAGAACTCGGCGACTGGGACCGCTCGAGCTCGCTTCGCGAGGCGGCACTTGTACTTGATCCCCAAGACGCTCTGCAGCGTGGACTTGTGATCAGTGAACTGCAATATCATTTCACTCGTGATATCGATCAATATTGGTTCAAGAAAAGGTCGCCTGCAGAACATCGCCAAGCGATTCTGCAGCGTGCTGCCGACGACTACGTCCGAGCACTCGATCACCTCGAGTTCGTGATCCAGAATCGACGGATCAAACGGGGCGATGCGATTGGGCTGTTTCAATCACAGATGTGGTACAAACAGGGTGCCGTGGGGCCGATCCCCGACGACATCTCGCGACACACTGCACTGCAACCCGCTTGTACTGCACAGCGCCGATTCATCCGTGAAGTCTACGCGGCGGTTAACGAACTCGAGCCAGGCCGCGTGCTTCCGCCCCACCTAAGCGACCCGTTTTATGGCTGGCAATACCCGCTGGTTCTGCACACCTGTAACGACGTCATTTTCAATCATTACAACCAGGATTCACTCGAATCGCTGTGGGACACGATCAGCCGTGTCCTACCAGACGATGCCAACGTTTCCTCGCTGGTCATGGGGGTGATGAGTCGCGACTTTGCGTCGGAAACGCGAGCGGACCATGCCGAGTTCCTAGACCGGCGGCAATCGCTGCAAACTTCGATCCGCGAAACCACCGATCCGCAGACGAAAGCATTGGCGAACAAGGAGTTTCACCGTGTCTCGCCCAACGATTTCCATCATCATGTGGATCAAGCGAAACGCGAATGGACGACGTTTTTAGAACGGCTGACCGAGTCGGATCGTGCCGTGGTCCGGCTGTATGGTCACTACGGACGTTTGAAGATTTTCGGGAAGCAAAACCCCTTGCCCATCATCGACGCACTGGAATCGCAGCTCGCCGAGATCAAGTCACTTGGCCGCATTCACGATCGCGAGCTGAAACCGCTGGAAACCAACCTCGCGATGGCGCGAAAGCGGTATCAAGCGGTTCCTTTTCCAACGCCTGCGTGGAAAGGCATCGAGCAATCGCTGGGACAGATGCGTTTCGATCCCATTTCACTGACGGTGCAAGGCGAACCGAGTACGAATCCGCCGCCGCAAATCAAAGGCATGCTCAAGTGCGGCGAGCACTGTGATGCGTTCTGGACGCAGGATCAATTTTTTGTGATGCACGAACCGGGAGTGCTGCAAGAAATCAAGCTGACGGACGCGACCTGGAAACATGCATTGTTTTGGGAGGTCAGCTGGGACGGAGAATGCATCTGGTTGTTTGCTCACGGCCAGGGAATTGTGGCATTCAAACCCGATGGCACGCGATTGGCCACCTTTAATGCTCGCGATCATTTGCCGGGTTATGACCGTGGCATTTGCTTGCTCGGGTTATCGCCGCGTCGCGCTTTGGCGGTGGGCAGTTTCGGAGAAAACAAGCGGGCGTGGTGTGGCGTGCTGGAGATCGACGAGCAGGGCAAGCCATCGGTCGACCTCTTTTTTGAAGCCAAGTTGGCGGCGGAAGGTCGACCGGCAGCCGAATCGGCCGCTGATCCGCTAACCGCGTTTCGACCGAATTGGATTCATCGCTTCAATTCTGCCGGTGGAAACAGCACCGTGTTCGTCGGGCGTAGCGAATTGAAGGGAGCACTGGAAATTGATTTACAAACGCGTCAAGTTTCGGTTTCAAAATTCTTGAATACATCCTCCTTCGGACGCCAAGCCTTCTTCAGTCACAATGGCAATCTGATTGCCTCGCTCGGCGGCAATAGCTTGATGCAGTACACCGTGGCCGACGACAACACGGCGGTTCGTCGACAAAAACTGTCGACCATCGATCCCTATGTCGACCAGTTGTTGCTACATGACGGCTGGCTGTACGTGCCCGGCAAAGTTTGGCGGCGAATGGATCCCGACGAATTGCAATTGCAGCGTTTACAGCCATCCAATTCGCGGCTGCCGACTCGATACTGGTCGATGAAATTTGGGGTGTCCGCGCATTACGGACTTGTCGGCCACTCACTCTACGAGAATCAACCACCGCTGTTTCAGATTTCGGTAGATTGAGCCGAATGAAAACATCCTCCCACGACTCACCTTGCCGCGGTGCACGTTTCGGATGGTTTGCTTACGTCGCCTTTTGTCTCGTGCTGACCATCTACGTCGCTTGCATCACTCCGTTTCGCTCCGAGATGTTGCTCGCCGACGCATGGGAGCATCATGCGGCGGTGTTGACGTTGAGCGACAACTTGTGGACGCCCGGAAATCCGACCTACGCTACCGCGGAGCCATCAATCCGCTACTCGCCCTATTCGGTCGGACTTGCGATTTTGTGTCGGCAAACCGGCATCACGCCCTACACAGCGCTAAGCATTGCGGCAGTGCTCAATACACTCGGTTTCTTTACTGTGTTTTGGTGGTTCCTGCGTGGGTTTGCGATGACGTCGATTTCGCTGGCCGCGGGAATTTGCGTCGTGTTACTGTATGGCGAGGCACCAGGTTACGCCAATTCCTTTGCACTGAGCGATTTGCCTTGGCACATGGTCAACCCATCAGCTTTTTCGCTGCTGTTGAACTTTTTGTGTTGGGGGCTGTTGTGGCGAGTCCGATCGTCCAACATCACAGCGACGGTGATCGCGGTCGTAGTGGCCGCTGTTTCGCTGGCCATCTCGGTACTTAGCCACGGCATGACTGGGGTGCTCGGCGCCATCGGTGTGATCTTGCTAATCCTAGCGGTGGATGCGTCATCGCGAAGCCGGATGGCGGTGATCGTGATCAGCGTCGGCGTGCTTTCGTTTGGCTTGTCTATGGCGTGGCCCTGGTACCGGTTTATCGATGCGGCCACTGGTGGCCACGATCCATGGTACTGGTTCAACCCCACGATTTTGCAGCGAATGTTTTTTCTGTGGTGTGCTCCGGTTTATTTATCGACGTTATTGGCGTTGCCGTATCGCAGTGAGCCGCTGGTTCGATGGTCGTTGGCGGTCAGCGGGGTGGTGATCGTTTTGGGAATCGTCTCTTGGCTCGCCCAGTCGGCTTCGCTGGCTCGGTTGCCTTTGGCGGCCACCCCGGTCGCCTGTATCGCGGTGGGATACTGGGTCGTAAGTGTCGGGCAGGGGCTGCGAGGTTGGTCGACGGAAATGCTAGGTGGCTTGCTGTCTCGATCGGCGAGTCGTAACGCCCAATCGCTGACGCAGGTGTTGTTTATTGTCGCTTTGCTGTACGGAGCATTGCCTCAATTTCATGCCATCGTGTCGGAACCTTATTTGGCGCGTCCGCTGATCGCTCCGCTGCTGAAGCGTGAAGACAAACAGCCGCGGATTTGGACCTCCTACCAAACGGCGCTCGCAGGGATCGAACCAGGCGACGTCGTTTTGAGTGACATGGAGACCGGGTGGCCGGTCCCTTCGTTTGGGGGCCGCATCGTGGCGGCCAATCATTTGGAACTTTTCAGCCCAGGCCAACGCGAACGACTCGAGGACACCGAACGTTTTTTTGAGACGAAATCGCCCCGGGAACAGCAAGATCTGATCGACCACTACGCGGTTCGCTACATCCTTGTTTTGCGTCACAGTCCGTTGGCATTGCACATTCAGGACGAGGCGATTGTGGCGGAAAGCAACGCTCTGGTATTGATGGACGCCCAAAAGTGGCTCTCAGCCCAGAGTGATCGCTAGCCCGCCACCGCCCCCCAAATGGAGTCTGCTGATCGAGTTAGCCGTTTTGGCGCTAGCCATGGTTTCGTCACGATCCAATCGGCGTTATCTCCCAAACGGGTGGCATTGATAGCGGAGCGGCGCGAGCATCACGAAAGCAAATCGGCGGGTGGTTATTGGTACATCCATCACAAAGGCCCCAACCTGTCGGCAGAATATGCCACACAAAGACCGCCAAGCTTGTCAAACCGCTCGCCGAGATTGCCGATTCGGCTAAGATGATGAGTGGTCCGCTCGATCCAAGCTGGGACGATTCTCGTCTCCATCTCAATCATGTGGCCGCCTTGTATTGAGTCCGTTATTCATTGTGCAATCGAGATCTATGGCACTGAAAACCGCCACTGCCGACGTCATTTCGAGTGACCATAACTTGATCACAGCCGTGTTGACCGATGCACGTCTGAAAGCTCGTCTTGCTGCGATGCCGGCCGACGAAAAAACGGTCGTGCTGTCGGGCAAAGAAACGGCATCACAGCTGGCCCATCCTGCATGGAAAGAGTGGGATCCGGAAGGATTTCATGCCGAGCGCGAGACACCTCAAAGTGCGGAAATGGACACGATTGCGTTGCCAGCGGCGACACCTTCGCCCGCAGATTGTATGGATTTGGGTTTTGTGCCTCACCGCGGCGTCGCGACGATCGGCGGCGGCAAGGTGTGTGATGCCGACTATCGCTTGGTGGGCGAACTGGGCGCCGGCGGTACGGGGATCGTCTACCAGGCACATCAACGGGCGGTCGACCGCGAAGTTGCGATCAAAGTCTTGCGTAAAAATCTTTCGCAAGACGCCGCGTCGCGAAATCGCTTCTTGACCGAAGCGCGGGTGATCGGGGGATTGGACCATCCCAATGTGATCGCACTGCACGAGGTTTGCATCGATCAAGACGGCGGTTTGTTCTATTCGATGAAACGGATCGATGGGACAAGTTGGGACCAGCAAATCAAAGAGATGTCGCTGTCGGATAATGTGCAAACATTGATGCGAGTCGGCGACGCGATTCGTTACGCGCATTCACGTGGATTGATTCATCGCGACATCAAACCCGAAAACGTCATGCTGGGTCGGTTTGGCGAAGTCTTGTTGGCCGATTGGGGGCTTGCGATCAGCCATAGCCCCAAGGAGTCGGCCGAGGCCATCGATCACACGATCGGCGGCACGCCTGCCTACATGGCTCCTGAATTGGCGACCGGGGACCATCGCCATGTGTCGTTTGCGACCGACGTTTACTTGCTGGGCGCGACGCTGTTCCAAATTCTGACGGGCTATCCACCGCATCACGGCGAGACATTGTTGGAGTGCATCCAAGCGGCGGCACAAAACAAGATTCGACCGACCAGTGTGCAAGGCGAACTGATGGACATCGCAAAAATTGCGATGGCGACCCATCCCAGCGATCGTTACCGGACGGTCGATCAGTTCTTAGAGGCACTCGATCAACAACGCGAGCACGATGAAAGCGCACGGTTGGTCAAACGGGCGCAAGGGCATTTGAAGTCTGCAAACGCGTCGAATCACTACGAAGGATTTCGATTAGCCGACGCGTTAATCATGGAAGCATTGGAGATATGGCCTGAAAACCGACGTGCCCGCGACTTAGGAAAAGAGCTGAATCTTGAATTTGCTCGAGCGGCAACTGACCAAGGCGATTTGGATCTCGCGATTTCGCTGTACGATTCAGCCGGCCACGGCGATAGCGAGGCCGCTGCGCGGACCCGCCGCCTGCGGGATCAACGCAATGCCAATGTCGAGCGAGAGGGACGCTATTCCACGCTGTTTACGCACTCGCCGGATGCCGGGCTGCTGATTCGCATGTCATCGTCCCGCGTCGTCGAAGCGAACCAGACGTTCCGTGATTTGATGGGATACGCAGAAGAGGAGATCGTCGGCAAATTGATGACGGACCTCAATCTTTGGATCTGCCCTCAACGACGTGACGAATTGATTGCGGAACTGGAACGCAATCGACGCATCGATAATTTCGAAGGCCAACTGCGTCATCGTGACGGGCATCCGATCGACGTGTTGATCAGCGGCCGCGTGACCAAACTCGCCGGCGAAACGATGTTGATCTCGTCGATTCGTGACATTTCGATTCGAAAACAGACCGAGAATGATCTGCGACGCAGCCGGCGTCGACTCAAAGATTTGCAGGCTCTTGCCGGATTGGCCACGTGGTCCTATGACGCAATTACCAAACAAGTCACCTGGAGCGACGAAGTTTTCCGCTTGGCAGGACGCAACCCAGCTGAGGGTGTGCCTACCCGCACGGAATACATCGAAATGTTGCATCCGAAAGATCGCCGCAAGATGAAAGACGCGATTGGCGAGGCGCTCGTCAACGGAGCCTCCTATGAGATCCAAATCCGACTTCGCGATGCTAGCGGAAACTATCGCCACTTGCTCGTCCGCGGCCAACCGATCTTTGACGATGACGGCAAGACGACGGAGATTTACGGGGTGTTGATTCCCCAAAACTCGAAAACGTCGTGACAGATCAAGCGGTAACGCGGGTTTGATTACGCTGCCCCCCAGGACGACGTCAATTCAACACTCTTGGAAATCGCGGAAAACGTTCCCCCGACACAGGCATCGCAGCGGTTCCTCGCTGCAATTTCTAGCGTTTTCGCATATAGCCTGTAACGATTTATCGGGTAAAGTGGATAAAGCAGGGCGGCTGGATGAACCATCTGGCACGTCGAGCCCGTAATGAACGAACGAGACCAATACGCAAACTATCCTAGATAGAACGTATGAACCTTACGCACGGACGCAGCCTGCCTGCGATGAAAATCGAGTGACTCGGGTCCCCACAAACCACTCGCCCTCCTTTTTCTGTGTTCCTGTTTTCTGGCAATAATCAAAGAGAGCCGAAGTGATCGGAATGAAACCAATTCAGTATCTTGCAGCCGCCGTATTTGCAGTGACGGTTGTCCCCAGTAGCTATGCCGACTTAGCCCCGTTTGACAAAGTCAGCGAAGGTTACACCGCGGTGCCAGTATCGGACCAGCAAAACCCCAAGGGGTTGTTCAACCTGTGGCAACGCGAAAAGGACGCTCAATTGTTGGGGGAATTGCCCAAAGCGTTTGCGGGCAAGAGTTACTTTATTGCATTGACGGTCGGCAGCGGTGACCGTTACGCCGGATTGCAGTCGGGCGATTGGGTGGTTCAGTGGCGTCGTTACGGCGACCGATTGGCGTTGATCTCGCCCAACCTTGACATTCGCGCGACTGGCGACGCCGAATCCAAAGCGTCCGTCAAACGATTGTTCACCGACGAAGTGCTGTTGGACGTTGCGATCCTAGCGACCGGTCCCAATGGCGGTCCCGTGATCGACATGGATTCATTGTTGGTCAACAACGCAACGCGTTTCTTCGGTTCTTCGGTACGCATCACTAACTCGCGTTTGCAAAAGATTGACACGGCGAAGGTGTTCCCTGAAAACGTCGAAGTCGCTTTCGAGATCGTCGGTAATGGCGGAAAGCTGCAAACGATCCATTATTCCTTTAGCGAAGTCCCCGATGCAAAGGAAGGCTTCAAATCACGCAAAGCGGACGAGCGTATCGGTTACTTCACCACCGCATTCTCGGACCTCAGCAAATACGAAGACGAAGACACTCGCGTCCGATACATCAACCGATGGAATCTCGAAAAACGCGATCCCAAACTGAAACTCAGTCCTCCTAAAGAACCGATTCGGTTTTATGTCGAGCACACCGCACCGGTACGCTACCGTCGCTGGATCAAAAACGGCGTCGACTATTGGAACAAGGCGTTTGAAAAAGTAGGTCTCGTCGACGCGATTGTGATCGAATACCAAGACGCCGAAAGTGGCGCTCACATGGAGAAAGCTCCTGAGGACGTACGTTACAACTTCATTCGTTGGTTGAACAACGACGTTGGGACTGCGATCGGCCCAAGCCGCGTGCATCCCGAGACCGGCCAGATTTTGGATGCCGACATCATCTTGACCGATGGTTGGATTCGTCACTTCAATTTCAACTATCACGATCTGATGCCAAAATTGGCAATGGAAGGTGCTAGCCCCGAAACCCTTGCGTGGCTCGCCAAGAACCCCAATTGGGATCCACGTATTCGCTTTGCACGTCCAGAGGACACCGCCCGATTGCAAATCGAGCACGCTCGTCAAGCACGTGGTGCGATGGCAGGCTACGCGATGGCGCAAGCCGACGCATCGCTGTTGGGCGATGATGAATACGACGGACTGTTTGGCCAAGTCAGCCAAAAGAACGGATTGTGTATGGCGGCCAGTGGCAAGAATCTTGATTTGGCGATTGCCCGCATGAACTGGAGCCTCGCTCTGCTTGCGGACGAAGAGATCGCGAAGAAAAAGAAGAAGGACAAGGAAGAAGAAAAAGCCAAGGCAGAAAAAGCGGAAGACAAAACCGAAGCGGCCGCGGATGACAAATCGGCGGCGGATGCCAAGGAAACGGACGAAGAAAAAGCAGCCGAGGATAAAGAAGAAGCGAAATCGGATGACGACAAAGACGAACCCAAAACCGTGTCTGCCGACCTTGTCGATGGTATGCCGGAATGGTTCGTCGGCCCGCTGCTTGCCGACTTGGTGGCTCACGAAGTCGGGCACACGCTCGGTCTGCGTCACAACTTCAAAGCATCCGCGATGATGAAGTTGGCCGACATCAACAGCAACGAAGTCAAAGGCAAAAAGACGTTTGCTGCGTCGGTGATGGATTACTCGCCAATCAACTACCGTTACGAAGCGGGTGAAACGCAAGGCGATTACGCGATGATCGACATCGGCCCCTATGATTATTGGGCAATCGAATACGGCTACACCGCCGATGAAAAGAAACTGCCTGAGATCCTGAAACGATGCAGTGAACCGGAGCTGCAATTTGCGACCGACGAAGACACCAGCGGCCCCGATCCATTGGCACGTCGTTATGACTTTGCTGCGGATCCACTTGAGTACTGCAAAGAGCAAACCAAGTTGATCAAACTGTATCGCGAACGTTTGCTGGAAAAATTCGTCAAAGAAGGCGACAGCTGGGCCAAGGCTCGACGCGGCTACGAATTAACACTGGGCTTACAAACTCGCAGCGTCAGCATGATGGCCAACTGGGTCGGCGGTGCGTTTGTCTACCGCGACAAGAAGGGTGACCCCGGTAATCGTCCCCCCGTCGAAGTGGTACCTGCCGAACAGCAACGCGATGCACTGAAGTTCGTGATTGAAACGTCGTTTAACGATGACGCTTACGGTTTGACCCCCGAACTGCTCGAACGCATGAGTGTCGACAAATGGCTTGATGGCGGAGGACATACTTCGATGAGCAGCGAAGCGACATGGCCAATCCATGATCGCATCCTCGCCGCTCAAGCAAGTTCGTTAACTTTATTGATGAACCCCACGACGCTTCGCCGCGTTTACGACAACGAGATGCGACTTCCCTCGGACCAGGACGCTTTGACGCTGCCTGAGTTGTTGGACACGATTGGCACCGCCGTCTGGAGCGAACTCGATCAAGAGTGCCCCGAAGGCCGAAACGATCGTCAAACCATGATCAGCTCGCTGCGTCGCAACTTGCAACGCGAACATATGCAGCGGCTAGTTGACCTTGTTCTCGAACAAGACAGCTCGACCGCTGCATACAAGCCGATCAGCAACTTGGCGCGGATGGAACTGAAGGAACTGCAGAAACGGATCGATGCGTCACTGAAGAGTTGTGGCAAGAAAATGGATGCCTACTCGCGTGCTCATTTGTCGGAAGCATCCGAACGAATCGCACGAGCACTCGAAGCGGGTTACACCTACGGCAACGGCCAAGCCCGGCGTGGCGGCGGACTGATGCTGCTGTTCGGCGAAGAGGCCGAGCAGAGCTATACTCCGTAGTTCGACTGAAACACGGTCGTCCTACTGCGATCGTCAAGACAAATCGAAAATCCCCGCATGGAACGAAGTTCCATGCGGGGATTTTTTTGATTCAGCGCAAACCTGGGCTGCTAAAACGTTGGGATTGTTGTGATTTTTTTCTTGCGCAGATTTTCTGCAACCTCTCCACCAACTTCGGTGACTGCTGAAGATAGCCTTGGACTAAAAGTCCAAGGCTATCGCCAAAGGTGGCTCCGGCACCCCAACCGCAACTTTACTTAGCGTGACTGTTCGGCCTGTTCGGCCCGCCACTGGATGATCCGCCTTTCCAACAACGGCAGCGGAATCGAACCGACCGATAACACGCGGTCGTGAAACGAACGTAGGTCAAACGCATCGCCGAGCTCGGCTTCGCTTTCGGCACGCAATCGCGAGATCGTCAACTCGCCCATTTTGTAGCCAAGTGCCTGGCCGGGCCATCCGATGTAACGATCCACCTCGGCGACGATATTGTGTTCACTCAGCGCCGTATTTTCTCGCATGTACTCGATCGCTTGCTGGCGACTCCACCCCATGTAGTGGACCCCGGTATCAACGACCAATCGACTCGCTCGCCATGCTTCCATACTCAAGCGGCCAAAGTCCTGGTACGGATCTTTATAGAAACCAATTTCTTTGCCGAGTCGTTCACTGTACAACGCCCAGCCCTCGATGAACGCGGTGAAGTTGCTTTGCCGGCTGAGCGGATGCAGCCCTTCAAGCTCCGCTTGTAGTGCCAATTGCAAGTGGTGCCCGGGAACCGCTTCGTGCATCGAAAGGGATTCGATTTGATACAGCGGTCGTGAGGACAAGTTGTAGGTATTGATGTAGTAAAAGCCGCCCCGAGAACCATCGGTCGCTGGTGGCCAATAGTAGGCCGATGAGGTTTGCGGAGCGACATAGTCGGGGACCTCGCGAATCCCGTACGGAATCCGTGGCAAGCGGCCAAACAACTCGGGCAACCGACCGTCGGCACGTTTAAGCACCAATGCCACTCGCTGTAACAACTCGTCAGCCGTTTTCGGATAGAACTTGGGATCGGTGCGAAGGTGGTGCAAGAATGCAGGAAGATCGCCATCAAATTTCACCTGTTCGCGAATCGCTTCCATCTCTTGGCGGATCCGCTTGTTCTCGCGGCGGCCGATCTCGTGAACCTCTTCGGGCGAAATGTCCAGTGTGGTGAAACGATGCGTTCGGTCTCGATAGAACGCTCGCCCATTGGGCAGCGATGAAGCGCCGATGGTTCCGCGGCACGCCGGCAAATATTCGTCCTTCAAAAAATCGGCTAAACGCTGGTACGACGGGATCACGCTTGATTGGATTGCGGCGGCGATTTCAGCCGTGATCTGTTCCCAAGTTTCGGCGTCAAAGCGATCTTTGGCTTCCTCGTTAATGTTGGTCATTAACAACGATTTTGACGGATCGTCCACCACCTGAGCCATCACTTGATCGACCGAGTCGCGCAGAATGATCGCGGGCTGAGTCAGTCCCGCGTCGATTCCTTTTCGCATCCGTGCGATGTGTTGGTCTGTGTACTCGGAAAAAGCATTGAGTCGGCTGACGTAGTTTTCAAAGTCTTTGCGAGTGCGTGGATTCATCACCCGAGCCAATTCGGGAAATGAAATATGGAATCCTTCGCGATTGTTGATCGGCATCAAGTGCGTCTGAAACTGATCATCCGCGATATCCGCTTTCAAACTCTGCTGCAAGATCGCATAATCGATTTGCCGCAATGGGCTAAGGGATTCCGGTTCGATCGACTGAAGTTCCGCCAGGAACTCAATCGTCTTCTTGCCGCGACGCTCGATCGCATCGAGACTCTGATCCGCCAATCGATCTTGTCCACGCGGGTCGCCGACATCGGTGGCCAACAGCGGAAATTCCGTCAGTTGGAAATCCCACACCCGGTCCAACAATTGATTGATCGCGGCATCGCCCGTTGGTGTTTCCGAAGCAGGGGAAGACTCGGCGGGGATCGCAAAGCCATTTTGCAGCGTCATGACCGCGATCAAGAGAGCTAGAAAAGGATTGGCACGGCACTGAAATTTCATGGGACCTCACTCGTTTTGAAGTTTTTTCGTTCACGCAGAGGACACGTGTCGACTACGCTGTTTTCCGGCTTGCCATGAACTATAACAAGTCACTCGACTGATCGATGACACCCGCCGACCCCGCCTGCCTAGGAACCCTTCTGATGCGACAATTGTTGACACCCTTGGTTTTTTGCGTTGCGTTTTCAGCCTTTCACCCCATGATGGCTCAAGACGTTGCCGCCCCCCCTTCCGAACCAAATCAGGCTGCAGCGACAACCGCAGCCAACGTGATTTCCAATGAGGTGCCGGTTACCGCCGCCGATCGCGAAGCGATTGTGAAACGTTGGGAGCGTGACATCATTTCGCTTGAAAAAGAAAACGAGTCATTAGCAGACAATGAAGATGCGATCTTGTTTATCGGCAGCAGCAGTATCCGTCGCTGGGACTCGATCGCGACCGACATGGCTCCGTTTCGCTGTATCGAGCGGGGCTACGGCGGAGCCAAGTTCAGTGACGTGGCAGTGTATGCCAAACGATTAATCGAGCCTCATCAATACCGAGCGATGGTGATGTTTGTCGCCAACGATGTTTCCGGCCGCCCCGACGATCACTCGCTCGACCAGATCGAAGCATGGGTACGCTATATCGTCGGGGTGTCGCGAGCCCACCAACCCGATGCGGCGGTGTTGATTGTCGAGATCACGCCGTGCGAAAGTCGGTTTGCTTCGTGGGACAAAATCCGGGCCGTCAACTCGCTGTTAAAAGAAATCGCGCTGACGACGCCAGACACCTATTTCATTCCGACCGCCGAGCATTATTTGACCGCCGATGATCACCCACGGCCGGAACTATTCGTCGGCGACAAGCTGCATTTGAGCCCCCCAGGTTACGAGTTGTGGGGCTCGCTAATTCGCCAGCGACTTGGCGACGTGCTGCGTCAACGAACCACCGCCGACGCAGCGGCCGCAGCGTCGGAAACGCCCGCCGCTCGCTAGCTCAAGCGAGATACGACGGCGACGCTAGTCGTTTGCGAACTCAACATGGTAGTGGACGAGGCAACGAGTCCATCGCAGAACAACAGGGACTTGTAGCCTCGTCCAGTACCCGAAAATAAAGCAGTGGCAAAACGCTCGATCGGCACAATGCGGGCGAGTTTCATTCGTGTTCCACGCAAAAAAATTTGCGACAACGGACAATTTACCCCATTTTTGCGTGATTTTCTCGGTTGTGATCGAAGGAAAACCATTCGTATACTTCGCGAGACTCTTACATATGGGATACGACGCTTTTGGTCGGCAAGGACGCCACCACCGATATACGTTTCACCAGGTTCAAGTGGACAACACGCGACCCTGAGAGGACCGCTGCGCCTTCACGTTTGTTGAATTCGACACGGCGAAACGGGTTTTCGATGATCGCATTGTTCTTGATGGCAGCATGGTTGCCGTCGATAGGCGATGCGTTTGAACCTGTTACCCATGCGTATGCTAACCGTTCGCATGATACCCGTACGAATGATGCCAGTGCGGATCCTGTCCGCGTCAGTGGCAATGTGATTTATCGTTGGGCCATCGGCACGTCGCAAGCCTCGCTGTTAGAAGGTGATTGCGTTCTGCAACACGGCGACAAACGCATTGCCGCCGAATCAATTCTGGTGATTGTCAGCGGTGATGTCGGCCAAGTTCACAGCGAAGTCGTGGCCGACGGCATCCAACTGCCCAATGGAACCCGTTCGGGGCCTCGCGTCATGGAATTTGTGACGTTGATGGATCCCGAAGTCCAAGCACCGCTGTATCGCGGAGCCCCTGATCAAACGCCCCGCTTGATGCAATACCGAAAACCGTCCAAGCCACCGCGGCTAGGATTCGGGGGGAAGACGGTCGCGCTTGCCTCGGGTGAATCCAGCTCAGCAACATCCCTGCAATCGCGTGGCTCCGAACCGTTTGGCTCCGAACCGTTTGGCTCCGAACCGTTTGGCGCCGAACCGTTTGGCAATGTCCAGCAGACTCAATATCAATCCAGTCCGCTACAACAGCCCAACTTTGCCAATCCGGTCTTTGCCGACCCGGGTATCGATAGCGGTGCGTTTCAACCGGCGCAGCAACCAGGACAACAAGTGTTGTCGGGGCCGAGCAATTGGTCCGTCTCGCCCGCTCAGGTTCCACCCCAAGTCAGTTTCGACGTTGCCCCGAACGCGATCGGCGGCGTCCCCAATTCGCCACCCCCGATCACGATGTCCGATGGGGCGACGAGCGGCGGATTTCAATTCTTTGTCGGCGGGGGAACGCGCAGTGTCGAAGTGCTTGCACGCGGTTCATCGATGCCGCCGCAAATCGAAACGATCAACCGTCCCGAAGCGGGCGAAACACTAATCGTCGCGCGTGGCGGCG
>TARA_R110002073_G_scaffold52118_10_pt1 | contig 14782 bp, 12 predicted proteins | sample TARA_R110002073 | Tara Oceans TARA_R110002073 (sample SAMEA4397174) | marine metagenome | biome: Polar Biome; feature: [DCM] deep chlorophyll maximum layer (ENVO:01000326); material: water (ENVO:00002006), including particulate matter (ENVO:01000060) such as... | depth 40 m
TGCCCACGTCGAAAGGATATGTGTATAAGAATTTCGGTGTGCCGGCGATCACTTATGAAATGGGGGACAACAGCGATCGGGGAGAAATCCGGCGTCTGGCGATTGTCGCGGCAGAGGAAATGATGAAGAAACTGTTGCGGAGCAAGCCTTAATCCCTGTTGCGCGCTGCCACTATATCGACGTATTTCTGGACCATCCTGTCTATCGGGACTATGCCACTCAACGCCTGGTTAGAACGGTGATTGCGGCATAATCCCGGCTGATATTGACAGAATAAGCTGGCAGGGGAGTGCGTAAAGATGATGCAGGAACAGGAAATATCGCCGGGTCGCGTGAAGCACCTTCCGGGCCTGTCCTGTTTTGCGCTATTGAGCCTGGTCCTGTGGTGCCTGATAACCGGTGCGGCGGCACAGGCGCAATCTCGGGGTGCCCCCGGTCGTGACCGGGAAAGTTCACCTCCGGATGGAAAACCGTTCTTTGAAGATATGCCCCTGCCGAAGGTTTCGGAGATTATGGTGGGCGGTGGCCTGAAATACGCGCCGGACTATATCGGGTCTGATGATTATAAGATCCACCCTAAACTGGCGCTTGTCGTGCGTTTCAAAGACGTGCTGACATTGGATGAGGACGGGGCGGCGATTAATATTCTGGGGGTGGGAAAATTTGCCTTTGGCCCGGTTTTGCATGTGACGGCGGGACGCGACGGGGATGTTAATCCGGCGTTGCGCGGTCTGGAAGATATTGAGCTCAGCCTTGATTTTGGTCTTTTTGCGCAGCTGACCATTGCGGATCGCTTCACTGGCCGGGTTCGCTATTTCGGGGACATCATCGGGGGGGATAATGGACGGGTTTTTGAATTTTCCGTACAAACCGATGTCTATCAGCGGGATAATTTCCTTGTAACAATGAAAGTGTCAGCCGATCTGGTGGATGAGAAACGCGCCCGTCAGTTTTTCGGCATATCCCCGCAGCAGGCGGCGGTCTCCGGTTTGCCGGTGCATCGCCCCAAAGGGAGGATTCAGGACGGGCGGGCAGAGCTCAAGGCTCACTGGAAATTCGCCGACCGCTGGTCACTGGTGACATATACCCGCTATGCCCGGCTATTGGGTGATTTTGCCGCAAGTCCCATTGTCGACCCGGCAGGCTCGCCCCATCAATTCATCTTGGGCAGTTACATTACCTATACCTTTGCAATGAAATGATCTTCGGCATCTATAATCTGGCGTCTGAACAGGGTTGCCTCAGGAGATGGTGACATGACAGTCGCCTTTTGTGGACAGGCATGAAACCTGTTATCATGCGGAAATGTGATATTAAAAGATCAGTACAGGCATCCTTCAGCGCGATTTCAGAGATCTGGCCGCCGATGTTCTTAATGACATAACAAGGAAGAATTTCATGGATATGACGCCCGAATTTAGCAGTGTGATGACCAGTCTCGATCTGTTGTCGGCGGCCTTTATCGTCCTGATCGGGCTTGGGCTGTTGGGGATCGTGATTTTATTTATTATTGATATCAGCCAGACCAAGGACGCGGTGCGCCACAATTATCCGGTTGTGGGCCGGTTCCGGTCGATCTTTTCTAAGTTGGGCGAGTTTTTCCGCCAGTATTTTTTCGCCATGGACCGGGAAGAAATGCCGTTCAACAGGGCGGAGCGCGATTGGGTGGACAGGGCGGCCAAGGGAGAGGACAACACAATTGCCTTCGGATCGACGAAGAACCTTAAGGTGCCGGGGACCTATATTTTTGTCAATTGCGCCTTTCCGACCCTGGATGAGGAAGCGGTCGATATGCAGCCGGTGCAAATCGGGCCATATTGTCCCCATCCATATAACGCCCCGTGTTTTTTTAATGTGTCGGGAATGAGCTACGGGGCGCTTTCGACGCCAGCGGTAAAGGCCCTGTCCCACGGCGCGCGCATGGCCGGTTGCTGGTTGAACACCGGGGAGGGCGGGCTGTCGCCGTATCATCTGGAAGGCGGCTGCGATATTGTGATGCAGATCGGGACGGCCAAATACGGGGTGCGCGATGCCGAGGGCAAGTTATCGGATGATAAATTGCGGGAGGTTGCGGCGCATGATCAGGTCAAGATGTTTGAATTGAAAATGAGCCAGGGGGCCAAACCGGGCAAGGGGGGCATTCTGCCCGGCATCAAGGTCACCGAGACGATCGCCCGGATTCGGGGCATCCCTGTGGGGGAGGCTTCCATTTCACCCAACCGGCACCTGGAAATCAAGACGACCCACGATATGCTGGATATGATAGAACATATTCGGTCGGTCACGGAAAAACCGGTGGGCGTGAAGGCGGTGATCGGCGGCAGTGAATGGCTGGAAGAAATGTGCGTGGAAATCCATAAGCGCGGCATCGAAAGCGGCCCCGACTTTATCACGGTAGATAGCGGGGATGGCGGCAGTGGCGCGGCGCCGATGCCTCTGATGGATAATGTTGGTCTGGTGATACAGGAAGCCCTGCCTCTGGTATCGGACATCCTGCATAAATACGGTCTGCGCAATCGTGTGCGGATAATCGCCTCAGGCAAGCTGATCACCCCGTCGGAGGTGGCCTGGGCCATCGCCACGGGTGCGGATTTTGTCAATTCTGGGCGTGGATTTATGTTTTCGCTCGGATGCATTCAGGCCATGCGCTGTAACAAGAATACCTGTCCCACCGGGGTGACCACCCATAATCCCCGGCTGCAAAAAGGTCTGGACCCGGAAGACAAGGCCGTCAAGGTAGCGAATTACTGCAAGAACCTGGTGGAAGAGGTGCAGATCATATCCCATTCCTGCGGGGTATTGAGAGCGCGGCTTCTGGGACGTCGGCATGTGCGTGTCGTTAAGGACAGTGGACATTCGGTGCCGATGAATTTGCTGTATCCCCGCCCGGAAATTCTGCCGGAATATAAGGACCAGGCGGAGGCGATGCAGCCTTTGGACGAATAAATCCGGTTCTTGGACGGAATCAAATCCCTAGTCTTATTCGCTGGATCGGGCTTCTTTTTCTGGCGATGACGGTGCCGTCGCGCCGGAGCTTGCCAGAAGAGCCAGCCCGAGCACCATAAGACCGCTGAGAATGCCGGGCAGGCCTTCATAGATGGCGTTGTGCCACCCGAGATAGCGCCACAGCAGAGCCACACCCAGACCGGTGAATATGGCGATGATGCTGGCCTGCCGCCCGGGATGTTTCCCGAGAGAGAGGATGATCAGCAACGGCGCGAAGGCGCTGGCCAATCCCGACCAGGCCATGACCACCAGACTGAAAACGCTCTGGCTGTTCATCAGCGCGCCGCCGAGGGCGCCGAGCGTGATCAGCACTGTCATCAATTTAATAAGTGTGGTGTTTTCTATTTTATGAGGCAGCAGATCATGGGTGATGGCGGCCGAACAGCTCAGCACCAGAGAATCGGCAGTGGACATGGTGGCGGCGAAAATCCCCGCCAGAATAAGCCCGACCAATACCGGCGGTAGCAGCTGTTGCGCCATGGTCGGCAAGGCCAGTTCCGCATCAAAGGCGCCGACATCGGTCAGATAGACCCGGGACAGCATCCCGACGCCGATCGCCATAAGATAGAAGGCGAAGAACCACAGATAATACCAGATCCGGGCCCGCCGCATCATGTTGTTGTCTTTCAGCGCCATGAAGCGCACCATGATATGAGGCTGGCCGATCACCGACAGTCCGGCGAAAATCCAGCTGATGGCGAACAACAGACCACCGCCCAGGCCCGGAACGACCAGGTCTTTGGGAAACAGGGCCAGAAAGCCGTCGACGGTTTCCATTTTGAGGATCACGCTATCAATGCCGCCAAGGGACAGGGTGACCGCCACCAGCATTAAGGCCATGGCGAAAATCATCACGATTGACTGGGCGGCGTCCGTCCAGATGGAGGCGCGAATGCCACCGGCAAAACAATATAGTGTTACAAGAACGGCGCCGACCACGGCGCCAACCCAGGTCGGCCAGTCGAGCAGGACATGGAGTGCCTTGCTGCCGGCCACCAGTTGTGCGCTGGCATAGGCAAGCAGAAACAGAAGAGAAATGCCGCCGATCAGACGTTGCAGGGTCGAATTATGGCCACCGTACCAGTTGCTGAGGACCCCGGCGTAACTGACTTCCCCGGTGCGGGTTGTCGCCGATTTCAGCCGCGAATGCACGAACAGGGAGGCCATGAAATCGCCGGCAATCCAGCCAATCATCAGCCAGATCGAGGCCAGGCCGGTTACATAGACATATCCGATAATGCCGATAAACATGTAGCCGCTGTTGTTCGTTGCCACGGCGGACAACCCCACGAGCCAGGGCTTCACCGAACCGCTGGCCAGATAATAATCCTGTTTCGTGCCTTTACTTTTCCAGGCCGAAGACACCCCGATCAGTGTGAAAATCAGTAAAAATCCAATAAAAGAAATAATCATTTTTTTAACTTACACTGTTAAGAGGGGTGTCATCACATGGTTACGAGGCGAGACACAAAGCCCGGCCATGATCGTCGATTTCAATCAGGCTGCTGTGCAACGCCTTGATCGCCGGCTGGTAATCATTTTCGTCAACAACAAACTGGATATCGACCTGTCGCATGGATTGATGCAGGGCCAGAACATTGATCTTTTCGTCGGCAAGAACCCCAACGGCCTTGGCGAGAATGCCGGAAATCTGCATGTCGCTGCCGATGGTTGATACAATGGCGACCTTGCGTTGGTTCATTTCCGCTTCGGGGAAGGCTTCCCCGAGGGCGCGGCGAATGCGTTTGATCACTTTCAGGTTTGTCGACAAATAATGGGTGATCGTATTGGCGTTAATGTCTTTCGCGACAATATGGGCCTTATACTGATTGATCAGTTTGAGAAAATGGCTGTCATACCGGTCCAGCATGCCCGCCATATCCTGATCGAAAATCTCCAGGGCATAGATGCTTTTACAGCCGGCGATAATTTCCACCCGCGGGGTGCGGCTGACATAATCGCCGGTGATCAGGGTGCCGGTATGCTCGGGCTCGAAAGTATTTTTCACCCGTAGGGGAATATCGTTCTGACGCAGGCCTTTGGCCGCCTTGGGGTGGATCGCTTCCATACCAAGATTGGCCAACTGGTCAGCCACGTCATAATTCGTCCGGCCGATGGGCACGGCGTTATCTTCCCCGACCATGCGGGGGTCGGCGGTGCTGAGGTGAAATTCCTTGTGGATCACGGCTTCGCTGGCTTCTGTCAGCACGGCGATGCGGCTGAAGGTCATCTCGCTATAGCCACGGTTAAAGGTGGACATCAGGCCGTCTTCACTATGGGCATATCCGGTCACGACCGGCAGCTGTTTGGCCAGATCTATGGTCTTGAAGGCTTCTGTAACCCGTTCGTCCAGGGAATGATGTTCTTCGGTCTGCCATCCGGTCAGGTCGACGAAACAGGCATTCACGCCGTCACGTTCCAGCAGATGAGCCATGTTCCAGGCGCTGTGGGCTTCACCAATACTGGCGAGCATTTCCCGCACGGTGTCCAGATGCATGTCCAGGGCGAAATGGCCGTGGCGACACAGGCGTTGCAGGTCGGTCAGACACTGGGCGCTGCTGTCGAGCCGGGCGGTGATAAAGGCATTGGCCTTATCTAGAAGCGGTCCTTCTCCGAACAGCTCGGTATTGATCTGATAGATCCGCTGGCGTAATTTGAGCAGCGCTTCCTGCCAGCCGGTATCGTTGATGCTGCTGGCGAACAGGCCAAAGACCCCTGGTTGTCCGGTTTTCTTGTTTTCCAGCAGAAGATCAGTGAGCCCGCCATAGGCGGATACCACGAAGACCCGCTGATACAGGTCGCCTTCGGCAGCTGGTTTGAAAATAATATTATCGCGAACCGCCTGATAATCATTCATCGAGGTTCCGCCGATTTTTTCTACATTATGACGTCCCATTGTAGTAGTCCTTATGGTCAAATTTTTTCGTGCTGCGGGTGTTACATATGGCGCACGATGGCTTTATTGTGTTTCCGGCGATACTGTCGGTGTGCCGGGCATTCCCGCCCTGCGACGGGACCCGGCGTTCTGAAGCCGGCGAAGGATGCGGTGTGGCGCGCATCGGGAGAAACAGGGCGGCTTGGGCATATGCTGATGTGGTGTCAGTATGCCGAAAACGCCATGAAAGACGCCCCGACAGGCGGGGCATGTGCCACCCGCATGTCGGGATCAGATTTCTGTGTGGGTCCGGAGAATAATAGAGTTGTGTCTTCATCTCGTCTCCCTGAAAGGCGGCCGGGTTGGCTTAGCCTTCTAGTTCATAGGCGCCTTCGGCGTTATGGACTTCCTTGCCTGTGACGGGCGGGTTAAAAACACAGGCCATTTTCATTTCCGTAAAGGCCCGCAAAATATGTTTGTCGTGCTTGTCGAGGAAATAGGCTGTACCCGGTGCAATGGGATATTTCTTGCCGTCGGCAACGGTTTCAATTTCCCCTGTACCGGACATGCAGTAAACCGATTCCAGATGGTTCTGATAATGCATGCCAAAATCCGCGCCGGCATAGATGGTGGTGATATGGAAGGAGAACCCCATGTTATCTTCTTTCAGCAACAGCCGGGTGCTGTCCCAGTTGCCGTCAGGGGATACAACTTTGCGGTCGGTTTTTTCGGCGTCCTGTAAGGTGCGTACGATCATGTATATAAATCCTGTGAACTCGTTATTCTTTTAATATAATACTTGTGACGGGGCCTGCCGCTTAGTGTTGGCGACAGGCCAATGTCTCTAACTCGCGAGGCTTTCTTCCGCAAAATAATCATATTCTTCCGGAATGCTGTTTTCTGCCGCGCAGACTTCCTTAATGGCCTGTTCAACGATATCGAGGCCCTTTTTCAGGTTTTCCTCGCTGATGGTCAGCGGGCAGAGAAATTTGACCACCTGGTCATCGGCGCCGCTGGTTTCAATCAGCATATTCTGCTTGAAGGCCTTGCGGGTGATCTTGCTGGCCAGGTCGCCATTGACGCAGCTGATGCCGCGCATCATGCCCCGTCCGAGGGCGGTGAAATTGCCGGTGCCATACTGGGCGGCAATCGCATCCAGGCGGTCGGCAATATATTGGCCTTTTTTCTGCACGCTTTTGGCGAAGGCGTCATCGGACCAGAAATGGTCGATGGCCGCCTTGGCGGTGACAAAGGCGAGGTTGTTGCCGCGGAAGGTGCCGTTATGTTCGCCCGGTTTCCACATATCCAGTTCCGGTTTGAACAGGACCACGGCGAAGGGCAGGCCATAGCCGCTCAGGGATTTGGACAGGGTGACGATATCCGGTTTAATGCCGGCGTCTTCAAAACTGAAGAAGCTGCCCGTACGGCCACAACCGGCCTGAATATCGTCGATAATCATCAACACATCATGCTTGCGGCAGACGGCTTCCAGATTTCTCAACCACTCAAAACTGGCCGCGTTGATGCCGCCTTCGCCCTGAACGGTTTCCACCAGAACCGCGGCCGGTTTGTCGATGCCGCTGGAAGAATCGGACAGCATCTTGTCGAGATAGGCCGTGGTGTCGAATTCGTCGCCCATATAGCCGTCAAACGGCATCCGGACAGTCCCCGCGAGGCTCACCCCGGCGGCGCCGCGATGATGAGAATTCCCTGTGGCGGACAAGGCGCCAAGGGTCACCCCGTGAAAGCCGTTGGTGAAGGAAACGATGGTTTCCCGCTGGGTCAGGTTGCGGGCCAGTTTCATCGCCGCTTCAACGGCATTGGTGCCGGTCGGGCCGGTGAACTGAACAGTATATTCCAGGCCGCGGGGCTCGAGAATTTTTTTGTTCAGGGCTTCCAGGAATTCGCCTTTGGCCTTGGTATGCATATCCAGACCGTGGGTGATGCCGTCATTTTCGATATAGTCGAGCAGGATTTTCTTGAAAACAGGATTGTTATGGCCATAGTTCAAGGTACCGGCGCCGGCGAGGAAGTCCAGATATTCCTGGCCCTCTTCATCATAAAGAAATTCGCCCTGTGCCCGGTTAAATACGCGGGGAAAGGATCGTGCATAGCTTTGCACTTCTGATTCAATTTCCTCAAAAATTTTCATACTAGTCTCCTGTTTTCATCTCATGAAAAATCATACTGCCGGGATAACGGATCGTTACGTTAAGCCTCGGAATTAAGGTGGAAGGGGCCAATTTTGACCCGGTGTTCTGAATCGTGTTCTCCGGCGAAATGCGCGTCACGATCAAACATGACCGAGGATGTGACCTCGGCCTCTATCTTGGCGGCAAATCGCTCAAACAGAGCCCAGGACGCCTGATTGTCCTGTGTGATGGTCGTTTCCATATGGGTTACCGCCTGGCACGCGGGGCGCTGTACGATATGGCGCAGCATCTTGGTCGCCAGACCGGATCCCCGGGCCGTCTCGCCGACAGCCACCTGCCAGATGAACAGGGTGTTCGGGCGGTCTGGAATAATATAGCCGGAAATAAAGCCAACCAGCTGATCTGTATCGAAGGCCGCAACAGAGGTCGCGGCGAAATGGCTACATTGCAGTAGGTTGCAATATAGCGAATTGGGGTCAAGCGGCGGGCATTGTTGGATTAACTGAAATACGGCGGCGCCATCTTCTGATACAGGCCTGCGCAGGGCAAACGCCTGTTCTTTTATGTTCGTCATATTAATTCAGTTCAATTCATTTCATTTAGTATTCAAAATAAAAACTACCGGATTTTCACCGCTGTCGGCACTATACAGCAAAGATATTTGTATTGTAACCACCAAAATTAATAATTTTACCTTCAATAGTCTTTTGTAATCTAATTATTGTATGTTTAGACATCGAAGCATTATATGGGACGGTTTTCTGGAGTGACAAGGTTCAAGCAGCTGATAGTGCGGCGGGCTGTGATAGAGAGGTGTGGTAAGGCTATGCAGTAAAAGACAAATTCTACGTTTGTATATTTTTATAAAAGCCCAATGTGGTCTGGTCCCGGACATTTGAGCCAGTAAGGTGCAGACCTACACCTTTAGACCTGGCAAAAGGGCTTTACCTCTTTTTAGTAGCCCGGCTTTGTTGGGTATGGGATGTATATCTACCTTACAGGGAAGTAAAAATAACCTTTGGTATGTCATTGTGGTATTGTATCGATAAATGATTTCTCTTTTTATTACTGCATCATGATATATAAGAGTTTATATCTAAAGGATTTTTTGTTGACATTTGTTCATAATGAATACAGCTTAGGGTATGGGTGTCGTAGAATCACCCCTCTATAGAAGCTTGTAAATCAAGACAGAGCATGAAGTTTAGGCGGGATTATGGGGGCATTGGTTTGTGAGATATGACCCAGCAGTATAATGACACGGACTATTTTGCATTGGCGCAGGGGTTTATTGAAAAATCCAAACGCGCGGATGACCTGTATGGATTGACAAATTTATTTGAGCAAACCATTAAGGCGCTTGGGTGCCGGTATTTTGTCTGTGCCTCCAATGTGGACCCTCTGAACATTCCCTATTATGCCATTTGTCTGACAAATTATCCTGTTGAATGGGCGCTGCATTTTAGCGAACAGCAATATCAGAAAATCGATCCGATCTTTATGACGTCTCAGGCGCGGATCACGCCTTTTACCTGGTCTGACGAATCCTGGCGCGCCAGTCTCAATTTTGAACAGACAAAGATTTTGAATGAAGCCTCGGAGATCGGTTTGGGGGAAGGTTTCACCGTTCCCATTCATACGGCCGAAGGATTCCCGGCATCATGTTCGGTGGTTTTCGAGCCCGGCAGTGTCGATCCGCGGGCCTTGAACTGTATCCATTTGATGGCGTGCTTTTTTTATGAGGCGGCGATGAAGCTGAAGGTCACGACGCCGCTTCAGAAAAAGCCGATTCTCACCCCGCGGCAGCGCGAATGCCTGGAATTTGTCGCCCAGGGGAAAAGTGACTGGGCCATCAGCCGAATTATCGGAGTGAGCGAGAGCACAGTGCATTTCCATGTTCAGCAAACCATGAAGCGGCTAAAGGTATCCACGCGCACCCAGGCGATCGTCCATGCTCTGTTCCTGGGAGAGATCAAGTTTTTTGATGTGCAAATCAGCCGAAATAACAGCAAAGGGTTCATTAACCTTTCCTGATCCGGATGCCTACCCCGATAAGTTGCGGCTTTTGTTTCTGTTTCTTTATTTTCAAGAATGCAACCCCCTAACAAGCCAGTTTTCTGCGGTTTTTATTTGATCTAGCCTAGTTTCCCCATACCTTAACTGGAGGAAAATATGATCTATCTTATAAATCACGAAAACCGACATCTCTTTGCCAACCTGCTGAAGCAAATGTTTCAGCATCGGAACGAGATTTTTATTAACCGCTTGAAATGGGATTTGACGGCCGATAATGGCCTGGAAAAAGACCAGTTTGATACTGAGGATGCGATGTATCTGATCTTGGTTGATGATACCACCGGGGATTTGCGCAGTTCGTTGCGGCTGATCCCGACCATCAAACCCCATCTTATGTCTGACCTGTTTAGTTCCTTGTGTGAGAAAGGCGTCCCCCGCGGGGAAGGCGTCTGGGAAATTTCCCGCTATTGCTGTAATCCTTCCCTGAAATCCCGGCAGGAGAACATCAAGGCCATCCAGGAAATTATGTGTGGCATATTTGAATGCGCCCTGATTTATGGCTGGGAGAAGTTAACCCTGGTTGTCGGTATGCCCTTGTTGCAGCATTGTTTGCGGGCGGCTTGGGATATCAGTCCGCTGGGACTGCCACAGAAAGATAAATCCACCAACATCTGCGCTTTTGAAGTGGCGGTAACGCCGGCGGGTTTGCAAGCCCTGAGGCATGCGGCCGGGAACTTTAATCCGGCGCTTAAGATACTTCCGCAGAAGCAGCTTGCCGCTTAGGGAAGGATAAGGTGTGTCTTGCAGGGCGGCGGATGATCCGGATGGACCTCGCGTTTTTGCCCGACAGGATGCTCTTTGTCCTGACCAGGAGGTTGGCGATTGAAACAAGGCAGAAAAGTTAATTTCAGAGGACAGAACAATGAAACAACGGATAACACAATTGAAGAGGCGTAAAGCCGTCGATACCTTGCGGTCAAAAGGATATGTCATCCTTGAAAATATGATCAGTCCGGACCTGTTGAGCAACGTCAGTCAGGAACTGGACCAGTGGTTTGCCAAAACGCCCCGCTGTCAGGGCGACTTTTATGGTGAAGATACCACGCGTTACGGATCCTTGCTTACCAAGGCGCCGTCATCTCAGGATTTGGCGTTACATCCTGATATTTCCTATATTGCCGATGAAATACTCGGGCCGAATTGTGACTGGTATCAGCTTAACCTGGGCCAGGCGGTGCGTATTCATCCCGGGGCGCCGCAACAACCACCACATCGGGATGAGGAAATGTGGCCCTGCCCGAAAAGTTGCGAATATCTGATTAATGTAATGTGGGCGATTGATGATTTCACGCTGGAAAACGGGGCGACCCGTATTTGGCCCAGAAGTCATTTTGCGTCCCTGAACCGTGATATGGATGAGGCGGAGGCCATCGTTGCCGAAATGCCGAAGGGGTCGGCTCTAATTTTTCTGGGGTCAGTAACACATTGTGGCGGGGCCAATCGGTATTTTGAACATCGTACCGGTATTATTTTCAGTTATTCTCTGGGGTGGTTGAAACAGTATGAAAATCAGTTTCTGGCTTACCCGCCAAAAGTTGCGGCGACCTTTCCGCCGGAATTACAGGCATTGATCGGTTATAAAGTACATCGCCCCAATCTTGGCGGATATGAAAATAACTGTCCTTCTGTCTTGCTGCAGGAAACAATACCGGAGACATTACCGGCGGTAGATTGCTTGCCGCCGGAAATAGAACAACAGCTGGCGGCGCTGCGCAGTCAGGCGGCCTAGTCCGGAAAGCCGGTGGGGCGGGATGCTCAAGTTCTCTGGATGAGAAGGGATGCGGAGTTACGCATTTCTTCTCATTTTAGAGGAGTTTATGGGAATTTCCATGATTTCCGGCTGAAACCCGGGGAAAATACTAAAATAATAATGAATTATTTAGGTAATATTCAGAATTAAATCGTATAATGGTTCCATGCCCGTTTGGAGAGACTTGTGCTTATTGGGCAGGCGCTTGACCGGGTCAATGATCCGTGATGATGTAGGCCACGATTCAGGAATAGTGAAATACGGGTTCTCTCATCCGGGATGATCAAGAAGACCAGCTGTAAAGGTTTCTCCCATAATCTGTTGTTCCGCTTGGGAGGCGCGTCAGATGAGAGATGAAAGTGTGAAGCGGGTGCGCGATTTATTTTCTGAGTTTCAGCAGAAACGCCAGAAAACAGAAAAGAAAACCGCTAAAATCCGCTTTAAGGACGTCGGGGAAAAAGACGTCTATAATATTACCGCCCCTTTCCAATCGGCGGACAAAATCGTTATTGCTGGCCGGGTGGAACCGCGCGGTCATGAATTTTCCAAGGTTATCTTCTTCGAAGAAAAAGACGCGGCCTGGTGGCCGGTCAAGGACGCGCCGATCTACGGCCTGCAAGACCCCTTCATCACCACCATTCGCAACGAACTGATCTTTGGCGGGGTCAAGGTCCGTGCCGTGGGGCAGGGACTGGAATGGCGCACCATTATGTTCCGGGGGCCGGATATCTTTCATCTGACAGAGTTCTTTCATGGCCCGGTGGGAATGAAAGACATTCGTTTATGTGATCTGGAAAATGGACGGATCGGGTTGTTCACCAGACCGCAAGGGGCGGTTGGCGGACGCGGCAAGATTGGCTATGTTGAAATTGACAATCTTGAGGATTTGACGAAAGAGGTCATTCATTCCGCCGTCCTGCTGGAGGATATGTATCATCCGCTGGATTGGGGCGGGGTCAATGAAGCTCATCTTCTCACCAATGGCGAGATCGGTGTTCTGGCCCATGCGGCCTGTTTTGCTCAGGATCATCTGATGCAGGAACGGCATTATTACGCCAAGTCCTTTATTTTTAATCCGGTGCTGAAAAAATTCCGGGATTTCAAGATTATCGCCAGTCGCGATCAGTTCCTTGCCGGGCCGGCAAAACGTCATGATTTGGCCAATGTGGTGTTTTCCTCCGGCCTGATCCGGCAAGGGGGAAAGGCGATCCTTTATGCCGGTGTATCGGATACGGAAGCCCACTGGATTGAAATTGACGATCCTTTTGGTATGAAATAGCCGGACGGGAAACACCGCGCGCTGGCCAGTCAGGCGTGATCGTCGGGACCGGGGCCGCCCACCTGGTCAGGAGTAAATTTTTTATGGGTGCCATCGCAGAAAGGCGCTCCCGCCGTATGTTTGCAGGCGCAGAGAAAACGCGGACCGTCCTGATCTGCCGTGAAGACCTGTGGCCGGAAGGATGTGCCTTTATGAGAGCCGTCGCAAAAAGGCTGCGTCCGGGAAAGTCCGCACCTGCAGAAAAAGTATCTTTCTCCCTGTTTCAGGGTGACTTTCACCGGGGTGTTCGCGGCAATAATCGGGCGGGTCATTTTAAGCTCCTCACATAAATCCGGTCCGCCATCATATCATATTCAAAGCGTCAATAATATAAGCATATAGTGATGTATTTTCCGTGGTCGGGGCGGAGAACAGAAAATGTGGGTTTTTTTATTTTTTTCCAAACGAAATGTGAATATCCTGCGTATAAGTTTATGGCGGCAGTATCATTGTGCAAACAACAGGCGGATCACCAGCAGGTTTTGATCTATAAAAGGTTTTGGGATGCGGTATAGAGTGAACAGAGGAAAGGGATCAGGAACAGGACCTTTCCGGGCGACGGTCAAAGGTGTCGCGGCGGCAGCAGCGTGCCTGTTGTTGTTGTCCTGTAGCCGGCCGGCAACCCCTGATGCCAGTCAACGTCGCATCGTTGCACCGGAAAACTGGGGGGACCGGCAAGAGACGCGGGCGCAGGTTGCGGATCACTGGCTGGCGACACTGGGCAGTACCGGTCTGACGCAACTGGTGGAAACGGCGCTGGAAAATAATCAGACCTTGCAGCAACAGGCGTTGGCGGTAGAAATCAGAAAAGAACAGCTGGTGAGGGCAGGCAGCGCCTTGTGGCCATCCCTTGATTTGGCGTTGAAGCGCAGCCGTTCGCGGGCGGTGTCCGCGCCGGCGGCCAGTGACGCCGCCTCTGTGGATTTGAATTTAACTTACGAACTGGACATCTGGGGCAAGCTTTCGGCCGATGCCCGGCGGGCCAACCGGTTGTTGCTGGCGGAACAGGCCAGTTACGCTCAGGCGCGTCAGGATCTGGTCGCCCGGGTGGCCAACGCCTGGCTGACAGTGCTGCAGGCCGACAGATTATTGCGGCTGTTTCAGCAACGGGTTGACAACGCCCGGGAAAATCAGGCGATCATTGAATCCGGTTATCGGCGGGGGCTGAACAGCGCCCTGGATGTATATTTGGTGCGTAATGAACTGAACAGTCAGATTTCCCGGGTTCGGGATCAGGAATCTGTCAAGGTCGCTGCGCTTCGGACGCTGGAAAGACTGCTCGGGCAATATCCGGATGGTCGTCTTGCGGTGTCGGCCGGCTGGCCGGTCCTGACGGAAGATATCCCTCTGGGCATGCCATCGGATCTGATCACCCGCAAGGCCGGGCTGGTGGCGAGCTGGAACAGGTTGTTGGCTCAGGACGCCGCGCTTGCCTTTGCTCATAAACAGCGTTTTCCGAGCCTGAGCCTGACAGCCTCTGCCGGCGATCGTGGTAATGAACTGGATGATTTGCTGAAAGGGTCCCCTTTTGCCTGGTCGCTGCTGGGCAGCCTGACGACGCCGCTGTTCAATGCGGGACGGTTGCGGGCGGGCGAGGCGGCGGC
>TARA_R110002073_G_scaffold102918_5_pt1 | contig 14763 bp, 11 predicted proteins | sample TARA_R110002073 | Tara Oceans TARA_R110002073 (sample SAMEA4397174) | marine metagenome | biome: Polar Biome; feature: [DCM] deep chlorophyll maximum layer (ENVO:01000326); material: water (ENVO:00002006), including particulate matter (ENVO:01000060) such as... | depth 40 m
CTGTGCGGAGACGTACTCCTGTACCGTAACCACATCGTATGCGGTGGGAGCATCCAGTTGCACGCGCCCGATATAACGCCCGGGATTGCGATCGACTTCCAGCGCCGCCAGGAACGAGGCGTAAAAGTTGCGCGAGGCAAACCCGAATGCCTTGCCCTTGTAGTTGTGTACGATCACGTCAATGTCCGTGGTGCCCAACGCCTTCGCCGCGCGCGTCATGCCACCGGCGCCGTGGTTGTACCCGGTCAGAGCCAGCGGCCAGGTGCCCGTTACCCTGTAGTTGGTCTTGAGTAATCTGGCGGCGCCATCGGTGGCGATAAATGGGTCCATGCGCTCATCGACGACATTATCCACCCGCATATACTCCCGTGCCGTCGCCGGCATAAACTGCCACATACCCGCAGCGGCCACCTTCGAATAGGCGAAGGGATTGAATGATGACTCCACATGAGGGAGCACTTCCAGCTCGGGTGGCAAATCGTACTTCGCGAGAACGGCGCGGATGTGCGGCTTCCACTGTCCGGAACGGACAAGCCCCTCCCTGAACCGGTCGGACTGGCCCGTCTGGAAACGGACGCGCTGTGCTGCCTCGGCAAAGGTTTGGGACGTGGTGCCTGCAGGCCAGGACGCCAGCACAGCAGCCTCAGTGGCGTTGAGTCCGCTGCGCTTGCCCTGGCCAAGACTGTACAACGCACTGCGCACACGTGTGTTCGCCGCGTCGATAACCTTGTTCCTGGCATCCCTGCTGCCGCCGGGAGGTAAATTGACGACTTCATAGATCACCGACAGGGACTCGTCGTCGTGCACGTAGCCCTGGTCGGTCGAAACCTGGGTATACACCTTGATCCAGAATTGGATAGCGGGTTCCAGCGACACCGGGCGGGGGAAGTTTGAAGCGTGGAGACTCAGGCTGGGCAGCAGTACCACCAGTAACAAGATCACCCTGACCATACCCACACCCCTTTTATATCAGTTAGTTGGGTGACTTATAGCAGAATTCCCCAAAACTGTAACCCCCCGCCCCGGGAAACAACGGCCGCTGTGCCAAAAAGTCCTTGCGTTCTAGTCAAGCGCGCATAAAATCGCGGCCAAGTCGATCGCACAGGTCGCCCTTTGCAGTGCAACCGGGCAACCGTGCGCATATCTGCCAAAAACTCGGATTTGTCATCTTTTACATATAGCGTTTTACTGTGCGTAAAACCATTCCAACGATATCAACGGCATCATAGCCCGGGCTGCGCGACTGCAGCTGCCAGCAAGGGCATTGCAGAGGACGTTAGACATTATGCTCAAAGAGCCGACCGACACCACGGACACCGATGCTGGCTGGAGCAGCGAGCGCAGCGCGGAGATGTACGGTATCAATAACTGGGGGGCGGGATATTTTAACTTGTCCGAACAGGGCGAGGTGCAGGTCAATGTCGATTTCGGCGACCACCAGGTCGTCGTCTCCGTTATGGATATCGTATTGGGCATGCGGGCGCGGGGATTGCATATGCCAGCAGTACTGCGCATCCGCAACCTGCTGGACAACCGTATCAAAGTCCTCAACGAATCGTTTGCGCAGGCCATTGAACAGGGTGGCTATCAAAACAGTTATCGCGGCGTGTTCCCGATCAAGGTTAACCAGCAGTGCCACGTCATCGAGGAGATCGCCGACTACGGACGTCGCTACCACCACGGCCTGGAGGCGGGCAGCAAAGCGGAGCTGATCATTGCACTGTCGCAGCTGCGCGATCACGACAGCCTGATCATCTGCAACGGCTACAAGGATGCGGAGTTTATCGACCTCGGTCTCTATGCCCGCCAGATGGGTATCTCCTGTTTCTTCGTGCTCGAATCGCTGAACGAGCTGCCGCTGCTGATCGAACGCAGCCGGGCTTTGGATGTGGAGCCGCTGATCGGCGTGCGCATCAAGAACAGCGTGGTGGTTGACGGCCACTGGAGCCAGGACAGCGGAGACCGCTCCATCTTCGGGCTGTCCACCGACGCATTGATCTCGATTGTCGATGAACTGCGCGCTGTCGACATGCTGCACTGCCTGCAACTGCTGCACTGCCACCTGGGTTCCCAGATCCCCAATATCCGCAATGTGCGCAGCGGCGTACTCGACGCCTGCCGGTTTTACGCCGGACTGGTGCAGGAGGGCGCCCCCATGGGGTATCTGGATCTCGGCGGCGGCCTGGCGGTGGACTACGAGGGTGCCCGCACCAACAGTACCCACAGCATGAATTACCGGCTACAGGAATACTGCACCAATATCGTCGAGAGTATCTGTGAAACCTTCGACCCGCTGGAGATTCCTCACCCGGTGATTGTCACCGAATCGGGGCGCGCCACCGTGGCCTACTCGTCAATGCTGCTGTTCAACATCCTCGATGTCCGCGACAGCAAGCCCGGGGAGCTGCCAGAGACGTTGCCGGAGGACTGCAGTGAACACCTGAACAACCTGCAATCTGTGCTCGACACAGTCGCTGAGCACAATTTCCAGGAGTGTTACAACGACGCCCTCTTCTATCGCGACGAACTGCGCGAGGAGTTCCACCACGGCCAGGCCACACTGCGCGAGCGCGCGATGGGCGAAAACTTCTATCTGGCGGTGATGCAGCGGATCGCAGCCATGCTGCCGCATTTGAACCGGGTGCCGCCCGAGCTGGAGAACCTGCCGGAGCTGTTGTCCGACATCTACTACGGCAATTTCAGCCTGTTCCAGTCACTGCCGGATATGTGGGCGATAGACCAGGTATTCCCCATCATGCCGATTCACCGGCTGACAGAGGAGCCTACCCGCTCCGCAGTGCTGGCGGACCTGACCTGTGACTGCGACGGTAAAATCGATCACTTTTCCACCCCGGAAGGAATCAGCTCCACGCTCAACCTGCACGACTTGAAGCCGGACGAGGATTATTATCTGGGCGTGTTCCTGGTGGGGGCCTACCAGGAAACCCTCGGCGATTTGCACAACCTGTTCGGCGATACCAACGTGGTGAACGTGGCGGTGAATCGCGATGGCAGCTTCGAGTTCGTGCGCGAATTCCACGGCGACAGCATTTTTGATGTGCTCAAATATGTGGAATACGAACCCAAAAAAATGCAGGAACAGTTTAGACTGATCGCTGAAGAAGCAGTGCGCAGCGGCAAGATCAGTATTCCGCAGCGCCAGGCGATCCTGCAGGCGTTCAAGGAAAGCCTGCACGGTTACACGTATTTCGAGCACGAGTGATACAGGAGGAGAACCCATGTCCAAGGTGATGATTATCGGCGCAGGCGGCGTTGGTGCAGTGGTGGCACACAAATGCGCCCAGTTGAGCGAGGTGTTTACAGAGATCGTGCTGGCCAGTCGCACGGAATCCAAATGCCAGGCAATCGCCGCCCAATTGGGCCGCCCCATCCGCACCGCACAGGTCGATGCGGACAACGTGCCCGAACTGGTGAGCCTGCTGCAAAAGGAACAACCGGAGCTGGTTATCAATGTGGCGCTACCGTACCAGGATCTGACGATCATGGATGCCTGCCTGGAGGCCGGAGTCCACTACCTTGATACCGCCAACTACGAACCGCAGGACACCGCCAAATTTGAATACCACTGGCAGTGGGCCTACCGGCAGCGCTTTCTCGATGCCGGTTTGACGGCCATTCTGGGTAGCGGCTTCGATCCGGGTGCCACCAACCTGTTCACAGCCTACCTCGCCAAACACTACTTTGACGAAATCCATGAGCTGGATATCATCGACGTCAACGGCGGCGACCACGGCTACCCCTTCGCGACCAATTTCAACCCGGAAATCAACATCCGCGAAGTCAGCGCCGAGTGCCGACACTGGGAAAACGGTGAATTCGTCACCACCCCTGCGATGTCCATGAAGGCGCAGTACACCTGTCCCGAGGATGTCGGCACATTCAATATCTATCGTATGTACCACGAGGAACTGGAATCACTCAGTGTGAACTTCCCCACGTTGCGGCGCGCCCAGTTCTGGATGAGTTTTTCCGACAACTACCTCAAACATCTCGAAGTGCTGGAAAACGTCGGCATGACCGGCATCGAGCCGGTTGAGTACCAGGGGCAATCCATTGTGCCGATCCAGTTCCTGGCCCACCTGCTGCCCGACCCATCCACACTGGGCCCGCGCACCAAGGGGCGGACCTGCATTGGCTGTATCGTTCGCGGCGTCAAGGATGGCCGGGAAAAAGTGATGTACCTCTACAATGTCTGTGACCACGAGGCCTGTTACCAGGAAGTGCAATCGCAGGCGATTTCCTACACCACCGGCGTACCGGCGATGATCGGTGCCAAAATGATCCTCGAGGGGAAGTGGCGCCAGCCCGGTGTGTGGAATGTGGAGCAGTGTGACCCCGACCCTTTCATGGACGATATGAATCGCTACGGCCTGCCCTGGAAAGTGATCGAGCTGAACCCCGGCTTCCATCTGGATATCCTCCAGGACTGACGCAACGGGAAAGCGCACATGCAGTTTACGGATTTTGAAAAGCTCGATCTGGCTCGCCTGCCCACGCCCTGTTTCGTCGTCGATGAAGTCGCCGTGGAGCGCAACCTCAGGATTCTCCAGCAGGTGGCGGAGGCCAGTGATGCCAAAGTCCTGGCGGCACTGAAAGCCTTTTCAATGTGGCGTCTGGCACCGCTGGTATCGAGCTACCTGAGCGGCACCTGCGCCAGCGGGCTGCACGAGGCCCGCCTCGGTCGCGAGTGTTACGGCAAGGAGGTCCATGTCTTCAGCGCCGCCTACACCGAGGGCGACCTGCGGGAGATTCTTGAGATTGCCGACCATGTGGTGTTCAACAGCTGTGCACAGTGGCAGCGGTTCCGCGCGCTTGCTCTGGCAGCCCGCGACCGCAGGCCGGGGCTGAAATTCGGCCTGCGCATCAACCCCGAGCACTCCGAGGGCACGGTGCCGATCTACGATCCCTGCGCACCAGGCTCGCGACTCGGTATGGTGCGGGCACAGCTGGATGAAAGCACACTGGAGGATATCAGCGGCCTGCATTTTCACACCCTGTGTGAGCAGGATTTCCCGCCGCTGCAGCGCACCCTGCAGGCCGTAGAGGAAAAATTTGGGGATTTGCTGGGGCGCATGGAATGGGTCAATTTTGGCGGCGGCCACCATATCACCCGCCCGGACTACCAAACGGATGCGCTGGTCGCATGTATCCGCGATTTCGCCAGCCGTTACCACGTGCAGGTGTATCTGGAGCCGGGCGAGGCAGTCGCCATCGGCACCGGTGTGCTGGTGACAGAAGTGCTCGATCTGGGCCACAATGTTTTGGACCAGGCCATCCTGGACAGCTCGGCCACCTGTCATATGCCCGATGTGCTGGAAATGCCCTACCGCGCCGATATCCTCGGCGCCGCAGCACCCGGCGAACTGGCGTATACCTACCGGTTGGGCGGCCTCACCTGCCTGGCCGGTGACGTGATGGGCGACTACAGCTTTGCGCAGCCGTTACACGTGGGCCAGCGCCTGGTGTTCAGTGACATGGCACACTACACGATGGTCAAGACCAGCACTTTCAACGGCACCCGGTTGCCCGCCATTGCGCTGTGGAATTCCACCACTGATGCGCTGGAGATTGTGCGGGAATTTGGCTATGGGGATTTCAAGGAGCGATTGTCCTGACCCCACAAATCAGCCAGCTGAATCGCCGTCGAACACCTCCTTGCGCCAATCCTCACCCATTTTTTCTTCGATATAGTCGCGCATAAACTGTCGTATTTTCTGGGACGGCGTGACGTCTTCCAGTGCACATAATTTCTCAAAGGCTAGCTTTTTGCTCGGATCAACCAGCAGCGTCAATCGTGCGGTGCGTTTTTCCATGTCCGTGGCTCTTGTCTAGTGTCAGCGGCATTTTTCATTTTAGACGGAATTCTCACACAGTATGAATTAGATTAACATACTATGTTAATCTAATTATTACTTTTCACCCCCAACCGGCGGCCCGGATATGGCACACAGAGCGCATCTATTCTCGCTCCGCATAGGACACGCGCTGCGAGATGCGTGCTTCGGCAACGAACGCTACACGCTGTCTCGGCTGCAGGGCGATCTGCTGGCGGGCATCAGTGTCGGCATCATCGCTATCCCGCTGGCGATGGCGCTGGCGATTGCCAGTGGCGTCGCGCCCCAGTACGGCCTCTACACCGCAATCATTGGCGGATTTGTCGTCGCGCTGACAGGCGGCAGCCGCTACAGTGTCTCCGGCCCGACCGCGGCATTCGTGGTCATTCTGTACCCGATAGCGCAGACATACGGCCTCGCCGGACTGCTGCTTGCGAGTGTAATGGGCGGCGTCATTCTGGTTGCCATGGCCTACGCCCGCCTGGGTCGCTTCATAGAATACATTCCGCAATCGGTAACACTGGGGTTCACCGGCGGCATCGCAATCGTCCTGGTCACCCTGCAGCTAAAAGATTTTTTCGGCCTGCCCCTGCAGGACATGCCAGAGCACTATCTCGACAAAATCCTGCTACTTGCCCGCTCGCTGGACCAGTTTGACTCCACCAGTGTGTTTATCGCGCTGGTGACCCTGGCCACGATGCTGTACTGGCCGAAACTCAGGACACCCATCCCGCAACATTTGCCCGCAGTCATTGTGGCAAGCCTGTTGGGGGTCGTGCTCGCGCATTCCGGTTACGAGGTCGACACCATTGGCAGCCGGTTCAGCTATCTGGCGCCAGATGGTTCACTGGGCGAGGGGATTCCGCCGTATTTACCCGGGTTCATGTGGCCCTGGCTGCAACCCGGGCCGGGCGGTGAAACGGCGCGGATAAGCTGGTCGATGGTGACGGCATTGATACCGTCGGCATTTGCCATCGCGATGCTGGGTGCAATTGAATCCCTGTTGTGCGCCGTGGTGCTGGATGGCATGAGCGGCAAACGTCACAGTGCCAACAGCGAGTTACTGGGCCAGGGACTGGGCAACATTGTCGCGCCATTCTTTGGTGGCATCACCGCTACCGCGGCCATCGCGCGATCGACGGCAAACCTGAGGGCGGGCGCGCAGTCGCCCGTTGCGGCCATGGTCCACTCACTGGTTGTTTTGCTTGCACTGGTCAGCTTTGCGCCGGTACTGGCCTACCTGCCAATGCCCGCGATGGCGGCCCTGCTGATCGTGGTCGCCTGGAATATGAGCGAGGCCCCCAAAGCGCTGCATCTGGTGAAGAGAGCACCTGTTCCTGACATCGTGGTGCTGTTAACCTGCCTGTCGCTGACGGTCTTTTTCGACATGGTGATCGCGATCACCGTCGGCGTGCTGCTGGCCTGTATTCTCTTTGTCAGTGACATGGCGGCCATGACCAGAATCACCGACATCAGCGGCGACAAAAAACTCATAGACGCCCCCCTCCCGGACCGCTGGGCGGTGCTGAAGATCAACGGGCCGCTGTTTTTTGCCGCGGCTGACCGGGTGTTCGGCGAAATCGCTGCCAAACTGACGACATTGGATGGTGTCATTCTCTATATGGATGGCGTCACGCTACTCGATGCCGGCGGGGTCTCGGCGCTGAACAAATTGCTCGACCACAGCGCCGCCGAAGGCAAACAGATTTATATGACGGATCTCCAGTTTCAACCGCTAAAAACACTTGCTCGCGCGCAGGTCAGTCCCCGCCAGGGAGTCGCGATGTTTTTTTCAACCCTGGATGGAGCAATCCATCAGCTCAATGGAGACAACAGGTCCCTATGAAAATCTCGGAGGCAAAGATACAACTGGAAGACAACGCGTTCAGCCAGGTGGAGATCAGGAAAAATCCTGCCAATATGGAGGAGTATATTGCCCTGCTGTACACACACAACGGCAAAACGTTCATGCTCGCATACGAGAACAACACCGTGCTCTCATCGCCAGATCTGGAGCATATTGTTCTGATGCTGAAAAATATCGGGTTCAAGAAAGCCAAGATTTACTTCTGACAAGGCGGCACACCGTGTATCGATCCGCGATGACAGGAGAAAATGAACGCGCAATGGGCCGGGAAACAAAAAGTCCCTGACATTGGCCACATTGTTGAGGATAATGCGATGTTTATGCTATCCAATGGACATACATAATATGCAGCGTCCCGTCTGGCTTTTATCTCTGGATTCCGACACGTTCCCCGCAGCCCCGATGACCACGGGTGGCCTCAAGGCTTATTATCAGGAACTGGGCAATAATCCGGACGCGGTGGATATCCAGCTGGTGCACTTTGTCAATCACCCGGAGAAGATTCCCCAGTGGCTGCAACAGTGGCAGCGCGATGAACTGCCCCGCGCCGAGGCCGCTATCGCAGCGGGACTGCAGCCGGTGATGGGCTTTTCGGTATACACCTGGAACGCTGCGGAATTCCTCGACCTGATGCGTCAGGTGAAAGCCCTGTGCCCGCAACTGCTGATCGTCGCCGGTGGGCCGCACGTACAAAAAGCCCGCGATTACCTGTTCTCCGAGGCCGTCGATATCATCGTGCTGGGCGAGGGTGAGGCGACCTTCACCGACTTCCTTGATGCTGCCGGCCCCGAGCAGTGGCACGACGTTGCCGGTCTCGCCTTTGTAGAGAACGACGAACTGGTGCAAACCGTCGAGCGGCCGCGTTTTCGCAATCTGAACCTGTTGCCTTCACCGCTGAACGTCATCAGCCTGCTGGACGAAGATGGCAAGCCCTACGATTGCATCGCCTACGAAACCAGCCGCGGCTGCCCCTACAAGTGCGCCTTCTGTGAGTGGGGTACGGGTGCCATCGGCACCAAGATGCTGTCGTTCTCCGTGGAGCGGATTCGCCACGACTGGAACTATATCGTCGATGCCGGCATCAAGAACATCTGGCTGACTGATTCCAACTTCGGAGCCCTGAAAGAGGACGTGGAGAAGGCGAGAGTACTCTGCGAAATCAAACAGCGCACAGGCCTGCCCCATACATTTGCCACCTCCTGGTCCAAGAAGCACGGTTCGCGCTCGCAGGAAATCGTATTGCTACTGCACCAGAACAACCTGCTGCCACACTACCATCTCGCACTCCAGACGTTGACACCACTGGCGCTTGAACTGTGTCACCGGACTAACATGGACGCCAACAAGTACGAACCGATTGCGCGCGAAATGGCGAAAGCCAGGGTTCCCATCGCCTGCGAGTTGATCTGGGGCCTGGTCGGCGACAACCTTCCCAGTTTTGAGAAAAACCTCGATCGTCTGTTTGCGGTCTTTCCCACCATCAATATCTTTGGCTACACCCTGCTGCCCGGCACCGAGTTTTACGATAAACGCGATGAGTACAAAATCGAGACACTGCCGGTGGCCGGATACGGCAAGGCCAAGGGCGAGTATGTCGTCGGCTGTATGAGCTTCCCGGTTGAGGAGGGGCTGGAGGGCTACTTCCTCATCACCGCACACCTGTTAATGAGCCGCGGCTACATGATGCCGCTGACGCTGCGCTATCTGGCACTGAGCGAGACCGTGCCCGTGGCTGGCATGATGCGCGCAATCCTGCACGCGCTGTGCATCGAATTTAGCGCCGAGATTCCCGGCCTCGACGCCGCGCAAAGAATGGGCGTGTACGAATTCCGCGAGGAGTTGTTCGTCACCTCCTACACCTACCCGGAGCGCACTTACGCCTGCGTCAGGCGCGTGGCTTTGCAATGGATTGGCGATCACATGGACAACCAGCTCGACGCGGCGGCACTGAAACACCGCGTGCTGCAGTTGCTGGAGCTGGATCAGGCGTTTGCACCCCATGTCGGTGCGACACGGGAGGTGGTTGTCAAATTCGGTTTCGATGCAAATGCCGTCATCGATACACTGGAGAGTATGGAAATGCCGGCACCGCAGCTCTTTGCCGAGATCCCCACTGAAGTCAGCATCCATATTCCCGGCGGTGTCGGCGATATCATCAAGGATCCCGACGGCGGCGTGTGGATTCATGCCGAGCGCACCAGTAGCAAAGAAGAACACGCGGCCAAACTGCAGCCGGTGACGGTGCAGGCACTGGCGGTGTCTGCCTGACGCCACCGCACTATGGCGAGTAAATTCAGCGAGGGATTCTGGCGCCTGGCCGATCCCAAAATAAGCATTACCTCGGTTGCCTCCATGGCAATCGGCGCGTCCCTGGCCGCCCGCGACGGCAGCTTCTCCTGGTTTTGGCTACTGGTGATGGGGCTGGCCATGTTCTGCATGGAGGTCGCCAAAAATGCCTGGGGCGATGTATACGACTATGACTCGGGCACCGACCAGGCCGTAAAGCCAGAAGATCGCACGGGTTTCTCCGGCGGCAAGCGCGTACTGGTCGACAATATCCTGACACGCGGCCAGACCTGGGCCATCGCCCTGCTGTTCGGCGCCACCGGTGTCGCGCTGGGTGCGATGATGGTATTCCTGCGCGAGCCGTCGATTTTCTGGCTCGGCACTGTCGCGCTGGTGCTGGGCTGGTCCTACCACGGCCCACCGCTGCAGTTGGCCTATCGCGGCCTGGGCGAACTCGATGTCGTACTGTGCTACGGCCCGCTGATTGCGCTCGCCACCTATGCCCTGCTCACTCACAGCTACTCCGTGGATGTCATCTGGGCATCGCTACCGCTGGGCCTGTTTATTGCCGCGTTCCTGTGGGTAAACGAATTCCCGGACTATGATGCCGATCGCAGCGTGGGCAAAAACAACCTGGTGGTGAAGCTGGGCAGGCAGCGCGCCAGCCGCGTGTTCCCGCTGATCTACCTGCTGGCGCTGGCGGCACTGGCGCTGGCCGTCTGGTGTGCCGTGCTGCCGCGCCTCGCGCTGCTTGGCCTGGCCGGCGCCATCCCCGCCGCCGTCGCCGCGTGGTGGACCTGGCAGGACCCACACACTTTCTACCGGCATCGACCGGCCCAACCGCTGGCGCTGCTGGCCTTTGTGCTGCTGTCTGCAGGTATCTCCAGCGGCATCCTGCTGTCATCGTGAACGCGCCGCTGGCTGTGGTGGACAGCGCCTGCAAACGCACGATAGATATTATCGGCGCTCTCACAGGGCTGCTATTGCTGACTCCGGTAATGCTGGTGATCGCGGTACTGGTGGCGGCGCGCAGCGGCAGGCCAGTGTTATACAGGGAGCCGCGCGTCGGCCGCAGCGGTCATCCGTTCACTCTGCTAAAGTTCCGCACGCTTTACCCGGGCAGCACAACACTGGGAAGTATCGCACCCGAAGACGACCCGCGCATCACGGCAGTCGGCCTGCCGCTGCGGCGCTCACGCCTCGACGAACTGCCCCAGTTGATCAATGTCCTGGTCGGCGATATGAGCCTGGTGGGGCCGAGGCCCATGGTGCAGCGCCATGCCGACGCGCTGGACGATGCCACCCGCAGGGCGGTGCTGTCGGTGCGACCTGGGGTCACCGATCCCGCCTCCATATTGTTTTTCGCTGAGGATGCTGTATTGGCGGGGCGGCCTAACGCAGACGCAGAGTATCTCGACATATTGATTCCAGCCAAAGCGAAGGTGCAACTGGACTACCTGCAACACTGGCACCCGCTGCTGGATGTGCGCGTCATGCTGCAAACCGTGGCGCGGGTGTGGTCGCCACAGGCGCGCGAGGATTCCAAGCGGCGGGTGCGCGCGATTCTTGAGGCGAGACTGCAAGGCGAACACTCCCCCGACTGACAAGCCGTGACGCCAGCGCTGTCGCCCACTCAGTCTGGCGGTTGTCCCAGCATCGACTGCGCCACCGCCTCCGCCACCTTGATACCGTCGATTGCGGCGGACAGTATACCGCCCGCATATCCCGCCCCTTCCCCGGCTGGATACAGGCCCCGCGTATTCACGCTTTGGAAATTACCGTCGCGGCGAATGCAGATGGGCGATGAACTGCGCGTCTCGATGCCGGTGAGTACCGCATCGGGCATCGCAAAGCCCTTGATTTGTTTATCGAATGCCGGCAGCGCCTCACGGATCGCTGCGATGGCGTAGGCGGGCAGGGCAGCGGATAAATCAGTCAGCGTCACGCCCGGCTGATAGGAGGGCTCGACTGCACCCAGTGCGGTTGAGGCACGACCGCTGAGAAAATCCCCCACCAGTTGCGCCGGCGCGTTGTAACTCTCACCGCCCATACGGTAGGCCAGGGATTCCAGTTGCCGCTGCAAATCGATCCCCGCCAGCGCATGGCCCGGGTAATCCTGCTCGGGATTGATACCGACAACGATTGCGGAGTTGGCATTGCGCTCATTGCGTGAATACTGTGACATACCATTGGTCACTACCCGCCCCGCCTCAGACGTCGCCGCCACCACGGTGCCGCCCGGACACATACAGAAGCTGTAAACGCTGCGTCCGTTCTTGCAGTGGTGAACAAGTTTATAGTCTGCCGCGCCCAGTAGCGGGTGGCCGGCGTTCTCACCAAAACGCGCGCTGTCGATAACCGACTGCGGATGTTCGATGCGAAAGCCTATCGAAAAAGGCTTCGGCTCGATAAAAACGCCGGTATCCAGCAGCATCTGGAAGGTATCGCGGGCGCTGTGACCGATCGCCAGTACGATATGGTCACCCGGTATCGTCTCGCCATCGCTGGTGATGACGCCCCTGACCCGTGCCACACCCTCACTGTCGACATCACGCAACAGCGCGTCCACCTTCTGGCCAAAGCGTATTTCGCCACCGAGGCGAATGATCTGGGCGCGCAATTTCTCCACCATGGTCACCAGTTTGAAGGTGCCGATATGCGGTTTGCTCGCGTAGAGAATTTCCTCGGGGGCGCCGGCCGCGACGAACTCGGCCAGCACCTTGCGGCCGAGGTGTCGCTTGTCCTTCACCTGGCTATACAACTTTCCGTCCGAGAAAGTGCCCGCTCCGCCCTCGCCGTACTGTACGTTGGATTCCGGATTCAGCTGGCGTCTGCGCCACAACCCCCAGGTGTCCTGTGTGCGCTGTCGCACGGCCTGGCCGCGCTCCAGCACCAGCGGTTTAAGGCCCATCTGCGCCAACAGCAACGCCGCCAGAATACCGCAGGGGCCAAAACCGATGACGATCGGGCGCTGCTGCCCCGCGGCAGGAAAATCCGCAGCGGCCCGGGCGACATAGCGATAGCGGGTGTCAGGGCTTGGACCCACACGGGTACTCCCTGCAAACTGCGCGAGCAATCGCTGTTCCAGTTCAGCAACGACCTCGACGTCCAGCTGGTAGATCAGCAGGATCCGGGATTTCTGGCGGGCATCATAACTGCGCTTGAAAACTGTAATACCCAGTACGTCACTGGCATCGATACCCAGGCGTTCCACCACGGCCGCCGCCAGCGCGTCGTCATCGTGATCGAGAGGCAGTTGGATTTCACTCAGTCGCAGCATGATGGAACCAGTGCCACCGGTTGCCTGCACGACCCTCGGGCGGGGCCGACCTACTTGTGGGCAATCGGCTTGTCAGTAAAGAGGTAGTCTTTCAATTCACTGTCCATGGTGGGATCTTTTCTTCGAATCCATTCCAGCACCATGGCCGCATGCTCTTTTTCTTCATCGCGGTTGTGCTCAAGAATCGCTTTCAACTCACTGTCCTTGCAGGCATCAACCCGCTGGTTATACCAATCGACGGCTTCCAGCTCTTCCATCAGCGACACGATTGCCCGATGCATGTCCCGCGTTTCGTCACTGAGCTCATCAATTGGCTCGTGGTAACCTTCATTCGACATTGTCTTCTCCTGGTAATTGAGTGCGTTGGTTTGCCCGGGAGTGCGATTCCCGAACGACCCGGACGCCGTTTAGTATGTCAACAGCACCTCTGTGCAGAGTATATCCGGTCGTGCGACATGCACAAAGACATGGATTGCCCATCGCAGGCGCGGGGAACACTAGACTACCTGCCCAGCGCTGAACGCCGAGGACCAGGCCCACTGGAAGTTATAGCCACCCAGATGACCGCTCACATCCAGCACCTCACCAATAAAGTACAGACCCTTGCAGGCACTGGCCTCCATCGTCCTGGAGCTGATTGCGGCGGTATCTACCCCACCCAGCGTCACCTCCGCGGTGCGGTAGCCCTCGGTGCCAGATGGCTTCAGCCGCCAGTTGCCTAACCGTGCCGCCAGTTCACGCAGGCGCTGGTCAGTGAAATCTGCGAGCTTGCGCTCCGCCTCCCGAGGCCACCACAGCGCCTGCAATTCACTCACCAGGGCCTTCGGGAGTTGCTGCTGCAGCAGCGTTCGCAGCAGGATATTGCCGTGGGCACGCTTGCTATCCAGCAGCCACCCGGCGGCATCCATCGCGGGTAGTAAATTGACCGCAATGGCGTCGCCGGGATACCAGTAGTTCGATACCTGCAGAATCACCGGGCCGCTGATACCGCGGTGAGTGAACAGTAGATTCTCGGTAAAGAAATGCCCGTTGCAACTCACCTCGACTTCCAGCGCAATCCCGGACAGGCGCTCACACACGGATTTCATCGCATCGCTGAACATGAACGGCACCAGACCCGCACGGCGCTCTGTAACAGGCAGGGAGAACTGTGCGGCGAGTTCATAACCCAGCCCGCTGCCGCCCAGCGTGGGAATGGATAACGCACCTGTCGCCACCACCAGCGACGAGCAGCGTGCGCGGTGCAGTACACCGTCGCCTTTGCCGTTCATTGTGTATGCCACCGCGTATGAGTCGGGCTGGCCCGAGCGCGCCTCAACAGAGCGGACCTCACAGCGGGTCGCGATGTTGACGCCGGCGTGCTCGCACTCGGCCAGCAGCATCGCGACGATATCCGCCGCGGAATCTCTACAGAACAACTGCCCGTGCTTGCGCTCTTCATAGGCAATGCCATAGCGCTCCACCAATGCGATGAA
>TARA_R110002073_G_scaffold54781_1_pt1 | contig 14715 bp, 14 predicted proteins | sample TARA_R110002073 | Tara Oceans TARA_R110002073 (sample SAMEA4397174) | marine metagenome | biome: Polar Biome; feature: [DCM] deep chlorophyll maximum layer (ENVO:01000326); material: water (ENVO:00002006), including particulate matter (ENVO:01000060) such as... | depth 40 m
CTGGCTGCAGCGGCCGTCGGCGGATCAATAGATGCGACAGAGTGTGGCATTGTGCCGGAACGGGGTGCGCCGCTGGCGCTGAGGTTCATGCCCCTGTCTCCCACCCACAGCAGCAATGGGGACCCCGCTGACATTGCTGCCGGCGCGACGCAGATCTATGCCTTCGGTGGCCGGTTTGCTGCGCCGGGTGCACCAGGTATTCTCAATGGCCTTGATACCATTTCAATGCAGGTGCTTTGCGAGAATGGGGCGTCCAACCGGAACAGCTTCCTGTCGCGCTTTCATGTCTCCGTTGCCAGTGGTCCGACCGCCGATATGGTCGCCAGTATTGCGACCATCGACCCGAGCGCAGCGATCGTCGACGAGAATGGCGCGGCACGTTTTGCCGTCGCGGCGGTGAATTTGGGAGATGCCGAGCAGGCCGATATCTATGCAGTCCCGGTGACGATCGCCGATTCGGAGGCTCTGGATTTGCTGGATAATCTGACATTTCTCTTACAGGACGCGGCTCTCGGCTTTCCCATAAGCCAGGCGCTGCCGATTGATATTGGAATATGCCAGACGGACGATTCAGGGGCCTGCTTCAATGGCGGAGAATTCCAGTCCGTTGTGGAGCTCGGCAATGTCCGACCGGGCGAAACGCGGACACTAACAGTGCGTCTTACAGGTCAGGGCGAACCCATCGAATTTGCCCCGGCAAGCAACCGAATTGTTATCGCCTTTGTTCAAGTGGGTGGGTTCGAACTGGAAAACTGGGGCCATCCGCGCCTGGTAGGCATGACAAGTGTCGCGGTTCGCACCACACCGACTTCGCCCTGAATTCGGCGGTGCTGGAGCAAGCCCGGCCGGGGGGCGCACGCCGCCCTCCGGCCTTTGCTGTCTGACTTCTATTATTCAGCAGCCTCTGGACGTTGATCGGCGATGGTCGAACTGGCGCATCCAAATTGAAGATGGCCATCCTCGATCTTGCCAAAGCGGATGGACGCCATGTCCTGAAAATAATTCTGATAGGCCCGCCATGGCGGTTTTGAACCCTGCCGCGGCAGACGATCCATCGCACGCTGGACATAGCCTGACGAGAAATCGAGCAAGGGGATTGGTTCGAGGTCGGCCGGGGGAATTGGCACGCAATAATCCTGCCCCTTCTCTGCCATGTGATTGAGCAGCCGGCAGACCCGTTCGCAGGTCAGGTCGATCTTCAGCGTCCAGGACGCGTTGGTATAGCCAAAACAGATCGCCAGATTGGGAAGACCGCTCAGCATCATGCCGCGATAGGCGAAATTGTCAGCGGGACTCCATGGCGTACCGTCAACGGTAAAGGCAATGCCGCCCATCAGCAGAACCTCCAGCCCCGTTGCCGGAATGACAATATCCGCCGCGACTTCCTCACCCGACCCCAGGACGACGCCAGTTTCGGTAAAGCGCTCGATTGAGTCGGTCCGGATGTCGGCGTCGCCAGATTTCAGCGTGGCAAAGAAATCGCCGTCGGGTGCCAGGCAAAAGCGCTGGTCCCACGGGTCATAGGTCGGGGTGAAATGACGATCGACGTCGAAGTCCTCGCCCAGCTCACCGCGGATATAAGTCTTCACCTGTTTGCGGATGTAGCCCGGCCAGCGCTGCGATAGTTCGTAAAACAGCATCGACAACAGGATGTTCTTGGTGCGTGACAGCCCATAGGCCCAGGTCGACGGCATGATCTTGCGAAGAAAATCCGCAATCCCGTCACGCGACGGGCGGCCCGCAATATAGGTCGGCGAGCGCTGGATCATGGTGACGTGTTCGGCCTTGTCCGCCATGGCGGGCACCAGGGTTACCGCTGTCGCACCGCTGCCGATGACGGCCACGCGCTTGCCGGCATAGTCCTGATCTTCGCGCCATTTTTGCGGATGTATGATCTCCCCGGCGAAATTCTCCTGCCCAGGAAAGTCAGGCTGATAGCCCTGGTCATACCGGTAGTATCCCGAGCACATGACAAGAAAACGCGCTGTGAGTTCGACCGGCCCGTCGGCGGAGTTGGCGGTCACTGTCCAGCGCGCGCGTCCGGAGTCCCAGCTCGCGGCCACAACCGTGTGGCCAAAGCGGATATGATCGGTGATGGCGTGGCGCTCTGCGGTATCGCGTACGTAGTGCCGGATGCTTGGCCCGTCGGCAAAGACCTTGCCATCCGTCCACGGACGGAAAGGAAATCCGAAGGTGTACATGTCGCTGTCCGACCTTATGCCGGGATAGCGAAACAGATCCCAGGTGCCGCCAATGGCGTCGCGCGCTTCGAGAATGGCATAGCTCTGACCGGGGGACCGCTTTTGCAGGTGATAGGCCGCCGCAATCCCGGAAATCCCGGCCCCGACGATCAGTACATCGAAATCAGTTTTTGTCATTCCTGCCCCTCACCCGCCGAAGCGACGCATGCCAGCATCAAGCCTTGCGCAGGTGGAAGGGATTGGGAAGGGGAAAGGATGCCCGGGGACAGATTTGTCGGACAATCATTTTTTATGTCCACGATCAATCAACGTCCTCGCGCACCTCGCACGAAATATTTTCCCCAAAATATTCATGAGCAATTTCAAGCAGCCGTGTATCGTCCAAGTCTGAATGCGATAGGTGGCGGTATACGTAGGCTCGCCCGACGAAACCGGGGGAACGGGTCGACAGAAAGAGCTTCGCCTCCGGATCGAAAACTACAATCCAGACACTCGGAGGAGCATCCACCTCGGGCGCTTCAAATCTTCGGTGATCAATATTTTGTGCTACCGCCGCCGATTGAATGTCATCAATCAGGCGAGCTTCATCGTTGTACGTTCCAAAATCCTGGCACTCGATGGCTGGCAAGTTTTCATAGCGTGCCGCGTTCGAGGCATTGCACGAAGACAATGCCAGACTTGAACAAAGCAGAATGATCGCGGACTTTTCAGCGTCCAAAAAATTCTCCAGCATTTTCAACACCACCTGACGCTAGAATCGACAGGGAAGCGTCACGTAGTCAGGTCACAATGCAAAGGGGAAATGGTGCCCGGGGACAGATTTGAACTGCCGACACGCGGATTTTCAATCCGCTGCTCTACCAACTGAGCTACCCGGGCCCACATGCGACCGGAGCGAGCTCCGGCGTGTTGGAGGGCGGTTTATAAGGCGGCTCCTCGCCGCTGTCCACGGGCGAAAATCAGCCAGATGCAGGCGGGACTTAATCGTCTTTCGGCTCGGTTGCCGGCAGGGATTCCGGGTCAACCGGCTCGCCCGGCACCACATAGGCCCCGGAAAACCATTTTCCGAGATCAATATCGGCACATTTTTTCGAGCAGAACGGCTTGAAGGCCGCAACCGATGCGGCCTTGCAGATCGGGCATTTTACCCTGGAGGATTTGGAGGGAATTTCATTCATGACATCACGACGTCAGCTTTGTCTCTCGGCCAGTCCTCAACCGATTCGACTGTAAAGCGAGGGCCCAGCCTTTCTGTCATTGCAGGCCGCCACAACTCGTCATGGGTGCTGAGCCACTGCGCCGCATCTACTGACAGGCGCAATGTGGCCCGGCGGGCGCGCACTGAGCGGGCTTCATCTTCAAGCCGTTTGAGCGCGTCGAGCGCGCAGGTTTCCACCGACTTCTGCCCGGATTCGTCCAGCAGGATTTCTGACAGGTTTCGTCCGGTGCGCTGACGCGCCAGCTCGACAATGCCGAAGGGCGACATCGGCGCGACATCGACACGTGCCGTGTCGCGCTTGAAGGCGCGGCGCAAGATCTGCTCGATCTCGGTGCGCTGCTTGCGGTCACGCATATGGACGAAATCAACGGCCACGACGCCGCCCAGACCGCGCAGGCGAATTTGCCGCGCCGCCTCCTTGGCGGCAGACCTGTTGAGATCGCCAGCCAGCTTTTCAGCGCCACCCGTCGAGACACGTCCGGCGGCGTCCACATCAATGGCCGTCAGCGCCGCGGTCGGCTCGATGATCAGCTGTCCGCCTCCCGGAATGGGTGCCGAAACCGCCAGTGTTTCATCAATGACCTCGCCGATATCCACCTCGGTTTCATCCGCCCACATGCCGGTTGCGTCCGGAAAGCGTGCGGCCAGGCGATCCGCCAGGGAACCGGCGTCTTCGAGCAGGGCCGGCGCATCGTCGCCAATGGGGCCGTCCAGCGATTTGAGCGTCGGACCTTTCTCGCCAAAGGCCTCGCGTGCGACAGCAACTTTCCAGGCCGCCCCTTCGTGCAGGCCCTTGGGCCGGCCCGCCTTGCCAAACGGCATGAAGCCGTCCTCACCAATTCCCAGATCAATGAAAGCGGCATTCAGGCTGCCATCGACGCGGCGGACCCGACCGGCATAGACCGCACCGGCGATGGCACGCGTGACAAGATCGCTCCAGCGCTCGACGTGCAATTCCATGACGCGACCATCTTCGATGACGGCCGCGCGTGTCTCACCGACAGCGTCCTCCACGGCGATGATGCGATTCATTTGGGGGCTCCGAAGACGGGATAGCCCATCCCTGTGAGAAGGTTGGCGGTTTCGTAAAGCGGCAAGCCCATCACGCCGGAATAAGACCCCTGGATCGACAACACAAAGGCCTCCGCCAGTCCCTGGACGCCATATCCACCGGCCTTGCCCTGCCACTCACCGCTGTCCAGATAAGCGTCGATCTCGACCTTGCTGAGCCGCTTGAACTTCACACGGGTCTCGACAACGCGGGATGCCATTCGGCCATCCGGCGAAATCAGGGCAATTCCTGTCCAAACGCGGTGCGACTGCCCTGACAGCAATCGCAGGCAGTCCAGGGCCTGTTCGCGTGTTTCAGCCTTCGGCAATGTGCGCAAACCGCGTGCGACAACCGTGTCAGAGCCCAGCACGAGCGCATCACTGCGCTGTCCCGCCTGCGCTTTCGAGCAGGCAAGGCGCAGCGCGATTTCACGCGGCGATTCGCCGGGGATTTCGCGTTCGTCGATGTCCGTGGGAGAAACGTCGTCTGGCTCCACACCAATCCGGCGGAGCAATTCCAGCCGCCGTGGCGAGGCACTGGCCAGGACGAGGCGCGGTCGCTGGCCCATCATGATCCGCGCTGAGTCATGTCACGATTTACTTGAAGCGGTAGGTGATACGGCCCTTGGTCAGGTCGTAAGGCGTCATTTCGACAAGCACCTTGTCACCCGCCAGAACGCGAATACGGTTCTTGCGCATTTTACCAGCAGTATGAGCAATGATCTCGTGATCATTTTCCAGCTTCACCCGGAATGTCGCGTTCGGAAGCAATTCCGTCACTTCTCCGGGAAACTCGAGTAATTCTTCCTTCGCCATGCGGCTCCTCTTGGACAGGCCCTGATTTTCAGGCAGCGCAAATGCCGCCCCGTGCGGCGCGCTGTATAGTCTGTTCTATATACGTCCGTCGAGGATTGATTGTTCCTGTTCAGCTGCCACCAGCGCGCCGGTGCAGGGATCCAATCAGTGTGAAGAGGCGGCGCGCGGTTTCAAAATCGACGTCGATCTTGCCTTCGAGCCGTTCGCGGAGCAATTCGGAGCCCTCATTGTGAATACCGCGCCGGCCCATATCGATCGCTTCAATCTGCGCCAGCGAGGCCTCTCGCACCGCGTCGTTATAACTATCGCAAATCATAAAATAGTCTTTGTACACGCCCCTGAACGGCCCCATCGAAAACACATGGGTTCGCAGCAGTGCGCCGTCTTCCGTCTTCACTTCCACCAGCAGACGGCCTTCTTCGATGGCCAGTTTCACGGCATAGGGACCGTCGTCGAGGTCGACCGGCGCAAAGTGGTTGGAATCGAGCAGGTCATTGATGGCGATGCGCCGATCGTGGTCCGCAGGCGTTTCCGACCCTGCCCCGAAACCGCTGAGCTCCAGCGCGGCTATGATATTGGTTCCGCTCATGTCGCGTGCTTGTGATCAGGTCTGCGAATCGCCGGCCAGGGATCGGATATGTCCGCCAGCATCGCATCTACACACTCAACGTCGAGACGCACCGCGCCGCCGCCGGAAAATTCCAGCGTGATGAGCCCCCCGGGTTCGTCGGCGGCTTCAAATCGAATTGACAAGAGCGACAGCACGGCGTCAGGCGCATCGCGCCGCAAGTTCAGGTAGCGCACGGACAGCACACTGCCGATGTCCAGCGCGCTGCGCGTTCGCCAGCCCCGGCCCTTGGGCTTCGAGCTTTCCCAGAGGAAACGACTGGCTGCGAGCGTAAAGCGGCGCGCCTTCGGATCGTAATTGAGATCGGCAATCTTGGTCACAGCGTCCTGGAACGCCGCAGAGACAATCTGCAGGTCATCTCCGTCCTGTGCCGACAGACGCAGTGGCTTGAATGACGGTGCGACCATTGTCTCTTTCCTATTCTGGACGACGCTCAATCTTGGCACCACATGCGGCAAGCTTGGCTTCAAGACGCTCGAATCCCCGGTCGAGATGATAGACCCGGCTGACAATCGTTTCACCCTCTGCCGCGAGTCCGGCGATGATCAGGCTGACCGACGCGCGCAAGTCCGTGGCCATGACCGGCGCGCCGGTCAATTTCTTCACACCGCTGACCAGTGCCGTGCTGCCCCGCACTGTAATGTCCGCCCCCATGCGCGCCAGCTCAGGCGCGTGCATGAAACGGTTTTCGAAGATCGTTTCGCGAATTGTGCACTCCCCATCGGCCTGCGCCATGAGCGCCATGAATTGGGCCTGCAGGTCGGTTGCAAATCCCGGATAGGGCTCGGTGACAATATCAACCGGCTTGATCGCGCCACCCTCGCGGACGATGCGCATCCCGCCATCGACCGCAGTGACGTCGATCCCTGCTGCCCGCATTGCGGTCCACAAGGCGGTGTTGTGGCCCTCCTGAGCGTCTTCAAGAATGACATCGCCGCCCGCGGCGGCCACCGCAAGCGCGTAGGTCCCCGCTTCAATCCGGTCGGCGACCACGGCGTGTTCGGTTCCACCCAGACGGTCAACGCCTTCAATCGTGACTGTTGAGGTCCCGGCACCCGCCACCTTTGCGCCCATCTTGTTCAGGCAGTCGGCGAGGTCGGCAATTTCAGGTTCGCAGGCTGCATTTTCCAGGACTGTTTCGCCTCTGGCGAGAGTGGCAGCCAGCATTGCATGTTCGGTCGCACCGACAGACACGAAGGGGAAGCTGATTTTGCCGCCTCGCAGACCGTTCGGGGCCTTCGCGACGACATAGCCGTCTTCGACAGAGATATCCGCCCCCAGCGACTTGAGCGCTTTCAGGTGCAAATCCACCGGGCGGGCCCCAATGGCACACCCTCCGGGCAGGGAGACCCTCGCCTGACCCTCTCGCGCAAGGAGGGGTCCCAGAACATTGAAACTCGCACGCATCTTGCGCACCAGATCATAGGGCGCTTCGGTGCTGGCCAGGTTGGCGACATGAAGGCGCAGCTGGCGGTCTCCACGCTCCACCGTCGCGCCGAGATGCTGCAGCAGGTTGGTCAGGGAGCGTGTATCGGCAAGATCCGGCATCCGGGTCAGGACCAGCGCTTCATCGGTCAGCAGCGACGCGGCCATGAGCTTTAGCGCTGAATTCTTTGCGCCATAGACGGGAATCCGTCCTTCCAGGCGCGCGCCACCCCATACGTGAATTCGGTCCATCTGGTATTATTCTCCTGCCGCTCCGGGAAGACCGATGGGCGAACTTCCTGTTTTCATTATGACGATTTCTGGGTCTTTGCCGCCGCTTTTCGTCGCCGCAGATTGGCCCGCAGTGCTTCGGCGAGGCGCGCCTCACGATCATCGCTGGGAGCGCCAGAACGGGATTTGCCGGGGTTTGGTGATTTTTTTGACATGACGCTGGTGATGGGCATGTCTGCAACGAACGTCAAGCAGCACTTGGCGTAGAAGAAGGCTTGCGTTATACGCCGCATCCTCGAAGAGTGGGCCGCAGTAGCTCAGTGGTAGAGCGCGTCATTGGTAATGACGAGGTCGGCAGTTCAATCCTGCCTTGCGGCACCATCTTCCAATATGATTCTTTTTCCAGAAATCGCCCCCTTCGAGACCGGACACCTGACGGTGACCGACGGGCATTGTCTCTATTGGGAACGCATTGGCCGGCGCGGCGGCGTGCCTGCACTATTTCTGCATGGCGGCCCCGGTTCGGGCTGCACGCCCACCCACAGACGTTATTTCGATCCAGACGTGTTCGATTTAATTCTGCTCGACCAGCGCGGCGCAGGTCGCTCAACGCCGACTGCTTCGCTCAAAGGCAACACAACTGCCGACCTGATTGCCGATCTCGAAAGAATTCGCGAGAGGGTTGGGTTTGACCGCTGGGTCGTTGCGGGGCCGTCATGGGGCTCAACACTTGCCCTCGCCTATGCCGAGGCCCATCCGGATCACGTTTCCGGATTGCTGGTCGAAGGTGTCTTTCTCGGCACCCAATCCGAAATTGACTGGTGGCACAGCCCCCATGGCGTCGCCCGCGTATTTCCCGACGCCTATGCTGACTTCGTCGCTCCCCTGCCCACAAAGCAGCGTGACACTGCTGCGTCTGTCCTGGCCTGGTATCAGGCAGCGATGGACGAGGAGTGGACATCCGCTGCGCCCGAACTGGCTGGCCTACACGACCCGGCAACACCCCTTGAACGGCTCCGCAAATCTGCGCTCTATCGATGGACAGAGTTCGAAGAACGGATCTCGTGGCTCGACTGCGATGCCGACCAGGCCCGGTCCAGTCTGGCTCAGCGCGGCGCGGACTATGTCGCCGCCCACTCGCGGATTGAAGCGCACTTTTTTGCCAATCGATGTTTCCTGGAGGAAGGTCAGCTCCTGCATCACGCGGATCGCCTTGCCGAAACTCCCATTCAGATTGTCCAGAGCCGCTACGACATGGTCTGCCCGCCGCGCGCAGCCTATCAGTTGTCAGCAGCCTGCCCTCACGCCGAGTTGACGCTGATCCCGGTCAATGGCCATGCAATGACAGAGGCGGTCCATCCGGCATTTATCCGCGCCTTGGCAAAATTGGTCTAGCGCTCACCGGAACCGCGTGGTGGCCGGGCGCGGTCTCCAAACCACCACAGTGTCGCGGCCGATGCAGCAAAGGCTATGTTGGCGATGAAATAGCCGATGAATTCGCCTTGCGCCTCTTCGTCGAGGAAATGAGCGGCATTGCCATTCACAACCGCAAAGAACACCACGAGGTAGACCGCCCACAGCAATGGCGTCAGCACCGGCCTTACCAGCGCCCTGACTGCTCCCACCCAGCGATAGCTCTCACCAATGGCCGAGTCGTTGCGCAGGCTTTCGCCCAAACCCTCATAAGAAGCGAGGTGACGTGACTGCTCACGCTCTTGCGCTGCCTCGCGCGCTTCATTTTCGGACCGGGCCGCTTCTAGCGCCCGTTCGTGAGTCCAGCGCTCGCGCTCGTGTCTTTGGGTCTGACGAGCTTCATAGATTCCCGCGACACGTCCTAGCGCCGTGCCGACAAGACCGACAATTCCGCCGGTCGCGGCCGAGGCACTGAAATCAAGAAAGTCCATCATTGTGTCGCTCCTGATGCGTCGTGGCCCTGGACAGGAATCGGCGGCACGCCTGGACGCCCGGCTTCTTCGGGCAGGCCTTCAATTACTCGTCGATAATCCCGGTTTTCCGGATCCAGCGGGATGCAGATCGAGTGTCCGGTGGCATCCTGCGCGACAATCAGGGTGTGCGCCGCATCCGCCCACCGCGCCGAAATGATAGTGTCCATGAGTCAAATCTCCGCGTCGGCTGTGATGGTGACCGCAACTGCGCTTGAATGTGCCAATTCAAATCCGGTTGTGGTCAGGCCCGAGACGCTTCCAGCGCTGGCCGACACCGTTGGTACAGCGCGCATGGGTGCCAAGGGGACATGCCGGGACCCGTTTTCAGCCATCAGTGTGCGGGCCTGAAAATAGCGGCCACACAGTTGTTTTTCTTGCGCCGGCGGCCAGTGTTCGAAGGGCGTTGCAATGCGACCTGGCTCGAGCTGGAGCCCGGCTATGTCGAGTGACCCCGCTGCCGCGCCGACAGGAAACAGATTGAAGAAGACTTCCAGATAGTCACCGGAACCGATGGTCTTGCCGGCGATGTCGGGCAGAGAAGCCGCAATTGTCACCCGCTGCCATGTCGCCCCCGGGTTGATCGACGTTGCAATGGTTGTGAAGACCTTGGGCGACCCACCACTGCCAAAGAACTGGTAGAGACCAATATCATTGATGCTAGTGGCATCTGGCGTGCGCGCCCAGAAGGAGAGCGTGACAGCTTGCCCGGCCAGCTGCCGAACATTCTCAACTCGCTGATAAAAGTAGCAAAACGTTCCACTCCCCGGTTTGGAAATTCGCAAGAAATTTTGAAGGGGAGCCGTGATTTCACCTGCGGCAAGAGGCTGCCGCGAGGACGAGAATGCCGGGTCGTCCGTAGAGAAGCAAAAACGGTCAGCTGACCCGTAGCCCGAAACAGCCTGAGAGTCGCCACGCGTCCAGATGTCCAGGCTTCCATTCAGCAATATATTGCGCTGTCCGCCGAGGGGGCCTGAATTCAGCGTCGATGTTTGCACACCTGCAGGCGCTTCAAACAGGCCGGTCTGCCTGTCCAGTCGGAGTGCTTCGCGCCAGGTGGACCCGTCATCACTGACTTTGACCAAGAGATCGTTGTCGCCGACAAGACCGATTTCTGCACGGCCTGACCATCCAGATTGAAGCAGAATGGAGAGGATATCGCTTTCGCTCTCCTTGTTCATCACATAGCGCAGGTCGCCCGTTCCACCTTCGCCCATTCCCAACGCCGTCCACAGAACCGAATTCAACTTTGCTGAAAAAGGGTTGGTTTCGTCGGCCGTTGTTCCGACACCCAAACGGTCCAAATTCTGGAGCGTCGAAACCGGTGTTTCGACAATGATCCACTGTGTGCCGTCAAAAACGAAGGGGAGGCCTTCGTCCGCCACCCAGCACCGCCATCCTGTTTTCGGCGGAATCGCAATCCAGGCCTGATCGCGAAAATAGGCGAGCTGGCCCACCGCCATACTGCCCCATGCGTCACCGGTTGCACTGACCGGGATGATGTAGATGTCTCCATCTTCCGGGAGTTCCGGCTCGACAGTGACCGTGCGGCTTGCCACCACCATTTGCACGAGGGCGTCCAACAGGCGGAAGCTCTCATTCACGGTCACATGCTTTTGCGCCTGTGCCGGCATCAGATATTCAAGTCCGAGATTGGCGGATGTTTCGATGGGCATGATGACTTCCCGAGCCGTTATGCTGACAAGCCTAGAGGTCAGGGGGTGACCGGGGGCGTTTCCCGGATTATCCCCATGCACAGACAGGTCATTGCGGCATGACACACCCGCCGCAGGCCATCCGCAGAGCCGACAAGGATTTTCACATGAGCGCATCTATCCGCGCCCTTACCGGGGATTTCCCGGCAAAGTCTCCCGAGGACTGGGAACGACTCGCTGAGACCGCCCTTAAGGGGCGAGATTTCGCGCGCACACTGGTGCGCCGCACTCCGGCTGGCCTCGATCGTGGACCTGTCGGATTCGATAGCGGACTCGACCGCCCGGCGAATACTTTGCCGCGCGACGCGAATTCGCACCTGCCCTGGGCGATCTGTCAGTCGATTTCCATCGCGGACCCTGTTGTGGCCAACGCCGCAATCCTGGAGGACCTGCAAGGTGGAACCAGCGCGATCGAACTGAAACTGCAGACGAGGGCTGCGTCCGGCATCGCGGTCCAGTCGTACGCCAAACTCGCGCAGGTTCTGAAGGGTGTCGACGCCCAGCTCGCACCCGTCTGGCTCTCTGCCGGCACAACCGTCGCTCAAGCCGGCTGGTTGGCGGACTGGTTTCAGAACGCAACGCATGACACATCAACTCTGCGCGGCGGGTTCGGATTAAGCGCGGACGACGAAGAAGCGTTTGAGTTTGCCGTTGCCACGCAACACCAATACCCGCTGGTCGAAGTGATCCGCATCGACGCGCGGTCTGTCCATGATGCAGGCGGCAACGAGGTTCAGGAATTGGCGTTTGCGGCGGCTGGAGCCGCCAGCGCGATGCGCGGCATGATTGCTGCTGGCCTGTCCGCGGACGACGCGGTGCGGCGCATTGGACTGACTCTGGCGGTCGACACGGACATCCATCTGGGGATTGCAAAACTGCGTGCGGCGCGGCGAATCTGGGCAGATATCATGTCCGCTTTCGGGGTTTCTCCGCAGTATCGGCGCGGTCACCTCCATGCCGTGACATCCTTCCGCATGATGTCTCGACAGGATCCGTGGACGAATTTGATCCGCACGGCCACGGCCGGCTTTGCAGGGGCGGCCGGCACTGCCGATGCGCTGACCATCCGGCCGCTGACCGATGCCATCGGTCGCTCCACCGCTTTTGGCCGTCGAATAGCCCGCAATCTGCATATTCTGTTGCAGGAAGAATCCCATGTCGGGCGTGCCGCGGATCCGGCTGGTGGGGCCTTCCTGCATGAGTCACTCCGCGAAGAGCTGGCCCAGAGGGCATGGACCGCCTTCCAAGCGCTCGAATCCGCCGGCGGATTTGCAGCAGCAATTTCCAGTCCGCACTTCGCTGCCGAAATCGCCGAGGCCCATGGAAACAACCTGAAATCTTATGCGACCGGCCGGCAGACCATGGTCGGCACAACCGCCTATGCCCAGGTCGAGGCCCGTCCTGCAGAAACCAGCGATGCCGACTGGTCAGCCAACCTGCCAGCGAGCCCTTTCAAATCAGTTCGCCTCGCGGCTCCGTTTGAAGCGCTTCGCGACCGCGCAGACGCTGCGTCCGCAAGCGGAAAACCACCGCTGGCATTTCTGGCAACGTTGGGAGAGATGGCTGACTTCAACGCCCGCGCCACTTTCGCGACCCAGCGCATGGCGGTCGGCGGCATTGAATCGACAGAGGCCAATGTCCACGCTTCGCAGGCCGCGACCGTACTTGCCTTCCAGGACTCCGGTGCTGAACTGGCCATTATCTGCGGCACAGATGAGGCCTATGCAGAGGATGCGCGAGCGCTCGTCGATGCGCTCAAGGCGGCTGGAGCGAAGGCCGTCTGGATTGCGGGCGCGCCGAACGACGCCCTTCCCGGTGCGGATCACTTCATTCACCTTCGCAGCAACACGCTGGAAGACATTTCGCTCGCGCTTGATGTGATGGGAGTGGCCTGATGGTTGATTCACCCGATTTTACCAAGATCGATCTGTCGCAAGACGCTGTCTCCGATACGCTGCCGGATGGCGATGTCTGGATTCCGGCCGAAGGCGTGCCCATCAAACCGGCCTATGGTCCAGAGGACCGAGCCGGGCTCGACTTTGTCGATACAATACCCGGAGCATCCCCCTTCCTGCGTGGCCCCTATCCGACCATGTTCCTGCAGCGTCCGTGGACGATCCGACAATATGCCGGCTTCTCCACCGCCAAGGATTCCAACGCCTTTTACCGGCGCAATCTCGCCGCCGGTCAAAAAGGACTGTCGGTCGCCTTCGATCTGGCCACCCACCGCGGATATGACAGCGACCATGAGCGGGTGACCGGCGATGTCGGCATGGCCGGTGTGGCCATCGATTCCATTCTGGACATGCGCGAATTGTTCAGCGGCATCCCACTCGACAAGATGAGTGTGTCGATGACGATGAATGGTGCGGTTCTGCCCATTCTCGCGCTCTATATCGTGGCCGGCGAGGAACAGGGGGTGGCTCCGGAAGCCCTCTCCGGCACGATCCAGAACGACATCCTCAAAGAGTTCATGGTGCGCAACACCTATATCTACCCGCCTGAAAACTCAATGCGAATTGTCTCGGACATTTTTGCCTACACGGCTGAAAACATGCCGAAATTCAACTCCATTTCGATTTCCGGCTATCACATGCAGGAGGCCGGTGCCCCCGCCGATCTGGAGCTCGCCTACACAATCGCGGACGGGCTGGAATACGTGAAAGCGGGCGTCGACGCCGGTCAGGACGTGGACGCCTTTGCGCCGCGTCTCTCCTTCTTTTTCGGCATTGGCATGAATGTCTTCATGGAGATCGCCAAGCTGCGCGCCGCGCGACTTCTGTGGGCGCGTTTGATGAAGGACCGCTTCAACCCGAAAAGCGACAAGTCACTGTCCCTGCGAACGCACTGCCAGACATCGGGCTGGTCGCTGACGGCCCAGGATGTGTTCAACAATGTGGGCCGGACCACGCTGGAAGCCATCGCAGCCGTCGACGGCCATACCCAGTCCCTGCACACGAATTCGCTGGATGAGGCCCTGGCTCTGCCGACGGATTTTTCGGCCCGGATTGCCCGCAATACCCAGCTCCTCCTGGCGACAGAAGGTCATCTTTGCGACGCCATCGATCCGTGGGGCGGTAGCTATTATGTCGAGCGCCTGACCCACGATCTTGCGGCCAAGGCGCTGTCCCATATCGAGGAAGCTGACAAACTTGGCGGCATGGCGAAGGCGATTGGCGAAGGCATCCCGAAGCTGCGCATTGAAGAGGCCGCAGCCCGGACCCAGGCACGGATCGACTCCGGCCAGCAAACCATTGTCGGCGTGAACAAATTCCATCTCGATGAGGACGAGGATGTCCCCGTCCTGAAAGTCGACAATGCAATGGTCCGCCGAGAGCAAATCGAAAAGCTCAAGGCCCTGAAGTCCAGGCGGGACAGCGATGCGGTCGGCCGGGCGCTGGACGCGCTGACGGACGCGGGAGAATCCGGAAAGGGCAATTTGCTGGCCCTGGCTGTCGAAGCCGCCCGTGCTCACGCCACTGTTGGC
>TARA_R110002073_G_scaffold123085_6_pt1 | contig 14706 bp, 18 predicted proteins | sample TARA_R110002073 | Tara Oceans TARA_R110002073 (sample SAMEA4397174) | marine metagenome | biome: Polar Biome; feature: [DCM] deep chlorophyll maximum layer (ENVO:01000326); material: water (ENVO:00002006), including particulate matter (ENVO:01000060) such as... | depth 40 m
AACGCAAGAAACACAGCCCGTGCTGGAAGGAACTTAGTAAAAATAAGAATCTAATTTAATGGGGGAACAATTCGTCGACCAAATACTTACATCCCTCAAAATAATTGGTAGAATAAAGGAAGGACAGAAAGTGTGTGTTCGGGATGGTTTGATTCATATAGAAGTCAAGTCGTCCGGTATAGTGAGTTCATTGAAGAGATGGATTCACGGTGATAACAGATTCACAACATTGAGTTATATAAAGAATGTTGTGAACAATGGTCTAGATTTATGTAAACTCTGTAATGAACAAGACCTCAAAGATGCACTACGAGACTCTATAGTGGGACTTAGCAGTCTATCTGTGACATACGGCAGTGACGCAGCAACTCTTGCAACTATTGAGGTGCTACAGGATAGAATAAAGAAAAATATAGCTATACAGGTAAATGACAGCACCAGTGGAAGCACCGGGAGAGACGTCAGCACCAGTGGAGACACTACCAAAGGGGCTCAGCAAAAAGTTCGAAAATGAGATTGAAGATATTAAAGAGCTTTTCAAATATCGCGAACTTAATGCGGGCAGTGTCACTCTGCTTCTGATGAAAGTTATGGGCGCCACTGACAAGTGCAAGAAGATGTCAGACATACAGAAGAAGAACCTCATCATCAAAACGGTCAACAAGCTCATTGAAGACATTGTACCAGGTGAGGACGTGCCCATAGAGCTTATACTCAAACAGATGGTTCCTGATTTGATTGATAACGTATACGAATACACTCGTGTAAAGAAGTGCCTTCCTAGATGTATATAATACTATGCTCCCATCAGTGGCAGAGCAGTGTGATATGGGGCTTATTAGGAACCCGTTTGGAGAGCCCCGTGTCGAAGCTGCCAAACTTGAATGCGACAGGTGTGCGATGGTCATGAGACACAATGCCACAGGCACTGGAACCTTTCCGTGCTCAAACTGTCTTAAGAATTTGTAGGGTTATATCATAAATGGATTTCCTACCGCGACCGAGTTACCCGACCGTCTGGACCTATATGTGCAAATCGAATAAGCGTGAAGACCTGTTAAAAGGCCAGGTCAGCAGATGTAACCTTGAATGATTGCATCTGCTGTTCTGAAAGAAAGCTGATCAAGCGTTATCTTCGTATTAGCATGAGAGAGGGTGTACCCCTTCATAAATTTCCAACCTGGTTACACCGCAAGCACGGGGACCTTGTGATTTGGCGTCCCAGACGAGATGGTGTCATGGGAGCCTCAATGCCGTGCGTGATGTGTAGGAAAGCTATTGAAAAACATAAAATTCAATGGGTTGCCTATACTGGTGAAGAATGGCTTCATAGTAATCAAGATGTTATGCCCAAGTCCCGCCCCACTAATAAGCAGCGTAGGCGAATGGGGTTTACATCATAGTAACAAGCACTATCAGTATAATTACAACAATTACACCAATCATAATTGGACCTAGACCCAACCCGCCCAAGAAACCCTTTGTGACATCGCCAGCTGTTTCACCAGCCGCCTTACCAGCAGTGCCAGCCACCTTACCCGTGAGTTCACCAATCTTCTCTGCCAAAGAATCTACTTTACATTCAGCTGCACAATATTCTGTACAGTCCGCGATATCTGCATCGCAACGTGCTCCGTCTCCCGTCTGGTATTCCATCTCATCTCTCGAAAGTGAGCCGAACCCGCTTTCTTCTGACTTGTTGTAGTTAGTTGGCAGACAATCATCTAGACATTTCGCAGCAGCCTCCGACGAGAGGATTCCTTCTCCTATTAATGTGGCACCAAGCCCGACTCCAAGTATTATACCACCCTTCTTTAAATTACTCATACCGTCGGGGTTCGCCTTGGCAGCATTCGAGTCTACACCGTCCAACATTTTGGACTTGAGGTCAGATATATCAAGTTGCGCTCTTTTCAGTGCGTCTGCGTTGTCCAGCCCCTCGAGACCTTGCATTGCGCTTCCGTCCACACCTCTCATTGCGCCCAAACCTCCCCCAGCTTTCGCGGCACTCCCAGCGTCCAAACCTCTCGCGCCCGCTTGAACCATTTATATAGTATAACAATATAATTTACCAATCGCTTGGTGGTGGTGGTGGTGGTATTGCCGGCGTAAACCCAATGGGATTGAATGGTATAGAAGCTAGGTCTACATATGTCATTGGATCTTCATAATCTGCGTCACCCGTAACAACATCAACCACTTTCTCTCCCGATTTATATGCGCCCGTATTCTTAGCTGCTCCAAGTGCCATATTTTCCATAGCTCCTGGGTTTTCATTGCCTGTAAAGGCTGTCATAAACGTAGTTTCATCTACATCACCGGTGAATATATCCTTTACAGCGTTTGCTCTATTTTCCATCTTGTCTATTTGCGCTTCAGTCTTGTCCTTAAAATAAGAAGTGTCACCTTTCGTGAAAAGGTCCTTAAATCCTTCCCCCGCATCATATGCTTCATTGACCGCCCCTTTGAAGACGGCTTCGCCACAATCGCCACCAATGACACCACTGAATGGCACGACCGTCGACACAAACGAGCCGGTTCTAGCAAATTCACAAGCTTCTTTGCTTCTGTAACCACTATCTTTCCAGTTATCATCACAATCTGTTATTGCGTTTGCTTTATCTATTGACCTGTTTATGCCGAACACATTCTGTGCGCGGCAATCGTGGACGTTGTCGTAATCGGCTGCATACTCTGGGTCATCACAGTTCTTTATGCTCGTACCATATCTCATAACGTTTCTAGTGACGGTTGTCCCGGTTGGGAAGAACAATTCCATCCCCTCTTGTCCTGGGTACCAATCGCAATCCTGGGTCTGTGAGTTGTAGTCGAGTGCCATTCTATCACAGTAGTCACGACTGTATACGCACAGGTTTGTGTTTTCGTTGAACCCTACGTTGAAATCCTCTGGGTTTGCGTTTTCACACTCTGGGACGTCTGGTATCAACTTGGGTCCACCAACTTTGCAGAAGTTGTAAATCACATTGGGTAAAAGCATGGGAATTGGCTCTTCCAATTCATATGGTCTCATTCTGGGTATACATTCATTTCCATAATTATCATTAATCTTGCTCATAAATTCAACGCCGAAACTCATTATGTGGTCGACGATTTCCTTGTGAGGTTCGCGACACCCATCATCCAATTGGTGGTATCTGTAGGTTTTAGTAAAAGCAATTATAAAGGTGTTTACATAATCCAACAACGATTGTACTTGTTCACCCTTGTACTTAGGAGAACCAAACGAGGTGGCTTTTTTGATACTGTCACGTTTCATCTGGTCTGTATAGGTCATCCACAATTTAATACCTTCTTGGTTTATAGAAATACCGGTGTCGGATTCGGTGCTCCTTCCCGTGTACAGACCAATATACTTTGCTTCTTCTGGGTTGACAAACTTTATTTTTTCATATATAAATGTGTCTCTTTTCACAGGGTCTTTATCTGCCATTTCTGCAGCCAACGTGATTATATCGACAAAGTTTTCACTTACCATTTTATCTGTCACTCGTTTACCAAGACATCCAAATATTTCCCTTGCTGCATCGGGCATTAAAGCGCTCACGTATTTGGCGCGAGCCTTATCGTACACATTACCGTACATCCAATTAATATCGAACATAATTGGGAAGGGTGTGCCGTTTTCTTCTCTTGACACCTGTATATAGTACTCGGCTGTGTCGCGTATATCTGCTAGGTACTTGTTCGAAACAAATGTGCTGTATCCATACGGGTCGGCAATATCTAAAGCCGCGGCGACAGCGGTCGCGATGTTTGCAGCTTTTGCCATCTTGGACGACATTCTGAGAATTGCCTTTGTGGATTGTTTAGCTGCTATCTTCTGCGCCAGTCTTGTTATAAACTTGCCTAGAGCGGACTCGGAAGCCTCCTTGGCTGTCGCCCGCTTAACAATCGCCTCGAGCAAATCAATTGGAAAGGTTATAGCCGCGTCGGCTACGGCACCAGCCACTACAACGGATCCTATTTGGGCACCCATTTGAAAGTATACCTCGGCAGTTTCTAATTCTGGTGGCAAATCTAATACACAACAGCCATCCTTTAAAACGGTATCCTTCAAAAAACAAATTCCATTCTTTGGACTGTATAGACAATTACTTGATGGGTCGGGGATATCAATCACATTCGCGTCATCATCCAGGCATTCTGGTTTAATAGCATCAGCCCCCCCCACGGGTCCCGTTTCCCTGGCAGCGGCTGCTCGTGCTGCTCGTGTTGCCGTTATTATATTTCGACGCCGTATCACTATAAGTAGTGAAAGTATCAGTATTATAAAAAATACTGCCAGTATCATCTACCCTTTACTTAGTTTTTTTTCCTTGTGATTCCTAATGTCATTTCCAAATTATTGGCATCTCGTTTGAGGGGCTTTTCTCTCTTCAATCTCAATGGTTCGTTCTTACCGGTTGAGCCTGTGATTTGTGCCATCTTTTGTCCAGTATCAACCTTCATCCTGACGATACTAGACTTGAATGACTCTTCCTTTATTTCATTTTTTTCAACTGTGTCGATTGTTTGATTTTTCCTGAATTCCTCAATCGTCATTGTTCCCCCGAACGCCTGAAGACTATATCTGCTAGGTGCTGGCATTATACGCCCTAAACTGTTGTACATCTTCTTTCTCATAATCATTATGTTCATAGTCGTCTTGCCATTATTATTCTTCTCCAAGTTGTACGCCTTCATGCAGCTCCACGAACAAAAGTTTCCAGATGTTAAAAACCTGTCAGTGCGGCTGTCGTATTTATTTGGAAACCGTAGAGGCTCTGTATTAAAAGAATGACAACACCACCAACACCACATTCTTATTAAAGAATCAAGTGCTTCATTCTTTAAATGATTCTCAGTATCGATGTTGGGATACGGAATCTGGCAATGTGCCTCATAGATGATGAAAAGATTGTGAGACAATGGGATGTTTCTGGTGTACCCCCAGAGAGTTCGGATGGGCTGTTCCCTTGCCTCCGCAAACACCTTAATGACCGCCCCTGGGTTCTCGGCGCCGACGTCGTTCTCATTGAAAAGCAGCCTGACAAGAATAAGAAAATGAAGATGGTTGAACACTTCCTACAAGCTTATTTCGTGATTAAGATTCCCGATAAAGAGACCATTATCTATGATGCCCGTCACAAAATCCCGGACGTGGTTGGAGCTGGAAAGGCTCAGTACCGCAAACGCAAGCAGACTTCCATTGACAGGTGCAAGGAGTTTCTCGAGAAGGGTCCAGAGGGTAACCGTCACTGGCTTGAAACTTTCAAGAAGTCCAAGAAGAAGGATGACCTTGCTGACACTGTTATGCAGGCGTTGAGTTTTAACAGAACGACTGCAAAGCAGTCGGAAAAGGGAAAAGCGACTGTGTCAAAGAAAATTGTTGCTCGCAAACCAAATGAGAATCAGAAAAATACAAAATATTCCAAGCCAAATCTGGTCTGGTTCCACAAGAATAAGACTCGTCAGGAACTTGAAAAGGACAAGAGATTTATGAAGGATCTCAATCGGTACTACAGGGACTATGAGGATTTTCTCAGTAGTATACAGGGATGAAGAGCTTTGTGGACTGGTTTTTCAAAAAGAAGGATATTGATAGCACACTCATTGCACTCCTGATTTCGATTGCTGTAAGCAACTTTGTTGATGAACTCTCAAAGGGTTTCATTGATCCATTCATCAATGGCCTCATCAAGACTGGTGACAAGACTCAATCCATAACAGTTTTTGGTAGGACTTTTGACTTTAAGATGCAGCTTATACTTGTTGGTCTCGTTAAGGGTCTATTTGTACTCGTGCTCGTATATTACCTGGCGATGTCATTAAAGGCGAGAGGATATTAATGTATAAATGGTTCTCGATCATGGGTTCGTACGGCTGGTTGACCACATGCCCCAGTGCGATCTTGATTCTTCCATTGTTCAGGCTGCACGGGTATCATACGCGGGTGGTACAAAGTCGACAAGAAACGAACGCGGTCTCATCCGATATCTGCTGCGTCACTGGCATACAACACCATTTGAAATGGTTGAATTCAAGTTTCATATCAAGATGCCAATCTTTGTGGCTCGACAGCACCTCCGTCATAGAACTGCCAGTGTCAATGAGTTATCCGCCCGATACTCAGTTGTACCAGATGAATATTATGAGCCTGAGACGTATCGTCAGCAATCTCAGGTGAATAAGCAGAGTTCTGAGGGTGACCTAGAGCTTGACCAGGACCTTAAGAACCTTTTGGTTTCTAACAAGGAACAGGCATTTGAGGTTTATAACCAGGCTTTGGAGGCTGGCTGCTCCCGCGAGCTTGCTCGGTGCCACCTACCCCAGTCGACCTATACTGAGTTCTATTGGAAGATTAACCTTCACAATCTGATGCATTACTTGCACCTCCGTATGGAGGCTGGCGCTCAGCAAGAAATCCGCGACTATGCCAATGCAATCTATGACCTGGTCAAGCCCCTGGTTCCCGTCACTATGGAGGCGTTTATGGATTTCCGTGTCAATGCTATCCAGTTTACTGGTCCGGAGGTTCAAGCTATGAATAAGGGTACTAAACTTTCCAGTCCTGGGGAACAGCGAGAATTTGAAGCCAAGTTGGTCAAGATTGGTATGTTTCCAAATTTTACCTGTTAAACAAGGTGTGATTTTTTTCTGTTTTATTAATATAATGAATAACACTCCTACTATTAATGTAAAAAGACTCGAACCATATGTGAAAGATGTAAAAAAAACCAATTTAACTAATACAAATAGACGTAATATTAATCTTATAAAGACAGGACTTAAGATTATTAAAAATGTGAAGAGAGTAACAAACAATGGTACACATACCAACTTAACAAATGATCAGAAATATTTAGTAGCATTTGCCGCATCTCAAGTGCGACAAGGACGAAGTAAGATTACAAATTGGACACCACAACCCGGGTATGTATATGTAAAGTCTAGTAAAAACTCCAAAGGTCAAAATTGGATATCAAAAGTGGGAGTGGACAGGAACAAGACGTTTTATATTGAGGGTGCGAGTGGGAGAAAAAGTAAACTAACCAATATGTTTTAGAAACGCCTAGGTCGCCTAATTTCTAATTCGGCTTTGGTATAGGGTCTAAACATAGGAAGTCCAGCTTCTTTCAGAGATTTGAATATATCCTTATCAAGTGCCCCAGATTTCACACACTCTGAATGTTCCTTTATCCTATCCTTGAAAAACCTTAGATGATTTTTATAGTAGGCTCGAGGAGTTTGACCACTTGGGTTTCTAGGAACCCCTTGATTCTCTATAATTTTTTCGTGGTCAAACAATGATTTATCGCTGTCAGTAATTCTCCACCCCATATATAATCTATAAGAGTCAAACTTTGGTTCACGAGCAATCACCTCGTGAACCAAATTTTGGAAAAAAAATACAACTTGCCCGGGATGTATATTATAGATTACTTTATTCTTTTTAAATTCTTCAGTATTTTTTAATTTGGTGTACCCAGTATTTTTATCAATAATATCATTATGAGTTTTGGGAACACAAGAAAACTTATGAGGTGGGGAACCAATTGGATCAAGATTTATCCACCCCCCCAATATGATGTCATCTGGTAGTTTTTCAGTACAAAGATCGCGATGCCAAGACTCGTTGTTGGTTTTAGTACCCTTTCGACGAATACAAAAACTATCAAATAACACTTCGAGTTTTCTTTTTGGAAAAGTGTTTGCAAACTCTTTCCAAAAATGTTTTGAAACAAAACCAACAATAGTTCTTATACTTGGGTGATGGAAACTTGAAGGGTTACAAAGCGCCCCAAATCCACCAACCACAAACCCGGACTGAGGGTTCTGTGTAGTAAACTCTACCTGTTGAACGAGGAATTCCTTCAACGGGTCAGCTTTAAGAAGAAGACTCGGTCCGTCAAGAACAACAACACCATCACGGAGGAGAGTATCCATTGTTTAGTAAAGGTTCTTCTTGTTCTAAACTTGAGTAGCTTACGGACAAGTTTTTTCTATAGTCCCAATAGAAACAACACAGGTAGCCACAATAGTATGAACATAGTGTTGTTAGGCAGAACCAGTCAAAGCATTCCATTTACTTTCTTCTACGTTTTTTTGGTGGGGGTTGATTTGGAATCTTTGGAGCAAGTTTTATAATATCTAAATTTGCGATACTATTGAGAGTATTATTTGCCTCGTTAGTCAATTCTCCGTTTGTATTTTTCGTGAGTTTTGCAAATGCCCAACCATATGGTGATTCAATTTTATTAAAATTAAAATTGAATTCTGTTATTCTGGATTGAATCATAGGTAATACTTTATTTTGATTTGAAAATATACACGGGCATTTAAATATTAGCAAGATAATAATGAGGGTTGACATCATTGGGGCTGGACCAACAGGGATGACAGTGGCATGGTTGATGAGTAAAACGCACGAGGTTCACGTATGGGAACTTCACGACACCTGTGGTGGGAGTTGGTGGGAACCAGGTTCCAACTCCGAAGGAGTTGTTCCAACGCCAGATCTCCACGCACCAAGGGTGGTCTTTAAGGATGCCTTTGTTAACACAAGATGGTTGTTTGACCAGATGGGTCTTGACTGGGACAAATATTTCAAAACTGGTGCAGCAGTTTCTGAAAGTATTGAAATATTTTTAAAAAGATTTTCGGGTAAAGATTATTTTGAGTTTGCAAAATTTTTATTTTTAGGATTTCGAGATGATGGTCGAACAGTCAAGGATCATCTCGAAGGAAAATTATCTCCCAAAGCTGAGAGGTTGGTAGCAACTTTACCAATTGTGATGGATGGTGTTGACTGGTCGAGGATGACTGCTTGGGAATTTATTCAAAGTTTCAATATTGTTGCAATGTCATCAAGTCAAACTCAAAAAGTTTCTGGAAGAATTATGGGTCAAGATATGGAACAAGTTTTAAAAAAAGTTGGAGTGAAGTTTCACTTTAATGAAGAACTTGTTGACATTGAAAAAAGAAATTTTAAATCTGGAAAAGTTTTAAATGAAAATAATTTAATGGTACTTTGTTTGGATCCAAAAAATTTAAAAAAACTTTTACCAAAAGATTCTGAAAAAATAAAATTTCTTGAAAAGATTGAATATGGTTGTGTAAATATTTTACTTCATTATGATGAACGACCAAAAGAAATAAATTCATATGAAGAAGTTGCAGACACCAAGTGGAACATCTTACCAACTTGGTTGTATAATGATAGCAATATACTTTCTTGTGTTTTGGTTGAACCACCAAATGTTCCACCAGAAGAATTATTGGATGGGATCCTAAACCAACTTGGTTTACCTTTTCCAAAATATTACAAATTTTGTTGGGGTTCAGAATGGGATGGGATCAAATGGGTTGGTCATCAAAGTTCGGGAATTTATGACAAAGACGGTATGTCATACTTGAGTGAGTACCAAAACACCGCCATTTGTGGGATGATGTCTAAGAGGTGGACACCGTATGCAAGTATTGAAGCGGCTATCGAGGTTGGGAGAGACTTTTGTGGTGTGCCACCTTCCAAACCCATAACAGCAATTTTAATATTTTATATAATCATATGTTTATATTTATCATCTTATTTATTGCAGTCTTACTAGGATTACAATTTTATGATGGTAAGATGTACAAACCCTGTAAAAACTGTAAACCAAATGAATACTTTATATTGAAAATAAGTCAACCACCTGCTCATTATAGTGAAGAATTATATAATAATCTAAAGAATGGTACAAAATTAAAGAATGAAAGAAATTTCAATAATGTTCAAGGGCGCAAAATTAATAAAGAAACTATTCCAAAAGAAATCAAAGATTTTTTCTTGACTGAAAAAGTACGTTTACAAGTTAGTGAAGCTGTAAGAGAAAATGTAGAATTTGCCGATGATATAGAAAAGTACAAGATATTTGCTAGGTTATATGAAGACGATGGAGATCACATTGATTGGCATTATGATACCAACTTTACAGCTGGCAATAGATATACACTTGTTATACCCATAATTCAAGATTTAACTAACACATCTGAATTTATGATTAAAGACAGGAATACTCAGACAGAAATCGAGGTTCCTCTAGAGGTTGGCCAAGGTGTGGTATATAATGGTTCAATAACATATCATAAAATAACAAAACAAACTGGTGGATCTATTCGTATGGTTATTATAATACCATTTTATTCAAATAAAAATATAAATTTTTTAAATAAAATAAGAATGAATGTGAGAAATATTCTATATAAAAATTTAACATTATAATTATATATGGAGTTCAAAAAACGCGGTAACCTTGTTATGCCAAGGGTTCCCATCGATTTGACATTCAAATGTAGAATCTTTACTCCAATGTATGAGAAGAATCAGAAAAAGTATCTTGATCTTGAATTGATGGAACCAAGTGTGAGACGTATAAAAACTATTCACGATCAAACAAGTGATTATATCACCAAGAGATTTATGAATCCTTTACAAGGAAATGTTTTAAAAGTAAAGGTTCCGTATAGATACAACCGCGTCACTTGTAAAGTTGGGGGAATCAAACCTACACAAGAGATGCAAAAGGGTGACAATGTAAACGTTCATATAGAATTTTGTGGAGTATGGGAAATTGGTGAGTACTGCGGACTATCGTGGAAGTTGAGCTCAATCGAGTAGGTCCCGCACGCCTTGCACTCAATCCAAAAGGTCAACCCACCAAGGATACTCCTCAATGTCCCTTGAAATATTTTGAATCTTTTCTTCCATTGACTTGTTATATTTACAACCGAATTCAACTTTGTTTTTATAACAATTCAACAGAACCACGTCTCCTCCACAACGCTCGCCGAACTCTTTAACAAGCATCCTCTTCTTGTCCGTCGTTTGAAACAGGGACATTGTCTATAACTTCTTGTTGGTTGTTCACTTTAACTGGGATGGAGATATTCTCAACACCTAGCTTTTTAAGGTTGTCAAACACAACCATCATACCCTCATGTCTATAAAACTCGCGCTCCATACTGGTTGTCTGCTCCTTTAGGCGGGACATTGTGTCGCTGATGATTTTGATATTCTCATCTATACTGAGGGACGACATTCTACAGACATAAAGTTATACATCTTTAATATGTTATGGGGACTCTAACGCGGAGCGGGTATATTCTACCATCTAACAGTGACAAAGTGGTAGAAACCAAGAAGAATTTAACTGTCCGTGCTATAGTAAACAATGAGTTTGGGTTTCCTCCGCCGCCTTTTAAAGTGTTTCGCCCGACCAAAAAGTCGGTATGCGTCCCGAGATTCTACGGAGAAGAACACATCGGACCAGCAGCAGAAGATAAAAGACCCACGCCAGCTTCGTTCGGAAGGGAAGTCCGTTTTGTCGGAAAACTCAGAGATGAAACGTCGCAAAATGAAGCCTTTTCCGCAGCAATCAGAGCGGGTCACGGCGTTCTCTCGTTACCTTGTGGTTACGGGAAGACGACAGTCTCCCTTGCCATCGCGAGTCATCTAAGGTACAGGACTATGATTGTTGTTCACAAGGAATTTTTGGCAAATCAATGGAGAGAAAGGATTCAACAGTTTTGTCCAGGGGCAACAATCGGAATTGTCCAAAGAGATAAAATTGATATTGAAGCCGATTTTGTCATTGCGATGCTCCAGTCATTGTCTATGAAAGAGTACACCTTTGAACAATTTGAGAGTATCGGGACGGTCATAGTCGACGAAGCGCATCATATCTGCGCGGCGGTATTTTCGCAATCAATGTTCAAGCTGTGTCCTCGTCACGCATTTGGACTGTCCGCGACACCTGATAGAAAGGATGGACTCAGTAAAGTTCTGAAATGGTTCATGGGTCCTATATTCTTTCAAATTGAAAGGGAGAATCAACAGCAAGTTGAAGTATTTCCCATTGATTTTGACTGTAGAAGATTCCGCGAACCACCTCCGTGTAACAGGATGGGGAAACTTTCGCTGGCACAGATGGTGACTGATTTGGTTGAGAATGAACAAAGGAACGTAATGCTTTTAAAGTTGGTCAAAAAGGCTTCGAAGGGTACCAGGCAACTTTTGGTTCTTAGTGACAGGCGTCTTCATTGTCAATGGCTTCACGCGCAGTTCCCAGACAGTTCAGGTCTCTACATGGGAGGAATGAAGGAGGTTGAACTTCAGGAGTCAAGCAAGAAGAAGATAATCTTTGGAACCTTCAGTCAGGCGCACGAAGGATTGGACATCCCAACGCTCGACACAATCATATTGGCAACTCCAAAGTCAGACATCAAACAGTCGATTGGTAGAATTATGAGAGAAACGGGGGGTAAGAAGAACAACCCACACATTTATGATATCTGTGACCAATGGTCTGTTATGTTTGCAATGTACATCAAGAGACGCAAGGTGTACAACGAGGGTGGCTTCAAAATTGACCAGTCCAAATGCAAGGCGTCTGAACCCGAAGCGCCGGCTAAGTGGGATAAACCCATGTTTCTTTCTTAGATTATATTAAATGTCTGGTGCATTGATAGAACTTGTTTCCAAAGGTGTCCAGGATGCTTATATTACAAGTTCAGAAGGTGTTTCATTTTTCAAGATGAAGTACAATCGCCATACAAACTTTGCAATGGCTCCCAAAAAGATTGACGTCATCGACGCGGGTGCCAACACCACAAGCAGTATCAAGATTCCAAATTTGGGTGACATTGTGAATGAATTTTGGCTCGAAGCTGACAATATAGCGAGTTATTTATCAGGAGCAAGATTTGAATTCTTTATAGGTGGACAGCTTATTGATTCCCATACCTATGACTACCTCGCAGATATTTGGCCAGTCTACCTGGCTGAAAATCCAACAAAAGCTCAGACGATGAACAATTTGATATCCCAGTCCAACAGAAACTTTTTTCCACTTCACTTTTTCTTTTGTGACAATGGGTTATTCTTACCATTGATTGCACTTCAGTATCACGAAGTTGAAATCAAGATACATTGGGGGTCATCTTCAATCTCCAATATCAGAGTGTGTGCAAACTACGTGTATCTAGACACGGACGAGCGCGAGTCGATGGCTAGCCGCAAGATGGATATAATGGTGACACAAGTGCAGAGATTGGAAAGTCCTTTGGATACAGGAAAGAATGATATTGATATTTCACATATTAATCACCCCGTCAAGAGTTTGTATTTTGGTTTTGAAGCTCGGTCACCACTGATACAGCGTGACCGTTTTACGTTCACTTCGGCTGATATTCAATTGAATGGCACATATGTTTTAGAAGATATGACTCCAGATTACTTTCATACAGTTCAGGGGTATTACAGATGTCCAAATGGTGTTATAAACTATGACTCCGTTTTCAAATGTCCAGTGTACACAAGATATTACACGTACAATTTCTGTATGAACGCAAACGAGTATCGCCCAACTGGTACTTGCAACTTTAGCAGAATTGAAAATGGCAAACTGACCCTTCGCGGCGTTGAAAAGGGAACGAGTAGAGGTGATGCAGAACTCAGGGTATACGCAGTTAACTATAATATATTAAGAATCGAGCGCGGCATGGGTGGAATTTTATTCGGCAACTAAAGTAATAGATGGCATCTGCCGGGAACCATCGATATGCCAAAGCTTTGGTATTTGAAGAAAGTGATGACTACAATTCTGGCGAATCAAACACATTAGTTTGTCAGAATGGTATACTTTATTTTAATGGTAGACAGTTGTCTTCAAACACGGGCAATCAATTTGATATCTTTACAGCAAATAGGGTGACAAGACTGTCTGGTGCAAACATTCAATGGGATTCTAATTTGGTTATTTTGCCTTATACAGATTCGGTTATAGACTCTATTAATTCAGCTGGTCAGGGATTTCAATCTGATGCAAGCGGGTTCTTGCACTACAACGGCATCCAGATTAGTGCATTTTCAAACATTTATCAGGATGCAGACCCGCTGACTTCAAACTCAATTACACCTCTCAGTAACACAGCTTTTGTCATAAATTCCAATCTGATTGTTCCCGACGCAATTACGGCATACTCAGATACTATAACTTTGTTGCCAGACACATTACATTTTTCTAACGCGGCACCAAATATTACATTTGATACGGTGACACCATTTAAAATACAACCCCTCAATCAAGGTGGTACGGTTCAGTTTATGGGTGCTAAGAACGCTGGTACTGACGCGAACGTGAGCTTTGTGAGTACCGATACTGCCAATACAGTTGGTTCTGATGTTGTGAATTTGAGATTTAAAAATACTGGAGACGCAGTCGATCCATTGGCAAACCACACAGTGGCAACGTTAAAGTCCAGCCAGACAACAACATTCAGCGCAACCGCATCAGGTGGTGGGTCAATGACAATGATGTGTAGAGACCCCACACAGAGTGGAACCAGTCCTACAGACACACAGGTGACTATGATTCAAGCAAACACACACACAACCGCGAATACAATTGTTATCGCACCTGAAACTGTAGCCAAAGTTGGAATAATGGCTGGGTACGCCCCGGGTAAAACGTTTCAAATTGGTTCAAACGGTGCCGAGAACCTGTACTTTGATAACGCAAGTAATACTCTCGCACTTGGCAGATTTTCTAAGATAGTGACCCCTTCGAATGTATGGGTGCAGGGTGGGGGTGATCGCGTAACCATTGGGTCGTTGGCTGCTGCTGGTGAAAAGTCCGTAGTGATAGGCGCAGTCGCGGGTACTGC
>TARA_R110002073_G_scaffold60209_22_pt1 | contig 14701 bp, 10 predicted proteins | sample TARA_R110002073 | Tara Oceans TARA_R110002073 (sample SAMEA4397174) | marine metagenome | biome: Polar Biome; feature: [DCM] deep chlorophyll maximum layer (ENVO:01000326); material: water (ENVO:00002006), including particulate matter (ENVO:01000060) such as... | depth 40 m
CCGTGCGTCGCGGGGTCGTTTTCGGCGTCAACGTTTGCTGTGTCGTGCACAATCGATGCGCCAGCGATTCGAGATCCCCCAAACTGCCTGGCGGTTTGCACAGTCGATTCAGACGATCACGAACCAGATCGTTGTAATCGTGGGTGACAGTATCGGTCATTGGATCCTCGGATCACGCAAAGAGGGCTGAGGGGGTGGTGTTAAAGTTGGGGACGCCGAATTCGAAAGCAGTCGTGTCAGCGCCTCAACCAATCGGAGGTTGTGCGGCGGAGCAAGTACCGCGATTCGCAGAAAATCATCCAGTCCAAAGGAATGGCAATCACGGACCACCATGCCTTGGGTGATCAATTGCTTTCGTATTTGTGACGCATTATGGACAGGCAGCAAAAAGAATCCTGTGTCACTCGCCAGCGGTGTCAGCGAGCGTGCGGTCAACTCGCAAAGAAAATCCTGTTTCGCATCCTGCAATCGTGCCATCGCTTCGCGGTAGTACGACACGTCTTGGATCGCGGCAACGCCAGCGGCTTGAGCAATGTTGTTGACCGACCATGGGATGCGGCGACCACGAAGCGTGCGGTGCAGGTTGTCCGGAAGCTTGGCGAACCCTAATCGCAATCCGGCGATGCAATAGGCTTTGGTCATCGAACGCAGCACCACCAAATTCTCATGCTCGGTGTCGAGTAGTGATTCGGTGTACTCTGCAAATTCGATGTAGGACTCATCGACCACAAAGACTACGTGCGGATGTCGCTGAATCAAATCGACGAGATCTGATTTTGCGACACTCTGGCCGGTGGGGTTATTCGGATTGCATATCCAGACCACTTTGGGCGATGTTTGCGAAGAGACAGCTTGATCAATGACGTCCACATCCACGGCAAAGCCGTCGTTTGCTTCGGCGGTAACGAAACGCACCGTTCCGCCGGCGATACGCGTTGCCCGCTGGTACTCGGTGAACGTGGGTCCGACAATCAGCGTGTGCCGATGGGAATCCACCAACGCCGATGCCACCAAGTGAATCAATTCACTACATCCGTTGCCCACCAACAACGCTTCGCGATCAACGCCATACCGCTTGGCAATCGCATCACGAAGCTGATTGCAATCGCGATCGGGATAACGGTCAAGCGACGCCGATTCCACCGCTCGGCGAACACTCGGGGCAGGACCAAATGGCAATAGATTGCTGCTGAAATCAAGCACGGTGTCGATGGCAACGCCGTAGTGTGCTAGTTCACTTGGATCCAAGCCACCATGAACCGCTTCGGTGTGATGACCGCGGCTCAACACGCATTCAGAGCTGACTCGTCTCATAACGTTCTCCACATCAACAACCCCGCGACGCTCAAGACAACGGCGGCGATGGCGGTTGTCCACAACATCGCGATCGATTGTTGGAGCGACCGGATGCCGGGCAGCGGTTGCCCCTCACCAAGACGATAGTGGTCTTGTTTTTCCAACACGATCCCCAACACGCCAGCCGCCGCACTCATCGGGTGCCCCGCGTTTGGGCTTGCCGTCAATGAATGGTCTCGCCACCAAACCGCAATCGCAGGATTGGTCCGGCGTACGTAGGGGGCATAAATCATCAGCATCACGAGAGCCGTTAATCGTGACGGAATCAAATTCAGAAGATCATCGATTTTTGCTGCGGGTTTGCCAAACCACTCGAGTTCCTGAGTGCGATAACCGAGCATCGCATCGGTAGTGTTGACAAATCGATACAGCAGTGCTCCGGGGAGTCCGGCGACAACAAAATAGAAAAGCGGAGCGATGAACGAGTCGCTTGTATTCTCGGCGACCGACTCAATCGTTGCGGCAGATAACTGAGACGCATCGAGCGTCGTCACATCGCGGCTGACCAGATGATAAGCAACTTGGTGACGTGCTGTGTTTAGATCTTCGATTGACAACGCCTCTGCAACGGATCCCGCGGCGCCCGCGAGTGAGCGAACGCTAAATGTACTCTTCAACACCGCCGCTTGAACGAGGAGGGCAAGCCAGTGCGGGAATTGCCGACAAGCGATCTGAATCAAGACTCCCACCGTGGCGACGATGACGGCCCCACAGGCGACCACCGCACATCCCTGCAGAAAACGCACTGAATTTTGCGTTGCTTGGCTTCGCCTTCGTCCCCAACCAACAAAGCGTCCCATCCATGCGACGGGGTGCAGCGAATTGGGTGGGTCGCCCAGTACGCCATCGAGAACCACGGCGATTAGTAGCACACAGACAGCGGTCACTTCACTCACGGGACGCTCCTTTGCCGTGGCGCTGCTGAGTTTCACTCGTACACGATTCACCCAGTGGAACGACAAAGGGGGTGCCATGAACGGGATGTTCGATCACCACCACCGAAACGCCAAAGGCCTGCTCGATAAGGTGCGGCTGCAAAACTTCTTGCGGCGAACCGAGCGTCAAAATGGAACGCTGCGACAGCAGTGCCAAACGGTCGCCGAACAGCGCCGCATGGTTCAGGTCATGCAATGTCACCACGACGATCAGCCCCCGTTGCTTGGCCATCTGACGCACGCGATCGAGAACATCAAATTGAAATTTCAGATCAAGCCCTGCGGTGGGTTCATCCAGCAAAACAATTGGGGACGCTTGAGCCAATGCCCTCGCCAAAATCATTCGCCTCCATTCACCGCCGGACAATTCCGTAATCACACGATCTCGCAGGTCCGTCAACCCTGCGGCCTCGAGCGATTGATCCACGATATCGGAATCATCGCCGGTCAAAGGCATCCACCAACCGCGATGCGGTGTCCGGCCGAGCCGAACGACATCGATCACTCGCAGCGGCGTTCCACGGTTCTCTTGCTGAGGCATGAACGCGATCGATTGAGCCAGCGATCGTCGCGACATCGTTTGGATATCGCGGCCGTCGACACCAACGACGCCATTCACCGGATTCAATTGGCGACTGAGCGATTGCAACAGTGTCGTCTTGCCCGCTCCGTTGGCTCCCAGCAGCACCAAGATTTCGCCTGCGTAAAACTCCAACGAGATCGAATCGAGAATCAAACGATCGGCGTACGAAAAAGTCAGCCCTTGGGCGTAGAAACGCGTCATGATGCCAAGCCTCCTACTTTTGCACGCGTTTTCAGTAAAAACAGAAAGAAAGGGCAGCCGAGAATCGCGGTGACGATCCCCACCGGCAACTCGGCAGGAGCCACAATCGTGCGTGCCAATCCGTCGGCAATCAATAACAAGGTGGCTCCCACAATTGCACTCATGGGAATCAAAAAACGATGTCGCGGACCCACCAGAGCCCGGGCAATGTGCGGAGCGATCAAGCCGATGAATCCGATGATGCCAGCGGCGGCGACGGCGGCGGCCGTTGCCAAACTGGATCCCGTGACCATCAAAATGCGAAAGCGAACTAAGTCCAAGCCTAAAGATTGAGAGGCAACATCCCCAAGCGAGAACGCATCGAGTGCTCGCGACAAACTGAACAGAATGCTGAATCCCGCAAACGATGCGATGGCAGTCGCGAGCACAACGTTCCAATCATTGTCCGCCAAACTGCCCATCAACCACGCCAGGATCACGACCACCTTTTCCTCATGCAAATACATCATCAGTGACACCAGGGCGTTGATCATGCTGCTAAGTGCCACGCCGGCCAACAGCAGCGAAAGGGAAGAACCGTCGCGACCGACCGATCCAATCGCAAAGACGACGATCACCGCGAGAATCGATCCCAACAGGGCTGCGAGTGCGGTGCCGCCGAGTCCCATAAAACTGAGCTGAAACCCCGTGACCAACGCTAACGTCACGCCCAACGCAGCGCCGCTAGAGGCACCAATCACGTACGGGTCGGCCAACGGATTGCGGAACAAGGCTTGAAAACCGACGCCCGATATCCCAAGCGATCCTCCCACGAAACAAGCGGTCACGATGCGTGGCAAGCGGAGCTCCCACAAGATCGCCTGTTCGGTCGAAGTTAAACTGACGCCATCGCCGCCGATCAACCACTGCACGACGCTGGTTAGCCGTATGGGGATCGGTCCAACGACCAGACTGACCAACGCCAGCACGAACAACAGCACGCCGGACGCGACAAGGACAAAAATACAGCGGTTCAAAGATTGGATCCCTTCATCGTCACCACTTGATCGGGATAAACCGCGGTGATCATTTGTTCGAGTGCATCGATCAGTCGTGGCCCGCAGCGCGAAACTTGATCGCCATCAATCAAGTAAACTTGTTGCTCGCGAATCGCAGTAATTTCGCTCCAGCCTTGGCGTGAGAGCAATTGCTGAACACTGACTTGGTCTGCGTGGGTCGAGGGCGCCAAAATCACCTCGGGATTTCGATGCACCACCACTTCGCTGCTGACTTTGGGGTAGCGAACCGATGTGTCGGCAAAAATGTTTTGCATACCGCCAAGTGTCAGCAATTCGCCGATGAACGAATTCGGCCCCGCCGTCATCAGCGGATCGTCCCAAACTTCATAAAAAACGCTACGACGCTCACGCGGCGCTATCTGCTCGACCAACGAGGTCAAGTGATCGAGTCGCATCGTCATCGAATCCACTAATGCGTCGGCTTCGGATTCTCGGCCGAGAACCTTTCCTAACAAGCGAGCTTCCTGAAACAGGGCTTGAAGGTTTTCTGGACCGATCGCAATCACGGAAATGCCGAGTCGCGTCAGCGGATCGACCAGCGGTTGATGCGTGTCCCATTTGCAAAGCACGAGGTCCGGTTGCAAGCTGAGAATGGTTTCACGACTGATGCTTTCCAAAGTGCCCGCTCCCACGCGAGGCACCTCGGCGGCGGCATCGGGGTAATTGCAATGTTTTGTTGCCCCGACAACTTGGGCACCGGCACCGATGGCAAACAATAACTCCGTCGTCGATGGGGATAGCGAGACGATCCGCCGTGGTATCGCTTCGAACCGCAGCTCACGATCCAAGCGATCTACGACCACGACGCTCGCAGCCGTGGGAGGCGTGGGCGTCTGTGGAGAGTGGTCGTGGCAACCGAGGACAGCCACCAACAAACTGAGGATAAAAGCGTTCTGAGTCATCGAATCTCCTTGGTTCTTGTCGCCTGTAAATGGCTCGACGCTTGCTGTACCGTGGTCGCAATCGCGGACACCTCGATGGGCAACCCCGCCACCATCAAGTAGGTCGCGGTGGCGTGGGCTGCAAGCGTTTGGTTGGCTCGTCCTAACAAGTCTCGGAACTGTCGACCGAGCGAGTGCTCCGGCACGATCCCCATGCCAACTTCGCCGGAGACGACGATCAGATGCACGCAGTGCCGTTCTGCGAATTGAATCAGATCATCCACTTCGGTATCCAAACGACTTTCGATCGACGCGTCCGTTGCTGCGATGTCGGTATCGCGTGGGTCCCGATTTCCCTTGTTCATGGCATTGTGCAGAGGATTGTTCAGAGGATCGTGCACGGGATCGTCGCTCAGCATCACATTGCTGGTTAAAAGCGTCAGACAATCCACCAGCACCACCGCGGGCAGCGATGGCATCGCGGCCAACGTTTTGCCGATACCGCGAGTCTGTTCGAGTGTCTGCCACGTCGCGGGGCGTGACCGGCGGTGCAGCTCGATCCTCCGTGACATCTCTTGGTCGCCCACTTCGGCGGTGGCCACAAACAGCACGTCGTCATCGCCCAGTTCGAGCGCCAAGGAGTGTGCAAATTGGCTCTTGCCACTTCGCACACCGCCCAGGATCAAGGTCAGCGTTCCTTTGCGATTGGGGTGAAGCATGTCGCTCAAAATTCGACTCCGCGTTGAGGTTTCACACCGTGCCCGTACGGATGTTTGATGACTTTCATTTCGGAAACGAGGTCGGCGATCTCGATCAATTCGGGACTTGCATTGCGGCCGGTCAAAACGACATGCAACATTTGTCGTTTCTGCTTCAATTCTTCGATGACTCGCGTGATCGACACATAGTCATATTTGGTCGCGATGTTCAATTCATCGAGGATCACCATGTCGAACGATGGATCTCGCATCAATTCGACTGCTTTTTGCCAGCCTTTTTCGGCAGTTGCGATATCTCGCTCGCGGTCTTGCGTTTTCCAAGTGAACCCTTCCCCGAGTGTGTGCATTTCGACAGGGAGATCGAGTTTGGCAAAAAATGCGGCCTCGCCGGTCGGGATCGCTCCTTTGATGAACTGGACAATTCCGACCTTCATTCCTTGCCCGAGTGCCCGGATCGCCATCCCAAACGCCGCTGTCGATTTTCCTTTGCCGGCTCCGGTGTGAACGATGACCAGGCCCTTTTCGATCGTGGCTTTGGCAAGCTTCCGATCGGCAGCCTCATTGATGCGAACCATCTTCGCTTTGTGTTCTTGGTTAACGTCGCGTTCGCCATTAACGTCGTTTGCTGAATTCATTTAGAAATCTCCTGAGGCCAAATAATCTGATCGAGTTGTTGGATGTCGACATGCGATTCAAAAGCGTCCGCAAGGCGGTCCAGCGATGTGGCTAAAACGTCGTCGGCATTGACCAAGGACGAGTCTTGTGAAAACGTTCGAAACGTTCTCAGCCATGCATGACGAAAGGCGTCGTTGTGAAACAGACCATGCAGATAACAGCCCCACACGCGACCATCGGCGGAACGGGCACCATCCGATGCGTTCGCAGGCGGCACCGATCCAGTCGACAAATTCGCTCGCTGAAGCCATGTCGATTGCGAAACCGTTTGCCCCACATGAATCTCGTAGCCGCGGACCCGTTGTCCCTGTGTACCAGGCGCGATTGCGTCGTCGGTAATTTGTGTTTCGACTTGAAAGGTTTGTTTTTCGTGCTGAAACGTCGTCTCGATCTCAAGCAACCCGAGCCCCTCGACACGGCTGCGGGCATGTTCGAGATGATGGGGGTTGTTGATTCGGCGACCGAGCATTTGATAGCCGCCGCAGATCCCAACCACCCTGGATCCCTGGTCATGGGACGCCATGATGCACCGCTCCAATCCAGTTGATCGCAGCCAATCCAAATCCGCGATCGTATTCTTGGTGCCTGGCAGAATGATCAGATCGGGGCGTCCGAACGATCCCGACGAACGAACGTAACCGAGCGACACGCCGGGTTCGTTTTCCAGCGGATCGAAGTCGTCAAAATTCGCGATGTGAGGGAATTGGATGACGACAACGTTGACCTGGTCGGCGTCGGACGTTAGTGCAGGGCTGCTAGATTTCTCAGACAGCGTGGCCGCGTCTTCTTCGGGCAACCGCAGCGAATCGATCCAGGGCAAAACGCCTAAAACAGGAACCTCGCCTCGCGTTTCGAGCATCTCGACACCGCGATCAAACAGCCGTAAATCGCCGCGGAACTTGTTGACAATTAGCCCCCGCACGAGTGCTCGATCTTCGGGCGTTAGCAACCAAAGAGTACCGAGCAGCTGAGCAAACACACCGCCTCGTTCGATGTCGCCCACCAGCAGCACAGGCGATTGGCAATAACGAGCGACTGACATGTTGACCATTTCGACATCGGCGAGGTTGAGTTCCGCCGGGCTGCCGGCCCCTTCGATCACGACCAATTCATACTCGTCTCGCATCCGATCCAACGCACCGGTGACCACACCCCAGTATTCGCTGCGGCGGCGGAAGTAAGCTGCCGCTGCGAGCGATCCGAGCGGTCGACCGTTGACAATCACTTGCGAATGCGAGTCGCCCTCGGGTTTCAGCAAGATCGGATTCATATCGGCGGTCGGGGGCACACCGGCGGCGATCGCTTGCAGAGCTTGGGAACGCCCAATCTCGGATCCGTCCGCACAAACGGCAGCATTATTCGACATGTTTTGAGCCTTGAACGGAGCAACGCGGACACCTCGACGCGCAAAGCAACGACAAATCGCCGCAGTCAGCAAACTCTTGCCAGCCGACGAGCTCGTTCCTTGGATCATTAATGTCTTGGCGGTCATTGTCGTCTCACTTTCATTGCTGCAATTTTTCCGTGCCTTGCTTCCCGCCGAGTCGAATGAACGCTCACCACCCCAGTGGAAGTAAGGCAAAGCATGTCCGAGGATTGGCTTAGTCCAACGTCACCACTTCGTGTCCATTGCGGCTCACAAGTGCGACAAGCTGATCGATGGGTAGCGAGCTCGTCAAAAAACGGACCGAACCATCGGCGACCAAGGTTTGTGCCCCGCCGACATGAAACGAGTAGACTTCGTTATCGTTGCTGCAATTGATCGAACATGATCCAGGGCGGATCGCGGTGTTGCCATCGGGCAGTGCCCCGTCCACGGTGAATCCTTTGTTATGACTGGCCCACACGCCGCCGGTTGGAAACGGACGCGTAACACTGGAACTGCCGCTCCACGTTTTCGGAGACGCCCCATCGCCGACGAGTCGACCGTTTTGGAAAAGCTCGGGTCGACCGGCACACTCGACCACTAGCAGGGTGTTTGACAAACCATCGATAACATCCGATAGCCGCACGGCGGTCGATTTTAGAATCCCACAATTACGAGGATCATGAAGTTGCTGCGATGCGGGTAACACGGCGTTGAGCTGCGTCCCAACTCCACCGACGTTGGCGTAATCGGTTGTTGCGCCGTCGTAGAAATCGCGAGCGGACAATGTGTACGAGGTCGTCGTGGCATTGGCATAATCGACCAGCACGGTCCACTCGAAACCACGACGCTCGGGAACCGACGGACAGCTCATGGCGGGCACTTTGGCATTCACCGCCTCTGCGTTTTGCGGATCGTGCCAGTGGTAATTTCCATCAAAGGATTGGAACAAGCCATCTTGTTCAATAAATGGCAGCACCGCAGTGAACCAACTGCCGCGTTTGGTAATGAACCCTTTTCCTTGACTCGGAGAGGACGACTGCGCTGGCCAAACCCGATACGCGGACTCGTAATTGTGCAGTGCCAATCCGATCTGTTTCAGATTGTTTCCACACTGCATTCGTCTCGCCGCCTCGCGGGCGGCCTGGACCGCGGGCAATAGCAGCCCGACTAAGACGCCGATGATTGCGATCACCACCAGCAATTCGACCAACGTGAAACCTCGTGACCGACAAAAACGCTTGCTCATCTTGTTCCTCGAGTGAATGAGCGGAGGCGTGAACCTCCGGCGCAGCCCCCCCGGCAGGATCGATCGATCGATCACGTATCACGACTCACGCGCAGACAAACGAAGACCGCATCACGGCCACGCTGCGGCCGCAATACCATTCCCGAAATCATCAAGGTGGAGACGCGATAGTTCCCAATTCCCCGAGGGTACTACCACAACTAAAAATGACGTTTGGGCAGGTCTTCTGGCTCCCGGATTATTTGTCCCCCACGCCTTCCCGAGGTCGATTCGACCACAGTGGCATTGTGCGGGGTTCATTTCCGGTTACAGCGGCGGGACCGCAACGGATTTGCACCGTTTTCCCTATTCTCTGAAGCGACGACAGGTCGATTCAGCACCCAAGTCTTGACGAAGTATGCGGCTCGAAAGCATCGATGTCAACGAGAGCCCGGCCGGGCCGGGGACGCTAAGCCCTATCGCCAAAACCGCGATTTGTTGCCAAGCTATGGCTGGAATTAACGTCGCGGCTAGAAATCGTTAAATTTCTAGCAAGCTAGCGGGGGGATTGTCGGTTGCTTCGCGTGCTTTATTGCGGTTCCATTGGAATGTGGTATGCCGCATTGGCTCGTCCATCCTGTTTCACTTAACGGTTTCGCCGAAATGGATTCGACCTCAACCTTTCACGCTGCTCAATTGACGACGGAAAATGACAGCGAAACTCGCCCTAGCGAATCCAACGGCCACGCGACGTCGCGTGTCTTGGCCGACCAATTTACCAAGTTGTATGGCCCGATCGCGTCAGACCTCGTTCGCGTCGAAAAACGGTTCCACCAAGAGCTGCAGTCGCCTTATGAATCGCTCGTTCCGGTACTCCGCCACGGCACTCAATTAGGCGGAAAACGGTTGCGGCCAGCGATGTTGCTGTTGGCGGCCTCGGCTGTCGGATCGGTTCGCGAGGACCACGTGGTGCTCGGCGTCGTGATCGAAATGGTCCATACCGCCACGCTGATCCACGATGACGTGCTTGATGATGCGGATACCCGTCGCCATGTGCCCACGGTCAATGCCAAGTGGAACAACCACACCAGCATCTTGTTGGGAGACTATCTTTTCGCCCAAAGTTTCCGTTTGGCGGCAACCTTGCCATCGACCGAAGCATGTCGCTGGATCGGCGAAGCGTCGCGTTTGGTGTGCGAAGGCGAGATGCGGCAAGTGTTGAAGCGGGATGTTTTGGACATCGACGAGACGACCTACATCGAAATGATTCAGGGTAAGACCGCCGAGCTGTGCCGAGTCGCCTGCCAATTGGGATCCCATTTCGCCGACGGCAGTCCCGAAGTCACCGCGTCGCTTGCCGAGTACGGTGATTCGCTGGGCATCGCGTTCCAAATCGCCGACGATTACCTCGATCTGTGGGGCAGCGACGAACGAGTCGGCAAAACGCTCGGGACCGATCTTCAGCAGGGCAAAATGACATTGCCGATCATTCGCCTTTTGCAAACCGCCGACGATGCGAGACGAACTCAGATCTTGCAATTATTGGCCGAACCGAGTCGTCGCCGAACCGAGACGATTATGCCTTGGCTGGACCAGAGCGATGCTTGCGATTACACCCGAGAAACCGCTTTGCAATATCAACGCAAAGCGATCGCGGCGCTCGACGTGTTGGCGGATTCAGCGGCCAAAACATCGCTGAAAGCGATTGCCGAATTTGCCGTCAATCGCCGCTTCTAAGCAAGTCGTTCGATTTAGACCGGGCGGCTCGCGCCGCTCCGCTATAAAAAGATCTGGTGGCTAGACCACTTCCCAGCGGCCGATCTGGCCGTCCAAAAGGTCGACAAAGTACATCTCGCCGTCGATCCCCTGACGCATATCGACCACATACTGCGCGCCAGTGGTGAAGGCCGAAATCTCGGTCACTTTTCCATCAGCGTTCACGGACGCGCGTCGCACGATGCCTTGGCCCAAATCATTGAAGATGATGTCACCTTCATACAACAGCCCCAGGTCGCCGCCGCGAATCACATCGCCCATCACAATCGCGTTGATACCATCGCCAGCGTGATTGAGCGAAATGATTGACGGAGTTGCTTCGCCGCCGTTGGCCAAAAATTGTTGTCCCGAGGGAAGTCCCAGGTAACCGCCTGGGGTGACGATATTGTAACCCTGGCCTCCTTCGTAATAGGGCCAGCCAAAGTTGGCTCCTGGATCGCCAGTGTTGATTTCTTCCCACGTGGTCCAGCCGACATCACCGATGAACAATCGGCCTGTGACGTCGTCCACTGCAATCCGGAATGGGTTGCGTAGTCCGAGTTGATAGACTTTCGAACGATTAGCGTCGGCGTCACCATTGAAGAAGGGATTATCTGCTAAGCCTTGGCCGGTGACCGGATCGATACGCAACACCTTTCCGGACAAGCTATCGATATCCTGGACGCGGACCGCACGAGGATCCATCTGGTTGTAACTAGCGCCGTCACCAATCGAGACAAACAGACTGCCGTCCGGAGCAAACTCGAGCGATGCAATCGAATGCGTCGTGCTGTCGCTATTGATAAAATCTTGGATGTACGAACCGTCTGGGTTTTGACCGGCGGGAGGCTCGGCCATGTTCGTGACACTATTGGTAAACGCGTTGAAGTTGCCCCAAGTACTCGCATTGCCCAACAGAATCGTTTCCGATCCCGCCACCATCGTCGTGAAATCCGTCGTCTCATCGAGCGTGATCCGCATCAATTGCCCAACGCGATTTCCAGTTCCATCCGGTCCTGCTAGACCATTGCCGACATGATTCCACACCTCCGGAGGATCGTAGGTGTACAGCAAGTACATGTAGGGGTTGTTTTCCAAATCCGGGTGCACTGCCACATCCAACAGCCCGCGGTCGGATACGTTATTGACGATACGTGAAATGTTGATGATCGGAGCCGACGCCAACTTACCATCTCGGTACACCTTGACGATTCCCGCTTTCTCAGCAACATACAGATTACGTCCATCGGCGGACCAATCGATCGCGGTGGGTTGAATCAAACCGCTGTGAACAATCGAGGTGCGGATTTCACCTTTGGGAAGCACCGGCGGATCTGCAACAGGTGCCTGAGTGTTCATCCACCATGATCCGATCCGGTGGCGATTAGGTCGATCGTAATCGGCGGCACTAAAGCCCACATACATCTGGCTGCCGACCACTTGATCAAGTTGCACGGTCGCTTTGACGTTCGCCAACCCTGGTTTCTCGGGGGTATCGGAAATGTAGACCGCCAACACATCGCTGGTCCCGTTGTAATCAATCCACGCATAGTAGACGCCGCCGAAGTTTAGATTGATCGGCGATGGCGCTTGCGCAAGCGGTGTTTGAACGTTTCCATTTACGACGATCGCGATCTCGTCGTTGTATTTGTCGAAACCGTTTTTCCAAGTATCCAGTTCGATGGCGACGCTGTTCGCGAGTCCGCCGTAACCGAGTCCATACGACCCGAAGCCGATCGCATCCGAACCTGCAGCCGAATTTTGCATGACAAATGCAAGTCCGTCGGCGCCTCCGGCTCCCCAACCCCCATTCATTTGGAAGCTAAAGCTGGTTTGAAACGACGAACTCGAAAAGACGTCTACCGGGGTTGAAAAAAATGCGGTGCCGGTCTGAATCGGAGCGTCCGAGGTGAGTTGCAGATACCCTCCACTGACTGACGCGTTGCCATTGAGATTGATTAGATCCGCAGAGTCAAAATTGACAAACGAGGGCAATTGTTGCTCGTCATCCAGAATCGCGATCGTCGCGGTTCGCGGCACACCAAGTTCGGCGTCAACCGGATTGTCGATAGTTACGACAAACGATTCGAGCCCTTCTTCCAAATCATCATTCAGAATGGGAATGCGGATTTCGGCATAACGTTGCCCTGCTGAAAAGTTCAGCACCCCGACGGTTCGCGTGTAATCAACCCCTGCCTTGGCGGCTTGCGAACCCGTCGCGTCGAAGGTCTGGTAGTTGATCGACGCGGCCGCTGAGGCGTTGCCGGTGCGAACCACCCCAACGATCGCTTCGCCAGCCGATTCATTGACGGTCACTTGCGTGGACTGCAGCGCGAAGGTGGCCGGACCATTATTGCTTGGATCAACAGGCTGATCCAAATTCATCGACCACGAAACAATTTGATGAGCATTGGGCAGGTTGTAGTTGCTCGCGGTGAACCCCGCATAAAATCGATTGCCCAGTACGGCAGCGAGGTCGATATTGCGAACGAGCGTGGGAGTCGTCGGTTTTTGATTTTTCTCGGACACATAAACACGCAGCGTGTTGGTGATCCCGTCGTAGTCCACCCATGCGTAGCCGATCGCACCAGAATTCAAATTGATCGGCGAAGCCGCCGAACCGATCGAGTTTTGAAAATCACCATTGAGGTTCACCGAAACTTCGTCGCCAAACGCGTCCCATGTGTTTTTCCAAGTATCAAACTCAATCGCAACACTTCGGCTAATTCCACCATAGCCGAGCCAGCCCGCGTTACCACCGAGGGCTGCGGTGGATTGCGGCGAATTCTGCAACACAAAGGCAAAACCATCGGCACCGCCTGCCCCAGCACCGCCATTGATCGCAAAGGAAAAGTTGGACTGAAACGAGGTGTTGCTGTTCAGATCGATCGCGTCGTTATAAAACGCCGAGCCGGCTTGGTACGGAGCGGCTGAAGTGATTTGCAGTCGCCCCCCCGTGACCGAAGCACTGCCGTTGCGAGTGATCGGGCTGCCACCGTCAAAGTTGGCAAAGTTCGGGAGCGATTGCTCATCATCCAAAAGATTCACAACGGCGGAGCTGACACTGCCTAATGCCGCCCCACTTGGATTGGAGAGCGAAACAGTAAACGATTCCAGCGACTCGGGGTCCGCATCATCAATAAGGTCGATCACGATTTCAGCGACCGCTTGATTGACACCAAACGACAATGTTCCACTTTTGCCAACGTAATCGCTGCCCGCGGTCGCAGTTTGATTCTCTGTTTGGTATCGCACCGATGCGGCTTGGGATAAATCGCCGCTACGACGAACACGCAAAACCACTTCGCCCGCTGATTCGCTCACACTGATTTGGCTTCTTTCCAAAACAAACGTAGGCGCCGGTGGAGCCGGGGGTGTATCATCCACGGTCATCGACCAGGAAAGAATCCGATGAGCGTTGGGCAAGTTGTAGGAACTCGCGGAGAAACCAGCGTACAACTGATTACCAACCACACTTCGCAAGTCAATCTGAGTGGTCAAACTTGGTGTGGTGGGACGTTGATTGGTGTCGGAGACGTAAACCGTTAATTCATTGGTGTCGCCGTTGTACTCGACCCAAGCATAGTTGACGGAGCCCGAATTCAAATTGACCGGAGACGCTGCAGCCGCGATTTGATTTTGAAAGTCACCATTGCGAGTGACGGCGATCTCGTCACTAAATTGGTCCCAGCCGTTTCGCCAGGTATCGAATTCGATCGCCACGCTTTGCCCGATCCCTCCGTAACCAAGCCATCCTGCGTTGCCACCTAACGCGTCACTTCCGCGAGGCGAATTTTGCAGCACAAGGGCGAAGCCATCGGCACCGCCCGCTCCTGCACCCCCGTTAATCTGGAAAGCAAAACTGGTTTGGAACGAGGTATTTTCGCTGACGTTGATCGGAGTGGTGTAAAACGCCGACCCCGCTTGGTACGCGGCTGACGAGG
>TARA_R110002073_G_scaffold115759_2_pt1 | contig 14683 bp, 7 predicted proteins | sample TARA_R110002073 | Tara Oceans TARA_R110002073 (sample SAMEA4397174) | marine metagenome | biome: Polar Biome; feature: [DCM] deep chlorophyll maximum layer (ENVO:01000326); material: water (ENVO:00002006), including particulate matter (ENVO:01000060) such as... | depth 40 m
ATGCTCGTTCGCAATACGCAGCAGCTCGGCGCGGGGCTACTAATGATCGGCGGTCCTGAGGCGTTCGGGGCGGGCGGATGGTCGGGCACCGAGCTGGAAAAGGCGATGCCGGTCGACTTCAAAATCAAAAACACCAAAATTCAAGCCGTCGGAGCATTGGCGTGCATCATGCACGCCAGCGAGATGGCCGAAGGCAACCATTGGCAAAAAGTGATCGCGCGGGCAGCCGTGGAACAGCTGGGGCCCGCCGATTACGCCGGCGTTTTGCACTGGACCATGACGGGGGACGCATGGCTGTGGGGCGGTCGCAACGGACTGCTCGAAGTGGGCCCGAATCGCAAGGCGATGTTAACTGCGATCGGACGGATGACCCCAGGCGATATGCCGCAATTTGATCCCGCGATGCGAATGGCCGTCGCCGGTTTGACTCGCACCCCCGCTTCGACCAAGCACTGCATCATCATTAGCGACGGCGACCCGAGCGACCCGTCACCCGGCACCATCAGCTCGTTTAAAACCAATAACATCACGATCAGCACCGTGGCGGTCGCGTCGCATGGTTTGACCGAGAGTGCGCGGCTGCGCAAAATCGCTCAAGACACCGGGGGCAAGTACTATCAAGCCGCCAGCGGAAAAGCACTGCCGCGAATCTTTCAGCGTGAAGCTCGTCGCGTGTCGCGGCCGTTGGTCTACGAACCGCCTGGGGGGGCGAACCCACAAGTCATTTTCCCCCACGCGATGCTCGAGGGCGTCGATCGTGTGCTGCCGAATATCAATGGCTTTGTATTGACGCAGACCAAAGACAGCCCGCTGGCCCAAGTTTTGATCCAATCGCCGAAGCCCGATTCACCCGAGAATGCGACGGTATTAGCGGTCTGGACATACGGACTGGGACGCACTGCGGTGATGACCACCGATGCGGGAGCACGTTGGGCCGCTGATTGGACCGAGTGGGCAGGCTATGACAAGTTTTATGCACAACTGGTCCGTTGGTTGATGCGGCCGACCGGTGACACTGGGAAATTTTCGATTGCGACGCAGGTCCGCGATGGCGAGGTCCAAGTGGTCGTCAATGCATTGGATCAAGATGATTCGTTTCTGAACTTTTTGGATATGAATGCCTCCGCACTCGATCCGAGTTTGAAACCGGTGCCGCTACGAATGCGCCAAACCGCGCCCGGCCGCTACGTCGGATCCTTTCCAGCGGACGAAACCGGCAGCTATTTTGTCAACGTGGTCCCAGGACCAGGAGCGTCACCGCTGACCACCGGTGTGACGGTTCCCTACAGCGACGAATTCCGCGTGCGAGAAACCAATCGAGCGTTAATGGAATCACTGGCGGCACTGACACCCCGTGGCGGCAAACCAGGCGAAGTGACACCGCCGCTGGAGAATCAACTCAGTGAGTCGCTGGTCGATACCAACGCTTTTCGTGGCGGTTTGGCACTGGCCAGAAGTTTCCGTGATGTGTGGCCTTGGTTCGTCCTGGCTAGCTGTGGACTATTTCTCGGTGACGTGTTCGTTCGCCGAGTGGCCATCAATTTGGATTGGATCGGCCGAGCGGTCGGTCGCCTGCGAGGGCAAAAACAGGATCGCGATGCCAGCGTGACCGCGCGGCTTGATGCACTGCAAAAGAGCAAAGACTCGCTGGGCGATTCGCTTGAGCGACGCCGAGCAAGCGTCCGGTTCGAGCCGACGGAAATGGAGGGGACGCCGGTCGATACGTCATCGATTAGTGGCCCCCGCAGCGAAACGAAACCGATTGCCGAATCCAAACCGGAATCGGCGGGGCCGAGTTACACCGAGCGTTTGCTGGAGGCCAAGCGAAGAGCCAAGAAGGATAAGGGCGAGTCGTAGGCTGACCGCAGCGATAGCGGAGTTCCGGCACCGCGGCGAGAAGTGAGAGTATGTGAAAACACTTGTCAGGCGTTAGTGCTTGGCATTCAATAGAAGTAGAGAACGTTTTTATCTCGCAAGCAGACCAATGGGGGCTGCTTCGTGTTAGGTAGCGAAACTCGCGGAGAGTTTCGGCTTGCACGTGAATTGCCGAAAGTCTCTGCGACTTTCGCTACGACTGTGCCCGAAAATCAAATTGCGTCTCCAAAACTAAGACTACTGTCCAGTCCATATTTCGAAGGAGTGTCCGATGTCCGTCGCAACAAACTCACCCGTTCCCGAGTCGCTACAGTCGTTCCTGAGTTCGCCCAAGAAAATGTTGATTGGCGGCAAATGGGTCGAGGCCAAAAGCGGCAAAACATTCGACGTTTATGACCCTGCAACCGATCAGGTGGTTGCTCAAGCCGCGGAGGGGGAAGCAGCAGATGTCGAGCTGGCGGTCGCCGCTGCGAGAAAGGCGTTCGACCAAGGTCCGTGGTCCAAAATGGGCGGATCAGAGCGTTCGCGTTTGATCTGGAAAATCGGTGAACTGATCGAACAGCACGCCGACGAATTGGCGCAGATTGAAACGCTCGACAATGGCAAACCGTTCGCCGTGGCCAAGGCAGCGGATGTCGCATTAGCGGCCGACATGTTTCGCTACATGGCGGGCTGGGCCACCAAGATCGAAGGCAACACGATACCGATCAGCTTGCCCTATGCTCCCGGTGCCGAGTTTCATGCGTTCACACTGCGAGAACCTGTCGGGGTGGTCGGCCAGATCATTCCTTGGAATTTCCCGCTGCTGATGGCCGCCTGGAAATTGGCTCCGGCGCTGACGACCGGTTGCACCGTAATCCTAAAGCCTGCCGAACAGACACCGCTCTCGGCACTGCGACTGGGCGAATTGATCGTCGAAGCCGGTGTGCCGGACGGCGTCGTCAATATCGTCACGGGCTTTGGTGAAACGGCCGGAGCCGCGATCGCATCGCATGACCAAATCGACAAGGTCGCATTCACCGGATCCACCGAAGTCGGCAAGTTAATCATCAATGCGGCCACTGGCAATTTGAAACGCGTCAGTCTCGAACTCGGTGGCAAGAGTCCCAATGTGATCTATGACGACGCCGATCTTGATTCCGCGATCGCCGGTGCGGCGGATGCCATCTTCTTTAACCAAGGTGAAGTTTGTAGCGCAGGATCACGGCTGTTTGTACAAAAAGGCGTCTACGACGAAGTGGTCGCTGGCGTCAGCGAGATTGCGAAGAATTTGAAGGTCGGCAGCGGCTTTGACGCATCGACTCAAATGGGCCCGCTCGTTTCGCGGGAACAATTCGATCGCGTGACGGGCTTTTTGAAAGCCGGAGTGGCCGAAGGCGCCGAGGCCTCCGCAGGCGGCTCGGCACTGGATCGTCCAGGCTACTTTGTTCAGCCGACGGTGCTGAAAAACGCATCGGAGGAGATGTCGGTGGTGCGCGAAGAGATTTTTGGACCCGTCGTTGCGGCAATGCCGTTTAGCGATGAGGCCGAACTCGTCGGTCAGGCCAACAACACCGCTTACGGATTGGCGGCAGGCATTTGGACGCGTGACATTTCCAAGGCGCATCGGTTTGCCAAAGCGGTCAAAGCGGGGTCGGTGTGGATCAATTGTTACAGTGTGTTTGATGCGGCGTTGCCGTTTGGCGGTTACAAGCAATCGGGTTGGGGCCGCGAGATGGGGCATGCGGTATTGGAGAACTATCTGCAAACCAAATCGGTTTGCGTTAGTTTGTAAGTTGTCCTGGTCGGCCCGACCGCAGCGATAGCGGCATCAAACTTGCACTGTTTCTGTTGGAACGACTTCGATGGTCGACTTTTGACACGAAAAGCAACCCGAAGGTGCAATGATGAATGATCCATTTGTGAAATCCCAGTGGCAGATACTCTGTGAGGACCTCCGGCGATGCGCGAGAGCGATCGCGGTGTCCGAGGAGGATGCGGAGGAATTTGCCCGCCAATCCGAGACGTTTGCCAATCAAGAGCCGCCTGATCGTTATCCCGGCCTGCTCCGAAAAACGGCCGAGGCGGCCGAGTTGGCGGTGCAGTGGCAACAGCAGCGAGGCGAGGAGACGCCGACGGACGCAGGCACGCTGCCGGCTCAGGCGGGCACGGAGCAGTCTCACGCGAAAGCGGTGCAGACTCACGCGGAAGCGGTGCACGCTCACGAGGAAGAGATGATCGACGAGGCGTCCGACGAGAGCTTCCCTGCCAGCGATCCGCCCTCGTTCAGTCATGCTCACGCGTAAACCAGGTTCAGCAACGGTGTGCCGCATCTCGTATGGGGTGGTGGGTGAGCGTGCCAACAAGTAATCGCGGCAAGTAATCGCGACGGGTAATCGCGACGGGTAGCCAAGACGAAGGGAAATTAGATTGTTGCGTCTCATCCCCTGCCAACGGCAGACGATCTCCCATTAGTCACGCCGGACGGGCCGGTGCGTGGGGCAGCCGTGCACCGCACTGGGAATCTCCCCTCGCCGTCGCCTTCATCGTTCGTATTATGGAGGTGTCGAGATCCGCAAATGAACGTTGGAAAATGGGATGAATGAATCGTTGAAGCATGTGGTGATTATCGGAGGTGGATTCGCCGGTCTGAATGCGGCCAAGGCTTTAGGCCGCGACAATCGCGTCTCGGTCACTCTGATCGACCGTCGTAACCATCATTTGTTTCAGCCGTTGCTGTATCAGGTGGCGATGGCGGGGTTGAGTCCTGCGGATATCGCCGCCCCCCTGCGAAGCATCCTGTCCAAAGAAACGAATGTTCGCGTGTTATGTGGCCGAGTCGATTCGATCCAATTGGCCGAACGGACCGTGACTGCGACGTTCGGTAAGGTCAGCTACGATTACTTGCTGGTCGCCTGTGGTGCTCAGCACAGTTATTTTGGGCATAACGAATGGGAGGCGAATGCTCCCGGATTAAAGACGCTCGAGCAAGCTACGGAGATTCGCCGCCGCGTTTTAGAAGCATTTGAAAAGGCGGAATTGACGAAAGATTTGGACGAGCGTCGCAAACAGTTGACGTTTGTCGTCGTCGGGGCTGGGCCGACGGGAGTCGAGTTGGCCGGAGCGATCGGCGAGATGAGTCGTTTCACCTTGGCTCGCGATTTCCGCAACGTCGATTCCAAACTTGCACGTATTATCTTGATCGAAGCGGGGCCGCGGATTTTGCCGATGTTCTCGGAAACACTGTCCAGTCGAGCGATGCGTGATCTGGAATCGCTAGGTGTCCAAACTTGGACGGACAGCCGAGTGACGCGGATCGACGAAAACGGAGTGGATGTGTCGGGGGACCGAATTAACGCCGCTACCGTGTTGTGGGCTGCGGGGGTGCAAGCGTCGGAAATCGGCAACCAAGACGGATTCCAGCGGGATCGCCAAGGCCGCATCCAAGTACAAAAAGACCTCTCGATCGCCGAGCATCCAGAAGTTTTTGTGGCAGGCGATTTGTGCAGCTTTGCAGGAGACAACGAGCGTCCTTTGCCCGGCATCGCGCCGGTGGCGATGCAGCAAGGACGTCACTTTGCCAAGGTCATACGCTGTGAATTGGATCAAAAGCCGAGGCCTGAGTTTCATTATGTCGATAAGGGCCAGATGGCCACGATCGGCCGCAGCCGGGCGATTGCCGAAGTCGGCAAGTACCGCTTGACCGGCTTCCCCGCTTGGTTGGCGTGGTTGGTGGTCCATATTTATTTCTTGACCGGGTTCCGAAATCGGTTGTTCGTGATCCTCAGCTGGACATGGTCGTTCATCTCGTTCCGACGCGGAGCGCGATTGATTTTAGAGAAACATTGGCGGTTCTACGGCAAAGATTCGCCTGCTCAGGACGATGCCCCCAAAATGAGCGGGATAGGGCCTGTGGAGACCATGCCGGTGGCCGTTCGTCAGCCGGAATCCGATGCCGGAAACGTGGACGCACCCATTCCGCCCGTTCCCTCCAAGTCGGCTCGTTAAGTAGCTGGACGGCTATCAAAATCCGCAGTTTTCGTGGGCAGGATGATGCAAGTGGATGCGGGGTTTGCAGGGATAGCTAGCAAGCTGGGGTTGGCGGAAACGTCGGCAGATTGGTTATTTGCATCGGGGTGACGTGAGCTGCAGCTTGTTCTGCTCGAGATTTTCCGAGCCTTTTGCCCGGACACGAGCGATTTGCCCGGACAATGGGGGGGCGAAGTGGTCTGCGGCTGGATGAAGCCCAATAATCCGCAGCGGTACTGTAGGCCGCAAAATGAGAAATCGGTGGTTTCTTTTCTTGGCCAGGGGGCAATTTGGCGTTGCGTGTTTGGCGCGGACCGCTAAACTACCCCGCTTGTAGAAACTGCTGGTAAATTGTCGAAGTCTGTAAGAAAAGACTGTACAAAACAAACGTACTGAAACGAAGCGAAAAGTAATACGAATGACGATTTCGAAAGAACGTAAGTCCGAAGTCATTAAGGAACACGGAAAAGCCAACGATGACACTGGCTCGCCGGAAGTTCAAATTGCGATCCTAACCGAGCGTATTAATGGTTTGACGGAACACATGCGAACCCATCGCAAAGATTACGCTTCACGGCGTGGCTTGTTGGGTTTGGTGAGTCGCCGTCGACGTCTGCTGGATTACGTGCGAGGCGAGGACCCACAGCGGTACCTCGATATCATCGGTAAGTTGGGCATCCGTAAATAGCCCACAAAGACGCCGCATTGGTGCGATGGTTGGCAAACAACTCCGCTCGCCCTCTGGTGGCGAGCCGAGATTCTTTTCTCTCTTTTTCGCGCTCCGTGCGGTAGACGGCGGTAGCGCCGTGCGCTGACCGAGATGGGGGTTTGCCTGGGCCAATGGCTAGACTGCCTGCCCTCACCCCCTCTCTTTCTAACCCGGCAAGCCGCACCCCTTTGTTTGAATTGCTCCGCTCCCTACGAGGGAGTCCCGTTGATGGGATCCGCAAGCGCGGTTCGAGCGATCTCTTGTTGTTGTAATTGAATGTAGGTGGAAGGAAGGTTTCCAAAGTGACTGTGAATAAAATTAGAGTTGAAAAGAAAATCGGACACAGCGTGTTGTCGTTCGAGACCGGCCAATTAGCGAAGCAGGCTGCCGGTAGTGTGATGGTTCAGTATGGTGAGACTTCGGTCCTCGTTGCTGCCGCATCGAGCGACCCGCGTCCTGGTCTCGATTTCTTTCCCCTGATGTGTGATTACCGCGAGCGTTTGGCCGCGGCTGGTAAATTTCCTGGTGGTTTTCTGAAGCGAGAAGGCCGTCCGAGCACCAAAGAAACCCTCAGTGCTCGTTTGATGGATCGCCCGATCCGTCCTCTTTGGCCTGCGGGCTACAAAGACGAAGTTCAAGTGCAGGCGTTTGTTGTCGCCAGCGACATGCAAAACGACGGCGACGTGTTGGCGATGAACGGTGCGGGCGTTGCACTGCACATCAGCGAACTGCCTTTCCAAGGCCCCGTGGCTTCGGTCCGCGTTGGTAAAGTGGACGGCAAATTGGTTGCCTTCCCAACCTTCGAAGACCTCGAGTCGAGCGAACTCGACATGATCGTCAGCGGTTCGCGTGACAAGGTCGCGATGATTGAAGGCTTCGCCAACGAAATGGCCGAAGACGACATGATGGAAGCAATTAATTTTGCCCATGATGTGATTCGTGAAATCATCGAACTGCAAGACGAGCTGTACAAGAAGGTCAATCCTAAGAAGAAAGAGTACGTTGCTGCGGAAGACGATGGATTGTTCCAACGTCTGAACGACGCCTACTACGACGATTTCCGTGCCGCCCAACAAACTTCGGGCAAGCAAGATCGCGCCGAAGCGGTTCGCAATCTGCGTGACCGCGCGATGGGCGAAGTGATTCCTGATCCTAAGGCCGACGGCGCCATCTGCGTTAACCGCTTCAAATCGGTTTGGCACGACTTGGAAGAAAAGGTCGTTCGCGATTTGATCCTTGCCGGCACTCGCCCCGACGGACGTGACAACAATAGCTTGCGTCAAATCTACTGTGAAACCGACCTGTTGCCTCGCGTTCACGGTTCGGCATTGTTCCAGCGTGGCGAAACTCAGGCGTTGATCACGATCACGCTGGGAACCGCACGTGACGAGCAACGTGTGGATGGTTTGCAAGAAGAGTACAGCAAGAAATTTATGCTGGACTACAACTTCCCATCGTTCTCGGTTGGCGAATGTCGCCCCATTCGTGGCCCTGGACGTCGTGAAATCGGCCACGGCTGTTTGGCAGAACGAAGCGTTGCCCCTGTATTGCCAGCCGCCGAAGACTTCCCCTACACGATCCGTGTCATCAGTGACATTTTGGAATCCAACGGAAGTAGCTCGATGGCTTCGGTTTGTGGAGCGACCCTTGGCTTGATGGCTGCAGGCGTTCCGATCAGCAACCCTGTTGCGGGTATTTCGGTCGGCTTGGTGCAAAGCTCGCCTGACAATTGGGTCTTGTTGACCGACATCCTCGGTACCGAAGATCACTTCGGCGACATGGACTTCAAGATTGCGGGAACTCAGAACGGGATCACCGGCATCCAGCTCGACCTGAAGGTCACGGGCATTGGTGATGACGTGATTCGTGCGACGTTGAAGCAATCTCGCGAAGCTCGTATCGAGATCCTTCGCAAGATGTTGACGACGATCCAACGTCCTCGACGCGAGATCTCGTCCACCGCACCTCGTTTGCTTCGCACCAAAATTGCTCCGGACAAGATCGGTGCTCTGATCGGTCCTGGCGGAAAGAACATTCGTGGCATCCAAGAAACCACTGGATGTGTGATCGAAGTGGACGACGACGGAACCGTTTTGGTCGCAAGTTCGAACAAAGAGTCGGCTGCCGAAGCGATGCGTCAAGTCGAAGCTTGCACGGCCACCGTTCAGATCGGCAAGATCTACGATGGCGTCGTCAGCAGCATCAAGGACTTTGGAGCATTCGTCGAAATCCTGCCAGGGCGTGACGGACTGTGTCACATCAGCGAAATCAGCACCGGTTACATCAGCAGCATCGACAAGGTTGTTGCCGTTGGCGATCCGATGAAGGTTTTGGTCATCGATGTCGATGAGCACGATCGCGTGAAGCTGAGCCGACGCCGTGCGTTGGAAGAGCTTGGCGAGGAAGATGAATTGGCATCCGCAGTCGAAGGCGACGACGAAGATCGTGGCGGTGAAGACCGTGGCGGCAGCGATGAAGATCGCCCACGTCGACGTCGTGGCGGAAGCGGCGGCGGCGGTGGTGGTGGTCGTGGACGCAGTGGTGGTGGCGGCGGCGGACGTCGCTAAGCTCCCTTCCCCGGCAGAGGTGACCATCCCATGGTGATCACCGATCCGTCATCTAATTGAATGCACATCAGCGTGCGGCTCGCAATGAGTCGCACGCTGTTTTTCTTTGCTGGGCATGTCGGATGGCGTCATAGGGTTGCCGCCCAGGGGCTGCGTTGGCTGCGAGAACTTGGCTCGTTTGCTACACTAAACCGAGTCTCATCGAGCGGACGCGGTGATGTTGTCGTAGGGTCTATCTGATCCTGCAGATGATTCGCTGCTTCCCTACGGCAAGGAGCCTTTCAAATGCCGACGCGTAATCTCGCGAAAATCTTTAAGCCAAAAAAGGTTGCCGTTATCGGCGCCAGCAACCGCGATGAAAGTGTTGGGCAGCGAGCGTTGCGGAATTTGGTCGCCGGGGGATTTGCCGGAGAGATCTATCCCGTCAATGCAAATTACAGCGAGCTAGAAGGGTATCGTTGTTATCCATCACTGGCTGAGATTGACGCCAGTGGTTCCCCGATCGATCTCGCCATCATCTGTACTCCTGCAGCCAGCGTGCCCAATGTGGTCCGGCAATGTGGTGAGGCGGGGGTGTTAGGAGTGGTGATCCTGTCGGCCGGTTTCCGCGAAGTGGGCAGCCAGGGCGAGCAGATCGAAGCGGAGATCCGCAAAACCGCCAAGTGTTTTGAGGGGCTGCGAATCATCGGGCCCAACTCGCTCGGACTGATGTCGCCCTACCATCAACTGAACGCCAGCTTTGCGGCGGACGTTGCCACGCGGGGACGAGTTGCATTCATCTCTCAATCGGGCGCCCTCTGTGCTTCGGTCTTGGATTGGGCGGCCCGAGAAGGGATTGGGTTTTCCCATTTCGTCTCGATCGGCAACATGCTCGATGTCGGTGTCGCCGACCTGATCGACTACTTCGCCCAAGACCGCTGGACCGATTCGATCATCTTGTATGTGGAATCGATTCCGCACGCTCGCCAATTCATGTCGGCGGCACGTGCCTTTACCCGCAGTAAACCGATCATCGTTTACAAGGCAGGGCGTTTTGGAGCGTCCGAAAAAGCAGCTGCAACGCACACCGGTGCAATGATTGGGCTGGACAATGCTTACGAAGCCGCGTTGACACGCGCTGGGGCTGTGCGTGTCAGCGAGCTTGCGGATCTGTTTGACTGTGCCGAATTGTTGGCTGGCCAAGAAGCTCCCGCAGGCCCCCGGCTTGCGATTGTCACCAACGCAGGGGGCCCGGGGGTGATGGCAACCGACGCGCTGCTGCAACGCAACGGGACGCTGGCCGAATTGAGCGAAGCGAGTCTCGAGAAACTCGATCGCTTGCTTCCTGCGGCGTGGTCACACGGGAATCCGATCGATGTTCTCAGCGACGCAGACGCATCACGTTTCGGCGACGCCGTGGCGATCGCGCTGGCCGACAAAAATGTCGATGGCGTGTTGGTCGTATTGTCGCCGCAGATCTGGACCCAGCCGCTGGAAACCGCAGACGCCGTGATCAAAGCGGCGAATCGGTCACGGAAACCGGTGCTCACGTCTTGGATGGGCGGCGTCCGAGTGCAAGCGGGAATCGAGCGGTTCAGCCAAGCCGGAGTGCCCTCCTACGCGACACCCGAAAAAGCGGTTGCTTCGTTCATGTATTTGGTCCAGTACGCTCGCAATCGAAGCATGTTGTACGAGACCCCTCGTTCGGTGCCGATTGAATTTCAGATTGATCGTGAGCATTTGCATGCGATTTTTCGTGAACGCGTTGCGGCCTGTGACAGCGATTCGAATGATTATGAAACACTGTCAGAACTGGATTCAAAATCGCTACTCGATGCCTACGGAATTCCGGTCTGTCAATCATTTCCTGCGGCGGATCAGGCTGCGGCACTTAAGATCGCCGATCAGATCGGGTACCCGGTGGTGATGAAAATTCACTCGCCATCAATTGTGCATAAAACCGATGTCGGCGGAGTGGCTCTCAACTTGATCGACCGCAATGCAGCAGCCAAGGCGTATGACCAGATCATGTTGCAGGCTAAGCAAAAGCGTCCGGACGCGAGAATCGAAGGAGTTACGGTTCAGCGAATGGTGGTCGCCCCGTGGGGACGAGAGCTTTTTGTCGGGGCCAAGCGAGGCCCGGTGTTTGGCAGCGTGTTGATGGTAGGGTTGGGAGGAACCGCGACCGAATTGCTGTGGGACCGCACCTTTGAACTGCCGCCGCTGAGCGAACGATTGGCGCGGAGGATGCTCGAGTCGCTACGCGCTTGGCCGCTGCTGGGGGCCTATCGCGGCCAAGCCCCCGTGGATCTCGACCGCTTGATCGAGGTCTTGATGCGGATTAGCTATCTGGTTGCCGATGCCCCCGAAATCATGGAAATGGATATCAATCCATTGTTGGCAACGCCCAACGAAGTGCTTGCGTTGGATGCGCGAATTGCGTTTCAGCGAGAAGCCGTCTTGCATCCTCCCGCCCCCTATTCGCATCTCGCGATTTGTCCCTACCCAACGCAATTCACGCGTCCCATGCAGCTTGTCGATGGCACGGAGGTGTTGATGCGAGCAATTCAGCCCGAAGACGAACCGATGTGGTGCGAATTGATCTCTAGCTGTTCGCCCGAGTCGATCCAGATGCGATTTCGTTACATGTTTCGCTCGGCAACGCATGAGTTGGCGTCACGTTACTGCTTTAATGATTACGACCGCGAGATTGCGATTGTCGCCGAGATCGAGCAAGGCGGACGCAAAATGCTAGCCGGGGTGGGCCGGTTGGTGGCCGATGCCGACCATCACGAAGCTGAATTTGCAATTTTGGTGGGCGATGCGTGGCAGGGGCACGGACTTGGTGCCGCATTGATGGATTACTGTTTGCAGATCAGTCGGCAAATGAAATGGAAGCGAATCGTCGCCGAGATCGCTCCTCAAAACCGTCGTATGTTGGAGATGTTTTCCAAGCGAGGCTTTATTCTTAATCGCATGATCGCCGCAGACGTCGTGGTTGCAAAGAAAGATCTGTAGCGTGTTGGGCGTGCCGCGACTGCAATTCCTAGCTCTCTTCCAGCAACGTTTCGAGGTGATTGCTGACGCTTTCGGCTAACGCGTGCGGGTTGTAGCCTCCTTCGAGAACGCTGACGATCCGTCCGCCGGTGTATTGCTTGGCAACCGAAACAATGTCTTGGGTGATCAAAGTAAAATCTTCGCTCGACAGACCAAGTGATCCGATCGGGTCGAGTCGATGGCTGTCAAAGCCTGCACTGACCAACAGCAATTGGGGGGCGTTTTTTTCGGCGAGACTAAACATTGCATCGCGAAACCTTTGGCGCTGAATTTCAGCAGAGGTGCCAAATTCGATCGGCAGATTGAGTGTCATGCCAGACGCTTCCCCGATGCCTGTTTCGTCTTCCATTCCGCTGTAGGGATAAAGCGGAGATCGGTGCATCGAGAGAAAGCTGACTCGCGGGTCGGCATAAAAGATATCTTGGGTGCCGTTGCCGTGATGAACGTCAAAGTCGACGATCATGACATGTTCGAGCCCCAGCGTTTGGGTGGCGATGCGAGCTCCGATTGCGATGTTGTTGAACAAGCAGAATCCCATCGCTCGATCGCACGTGGCATGGTGGCCGGGCGGCCGGATCAAGCAGAATGCGGTCTTGTCTTCACCGGCGACCACACGCTGGACGGCATCGGCGACGGCTCCGGCGCCAAGCGTCGCGGCATCATAGGACCGCAGGCTGACGACGGTGTCTTCATCGACCGCGCCTCCCCCACGTTCGGATAGGCTGCGAACCGCTTGAATATGGTCGGCGGTATGGACAAGCCTCAGCTGTTCCATCGACGCCGGTTCCCAGGCGGGGCGGTGGCAAAGGGCATCGAGCCCGAGAAAGTTCAGTCGACGCATCACCGCTGCGAGCCGTCCCGGATTCTCGGGATGCTCGCCGGTTTCGTGTTCTTGGAACAGATAGTCGTAATAAAATAGTGTCATAAGCCCTAGGATCCCTTCGCGTGCATCTATTATGCACCGAGAATCTTTGGATTGTCACTTGGCTTAACTGTGCCAGGTGAGTACACTTCGCAGAGAAGCCCCAGCATTTCGTACTGATTTTCTGGGGGTGATGGTCGAAAATAAGCGAGTAACGCGGATTTTTCGAGTGAGAGCGGGGTTTTTTAACTCCGGGAGTCTCGCTTGAAACGGAAGCGTTTTTCGGCCAAACGGGATTTCTGATTGCAGAGTTGGACCCTCTTGCTACCCCGTAAAATGGGTGCCGGCACATTCGCCGCACAATATTGCTGCCAACTATCGGTTGTGTTAACCGCTCTGGAAAGCTGCCGGCGTCGACGATTCGACGCTCCGGATTCTGTGACTTTCTTGTTTGTCCAGAGTTATCGTCCTTACGGACGGTTAAACGATTCCAATTGTCGGTGCGCTCGCGTTCCTATCGGAAAAGCGGATGCAGGGCTTGCGGATTCTAACACAACGATTACTCCATCCCCCCATTTTAGACTGACGCGGTTGCATTGAATGCCAAGCTTGGGTCGAGCCTGTTCCGCAATGTGTGGGTAGGCAGTGAGGCGTCGATGGATCCCCAAAACAATCTTCCTAGGAAAACTTTTTTGAAGACATTTGACGAACTCGATTTGATTGCTCCCCTGAAACGTGCAATTTCCGACGAGAAGTACACCACGCCAACCCCCATCCAAGCTCAAACCATTCCCGCGGCACTCGAAGGACGCGACGTCCTTGGCTGTGCCCAAACGGGTACCGGAAAAACTGCTGCATTTGCGTTGCCGATCTTGAACCAGATCGGTGGCGAGCATCGCAAAGCGGCTCCCAATCGACCGTTGGTCCTCGTGCTCGCTCCGACGCGTGAACTTGCTATCCAGATTGGTGAAAGCTTTGCCACCTACGGCAAACATCTCCGTTTACGGCAAGTGCTGGTTTACGGTGGCGTTAGCCAAGGCAACCAAGTCCGCGCCCTGAATCGGGGAGCCCATATTTTGGTTGCCACTCCGGGCCGCTTGATTGACTTGATGGACCAAGGCCACATTGATCTTCGCCAACTTGAAATGTTCGTGCTCGACGAAGCCGACCGCATGCTCGACATGGGCTTTTTGCCTGCACTTCGCCGCATCATCAGCGAATTGCCGCAGCGTCGCCAATCGCTGTTTTTCTCGGCGACGATGCCACCGAAAATTACGGATCTTTCGCAAAGTTTGTTGCGTGATCCGGTGACCGTAAACGTGACTCCCAAATCGACCAGCGTCGAACGAATTGCCCAACAGCTGTACTTCGTCGAAAAGGGCGGAAAGCTGAAGTTGTTGGAAAAGATTTTGGTCGACGAAAAAGCCGATCGAGCCATTGTCTTTACTCGCACCAAGCGTGGCGCGAACGTCTTGGCGGAAAAACTGGATCGCAACGGATTCAAGGCGGTTGCGATTCACGGCAACAAGTCACAAAGTGCTCGCCAACGTGCACTCGAAGCGTTTCGTCGCAATAAGGTTCAAGTCCTCGTGGCGACTGATGTTGCGGCTCGCGGTATCGATATTG
>TARA_R110002073_G_scaffold230248_1_pt1 | contig 14672 bp, 9 predicted proteins | sample TARA_R110002073 | Tara Oceans TARA_R110002073 (sample SAMEA4397174) | marine metagenome | biome: Polar Biome; feature: [DCM] deep chlorophyll maximum layer (ENVO:01000326); material: water (ENVO:00002006), including particulate matter (ENVO:01000060) such as... | depth 40 m
ATTGAACGGCCAGCAGTTCGAAGCCGTCTTTGACCGCGCCGACACCCGCCAGCCCGGCGGTCAACTCTGGGTCGGCCACATCGCGGGCGGGGAATCCTGGCACCGGGTGATCCTCACTGAAGGCAATGGCACGCTGTTCGGCATGTTCGTGACGCCTGGCGGTGTCTGGACTCTGGGACCAGAGACTGCGGGTGGTCCGCCGATGCTGCGGGCCGATTCAAGTTTGACGATCGACCCTGATATCCATGACATGAACGCTACACTGCCCGCAGGACTGGCCGCAGCGGTTCGCGACCTTGATGCGCCGCACGGCATGCTGGCTGCGACCGCGGCCAACGAAACCGCCAGCGCAGGCGACGTGCCGGTCGGGTCCAACGGGACGGTCGATGTCGGCATCGTATATACGCCCGAAATCGCCGCACTTTATGGCATCGCCACGCTGACGCGCTTTCAATACCTGGTGAATCTCTACGACCAGGCACTGATCGACAGCGATACCGGCATGCGCGCCCGGCTGGCTCATGCCGGGCCACTCCCCATCGCGTGGGACGAAATGACCTCGATCGCCCAGACACTGGATGACCTCTTTGCCGGTGCCGGTTTCGGCAATGCCGGGACGTCCGAAGACGCCACCGGCACCTGCATTCTGGCCGACAACGGCGAAGCGTGCGTCAACGATGGTGATCTCTCGAGCCTGTTCGCCCTCCGCAATGACAAGGCCATCGACATTCTGGTCTTTGTGCGCCGCTATCACCGCATCAACGCCGGTGGCTGCGGCATTGCCCGGGTCAGCGCACAAGGGTTGATCGGGGTGATGGATCCGGCCGTAGAACACGTCAACGGCGTCGTCGTGCTCAGTGACGGCATCGATGTCGATGGCACCGGCACGGCGTGTGCCGATGTGATCATGGCGCATGAGATCGGCCACAATATGGGTCTGCTGCACAATCTGGAATTTTCCGGCCCGCTGACCGGCATTCACGATTTTGCCTACGGCTATCAGGCGACCTGCCGGTTCAAGACCATCCAGTCCTATGATTCCGGCGGCAGTGTGGTTTGCGAGGACAACAACCCGCCGACCCGCGCCAACGAGCTGCGCCTGGTGCGTTATTCCAATCCCGAGCAGACTGATTGCCAGGGCGAAGCCTGCGGCGTCAATCTGCCGGACGGTGTGGTCGCCGACACGACCAACGGGCCCGTGGCCACGGATTCTGCGCGGTCACTGCGACTGGCCGGGCACAATGTCGGCCTGTTCCGGGACCCACCGGCACCGACGGTTCGAAGTGCTGTGCTCCCCTACTCCCGGGCCGTTCGGAACGGAGCCACGGCGACCGCATTTGCGACCATCATCAATCCGGCCTCGTCCGGGGATACCGCAACCGGATGCCGCTTGGTTCTTCACGGCGCAAGTCCGGGCGAGTTCAGCTATCGCACCACCGATCCGGCGACGAATGCCGTTACAGGCACAGCCGATACACCGGTCGACATTCCCGCCGGCGCATCGCAGAGCTTCGTTTTCTCGCTGACCCGCGCGACGAGTTTTTCCGGTTCGGATTTGCTAATTGACGCGCAATGCGACAACCGGCGCTCAAGTGAAAGCATACCGGGCGTCAATTCCTTCCGCTTCCTGTCGACGTCACTGGCCCTGCCCGACATCATTGCGCTGTCGGCGACGGTCGGAAACACGGGCGTACTGGAACTTCCATCCGAAACGGGTGCGGCCGCGTTTTCCGTCGCCATTGCTAATATCGGATCACTCAGCAATGTAACCGTGAGCGTTGTTCCCGGCGCTGGTGCCGAACCGATGGGGACGATTGAATTTTGCCGCACCGACCCCCAGACCGGTGTCTGTGTTGCGCCGCGAGCCGCCTCCCGTGTTGAATTCATCAACGCTGACCAGACCCTGACCTTTGCCGTGTTTGTGCGCGGTGCCGGCGCACTTGCCAATGCACCGGCGACGAACCGTGTTTTCGTCAATTTCACGGCCCCCAGCGGTCAGTCGGTCGGAGCCACAAGTGTCGCGGTACGAACCGCGGGTTAGGTTCGCGGGCAGCCCCTATAGGCAGAAAACGTCACAATTCGCGCGTTTTTGGACGAATTCATTTCTCAATCGTCCTGAACAGGCGCTAGGATTATCTGTCCGGAACTCGCGCGGGAGGCGCGACTTCTGCCAGTGTTCCAGGGGGGAAACATGAAAACGTTTTTGTTGAGTGTGGCTGTCGGCGTGCTTGCCGCTGGTCCGGCGGCGTTTGCCGATGACATGCTGACCGGCGTCCGCGCCATTGCCGCTGACGAAGGCGGAACGGAGACCTATGAATTTGGACGCCTGACCACTGGGGTCATGCGCATGACGCCCGGCGAACGGATCGATCTCAATTTTGGTCCTGGCTACGAGCTCGAGCTCGACCGGATCGATGTCCAGCCACTCGGCGCCCAAACCTGGGTGGGCCGGATTGCAGGCGACGGCATCCATAGCCGCGCCATCATCACCGAAATGAACGGGACGGTTTTCGGCCGCATCCAGACCGATGACGGCCTCTGGTACATGATCCCGCAAGGCAACGGGCATGTCGTCATGCAAATCCCTGAGGGCGTGAACCGCCCCTACCGGATCAATGACACGGTACAGATCACACCGGATATTCTTGCCGCCATACCGCAGGAAGCACGGGATTCGGTCGACTCCGGCCAGGCTGTTCCGGTCGGGTCGAACGGCAATCTCGATCTCGCCGTTTTCTACTCGCAAAGTTTTTCAGGGCAGTGGGGCATGACGTCCAGCGCTCGCGTCCAGCACCTGGTGGCCGTGCTTGATACGGCACTGGTCGACAGTGATACCGGCATGCGCGCCCGTCTCGTCTTCAATGGCCCCGTCACACTGACAAATGACAATGCCGATCAGGCCCAGACACTGGCCAACCTGTCCGGCATCACCGATCCCAATGAAGCGCCGACCATCACCCAGGACCTGAGCGCGCTTCGTACCGTGCGCCAGACCCATGGCGCTGACCTGATCGGTATTATCCAGCTGGCTGGAAATGGCCATGGCGGCTGCGGTATCGCCAATATTCTTGGTTCGCCCTCAACCAATGGCGACATCAATGCGGCCTCGGCGGCGCAAGGCTATTCCGTGACCGGCGACTGGCTGGGCGGCGGCGGCTTCTGCTCGGATATTACCTATGCCCACGAAGTCGGCCATAATCTTGGGATGGCCCACAATGTCGAGGATTCCGGCATTGGAACCGGGGTGCGCACCTTTGCCAATGGACACCGCGAAGACTGCAACTTCATCACCATCATGTCCTATCCGACCAGCGGCGGAAATTGTCCGCAAGGCGCGCCGCGGACCATCGGCAACGAGCAGGAAGCGCCCCACTTCTCCAATCCTTCGATAAATCTGTGCCCGAACGGCGCAGCATGCGGGATCGCAGCGCCAGCAGGCGGTGATGTCAGCGTCGTGCTGACCAATGACCCGGCCGACAATGCCCGCGCGGCCCGTGAGGAAAGCAAGGACGTCACCCTGTTCTCGCCCGAAGCGGCCCGCGTCGTATCCTCGGTCCTGCCGACCACGCGATCCGTGCAGAACGGAACGACTGCAACCGCCTTTGCCACCGTCATTAATCCCAATGCGTCGGGCAATACGGCCACGGGCTGTGGCTTGCGACTGGGCGGCGCAACCGGGGCGCAATTCAGCTACCAAACGACAACGCCTGCCAATGCGTTGAGCGGTGCGCCCAATACACCCATCGATATTGCCCAGGGTGCCGCGCAGAACTTTCTGTTTTCGGTCACCAGCGCAACGACCTTCGACGACAATACGGGCCTTCCCCAGCAATCCTTCAATGACGAGCGCAATCTCTTTGTCGAGGCATTTTGTACCAACCGGCGCTCGGCGGAATTCGTTCTCGGTCTGAATACGCTGACCTTTACCTCCAGCGCGACCGCGCCGGCGGATGTCATCGCGCTCGCGGCGACAATCGGCAATACCGGCCGGGTCGAAGTGCCGACCGCGGGCAACCAGGTTGGGGTATTCTCCGTGGCGGTCTCCAATGTCGGGACCAGTGCGTCCATTACGGTCAGTGCCGATACCGGTGGCCAGACCATCACCGGAATTGGCTCGTTCGAAATCTGTCAGACCAACCCCACCACAGGGGCCTGCTTGGCCGGACGCGCGGCGACCCAGACGCTGACCATCAATCAGAACGAGACAGCGACCTTCGGAATTTTTGTTCGGGGCAATGGCACGGCCATCACCAATGACCCCGCGCAGAACCGGGTCTTCGTTCGCTTCAATGAAGGCGCGACAGCGCGCGGTGCAACCAGCGTAGCCGTCCGGACGACGCCCTGACCTGACACGCATTTCGCATCTTCGGCCCCGGCATGACCCGAGATTTCTGGTCGTCCGGGGCCGAATTTTCTCGCCAGCATAAGGTTAACTTCCTATTGTGACGTCGAATTTCAAAGGGGCGCGTGTTCCGCGATCCTGACAACACGTGGGGGAGTTACATGAAAAACGCTATTATGACGGCGCTCGGGCTCAGTCTGAGCCTCGGCGCATCGGCTGTCGCAGATGACATGTTTGCGGGTGTTCAGGTTATTGCCGATGACAATGGGGGCGACAGCATCCTGTTCGAACGGCTGGACTCTGATGTCATGCGCATGGCCCCCGGAGAGCGTGTCGATCTGAATTTCGGCCCCGGCTATGTCGCCGAACTCGACCGGATTGGAACGCAGGAGATGGGTGCCCGTGTCTGGACCGGCCGGATCGCGGATATGGGTATCAACAACCGCGTCATGATTACCGAGACGGACGGCTTCGTCTTCGGACGGGTCAACGCCCCCGATGGCGTTTGGTACATTATTCCCGAAGCGTCCGGACACCGCATCATGCAGATGCCTGCCAATGCCCGGATGATCCCCTATGAAGGGATGGATCCGGTCCTGCCGACCGCGGCGTCCGTGCTTGGCACGTCGCTTGGCGACGGGACTGAGCAGGCCGCGACGGAAGAAGCCGTTCCGGTCGGTTCCAACGGGACGCTCGACCTGGCCATCTTCTACTCGCAAAGCTTTTCCGGGCAGTGGGGACTGGCCACAGGAGGCCGCGTTCAATACCTGCTGGCCCTCCTCGATCAGGCGCTGATCGACAGTGATACCGGTCTGCGCGCCCGGCTCGTACATCTCGATTCCGTCAATCTGACGACCGATACGGCAGACCAGGGCCGCACGCTGAGCAATCTGGCAGGCCTGGACAACCCGACGCAGGATCTCAGCGCCCTGCGCAATGCCGGCGCGACCTATGGTGCCGACCTTGTCGCAATCCTGCAGCGCTGCTGGGCCGGTCAGAACTCGGCGGGGCTCGCCTATCTCCTCGGCGGTGACGACGATACGATTGATCCGGCGGAAAGTGCGCTGGGCTACTCCGTATCCGCCGACTGGATCGACGGCGCCGACAATGATTTGAGCGATGGCTTCGGTCTCTGCGAAGATTACACCTTCGCCCATGAGATCGGCCACAATCTCGGCTTCGCCCACAATGTCGAGAATGCCGGCGGAACACCCGGCGGTGGCGTCCGGCCTTTCGCGCACGGTCATCGCGTTGATGGCGTCCTGCGCACGATCATGGCGTATGGCTCCGGCGCAGCCACTGAAGTCGGCGCACCGTATTTCTCCAATCCAACCCTGAACCGTTGCGGCGCGGCCAACGACACGTCGTGTGGCATTGCCGCGCCTGGCGATGTCGACGGAATCCAGACCAATGATCCGGCCGACAATGCCCGGGCTGCCCGCGAGGAGAGCCTGAAGATTGTCAATTTCCGGGCTGAAATTCCGCGCGTCGTCTCAGCGGTCCTTCCCGTGACTCGTTCTGTCCAGGATGGGGCCGCGGCCACGGCCTTCATGACCATCATCAACCCGGCGGCATCGGCGTCCGCTGCGACCGGCTGCGGTCTGCGGCTGGCCGGTTCGACCGGGGCGCAGTTCAGCTATCAGACGACAACGGGAGCCAATGTGTTGAGCGGCACGCCCAACACGCCAATCGACATCGCAGCAGGTGCCGCCCAGAACTACGTCTTCTCGGTGACCAGTGCGACAACCTTTACCGATAATGTCGGGACACCTGGCGGCTTCCCGTCCGCCAATGACGAGCGCGTGCTCTTCATCGAAGCTTTTTGTACCAATCGCCGGTCCGCGGAATACACGGTCGGCCTCAACTCGCTGACCTTCTCGTCCTCGGCAACACCCACGCCCGATGTCGTGGCGCTGTCGGCAACGGTCGGCAATACCGGTCGCGTCGAAGTCCCGACAACAGGCAACCAGGTGGGCGCATTTGCGGTCGCGGTCTCAAATGTCGGTTCAAGCGGTTCGATCACCGTGACGGCTGACAATGGGGCCACGACAATTCCTGGAATCGCCTCCTATGAGGTTTGCCAGACGAATCCGGGTACGGGTGCGTGTGTGTCAGGCCGCGCGGCGAGCCAGACCGTGACGATCAACGCCAATGATACGGCGACATTCGGAATTTTCGTTCGCGGCAACGGGACGGCGATTTCCAACGATCCGGCCCGTAATCGCGTCTTCGTGCGTTTCCGTGAAGGCGGCGCAGCGGGAACCGAGCGCGGTGCGACCAGTGTCGCGGTGCGCACAACACCATAAACCGAACAGGGTCCGCCCACGCGGCGGCGCACCTGGTTCACTAATTTCCATCAGGGCGTGCAGAACAGTCTTCTGCGCGCCCTGATTTTTGGCGATTTCCCAATCATTCCTCAATTCAAGCGCTTCCTGTCTTTGACGGGTCACGTCAAAGCGCTATTGTACCGCGCGAGGTGAGATCAGTAGTGCGTTGGGCGAAAGCCCGATCCGGGAGACGATTAATGCGCCATTTAGTAACCACTGCCGCTGTCAGCGCCATGCTGTTCAGCGGCCCGCTCTTTGCCGACGATATGTTCGAGGGCGTGCTTTCCATTGCCAGTGACCAGGGCGGGCAGGACCAGCTAATGTTCGAACGCCTGGCACCGTCAGTCATGGCCATGCAGCCGGGCGAACGTGTCGATCTGAATATTGGCGCAGGCTATGAAGCCGAACTCGACCGTATCTCGCCCATGGAAATGGGCGCGCGCACCTGGGTCGGCCGCATAGCGGGCGAGGACATTCACAGCCGCGTCATTCTGACAGAATTCAATGGCCACACCTTTGGTCAGATCAATACTGAAGACGGCGTGTGGAACATCATTCCCTCGGCCAATGGCGGCCACGAAATCTTCCAGCACCCGGATAACGCAACCACCCCGGAATGGGGCGATGACGGAATTATTCCGGATTTCGACATGATTTCCGCGCCGGTCGACCCCGTCGCGCTGGACGAGACGCCAACCGAAGACGCCGTGGCCATTGGGTCCAATGGCACTGTTGATATCGCCATCTTCTATACGCAGAGCATGGTCGATCTGTGGGGCCCTGCCCTGGGCGGACGTATCCAGTTCCTGGTCGCCCTGCTTGATCAGGCCCATATCGACAGTGATACCGGCATGCGGGCGCGCCTTGTTCACCTCGGCCCGGTTCCCGTTGTCATCAGCGAAACCCTTCCCAACAATGGTTCGGGTGTCGGTGGCGGCCTTCTGGACGATGTCCAGGCGGGCGGTGGCGATGGCCTTCCCGGCAATGACTATGATCTGAGCGCATTGCGCACCGTGCGTGATGCCAAGGGGGCCGACCTTGTCAGCGTGATCCGGCATTATGATCGCAACACGCATGGCAGCTGCGGTGTCGCCTATGTGAATGGCGGCGGCGGCGGAAACGGTACCATCACGGCCGGCAATGCCCGCACGGGTATCAGTGTCATCAGTGACTGGATCGACAAGAACTATTCGGGTTCAGGAGGTTACAGCTTCTGCTCGGATCAGACATTCGCCCACGAGATTGGTCACAACACCGGCTTCACGCACAACCGCGAAGACGCCAACAATCCTGGCGTTCGCGATTATGCCTATGGTCACCGCGTGGACGGTCAATTCCGAACCATCATGTCCTATGGCAGCACGACCGGTGAATCACGGGTCAACTACTTCTCCAACCCGGACATCACGCTGTGCCCCGGCAATGCCCCCTGCGGCATCTCTCACACCACGACACCCGCCGACAGTGCTGACAACGCACGGGCAGCGCGTGAAGAGGGCAACAACATCACGGACTTCCGTACTGAAGCCCCTCGCGTCGTGTCCTCGGTCCTGCCGATCACACGTTCGGTTCAGAACGGCGTCAGCGCCACGGCCTTTGCGACGATCGTCAATCCGCTGGCGACAGCCTCGACCGCAACCAGTTGCGGCCTGCGCCTGGGCGGATCGTCTGGTGCTGAATTCTCCTATCAGACCACGGACGGTGCCAATGCTCCGACAGGAACGGTCAACACACCGATCGACATCGCGGCGGGCGGCATTCAGAGCTTTGTCTTCACGGTGACCAACGCGGCCACCTTTGCCGACAACAGCCAGCACCCGATTGCCACTGACTTCGATGAAACCGATCTCTTCATCGAGGCCTTCTGCACCAATCGTCGCTCGGCAGAATATGTGCTGGGTCTGAACTCCCTGACATTCAGCTCATCGGCAGCCGCCACGCCGGATGTCATCGCCCTGGCCGCCACGCTCGGAAATGATGGCCGTGTGAACGTGCCGACAACGGGCAATATGGTCGGTGTCTTCTCAGTCGCCGTCACCAATGTCGGTGCCGCAGGCTCCATCGTCGTTTCGCCGGATACCGGTGGGCGCACCCTGGCGGTCCAGAATATCGAAGTGTGCCGGACCGATCCGGCGACGGGTGCCTGTACAGGTGCGCGCGGGCTGACATCGACCGTTGCCCTGGATGTAAATGACACGGCGACATTCGGGATTTTCGTACGTGGCACAGGCGCCGCAATCGACAATGATCCTGCCCGCAACCGTGTCTTCGTTCGTTTCCTTGAAAATGGAGTCACGGAACGCGGGGCGACAACCGTTGCCGTCCGCACGGCACCGTGAGGAGAACCCATACCATGTTGCGATACGCAGCAATTGCAGGTCTCGGTGCGGCACTGGGTTGTGTCGCACCGGCCTTCGCCGATATCCGCGCTGAGCAGTCAGACAATGTCTGGCAGGTCAGTTCGGAGGGCGAACGCCTCAGCGAGGTCCTGGCCGCCATCCAATCCGAGGCCGGCTTCCGGCTGGTCGGGGCGGATCGTCTCATCGAAGACAACCCCGTATCGGTTGATCTGACGGGGCCACTCGACGACGTCATTGCTCGCCTGCTGCAGGGTTTTGACTATGCCCTCGTTTATGGCGAGACACCCGAAACCGAGGGGCAAATCCAGCGCCTTGTTTTGCTGTCAGGGCGTGAAGGCGGAGCCCCCGACGACTCACAGCGCGCGGGCCCGACACGCCTGACCGATGACGCCATGACACCCGAGGATGGCGAACGGGTCAGCGCCCTTCTGCAGCGTCAGGTCCAGCCGCTGGTCGATGCCGATAGCGGCGAGACAACCGGCGAGACCCAAACCGCGGCCATGGCGTCAGCGGCAGACAGCGGTTCAGGCAATAATGACAACACGGGGTCGGATTCTGGATCGGGCGACGACCTCGATCCCGAAACCCAGGCCCAGCTGGCCGAAGCCACCCAGCGTGCCCAGCGTGATCTGGAAGCCCTCGTTCGCGCCTTGCGTGAACAGGAAGGCAATAACTGATCGGCTGATGCGCGTGACACAGACTTGAAAAACCCCGTTGCCATCCTGGCGGCGGGGTTTTTCTGTTTCCGGTGTCTAGAGATATTCCGGCAGATCCGCCGCGATCGCGAGATTCTGGACGGCCTGGACGGCCGCGCCTTTCAAAAGATTGTCGAGTGTCGCGACGACCACGCCGCGTCGCCCATCTGCACTGACAGAGAAACCGCCAATTTTCACGCCATCCTGGTTCGCCCCGTCGCGAACTTCCGGAATCCGGTCCAGCAGTTCGACAAGCCGTTCGCCCTCGTAAAATCCCCGATAGGCATCCGCGAGACCGCCCGCCGATACCGCCTCTCCGAAGCGGAGATGGCTGGTCACGATCAGCCCCCGGAAGAAGCTCGCGACATGCGGTGTGAACATGACGTCATGGCACAATTGCCGTGTCATCTCGGCTTCATGAATATGGCCAGTGAGCGCATAGGGCATCAGATTGTCGGCCAGCGCCTCGGTATCATTGCGGCGTGAAGGCGTCGTCCCCGCCCCCGAATATCCCGACACGCCAAAGACATGGGCCGGGGCTTCCAGCAGGCCGCGAACCGGCGCGATGGAAAGCTGGCCACAGGTCGCATAACAGCCCGGATTGGAAATCCGCGTGGCTTCTTTGAGCGAGGCCCGACCATTGAGCTCTGGCAGACCGTATCGCCAGTCATCATCAAACCGGTAATCCGCCGACAGGTCGACAATGAGGGTTGCCGGCGCATGGCGATTGATCGCGGCCACGAAGGGGGCTGCTGCCCCATTTGGCAGTGCCAGGATGACGGCGTCAGCACCGCGCGTCGCCACCGCCTCGGCATCGAGAGCCTCAAAGGCCATATCGGTGCTGATCTCGGGCGCAACCGATGAGACCGGCTGCCCATCGAGCTCACGCGAACTGGCAAAGGCCAGATTCATATCGGGACGACGGGCCAGGATTCGCAACAACTCGCGCCCCGTATGCCCGCGCGCACCGACCAGTCCGACTTGCAGTGTCATGACTGCAGCGTCGCGGGAAGCGTGGCGATTGTTTCAATGCGGTGCGCGTTTGCCGTCAAATCATCATCTCCAACCCAGAACACCACCCAGTCGCCGCGCTTCACCGCGCCATCGCATTCATCGAAATAGAATGCATTGACCGGGTTATTCCAGCGCGAGCGCCAGAACAGACGCGGAAAACGATCCACCAGTCGCGTCCATACGGCGCGCGCCAGGCCTTCTCCGCGAGCTTCATCAAGCACCGCAAACTTGTCGAGATAGGGCGCGCCGTCCACCTCTGTCACCAGTGCGGCGGCCCGATAGCGCTCGGTCACAAAGCCGTGGATCAGGTCCAGATTGTCCCAATACCCGTCGACCGGTGCCCGGCCAAACGCCTTCGTGATCAGCGCGGTGGTCAGGGCGGCGTCAATGTCGGCCTTGTCAGCGGTCTCGATGATGGTTTCACCGCGCCGCACCAGCGTTCCGGCACCGGCATGGGTAAAGAGTTCCTTCGCCAATTCCTCGGGCCGCGTGATCGAGACCGAACTCGATAGCGGGAGATCATCAAGCAGGCGCTTGATCTCGGCGATCTTGACGCGCATGCCGCCCGTCACCCAGTCGGCCTCCATCAACATGTCGAATTCAGACGCCAGATTGACCGTGGACAGGGGATCGCCATCGGCATCGAGCAGTGCACCGGTCTCGGTCAGGAAGATGACCTTGTAGGGTTGTAGGTCATGGACCAGGGCGCGCACCGCGGAATCGGCATTGATATTGACCGGTCGCCCGTCCTCGGTTTCGCCGACACAGGCGACGATCGGTGCTTCCCCGCCCCGCATCGCCGCATCGATCAGGCGGCGGCGCACACCAGTCGGCTCTCCGACTCGGCCATAGGTCTTTTCATCAAGCAGATCAGCGACAAACACGCCTGACGGTATGGCCGCCGCGCGCCCCCCGGTTTTCCGGATGGCATCAACCAGTGACAGATTGACCTCGGTCAGCGCATCCCGGATCACCGGCATGGCAGCGTCAGGTGTGACACGCAGGCCATTCACCCGCTCGCTGGCAATCCCGGCCGTATCCAGCGCTGCATCCAGCTGGGGGCCACCGCCGTGAACCACCACGGGGGCGAGCCCCACGGTCTGCAAAAACGACAGGGCCGCCGCAAGCCCGTCAATGTCATCCCGGATCACCGCACCGCCGACCTTCACCACCGCAAAGCGTGACTGGTCGACCTGTGAAAACCGGTTGAGATATTCACGGATTTCCTTGCCGTCCCGCATGTGGGACAGCAGTTGAACAATGGTCTGACGAACGGCTGGGCTTTCAGCCATGTTTGCTAGTTTCCAGACTGGTGTGACAGGGCTTCCATGACCGCCTTTTGCACGTGGAGACGGTTTTCGGCTTCTTCGATGCCGAGGAAATTCGGGCCGTCCACGACCGCATCTGCAATCTTCACATTCCGGCGCATCGGCAGGCAGTGACTGACGCTGGCATTATTGGTGAGCGCCATCTTGGCCTCATCAATCATGAAATCGGCTCCCTTGGCCCGGTAAGCCGCCTCGCCGCCCCAATTGCCATAGAAGGGCAGCGCGCCCCAGCTCTTGCCATAGACCGCATCCGCGCCCGAATAGGCCGCCTCGACATCAGTGGTCATGGAAAACGACCCACCTTGCTCGTCGGCAAAGCGCTGGGCTGCATCCATGTAGCGATCATCAAGGCGATAGACCGGATCGGGAACGAGCATTTCGACATTCATGCCGAATTTCGAGGCCATCAGGATCGCCGAATTGGCCACGGCGGTATTGAGTGGCTTGGGATGCGGCACCCAGGTCAGCACGAACTTCTTGCCGCGCACATCGCCCATCCGTTCCTGCAGGGCCAGCATCATCGCCAGTTCCTGACAGGGGTGAACGATGGTCTCCATATTGATCACCGGTACGGTGGCGTGCCGGGCAAAGGCGGTGATCATCGGGTCTTCGCGTTCGGTCTCCCAATTCTCGAACTTGGGAAAACACCGGATCGCGATCAAATCGACATAGCGCGACAGCACGCGGGCCGCTTCGCGCACATGCTCCTCGGCGTCGCTGTCCATGACCGTGCCGTCGGAAAATTCCATGGGCCAGGTGGCCCCCTTGGCATCCAGCACAATGGCATGACCGCCCAATTGGTGCGCGCCGATATCAAAGGATGTCCGCGTGCGCAGCGACGGGTTGAAGAAGAGCAGCGCGATGGATTTGCCCTGCAACGAGGCGCAGGACGCCCCCGCTTTCAAGGCACGGGCACGGTCGAGCAAGGCCTGCAATTCGCCGCGGCTCCAGTCTTCGGTCGTCAGAAAATTGCGCATCTTGGCCTGGCTCCAAACGTAAACGGCCCGGATCAAGGCCGGGCACATTCAGTCTATGGCGCTTGCAGGCGAATTTGAATGGTCCCGCCTGAACTAATTTCCAGCGCCATTCGATGTCCGCGAATGCTGCCTTCAGCCTTCCCTCTGTCACCGGCATGTGCAAGATCGCACCCATGCCTCTTCTCGCTGTCATCCCCGCCCGCTACGGCTCCACCCGCTTCCCGGGAAAGCCGCTGATCTCCATCGCCGGACGTCCCATGATCGAGCGTGTCTGGAGGTTGGCTTCCGCCGCCCCGGGCGTCGACCGCGTGGTTGTGGCGACCGAGGACGCCCGCATCAAGGACGCGGTCGAAGCGTTTGGCGGTGAATGCGTCCTGACTTCGGAGACCTGCCGCAATGGCACCGAACGCGCACTGGAGGCGGCCGATGTCCTCGGTGGCGGATTTGACATTGTCATCAATGTTCAGGGCGACGCTGTGCTGACTCCGCCCTGGGTGATTGGCGGCGTCGCCGAAGCCATGCGCGCGGATCCATCGCTCGCCATGGCAACGCCCGCCGTGCGGATGAGCAAGGAAACCGAAGACAATTTCCGCGCCACCAAGGCCAGGGGCGATGTCGGCGGAACGACAGTCGTCTTCGATCGCGCCATGAATGCGCTGTATTTCTCCAAATCCGTCCTGCCGTTTCAGCGCCATCCGGAGGCCGGCACGCCTGTCTGGCAGCATATCGGTCTCTACGGCTACCGGCTTAAAACCCTCCGCAAGATCGTCGCGCTTGAACCGTCCCCCTTGGAACGCGCTGAAAGCCTGGAACAGCTTCGCGCGCTGGAAAACGGAATTCCGATTCGCATCGTTGAAACCGACTACCGCGGCCGGTCCGCCTGGTCTGTCGATGCTCCCGATGACGCGAAGATGGTCGAAGCGATCATCGCCCGCGAAGGCGAGCTGGTCGAATGACGTTGCTGATCCTTGCCCGGCACGGCAATACGTTTGAGCCCGGTGAGACACCCGTCTGGGTCGGCGCGCGCGAAGACCTGCCCCTTGCAGAAAAGGGACTCGAACAAGCCGAAGCGCTCGGCACCGCGCTGTCGGACCGCGACATCCAGCCCGCGCGTATCATGTCCGGTCCGCTGATACGGACGCGCAAGGCCGCCGAGATCGTCCGGGACCGGTTGGCCAGCGCCCTGGCCATCGAAATCGATGATCGCCTGAAAGAGATCGACTATGGCAGTTGGGGCGGAAAATCTGACGACCAGATCATTGCCGAGTTCGGCGAGGATGCACTGGCCGCCTGGCGCGACCGCAACGAACGCCCTGCAAACGCTGACTGGTCGCCGGACGCCGCCACGCTTCGCGCCAACGCAATGGCCGTCCTCCAAGATTCTCAGTCGGATACCGGGCCGGTCCTGGTGATCACGTCGAACGGCATTTTGCGCTATTTCCACGCCGCGCTTGGCTTTGACGGCGACGCCAAGGTCAGGACCGGCCATGTCGGCGCAGCTCGCCTCGAAGCGCGCGCCGCCCGCCCTTTGTTCTGGAATTGCAATCCTGCTGACGGACTGGATCTTTAGGGCATGGCCGGACCGCTCGACGGCATACGAATTATCGAACTGGCCGGAATCGGCCCGGC
>TARA_R110002073_G_scaffold2938_1_pt1 | contig 14670 bp, 12 predicted proteins | sample TARA_R110002073 | Tara Oceans TARA_R110002073 (sample SAMEA4397174) | marine metagenome | biome: Polar Biome; feature: [DCM] deep chlorophyll maximum layer (ENVO:01000326); material: water (ENVO:00002006), including particulate matter (ENVO:01000060) such as... | depth 40 m
CGCCTGCAAGCAGCCTCCCACAAGGGTGGTGCGGTTTTATCTTTTGTAGGAGCTTGCGGGGAGGGTTACACGGGGCTGCGACGATCGACCACGCCAAGAAACGCTGGCAGGAAAATAAAGTCGACAATGAGCGCCAAGACAATAGTAATGCCGGTGAGCATGCCCATTGAGCTGTTAAGCGTGAAGTTTGAAAACGCCAGCACACCAAAGCCCAATGCCAGAACGACAGTGGTGGTAAACAGCGCGCCGCCAACGGCAGCGAAGGTAGAAGCAATAGCTTCTTCATAGCTGTCGCCTTGAAGGCGGAAGTGACGATAGCGATGTAAGAAGTGAATGGTGTCGTCCACGATAATACCGAAGGCAATCACCGCAACAATCGAAGAACCGATATCGATTTGCGCGTTCACCAATCCCCATACGCCAAAGGCCATTAACGCAGGCAGAATATTTGGCAGCAAACTAATCAGTCCGATTTTGGCGGAGCCCAACATCACACCGATGAGGCTGCAGATCACCAAAACGGCGAGGCCCATGCCCATCAGGTTGCTCATGGTCGCGTCGTTCCAAATATGTGCGAACAGCATCGGCGGCCCAGTTAAATTTGAGCGCATGGCTTGTGGAAAATGTTGCTGCATATATTCGTTGGCACGGTACTCGAAGTCACGCATTTCGGCGCTGGATAAATCGTTAAAGCCAACCCGCACCAGGCTGCTAGTGCGAGAGTTGTCGATTTGAGTGCTGAGATCTTTGCCGAATGGCAAGGACAGCTCATACAGTAAAAGATATTGCGCGATAAGCTGTTGATTATCCGGTATTGAATAAAATGCCGGATCATCCGCGTTCATATTTTGGTTGAGCTGCTTAATCACATCAGAGAAACCACCCGCAGCCATAACTTCCGGTTGCTCGCGGGACCAATTCAAGAAGCCGTCGAGAGCATTGAGATAATCCGGCGAAGTGATACTGCTGCCTTCTTCAGCAGACACCGGCATAAAGGCGCCGTAGAACCAGCTAAAGTTTTCCATCACGTAGTCAGTGTTGGAACGAATCGGTACTTCTTTATCGAAATACGTTAGCAAGCGGTCATCAATAACATTGTTCTGAATGGGAATAACAATCACCGCCATCACGGCGAGGGAGGCGAGCGAAATTTTTCCGGGATTAGCGGCCACGCGCTGACCAAATCGACGCCATCCGTCACCCGCGACCTTGCCGCTTTGATTCTCGCTATGTTGACGACGCTGGAAGGGTAAGACGCGCAACAATGCGGGCAAGAGCGTAAAGGTGAGTATAAAAGCAATGCCAACACCCATTGCCGTAGTGTTACCCAATAGTCGATATGGGGGAACGTCAGAAATATTCAGGCATAAAAAGCCAATTGCGGTGGTGACGGCGGTGAGAAAAATGGGTTTTAGGTTTTCGCTCATCGCCGAACGTATGGCAGAGGATCGGTCAGCACCCGCATTGAATCGCTTAAGAAACCCGGACATCAGGTGAATGGTGCTGGCGACCGACAAGGCCATCACAATAACCGGAGACGAAGAGGATGGCGCGGTAAGCGGTAAGCCGAGCCAACCGGTGCTGCCCATGCCAGCGATGACCGAGGTGCTCATTAACACACCGATGCTTAATGCGGCCAACGGCGAACGAAGAATGATGCCGGATGTAATCAGCAGCAGCACAACACCCATCGCGAGAAGCTTGGCAAATTCTGCTGTTGCGTGTGTAAAGAATGCCTTGTTGATCAATATCGACCCGTAAGGATAGAAGTTTAGTTGTGGGTAATCTGCGCGCAAGGCCTCGACCATTTCTTCGAATTCAGTGCCGAGAGAAATCGGCGCGGACGTATCGCCCTCAGGTAGCATCACGGTGGCGTTGACGCCGGTCATTTTGCCGTCTTCAGAAACCACTAGACGACGCGTGGCAACGTTGTTTAGCGCGAACTCTTTGCGGGTTTGCCACTCTTCTTCGCTTAACTCATCTGCCCATTCGAACATGGGCGTGGTGTTAAGATCGTCGCCTTCAACAAAGGTGTAGGGGTAGTTGGTAATCGAATCAACGCGGCGAGAGTGGGTCAGGGTCCAGAAGCGCGCGGTAATGTCTTCGATAGCAGCCATGACTTCTACATTGAACACGTCGCCAGTCTTCGGCTCCACCGCGAGCTGCAGAAAGTCATTACGGCCGAACAAATCTTCAACCTCATAATGGGATGCGAGGCGTGGATTGACGCCATCGAAAAATATTTCGTAATCACTTTCAACAGTAATAAAGCGCGCGCCGCTACCGATAATGGCGATAGCGATGAGAGAAAGAATTAGTGTTATCCAGGGACGATTCACTGGCATGCTCTATTCCTCAGTGAGTAGGTGCATTAATACATGATCATATAAGAGAGTTCGCCGTGCGCGATCAACTTGCCGCTGTTGGCGCCAACGACATCGACTTCGAGAAAAACAATGGTGCGGCCTCGACGCCGTACCGCACCGTGTGCGATGAGGTCTTCGGCAATGCCGGCGTTGGTGTAGTGGATATGCATATCGACGGTGACAATGCCTTTGGGCTGGTTGTTAGGGTCTAGCCCTGAGTACACCGCACCGACCACCGTCGTGTCGATAAGCGTTGCAGTAGCGCCACCATGAATAAGGCCGGCGGACTGATTGATCTCCTCACGATAGGGTAGTCGCATGCGCGAGTAATCACGGCGAATCTCTTCAAGCTGCAAACCCACAAGACTCGTAAAAGGCGCCGTAGTGACGCTGGTCATTACGGCACTGATAAAGCGATCATCGATTGGTTCAAAGTGGTTAGGATCAATCATTCGTTTTTTCCTTCTGTTGTGCGTGGCTGCCGTTATGCATCGGTGCTGCAGCCTCAGGTAAGTGCTACGACATTATGGCAGTGCTGCAGCGTTATGAAAGTTATGGTAGTGCAGCGCTATAAAAGCGCTACGACTGAACCCGCTCCAGTTTCGCTGGCACAAATTTGTGCCACGGCGTTCCGGCAATAAAGTCACGGCGACTGCTGTCGGTTAATTCGTTGGGCGCGACGCCCTTTTTAATAGTTTCGCCCTTACCATTCCCTTTACCGGTGAGGTCGCGATATTCGAGTCCTTGACCGTTTGGCAGCGAAATATTACCTGGCTGCATCATGACTGAAATTTCCGCAATGACTTCAACCTGACCGCGGCGGGTTGATAGTTTCAGCGTGTCACCATCAAGACAACCCAGCGCCTCCGCATCTTGTTTACTAATGCGCAACGTGCCGTAGCGTCCTTTCTTATGCCAGCTACTGTTACGCACCGCCGTATTGCTGGTGTCACTGCGGCGCTCACCGGCGGCCAGAATAAATGGGAAGTCTGGATCAACCGGCGGCAAATCGTTTTGCAGCTTGTCTAGTTCGGTCAATAACTGAGGAATGTGCAGATTGATTTTATGGTCGGGCAAACCAATCGCGTTCCAGCTGTCTTCATAAGTACTCTCAGCGAAGACCACGCCTGACGGCGTATCGAGCAACGCTTGGAACAGTTTGTCGGCGGCCAAAGGAGGCAAGCCAGAGAATCCGGCACGGGCAGCAGTGCGACGATTGCCCATGACATGCAGCATGCAGATGCCCCAGATCGCGGCGGCACTATCCATGCCTTTAGGCAGCGATGCTCCCAATGTGCGATACAAAATAACCGGGGCGTACTTCATCAGCTTTGGTTTGGTGGCCATTTGCACCATAAATCCTAGCGCAAACGCTTTGCGACCCAAGCGCAGCATGCGACGCAACCCACGATAATCTTTCTCCGTCAGCTCGCCCATTTCTTCGAGTAGCCGCGCATGAATTTCGGCTTCGGGCAGCGTGCCGGCGAGCGGTTCAAATAACGGGCGCCGCAAATGGAATGCATTGCGCGGAAATTCGAGGTTAAAGAAAGTGGCTTCCGCTTTTTCAAACTGGCTTGATGCCGGTAAGACATAATCCGCCTCGCGAGCGGTTTCCGTCATGGCAATATCAATGACAACAGAGAACTCTAGTGTTCGGAATGCTTCGCGCATACGTTGACTGTCGGCGAGCGAATGAACCGGGTTACCACTTTCCACCAGCATGGCGCGGAAGCGCTTAGGGTGGTCGGTGATAATTTCTTCGGGAATGGTGTTGCAAGGAATCAGACCAATAATAATTTTGGAACCCAGCACCGGGCTGCGCTTTTCGACCCGTGGCCCTTTGGATTTTTTCGACGCCGTTTCACCTTTACTGGCTTTGGCCAGAGACAAAAACGGTACGTAAGCGTTATTCGTGCCTTGGCGACCATAGTGCCCGGTAAGCACCCAAACAAGTCGTTGCAGGTAGCTTCCCAGCGTCGAATGGATATTCATCTGCATACCGAGGTCTTCAAGTGAAGCAACACTCTTCGCCGTTGCGATGCGCCGCGCAGCGGCACGCAAAAGATCTTCATCGACACCACAAATTTTCGCGTACCGTGGTACGTCGATACGCGCCAGCGTGCTCTCAATGTCGGCGTAACCGGTGGTGTGCTGTTCCAGCCAAGGCTGCGCGAACAGTTTTTCTTGAACGACAATACCGGCCAAAGCGGCCAAGCACCACGCATCGGTGCCCGGTTTAATTTGTAAGTGGTAGTCGGCCAGCGCGGCGGTCTCGCTCACTCGGGGATCAATCACAATCAGGCTGCGCTGCGGGTCCTTGTGCATGGCATTAAGCACTACGCGAGTGCGAGCGAAGCCGTGAGATTGCCATGGGTTTTTGCCGATCAGTAAGGTGACTTCGCAGTGCTCAAAATCGCCATGCACGCCAGCGCCGAACATTTTTCCTTGTACCCAAAACTCACCGGTTTTTTCTTGTGCTAGTGCATTTGAACGATACTTCACGCCCAGTGCTTTTAAGGTGCTGTCGCCGTAGGCGCCGCCAAGGTGGTTGCCTTGTCCGCCGCCGCCGTAATACAGAATGCTCTCACCGCCGTGCTGTTTTTTTACCGCCATAAAACGAGCGGCGACTTCTTTAATGGCGGTATCCCAATCAACCGCTTCATAGCTGCCATCTTCGCGGCGGCGCATCGGAGAGGTCAGGCGGTCCGCACCGTTCTGGTAATAATCCATACGTTGGGATTTTTCACAGACGTAACCCTGCGAACCAGGGTGGTCGTCATCGCCGCGTATTTTGGTGATACGTCGGCTCTGCGGGTCCGTTTGAACTTCCAGTCCGCAATTGAGACTACACAGAATACAGGCCGTTTTTTGCCAGTTGGCAGTGGGGCTGGACATAAACGTTCTCCTGCAGAGGGCCTAGGGTGGTTGACCTTGAGATGGCAGCGCGCCAGAATGAATCGATAGTAAGTTCTAATTTAGAACTGGGCAAGGTAATGCTTCGGTCATATCAAGACAGACCAATGCGTCTGCTGTATGGCGATGGATCAGGGGTGCAAAACGGTTCATTCATTTAGTCGGTTGGCGGTCGGTTGATGATCGTTTGAGAGAGCAATTCGCGGAGATGGATGTATGAAGTGGCAAGAGACCAGTGAGATACCGTGCTCCGTCGCGCGTACGTTGTCAGTGATTGGTGATCGTTGGACATTACTCGTGATCCGTAATGCGTTCTTAGGGATGCAGCGTTATGAGCAATTTCACGCTAACCTCGGCGTGACACGCCACGTCCTCGCTGATCGGCTCGCCCGTTTAGTCGAGGCTGAGATTATGGAAAAAGTGCTCTATCAACAGCGCCCGCCGCGTTACGAATATCGGTTAACAGAAAAAGGGCGCGACCTGCATCCCATACTGATGATGTTAACGGCATGGGGTGATAAGTGGATGGCACAAGAGCACGGTGCACCATTGCTGTTTAAGCACACAGCGTGCGGCCATGTTTTCACGCCAAAACTGGCGTGTTCAGAGTGCGCGGAAGAAGTGTTGGTTAGCGATGTTTCGCCTATGATCGGGCCAGGCATGGGCAAGCAAAAACACGCCTAACGTTCACCAATGGCATACAGATAAAACGCAAAAAGCCCGAGCTTGATACTCGGGCTTTTTGCGTTACGAGATGATTAGGTTACAGCGCAGTATTCAGCCTTTGATCACGCATGCCGCTTAATAAAGCCAATAATTTCTGTTAGATCTTTATTCGCTTCCGGCAAGAACGGCACCATGATTGGCCAGACATGAAACACGCCTTTACGTTCGAGCCATTCGACCTTGACTCCATCTCTCTCTGCGGCGGCGCGCACAAGTTGTGCATCCGTATAAAGCACTTCCTCGTTACTGGCCGTAATCATCAACGGTGGTATGCCGGTGTAATCGCCCAGTGCCGGTGAGGCGTACGGATTTTTTCGGTCTTCTACATTAGGAACGTAGAGATCGATAACGCGACGAATAATATCGGCCGAGAGCATGCTTTCTGTTTTATCGAGCTTGGTGAGCTGCTCTTCATTAGGGAAGCAGCTAGAGCCGGGCGACAGTGCAACCGCACAACGAGGTAAAGGCAGCTTCTTGTCGCGAATATTCAGTAGCGTGGCCAGTGTGAGGCCGCCACCAGCGGAGTCGCCAGCGATAACAATGTTGTCAGGGTCTTTACCTTCGTTGAGTAAGAACTCATAGGCTTCCAACACGCGGTTAACGGCAGTAGGGAAGGGGTATTCCGGCGCAAACGGGTATTTTACTAAGTAGACTTCGCCGTTCAGGCGCTTAGCCAGCCGCCCAGCGATGTTGTGATAAGTGCGTAGCACGCCACCAACGTAGGCGCCGCCATGAATATACAGAACGGTAACGTCACTGCCGCCCGCACTGAGAAGCTCACCCTGAAATGCACTAGTGTCGATGCTGCGCACGCGAACGCCGCGTGGCAATAATGGCAGCGATGGCGTACTGCTAAAGGCACGACGCAGATGGCGTACGAGTTGTTGCCCATCGAGGCCATGGCGTCGAACGGTACGACGGGTAAAGGCTTTAATAATGAGGGCCTGAATACTCATGCTGGGAACCTATTCTTATTTGAAGGGTTGAACGCGCTACAGACTAACCGGTTGATATCATTAAGAGGAGTGACGACTGAGCCAACATCAGTGCATATCAGGCCGTTAATGACAGTGGTTTGGAATGTGAAGGGGGCAGAGCGCTGGGCGAGCAGCTTGTACGACATGCCTGACAGTGACTGCTTAATGTTATGGGTGCCCTAAGTTGTTGCAGTGCCGGATATCACGCCGTTAGCGAAACACAGGATAAGACATAGAAACGTAAACGGAACGGAAATGCCCAGCAACGCAATGGTGGTTAAAACGATCTCATTGCTGTGCACAGGAAAAGACGCGCCCAATCCAAAAACGAAACTCATTCCGGCAAAGAAAACCAATAGCGCGGCGAAAACGAGAAGTGCAGCCAGTTTATGAAGGGCGGTTATCGTTTTCATTCTTATTCCAGATGTTATGGCTGATCTGAGTTTGTCCTGCAGCTACAATTTCGGGGTGTCTAAGCTGTGGGAAAATTGCTCGGCTACAGCAGCGGGCCAACTTTCTACCGCTCACCTTCCAATTCATGCCATACCCGAAGAACGATGATTGCAGTTGCATGCACTGAATAGCGGACAACGTACTTGCCGAAAACCATGTCGCGTATGGATTCCGGTGTTGGGGCCATTTCAACCGGCGACCCCAATTTGGGAAATTCCAGTAGCAATTCGATTTTGCTAACTAGCTCTGCGGCGATCCTGCTGGCCGCAGGCGGGTGATGATCCGCGATGAACTCCCTTAGGCGCTTCAAGTCCTCAATGGCTACATCCGTGTAAACCAGCTTCACTTACCTGACCTCGGGGCGTCCAGCTCGTTTTCGCTCCCCCAGCTATTGAGCCAATCATGGACCTCGCCAGAATCAACCACCTTTCCTTGGGCAGCGGACTCCATAGCCTCTAGTGTTTGTTGCCAGCGCTCCTGCTCTCGTTGTTGCTTTTCAATATATTCAGAGAGTGCCTGATTGATTACCCAGCCTTTGCTCCGGTGGAGTCGGCCGGCGATTGCTTCTAGGTGCTCTTCAACTTCTGCTTGAAGGCGAACGGTAGTGACACTCATGGTGATACCCTCAAATCCAAAAACTACAATGTATTACATCATAGTCGGCAAGTGGCCGCAAAGCATTTTAGATTGAGTGGTGGGGCGTGCGCTGGCGTGCCTAGCCCGCAGGGCGGTCGTCACGCTCAAGTACCCTGCGAGTGAAGCCAGTAGCTCGTAATGGTTGCTGAATGTTATGGATGTCCCCAGTTAGTGTGTGTTGGTTGTTTAGTTACGTAGAAACTCCTCATATTTTCGCGGAAGCAATGCGAATTCCCCCCAGCCAAGATGCTTAAAGCATAGTCCTGTGCCGTTATCACTTACTTTTCCATAAACAATAACGGTTCTTCCAACCGATGCGTCCGTAATGCCATGACTTTTCTGATGTCTATCCTCTAGCTTGAGACAAAAATCTTGCACCAATTGCGAACTGTTTTTTAGGTAGGTCATGCGTATGTTGTCTGGTCTTTTGTGCTCACCTAGATGAGTTGTGCTTTCTATTATTCCATAGTAAATCTTCGGATCATCGTCCTCTTTTTCTATCTTTTCAACTGGGTGAAGGAGGTCAGCTAGTCGGATTGAATAATTCTGATTGGGGAAATAATAATACTTATAGAGGTTGTCATCGAAATTCCTGCAAATTCCCGCTACCGTGGTGATCTTGCTTGGCAGTTTGAATGATTCGCCGCTATGACGGGCGATGGGGGCATCTGAGAGAGGGCCAGTCAAATCTTCTACTGGAGTTTCATCGTACTCACCTCCTGCATCCTCAGGAAGTTCCGGTTTGTCTTTAATGAAGCCACTGACAATAACTAAGTTTTCGTCATCTATAGCTTTTTGGGCTTCTTCCTGAGTTTCATATTTCTTGCCTTCAGGCCTTCTAGAGCGGAGATCACATTTGACTTCTTTGTAGGTGGCGAGATGGCAAAAATAGGCTTCTCTTCCGTTGGAAAAGTGTTCCTTATTTTTTGGTACTCTGTTGAGATTTGTATAGCATAAAGGGCAGAACAAAGAGTCGTCCATTTCTGATTGATATTCAGAAGGAGCGACCTTTACTGCATCTCGATTTAAATAGCCTCGGTCACCACTTTCAAAATGCCATCCAGCTAAGTGTAAAGCGTACTTGATTCTACGATTTCTTCCATTGTTAGCCATTTATAGCATCCTTTCTGTGCTATGCACGTCGACATTACTATGACAGAATGGATTCCTTTTGGAAAAATTTACGGCAGAGTTTTTTGTTATTTTTGTCAGGGGTTTTCGTCTCCGAATAAGTCTTTCTGCGCCTCAAGTAATTTCTGTGTATGGCGATATCTTTTGCCTTGAGGCGTCTCCTTTGGTAAGCCTGACTCAATATTCTCTATAACCACATCAACAGAATATCCTGATGTGATAACGTCACCTAACTCATCAATTTTTTTATGGATGAGAAGGGCGCAAACTATTTCAGAGCCATTTTTAAATGATATTTTGCGCGACAATACCGCACTTCTAAACTCTCGATCATCCATCGTAAAACTAATATTATTTCCCTCGTATATCCCCTTCCATTTTGCCTTGCCTTCTTTAAGAACTGGAGAGACTATTTCTATTCGTGCTGATTTTATTTCAAGTGGTTTTAGCTCATTAGATGTAACAACAAATTTTATAAAATCACTACTTTCTACAATACGTTCATTTTCCAAGTTCCGATTCTCAATATCGAGACTTGAAAATCCTATCTGATATACTTTTTCGCACCCAGATATAGACTTATAGAAATTGGAGCGTCTTGTAACTACTTTGTAGCTATCGTTGGCAATTTTTGATGCACTTTTTAGTGCCTCTTTAGAAGGCGATTCTTTTTTTAGCTCCTTTTTTAGCTTTTCTATTTCTAGCCTCTTCTCCTGAATGGACAGTCGGGTCTCTTCTTTCTGAAGATCAACTAGTTCTTGATCTGTCTGCGGCACGACAGACCAAATAAGAGCCAAAACCGAAATTATAATGGCTATCTGTGAGTTATTAGATCCAATCGCAGCCCAAATCTCACGTATTCCACCTTCTTCTAGGGCCTGTGACTCCCAAACAAGCTGAACACCTAAAATCTCTGCAACTTCATTCGCTACGGCTAGAAACTCTGCTTCACACTTATTCTTGACTAAAGCATTCATAGAATGGCTTTTGTCTAAAAGATGATAATGAATTTCAAACTTTTGAGCTAAATCCATGCTTTGATCTCTGATTGATGCCGCCCGCCTTTTTCCTATCCGCTTAATTCTGAATAGACAAAGCTTGAATCCGACACATACGTATTTTTATTAAATATGTTATAGCGTTATTGAGAGTGTTTCTCAAACGTTAAATCCGGCCGCGGTCCGCCCAATTCGGGTTATTTGTTGGGTGGTATTGATCTGATGCTACATCTCTGCGCTTGCACGCTATTAATGGCGTGCAAGCGATTGGCGCTGGATTGAAATTAAAGGTTGATCGCTAGCAGGGCTAGCTGCTACGGGGAGGGGGGGGTGATGGGGTATATGAGCCAACGATCAATGCACGTCAGGCAAGTTTCTGCCTAACGTGCATCAACGTGGTTTAAGCGGTTTATTGTCCGCCGTTACCGGTAGCGGTTACGCCGTGTGGTTGTGGTGCGATGTATTCTTCCGGTGTAAAGACATCGACTTCAATTGCGTTGAGGCAGGCTTGGCGTGCGGCAACCAGCGTATCGAATTCGGTTGTGCTGATAACCTTGGCGTCGCGTGCGGCTTCTGCCATTTCTTCTGTTCTGCCGCGTGGCAAGGTGCGAGCATGTTGTGCGGCACGAATTTTCTGACGCACTGGCTCGGCTTCGGTGGTTTTCTTAAACGCATCGAGTAGTCGGCCCATGCCGGTGGTTTTGCCTTCTTCGAGATAGAGGCCGTCTTGCAGGCGTAGGAACTGGGCGTCGTAACGTTGTAGAACTTGCGCGGCGTCGTGGCTCATTTTGTCGTTTGGCATTTTGGCTAACGGGTTCATGCCAATCCAGCTGCGACCTACGGTGCGTAGAATTAAGCCAACCGGGCCGTCGAAGTTTTCGTACAGACCTTCAAAGGCCCGTTGAATTTGTGCGAGGGCATACGTGGCACTGTACGTCACGAGTGGTAAGTCTTCACTGCGGCGACCTTCTGCTTCGAAGCGGCGTAGTGCGGAAATACCGATGTACAACCATGCAACGATGTCGGCGTAACGGCCGGTGAGGTTGCCGCGTGCTTTGAGTTTGCCGCCAATAAAGAACATGGCCAAGTTGGTGAGTAGACCGAAGCGGGTGGTGGCCCAGCCAAAGCGGCGATAGAAGGTTTTGGTTTCGGGTGCGACGTCTGGAATTTTCACGGTGAACCAGCCGCGCGTTGCGCCGCGTACCAGTGTCATGACAATACCGATAAAGAATTGCAGCATCCAGCCGGTGAGATTTTTGCGGAAGGAAGCGACGTCATTATTTTCGACTGCTTCAACCACTTTATACGCATAAGGATGGCAGCGTGTTGCGCCCTGACCAAAGATCATCAGGGTGCGGGTCATAATGTTGGCGCCTTCCACTGTGATGGCGACAGGTGCTGCGCAGTAGCCGCGACCGACAATGTTGTTTGGACCTTGCATGACGGCCGCGCCAGCCATGACGTCCATGGCATCAATGCCTAATTCCCGTGCGGTTTCGGTGGAGTAGGCCTTCATGATGGCGGATGTCACCGGAGGCTGGATGCCATGGTCGACGGCAGAGCAACCAAACACTCGTGCGGCTTCGTAGGTGTAGCTGAGTGCCGCCATTTTACCGATCTTGGCTTCAATGCCTTCCATTTGGCCGATAGGAATGCCGAACTGCTGGCGCACCATGGAATAAGCACCTGCGGCAGCGGCGCCGACGCGCATGGCGCTGATGCCGGACGCAGGGAGAGACACCATGCGGCCGCCGGCCAGGGATTCCATCAGCATCTTCCAGCCACCACCAACGTGCTCTATGCCGCCGAGTACATCTTTAGCAGAAACGATGACGTCTTTGCCGACAATCGGGCCGTTGTCAAAATATTCGCCGATTGGGTCGTGGTGATCGCCAATGTGTAAGCCTTCAGTGCCCGGGGCGCCTTTTTCAACGAGGACAACGGTAATGCCCGCGTCTTCGCCTTTGCCGAGAAGATTCTCAGGGTCATGTAAACGCACGGCCAGTGAAACGAGATTAGAAATCGGCGCGAGGGTGATGTAGCGCTTGCGGAAGTTCAGCTTAAATTTGATTTCACCGTCGCTATCTTTAAAGACTTCGCCTTCGGCTTTAATCGAAGCCGCATCCGAACCAGCGGTGGGTTCGGTTAAGCCGAAGCACGGCATAAATTCGCCGGTGGCGAGTTTCGGCAAGTAATATTTTTTCTGCTCTTCGGTGCCGTAATGGCCAAGTAGCTCGGCGGCACCCAGAGAGTTTGGAATAACAACGAGTGCACTCAGGGCGCCAGAATACGGCGTAATTTTTGCCATAACCGCAGACTTACCCTGCGTCGAAAACGGCATGCCGCCGTATTCTTTGGCAATCTGCATGGCAAAGAAACCATTCTTACCCATGAAGTCGATGATTTCAGGAGGAACAACGCGCTTGCGCTGAATTTCGTAACCGTTGGCCATGTTCAACAGTTCTTCAACGGGGCCGTCTAGAAACGCCTGCTCGTTTGCCGGCAGGGTATCGTAGGCTTCGTCGAGAATGGTTTGAAAGTCGATGTTTCCGCCAAAGAACTGGCCATCAATCCAGACATCACCCGCTTCTAGGGCTTGTCTTTCGGTGTCAGAAATTTGCGGCAAAATTTTATTGTCGCGCATCCAGTTCATTACCAGTGAAAACATGATTCTTTTCTCCATTGAGTCGACTTGTGATGGTGAGCTGTTCTCACCCTCGAAGCGTTAGTTAAACGATACTCGTTTGACGAAAATAAGTGCAAGGGCTGTTTAGGCCCGCACGGGTGCTATACCAAACTACTCTGCTTCAACCACCATTGCAGCACCAATACCTCCGGCGGCGCAGGCTGTGGTGAGGGCGACACCGCCACCGCGGCGTTTTAGCTCATACAGGGCCTGATTAATTACCCGCGTGCCGGTGGCGCCGAACGGGTGACCGTAGGCGATAGAGCCGCCATTCACATTCAGCAGTTCTAGATCAACGTCACCGACGGCTTTGCTGCGATGAAGGACGTCTTTCGCGTAGGCGTCGCTCGCCAAACCTTTTAAGTTACAGGCAAGCTGACCGGCGAAGGCTTCGTGCATTTCAAATAAGGTGATGTCTTTCATGTCGAGACCAGCACGATCCAGCGCGATGGGCGCGGCTAAAACAGGGCCCATCAGTAGGTCTTCTTTAGGCGTTTTGGCGGCAAAGGCGTACGAGCGAATATAGCCAATAGGCGTAAGACCTAATTCTTTGGCTTTAGTTTCGCTCATTAATATCAGCGCCGAGGCACCGTCGGTCAGTGGGCTTGCATTGCCTGCGGTGACCGATCCGGTTGTTTGGTTGTAAACAGGTTTGAGGGCGTCATAGGCGGCGCGCTGGGCATTTTTTCGAACGAGATTATCTTCTTTTATTTGCGTTGCATTGGGTAGCAGGGCGGTCATGACTTGTTGATCGAGATAGCCCTGCTTCCAGGCATTGGCGGCATTCACATGAGAGCGGTAAGCGATGTCGTCTTGTTGCGCGCGGGACACGCCCCATTTCTGCACCATCTTCTCGCAGCTTTCGCCCATGGTCTCGCCAACCGAGTACTCGGTAATGGACGGTGCAACCGGCAGAATATCTTTTGCCGACAATGAGGAAAGAAGTTTCAAGCGGGCGCCGAGTGTCTTGGCAAAGTTCACATCACGCATGACCGATGAAAACTTTTTCGACATGGGAATGCGCACGCTCGTGGTGGAATCCGTACCGCCGGCGATAACGATCTCGGCGTTACCGGCTAGAATACTTTCGGCGCCGCTGGCGACGGTTTGAAAACTCGTAGCACAGGCACGAGTGATTGAGTAGGCATCGACATCATCCATGCCGCAAGCGATGGCAATTTCTCGCGCAATAAACGGTGCTTCGGGAATCATCACGGTCATGCCGAAAACCAGTTGATCGATCTGCTGTGGCTTTAAGTTATTGCGCGTCAGCAATTCACTGACCACCATCGCGCCCAGATCAATCGCATTGAGGTCACGAAAGTGAGTGGCGATACGTGCAAAGGGGGTGCGCACTCCGTCAATGACGGCGACACGACCTGCTGCGTTGCGGAGTATGTTTTTCTTCGCCATGAAGTATGTCCTTTTGCGATGTCAGTTGCGTGACGGTGAGAGTACGTCAAAAGCCCGCCGACTGGCGGCTAGATCACACGTATTGGCCACAAATGAGACGCAATGATTTCGGTATCTTGGTATGCGCCGGTTGCGTAAAACGATCAGTGATTTGTGGAACCACTACAGGTTTGATCATCTGCTGGAATGCGCTGGCAAAATAGGCAATTAGTCATATTTGGTCAATGTCCCGATGTGTCTTTCTGCGGAGCGATATGGTTAGTTTGTGGCGCTCTGAAGCCGGGCAGGTCGGGACAAATGTTGATGTAGGGCGCTGGAAGGCAAAAAAAAGGTTCATCGCGGATTTCCGGGAAAAGCCTGAAGGACCTTTT
>TARA_R110002073_G_scaffold325707_3_pt1 | contig 14663 bp, 10 predicted proteins | sample TARA_R110002073 | Tara Oceans TARA_R110002073 (sample SAMEA4397174) | marine metagenome | biome: Polar Biome; feature: [DCM] deep chlorophyll maximum layer (ENVO:01000326); material: water (ENVO:00002006), including particulate matter (ENVO:01000060) such as... | depth 40 m
CTCTCTATTGTTGTGATGGCATTTATTTTGGTACCAGTTATTGCACCTACTCTTGGGCAATTTTTATTAAACTTTTATAATTGGGAATCTATTTTTTATGTAAACCTAGCATTTGGTGTGGTTGTTATGTTTTGGTTTTGGAGGCGCCAAGATGAAACCTTAAGTGACAAAAACCGTATCAAGTTTACGCCAATGCTATTCTTAAATGGTGCCAAGGAGTTTATAAAACATAAAAATGCCGTTGCATTTACATTGGTTTCAGGTTTTATTACTGGCTCGTTTATGGTGTATTTAAGTACTGCACAACAAATCTTTGAGCAGCAATACGATTTGGGAGATAAATTTCCATATATATTTGCAAGTTTAGCGATTGCTGTTGGTTTAGCAACTTTTTTAAATAGTCGCTATGTAGTGAAATTTGGTATGTGGCGCATTGCTTATCTTGGGACAATTGCTTATTGTGCAATTTCTGTTTTGTATGTGGTTTTATTTTGGTCTGGTGTTAATCCTAGTTTTGAAGTACTTATTAGTTTCTTTGCTTTGCAGTTTTTTGCTATTGGTTTTTTATTTGGAAACTTGCGCTCATTGGCTATGCAACCATTAGGTCATATTGCAGGAATTGGTGCTGCAATTAATGGTTTTGTTTCAACAGTAATGGCTGTTCCAATAGCAAATTATATAGGTAGTTTTGTATTTGATTCTGTATTACCTCTTTTTATAGGGTTTTCTGTATTTGGTTTATTTTCTCTATTAATTTTCCTACGTTTAAAAGTATTACATAAATAATTTATACTATTATCAGCCAACTCTTAAATCTTTGCTTGATAAGTATATAGATTATAATATCTTCCTTTTTGTGTTATCAATTCCTCATGTGTTCCTTGTTCGGCAATCCTACCATCTTCTATAACCAAAATTTGGTCTGCTTTTTTAATGGTACTTAAACGATGTGCTATAACAATGGTTGTTCTGTTTTTGGTTAGTTCTGATAAACTTTTTTGTATCAAACCTTCACTTTCGGTGTCAAGGTTAGAAGTAGCTTCATCTAAAATAATCACTTTTGGGTCTGCTAAAATAGCTCGTGCAATGGCAATACGTTGGCGCTGTCCACCAGACAATTTAACACCTCGCTCACCTATTAAGGTTTCTAAGCCATCATCAAAACGATTGGTAAATTCATTTACATAGGCAGCTTTAACAGCATTTTGCAATGCTTCTTCGGTAGCATTTGGTCTTGGAAACATGATATTCTCTCTAATAGTGCCTTCAAATAAAAACTCATCTTGTAGTACAACGCCTAAATGCTGTCTATAACTCTTTAGCTTCACTGCAGATAAATCTTGATTATCTATGGTAATAGTTCCAAAATTTGGGTTTAAAAATGTTGCTGATAAACCAGCAATGGTTGATTTACCGGAGCCTGAACTGCCAACTAATGCTGTGACTGTACCTGATGGTGCTTTAAAATTAATATTGTGTAATACTTCTTTCCCTTCTTCATAAGAAAAAGACACGTCATTAAATACAATTTCGCCATTAAGTTGTTCTAACTCAATGATTCGTTCGGTATCATCTTCTTCAGAAGCTAAATTCATTAATTCTTCCGTTCTATCTAATCCTGCAAGGGCTTCTGTTAACTGGCTGCCAATATTGCTCATCTGCACTATTGGTGCAATCATGAATCCTAATATTAAAGTAAAGAACAAGAATTCACCAGTAGTCATAGCATCATTCATCATATAATAACCACCAATAGCCATAATTCCTGTGGTTGCTACACCAATTAAAAAGGTAGATGAGCTCGTCATTAATGCAGTCGCTGTTAAGCTTTTCTTGACGTTTTGATACAATCTATCTACACCATTTTCGAACACAGTATTTTCTTGCTCTTCGGCATTAAATGCTTTTATAACACGAACACCAGCAAGGGTTTCGGTTAAACGTCCTTTAACTTCTGCATTAATTTTTCCGCGTTTTCTAAAAATTGGACGAATATATTTAAACGCTTTTAATGCTATAAACCCGAAAATAGATAGTGGCACAAACACAAATAAGGTCATCCAAGGATTTAAATTAATTAAAATCACTAAGGAAACTATTGCTGTAAACGAACCTCCAACCAATTGCACTAATCCAGTACCAATTAAATTTCGTACGCCTTCTACATCGCTCATAATACGAGATACCAAGGCTCCAGATTTGGTGTTATCGAAAAAACTAATTGGTAGTGATAATACTTTTTTTTGCACTTGTGCACGTAACTCGCTAATTAAATACTGCGCTTGTACACTTAAAATACGTGTTAACAAAAATGATGTCACTGCTTGCAACAAAATTGCAGTGAGTACAATGGCTATTAAAGTATATAACTGGCTCGTATCCTTGCTAGGAACTACTTCATCTAGTAATACTTTACTCTGCCAAGGCAATACTAAACCGGATAAGCTTCTAATAACTATTAACAATAAACCAATAAACACTAGATTACGTCTAGGCCAAATAATGGTCTTAAACGCTTGTTTCATGGTGACTTTTGGTTTCTTCTTGGTAATACTTTTTGAAGATTCTTTATAATGTTGCATAATTGACTGTATAAATTAATGCTACAATATAGTCAATGAATGTGCCATAACATTGAAGTATGACATATTAGCAAATTAACAATTTTAATAGTTAGAGACTATAAAACCCATTAATTAATATACATAGTGCAACAAATTGATTTCCTAACTAAAAAAGATTAATTTCGTTTTATAACTAGTAGTCAATATTTGCGAATGAAAATAGAATGAATAATTTAACAAAGTCAAAACGCTTTCCAAATTTAACACCAATTCGTTTTATATTAGCTTTATTGGTAGTTATATATCATATTGCTCAATTTAGTGAAAATAGAGATTTTCCTTTTTATAACGACTTAGCTATTTTTCATAAAGGAACCGAAGCTGTTTATATGTTTTTTTCTCTTAGTGGATTTTTAATCATTAAGCAACTTTATGATGAAAAAAATAATACAAATTCAATTCATTTAAAGAGTTTTTATTTAAGACGAATATTACGAATATTTCCCTTGTACTATTTAGTTGTTATAATTGGTTTTTTATATTATTACCTCATTTTACCTTTTTTTGGTTTTGAATTTGAAAATAATTATGATTTATTATCTGGAATATTATTGTCGATAACTTTCTTTCCAAATATATTTAGCACGTATTCTCCAGGAGGTATTTTAGAAATTTTATGGTCTATTGGTATCGAGGAACAATTTTACCTTTTTATAGCTCCACTATTTTTGCTATTACCTCTTAAAAGGATGGTATTATTTTTAGGTGGTTTTACAGCTATTTACTTTATAGTATATTTTTCAAAATATATTGATTTTCTTAAAACGTATAATATGCTGTTTTTTTACTTTTCGTTTGGTGGTATTTGTTCCATTTTATTAAGTCAAAGTATTATTAAATCTTTTATTAAGAAATTTAGATATCTATTTCTATTAATATTTATCATATATTTTACAACAGCAATATTTTCAAATAATTTAAATATTATTTACTATAATTTATTTAGTCTAATATTATTTGGTTTAACCATTTCAGCTTTAACAATAAAACCGATTAAAATTCTTCAAAATAAAACAATGGATTATCTTGGAAAAATATCTTATGGTATATATATGTATCATGCTATAGCTATGCAACTGGTTGGGTTTATTTATTTAAAAGTAATTTCTAAATTTGGGTTTCATAATACATTTGATGTATTAATTTTAAATTTTACGATAATAATTCTAACAATTTTGATATCACATTTTTCGTTTAAATATTATGAAAGTTACTTTTTGAATATAAAACGAAAAGCGAGCATAAAAAGATAAATAAGCATTACCAAAAACAAAATACATTTACTATAAGGTAGCTAGTGAAACTAGTCGAGAGATTATTTTATGATGAAAAACTCACAAAACATTATCCATAATATCTTGGACAACTTCAGGATTCAATAAGGTACTTGTATCACCTAAATTACTCGTATCGTTGTGGGCAATTTTTCGTAAAATACGTCGCATAATTTTACCTGAACGTGTTTTTGGTAAGCCTTCGGTAAATTGAATTTTATCAAGTTTTGCAATTGGACCAACATGCTCAGTAATTATTTGATTGATTTCATTACGCAAATTATCATGGTTTCTAGATTCGCCAGTGTCTTTTAAAATTACATAACCATACAATGCATTGCCTTTTACATCATGAGGAAAACCAACAATGGCAGATTCTGCGACAGCTGGATGCTCGTTAACGGCATCTTCAATAGGAGCAGTTCCTAAGTTATGACCAGAAACTATAATAACATCATCTACACGACCAGTAATACGATAATATCCAACTTCATCTCGTAAAGCACCATCTCCAGTAAAATACATGTTTTTAAAAGCGGAGAAATACGTATCCTTATAGCGTTGATGATTTCCCCAAATGGTTCTCGCCATACTTGGCCAAGGGTATTTAATACACAAACGACCATCAACTTGATTCCCTTTTATTTCTTTACCGTTTTCATCCATTAGGGCTGGTTGAATTCCAATAAATGGTAATGTTGCATAGGTTGGTTTAGTTGGCGTAGCAAACGGAATTGGTGTAATCATGATACCTCCTGTTTCGGTTTGCCACCAAGTATCTACAATAGGGCTTTTCTTTTTTCCAATATTATCGTTATACCAATGCCAAGCTTCCTCATTAATAGGTTCTCCAACCGAGCCTAAAACCTTTAATGATGTTAGATCATGTTTTTCAACAACTTCTAAACCTTGTTTAGCTAAAGCACGTATGGCAGTTGGTGCTGTATAAAATTGATTTATTTTATGTTTTTCAACAACTTGCCAAAAACGACCAAAGTCTGGATAACTTGGTACGCCTTCAAACATGACTGTTGTGGCACCATTTGCTAAAGGACCATAGACGATGTAGCTATGTCCTGTAATCCAGCCAATGTCTGCCGTACACCAATACACATCTTCTTCTTTATATTGAAACACATTTTTAAAGGTATAAGCCGTATAAACCATGTAACCTGCAGTTGTATGTACCATGCCTTTTGGCATTCCTGTAGAACCAGATGTGTATAAAATAAATAAAGGGTCTTCTGCATTCATCACTTCTGCTTTACCTTCAGGAGAGGCGTCTTCTAATAGAGGTTGCAACCATTTATCTCGACCTTCTTTCATTGAAATAATAGAATTGATACGTTTAGCAACTAATACTGTTTCAACACTAGGGCAACTTTCCAACGCATCATCAACAATGCCTTTTAAATCTATGGTTTTTGCACCACGATAAGAACCATCACTAGTAATAACCATTTTACATTCGGCATCATTTATTCTAGTTGATAAGGCTTTAGCTGAAAACCCAGCAAACACCACAGAATGTATTGCACCTATTCTAGCACATGCGAGAACCGAAATAGCTAGCTCAGGAATCATTGGTACATAAATACAAACGCGATCGCCTTTTTTAATACCCTGAGCTTTCAATACATTGGCAAACTTATTTACACGAGCGTATAGTTGTTTATATGTAATGCTTTCTGAAGGTTCATCTGGATTATTTGGTTCGAATAAAATGGCTGTTTTATCGCCTCGTGTAACAAGATGCCTATCTATACAGTTTTCGGTAATATTGAGTTGTGCGCCTTCAAACCACTTGACTTCTGGTTTAGTAAAATCCCAGGACAATACCTTATCCCATTTTTTTCGCCATATAAAATGTTCTTCGGCTATTTCTTCCCAAAAAACTTCGGGATTCCTAACAGATTTTCTATACACTTGATAATACTCTTCGAGATGTTTTATATGGTAATTGCTCATTCCTACTAATTAGTTTTGCATTGATTTATGAGCTAACTAAATTAATAAATTAATGATTAAATGCTGCCTTTTTTCTGCTGATAAAAACGAAGCTTCGACAGCATAATAATTTTTAAGCTAATGATTAGAAGCTTCTCCTGCTCCACTAGGAATACGAATATTCTCAACAATGTCTTGAACGTCACTAGATGGTTCTTTCGTGAATTTCATCACAACTATGGAAACAACAAAATTTACAACCATTGCGACAGCTCCAAAACCTTCAGGTGAAATACCAAACCACCATTCGCTTTTGTCTGGAATGGTATCATCCAACCATCCAAACTTAAATTTCACGATGTAATACAGCATAATAGCAATACCTACAACCATTCCAGCTACTGCACCTTCTTTATTCATGCGCTTATAGAAAATCCCCAATACAATGGCTGGAAAAAACGATGCTGCTGCTAAGCCAAAAGCTAAGGCGACGACTGCTGCCACAAAATCAGGTGGATTTATCCCAAAATATCCTGCAATACAAACTGCGCCAACAGCAGAAATTCGAGCAGCTATCAATTCTCCTTTTTCAGAGATGTTTGGGTTATATACTTTCTTAATTAAATCGTGAGATACTGAAGATGAAATCACTAATAACAATCCAGCTGCTGTAGATAATGCTGCTGCCAAACCACCAGCTGCCACTAAAGCAATGACCCAGTTTGGTAAATTGGCAATTTCAGGATTTGCTAATACCATGATGTCTCTGTCAACTACTAATTCATTTTGAGATTCATCAGCAACATACTGAATCAATCCATCGTTGTTTTTATCTGTAAACGTTATGAGTCCTGTGGTTTCCCATTTTTTAAACCATTGTGGTACATTGTTATAAGGTTGATTAGATACCGTTTCAATCATATTGGTTCTTGCAAACACAGCAACCGCAGGCGCAGTTGTATATAAAACTGCAATTAAAAGCAACGCAATTCCAGCGGATTTTCGTGCGTCTTTAACACGCTTCACTGTAAAAAACCGCACAATAACATGAGGTAAACCAGCTGTACCAACCATTAAGGCTAAGGTAATGGCGAACACATCTACTAACGATTTAGAGCCATTAGTATATTCGGCAAAACCAAGTTCGGTACTTAAGCCATCCAATTTATCCAATAAATACGTTCCTGATCCATCAGCCAGTTCACTACCAAAACCCAATTGCGGAACAGGGTTTCCTGTCATTTGAATAGAAATAAAAATGGCAGGCACCATAAAAGCAAAAATGAGCACACAATATTGCGCTACTTGAGTATAAGTAATGCCTTTCATGCCTCCAAGGACAGCATAAAACAAAACGATGAGCATGCCTATAATTACCCCTGTATTAATATCGACTTCTAGAAATCTGGAAAACACAATACCAACGCCTCGCATTTGTCCAGCCACATAAGTAAACGAAACTAACAATGCACAAATAACTGCGACTATTCTTGCTGTATCTGAATAGTAACGGTCTCCAATAAAATCAGGCACTGTAAACTTTCCGAACTTACGCAAGTAAGGTGCTAAAAGTAGTGCAAGAAGCACATAACCACCTGTCCAGCCCATTAAATATACAGCACCATCATAACCAGCAAAGGAAATGATTCCTGCCATACCTATAAAAGATGCTGCACTCATCCAGTCGGCTGCTGTTGCCATGCCATTTGCCCAAGGAGAGACACCTCCTCCAGCAACATAAAATTCTTTTGTAGAACTGGCTCTGGACCAAATAGCAATACTTATGTAAATAGCAAAAGTAATACCTACTAATATATATGTCCAGTTTTGAACATTTATGGCTTCAATTAATAAGGCATTATTCATCATAGCCATATTTCTTATCAAGCTTGTTCATCAATCGTACATATACAAATATGAGAATGACAAACACATAAATAGCGCCTTGTTGCGCAAACCAAAAGCCTAATTTAAAGCCTCCAATTTTAATAGTATTAAGAGCATCCTTAAAAAGGATTCCTGCTCCATAAGATACCAGAAACCAAATAACGAGCAAGATTATGACGTACCTTATGTTTTCTTTCCAATAAGCTTTGGCTTTTTCTTGACTTGTCATGCTTTATTTTCTCTTAGACGTTGTCTATATGCCGACAGCTCTTTTACCACTTTTGGTGCGAGTATAATGGTAGATACCATTGTTGGAATTGCCATGAGAGCAAATACACCATCAATCAAATTAATCATGGCGCTTAACGATGTTGTAGCGCCAAGAATTATACTAATTATATAAATGTAATTATAGTAATGTTTTTTATCGGCTCCTATTAAAAACGACATACATTTTGTACCATAATACGAATAGGAGAATAACGATGAAATACTAAACACTGCAATACAAATAAGCAGTAAATATTTACCAAATCCTGGCATTGCTGCTCCAAAAGCAGAAGCTGTTAAACTCACGCCATTATCTGCAGTGGTTTCCCAAACACCTGTAACCAAAATAGCCAAGGCTGTAAGTGTACAAACTATAAGTGTATCTATAGCTGGCCCAAGCATTGCCACTAATCCTTCACGAACAGGTTCGTCCGTTTTTGCGGCACCATGAGCTAAAGGTGCAGTACCAATCCCTGCTTCGTTTGAAAAAGCACCACGTTTAATTCCTAATAAAATTAAACCTCCAACTAAACCTCCAAAAAAAGCATCACCTTTAAAATTATTTGCAGCAAAGGCATCAGTAAACATCAATCCTAAATACTTTGGAACGACATCAATATTAATTATTAAAATAATCATTACTGACACAAAATATAAAAGGACCATTGAAGGTACCATTTTTGCAGCTGTTTTACTAATTCTGCCCAATCCACCAAGAATTACGATAGCAGTAATACCAACTAGAAGAAGTCCAACTATCAGATTAGAAGTAAACCCAACTTCAACACCATTAGGTGTCAACAAAATATCATTAATGGCTTGTGTTAATTGGTTCACGTTAAATACAGGAAGTGCACCAATTAATCCACTAATACTAAACATAACTGCTAAGGGTTTCCATGATTTACCTAAGCCTTCCATGATAAAATACATGGGTCCACCTTGCAATTCTCCAGCACTATCTTTGCCTCGAAACATAATAGCCAGAGTACATGTAAAAAACTTGGTGGACATACCAACTACAGCACTTATCCACATCCAAAATACCGCTCCAGGACCACCAATGGATATTGCTACAGCAACGCCAGCGACATTTCCCATGCCAATGGTTGACGACAAAGCCGTTGTTAAGGCTTGAAAGTGACTTATTTGCCCAGGATCATTTGGGTCGTCATATTTTCCCCGTAGCACCTGAACAGCGTGACCAAGCAAGCGAAATGCTGCAAATTCAGAACGAATAAGTAAATATAATCCACCTCCAATAAGAAGTATAAGCAAAGGTAATCCCCAAACTGCACTTGAAAAATCGGCAGTTAGTTGGTTGAATTGTTCCATAGAAAATTAGTTAGTTTAGGTTATAAATGTAAGAAAGATGAATGAAACAACTTAGAATGTTGATAATTTCTTGTCAATACCTTGGATAAAAAACTGGTTATGAAATTATTATCATATATTTTAGAGGTAAATAACAAATGTATGGCATACGACGAATATTTAGCAGACAGAATACGACGACAATTAAAGGAAAAGCACATTCATTTTACAGATATGAAAATGATGGGAGGATTATTATTTAAAGTAGATAACAAAATGTTTTGTGGCATCCATATTGATAAAAAATATGGCGACAGCCTACTCATGGCTCGTATAGGTGAAGATGCTTATGAAACTGAAATAAAAAGTAAACATTGTTTACCAATGGACTTTACAGGACGACCAATGCGAGGGTATATTTTTGTAACACCTGACGGCTTTGATAGTGAAGATGATTTATCACATTATTTAGAGTTGTGTTTAGCTTTTAATCCTTTGGCTAAAGCGAGTAGGCTCAAACAAAAAAAATAGCATACGTAGTTATACGTATTGATTTTATCATTTTAAAAGACTATATTCGTTTACAATTGATTTAAACAATTGAAAAAGTTCATATCACTACATTGGCTGTAATTATAAGTACTCAATATTTAATGCCAATCTAATACTATCTCATTAATTTCGGTAATTTTTTTATTTAGCTTAAATGACTCTTCATCAGAAATTTTTAAATTAATCTTATCAGTATAATATTTAATTTTTTCTGTTGCTTGCCTTACTAAAATTTCACCCTTCTTTGTTATTTGAATCTTAACTTTTCTTCTGTTTTCGCGATTAGCTTTTCTTGTAACTAACTTCTTTTCTTTCAATTTATCGACTAATCTACTGGTATTGGTGGTAGACAAAATCATTTTTTCTTGAATCTCTAATAATGATAAAGATGGTTTACAAGAATCATAAAAAAGAATAATCAATATATTAAGTTGTTCATGTGATAGATTAAACTCTTTTAACACAAATTCTTGATGCCTATTAATATTCTTGGCTAATTCAAGTACACTATGAATAAGGTTTAATTGTGGCGTTCTAAATGTTTCCATTTGCATTATGTTTGGGTCGATTGATGAAATCTCATCAATTGATTATTAAAACTTTGTACCTTTGTTTCACTAACTATTGACCACTCAATAGTTGATATGCAATATTAATAAAATTTAATAATTATGAAAATAATTTTTATAGTGATTATAACCGTTCTCTTGTCAGTTAATTTGACTCGTGCACAAGAACTCCCGACAAAAGAACCTATCGGAGGTGAAACATTTGGACATAGTGTAAAGCAAATAAGTGATGATTTATATGTCTTTCGTTGGTGGGTTTATCGCAATATCTTTTTGATTACTGACGAAGGAGTAATTGTTACAGATCCTATGAATCCCAAAGCTGCAAAATTATTACAAAGCGAGATTCGTAAAATCACAGATAAGCCGATAAAATATGTAATATATAGCCATAACCATCACGACCATATTTCTGGCGGAAATATTTTTAAAGAAGAAGGTGCAAAGTTTATTGGGCATAAAAATTTATTAAAAGAATTAACTGATCATCCTAATCCTGTAACTCCTTTGCCAGATATTACATTTTACAATAATTATACTTTGAAGTTAGGAAATAGAACTGTAGAATTATTTTATTTTGGACCAAATCATGGAGAAAGCTTAATCGTAATGCGAATCCCAAAAGAGAAAATTTTGTTTATTGTTGATATAGTTACACCTAGAAGAGTTGCTTTTAGAGGAATGCCAGATTTCTGGCCAGACGAATGGGTAAGGTCATTAAAAGAAATTGAGCAAATGGATTTTGATTATGTGATTTCAGGACATGGTCCAGAGGGACAACCAGCAATTGATTCAGCAATTATAGTAAAAGAGCAAAGAGTTTTTTTAGAAGACTTGATGAATGCAGTTAAAATGGCAATGGACTCAGGTACTCATAACCCTGAAGAACTTAAGAAAAACGTTAAGCTTCCTAAATATGAGAATTGGCAATACTATAATGAATGGCTTCCTATGAACATTGAACGGATTTGGGCTTACTATCACATGGGTTGGTAAGAGTATGTAGATTTTGAAACTTTAATAATAGTCTATTTAATTATTATTAAAAAGTAAAAACTACTGCTAACAGTCGTGTATAAGTAATAGCGACTTAGGGTTTAACTCTAGTCGCTATTCTTTTTTATTTTGTAAATTACTTTCCAAAAGGAAGTTGCTTTAAATTCGCAACTACGCATACACAAACACGATGGAACGAAATATCAAAATTTAATTAAGCTTAGTTTGAAATAACTTCCTTACTATATTTTTGTAACACCTGACGGCTTTGATACCGAAGATGATTTATCACACTATTTAGAGTTATGTATGGCTTTTAATCCTTTAGCAAAAGCTAGCAAACGCAAAAAGAAAAAGTAACACCATGTACGTAGATATACGTATTGATTTTATTATTTTAAATGGCTAATTTCGTTTAACGACTGAAATAATCAACTAAAACTGAAGATTTTATAACATTGTAGTGCATTCCGAAAGGTAAAATAATCACATATGAATAAAGCACTTTTGATTTTAATAGCCTTAAGCATCTGTTCTTTTGCAAAGGCTCAGGATAAATATGTTCAAACCAAGAATGGGTCTTTTCCAATTATTGACCAAGGAATAGGAACGCCAATTCTTCTGCTCCATGGCTTCCCTGACTCTAAAGAAGTTTGGAAGAAACAGATTCCAGAATTTGTTAAGGCTGGATTCAGAGTAATTGCTCCAGATTTGAGAGGATATGGAAATGCCCCAAGTCCAACGGACAAAGAAGAATACACTATTCCAATTTTGATGAATGATATTATTGGAATTCTTGACACTCTTAATCTTGAAGAAGTACACCTAGTCGGACATGATTGGGGAGCAGCCCTATCCTGGCAACTGGCCACATACTACGAAAATCGTTTTGCTTCTCTAACAGTGTTGTCTGTTGGATATCCTGGCAATACAGGATGGTCTACCATCAAACAACGACAGAAGTCATGGTACTTCTATTTGTTTCTACAGGAAGGGCTAGCTGAAAAAACGCTAACTGATTATGATTGGGAATTAACGAGAGAATTCATGAGTAGCCATCCAGAACTAGAACAGGTTATTGAACGAATGAAAGATGGAGATGCTCTTACAACAGCCCTAAACTGGTATCGTGGTAACATGCAAGACAGGCTCTCGCAGCCTGATGTTGATTACCAACCAGTAACTGATAAACCTCCAAGGTCAACTTTTAAGGTTAAAATACCTGTACTTGGCATTTGGAGCGATGAGGACATATATCTAACAGAGGCTCAAATGCGACAATCAACTGAATTAGCGACTGACTTCACTTTTAGAAAAATTATTGGAGCTAGTCATTGGATGATGCTTGATAAGCCTAATGAATTAAATGCACTAATGCTTGATTTCCTAGATAAAAATAAATAAACGCACTACAACAATGGCTATTAAGTAATTGCTTGTTCTCGCTTACTTCTGAAAATCCTTACGGATTTTCACCTTGGTTTGTATTTGCTAATTTAGTTGCTGAAATACGCAACGAAATCATACACAAGACCAATGAAACACATTCGCCGAAGGCGAACTTTAATTACTACGTGCTTTCAACTTCGCTAAAGCTTCGTTGAACAAAGTCACACTCTCGTCCTTAAAGTAAATGTGTTTCATCTAAGGGTTAAACCAAATTACTAATTCATATAAACCTATAAGTCTTCGCCTTCGACGGACTTCTAGCCTAAAAGTGTACCATCGTCGGTTAAAAGTAATTTAGTTCATAGCTCCATCATTTTATTAAATAGGAATTCATGAATGCTTCGCATTTGATCCTGATTCTCGAATTCCCAATCTAATAAATTATACAATTTACACCTCGCCACACGAGCCTAATTGACAATCAATAATTTGAGAGAAATAGGAAGTCCCTTTCTCAAATTATTGCTGAAAAATTTATTATCTTTTCATTCGAAAAGCAGAACTACGTTTAACTCTTAATTGTTCGTAATTAAAACCAAGCTCAAACTAAACAATAAAAAATCGAAAATATAATGACTAAAAAAACACTATTTCTTTTAGCCTTTCTTGCAACTTCTTTATTAATAAATGCGCAAAATACTGTGATTAAAGCAGGCCACTTCTTCGATGCTCGAAATGGTAAAATGTTGGAGAATCAAATAATAATTGTTCAAGATGGTAAAATAAAAGAGGTAGGAGCTGACTTAAAATTTAACAAGACTGATAATATAATTGACTTATCTAGTTCATGGGTATTACCAGGACTAATGGACTGCCATGTTCACATAACGGCTAACCTTCCTTATAGAAACCTTAAGATGGAACAGATGTACGCAAACGAAAGCACATCTCTACGTGCAATAAGAGGTACAGTTGTTGCCAGACAGTTTTTAGATAATGGATTTACAACTATTAAAGAAATTGGTAATGACGCAAATTACGCGACTGCCGATATAATCAAGGCAATTAAGAATGGCTGGATACAAGGACCCACCATAATATATGCAGGTAAAATTATTGCACCCTATGGCGGACAGTCTAGCAATGTAAACATCGAACATGAACGATTTTGGAGTTTTGAATTTATAGATGCCGACACACCAGATGAAATTAAAAAAGCTATAAGGAAAAACATGTATTATGGTGCAACAACAATTAAAATGGTAACCGGTGATAATGGGATTTATAATGCAGAAGATATTAAAGCAGCAGTTGACGAGGCTAATAAATACAACCTAAAAGTTACTGTTCATGCGCAAGGAGGTTTAGCTGGAACAAATGTAATTACAGGAGGTGCAGCTGGTATTGAACATGGATTTGGATTGAACAATGAACAGCTTCAATTAATGAAAGATAAAGGAATATTTTTAGTGGGTACTGACTTTTCTTATGACAATTGGTATGCATATGGCGTGGACTCTGCGACAGCAACTGCATTAAATAATCGTCTTGTCGACAGGCTTAAAAGAGCATATAAAATTGGAACTCCAATGGCATTTGGGACTGATATTATTGTTAACCTACCAGAATTAAACCGTGTAGAGTCAAGTCTTAAAGTTTTAGAAACGTGGAAATCAGCGGAAATACCAGCTTCATATATTTTACAGTCAATGACTATTAAAGCGGCTGAACTTTTAGGGATTGATAAAGTAAGAGGAGTCCTTGAGTCTTCTTACTATGCCGATATAATAGCTGTTAAAAATAATCCGCTTAACGACATTGAGTCAATAAAGACAGTTCAT
>TARA_R110002073_G_scaffold1353_4_pt1 | contig 14656 bp, 15 predicted proteins | sample TARA_R110002073 | Tara Oceans TARA_R110002073 (sample SAMEA4397174) | marine metagenome | biome: Polar Biome; feature: [DCM] deep chlorophyll maximum layer (ENVO:01000326); material: water (ENVO:00002006), including particulate matter (ENVO:01000060) such as... | depth 40 m
CTCGCCGGACGTGCGGGACTCGGCCTGTTGAATCTGGCCCGCCAACTCCCCGCGATCGGCATCGCTGAGCACGTTCATGGCGCGGTAGCGATGTCGATTCAGCAGCGCGCGCACGATCGCGAACAAAAGGGCGCCGACGAAGAGCACGAGGCCGAGCATGCCGAAGAGCGCGACCCAATCGGTCGGGTCGGCGTGACTCGTGTCCCAATCCTCGAGGGGGAACATCGGCAGGATCGTCATAGGAAACAGGGTCATCACCAACCTCCTGTTGCGCCGCCACCGGAGGCACCGCCGCCGCCGCCGAAGCCTCCGAACCCGCCACCGCCGCCGCCACCACCAAAGCCGCCTCCGCCGCGTTGGCTCGCCATCAGCATGTCCATCATGATCCACATGAGGAACCAACGTCCGTTCCGTCCGCCGCCGGTGCGTCCGCGTCCGGCGAAGAAGACGACGATGAAGAAGAGGATCAGCAGGATGCCGACCGGCGCTCCGGATCGGGAGCGTCCTCGGCGCGACTGTTCGATGGGTCCGTAGTCGCCACCGATCGCTTTGTGCATCGCGACCAGGCCGGCCAGGATTCCGCCCGGGAAGTCGCCCTGCTTGAACGTCGGACTGATGACGTCTCGGATGATGCGGCCGCAAAGAACGTCCGGAAGATCCCCTTCGAGGCCGCGACCGACCTCGATGCGGATCTTGCGCTCCTGCTTCGCGATCACGAGCAGGGCGCCGTTGGACGTCTCCTTCGACCCGATGCCCCATTCGCGAAACGTGTTCAGACCGAGTTCCTCGATCGTGCGTCCGTTCAGGTCCGGCACGGTCAACAGGGCGATCTCGTGCGTGGATCCCGACTGGTAGGAAGCCAGCAGAGCAGAGATCTCGCGCTCCTGCTGCGGCGTCAACAGGTCGGCCAGGTCGGTGACCCAGCCATTGTTCTTCGGCACGTCCTGCGGGACTGCGGCCGTCTCTAGCGCAGCCGCCTCGACCGCAACCATCTCAACAGGGGCCGCCGCAACCATCGGTTGCGGCGACGCGCTCACCGCCCCGCACAACCCGAAAGCTGCAAGGAGCACGAAGGGGCGCCATCCGCGCATCACTCGCCGCCGAAGTCGATGTTCGGGACTTCGCGCTCTTCCGGCGTCGCCATGGTGGGCTGTTCGGTCTTCTCGAAGCCGGCCATGCCGCCGATGATGTTCCCCGGGAAGCCGCGCAGCTTGGAGTTGTAGGCCTTGATCGCGTCGATGAAGTCCTTGCGCGCCACGGCGATGCGGTTCTCGGTGCCCTCGATCTGTGTCTGCAGGTCACGGAAGCCCGCGGTCGCCTTCAGGTCGGGATACGCCTCGGCTACGAGCATCAAGCGGCCGAGCGCGCCGCCGACCTTCGCTTGAGCTTCGAGGAACGCGGTCTGCGCGGCGGGGTCCTCGGGCGCCTTCATCTGGCCGACCGACGCGCGCGCCTCGGTGACCTCTTTCAGCACGCCACTCTCGTAGCTGGCCGAACCTTTGACGGTGGCCACGAGTTGGTCCATCAGGTCGTTGCGGCGCTTGTACTGGTTGTCGACCTGGCTGAAGGCCGCATCGACGGTCTCCTGCTGGTTGACGAGCTTGTTGTACGTACTGGCGTAACACCCGCCGCCGCCGACGAGCAGGACCACGATGAGAATGAGGGCGATCATCCCGGCGCCACCGGCGCGGGACGATCGAAGATCGGTGGGAATCGATGTGTTCATGGGAGGCTCCCCGGGTTCGGGGCGCGGGGAGTATGCACTTCGCGTCACCCTATTCACGGTCCTCCGGAGGATTCCCGCCAATCCACCACATCAGGCCCCGGGAGGCCTCCAGCAGCGTTTCACTGCAGGTCGATGGCGTCCAGATCGATCTGGAAGGAGCCCACCTGGCCGTCCGAGATCATCAAGCCCAGTCCGGTGACCGCTGCGGCGCGCAACTGCGGCGCATCCACGACGTCGCGACCACGCCAAACGGCGCGGAAGGACTCGAGCGGGAGGTCGATCTCCATCCACAGCCCGGACACGGTGTCGAACGGGGCCTCGTAGCTCACGCCGTCGAAACGCCGACTGGTGCGCAAACGCAGCTTGTAGCGCTGGCCGTCGCCGCGGAAACGCAATCGAAGGGTCGATGCGTCGCCAAGCGCTCCGTCCTCGACGTCGGTCCGCAAGGAAGCGAATCCCCCGTTGTTCTCGGCGGAGACGGTGCCCTCGAAGGTGAGCCAGCCGCCCGCGGAAGCCTCGATCCGGCTCTCGGACACGCCGCCCATGACACTGTCGTTCACGACGGTCCAACGCGCGACCTCGTCCTGGGCGTTCGCACCCACGATGCGGCGACGCACCGGAATCTGCACTTCGAAGTACCGATTGCGAGTTGCCACCATCGGCGAGTTGTAGCCCATGACTCGCAGATCGCCGGCCACGACGTACCCAGGTTGCGCGTCGAGCCAGCGCTGCGCGCGTTCGCGTGCGCGGTTCACGGCGGTCGTCGAACGGCTGCCGCGACAGCCGATGCTGATCACGGTGCTGGGCGAGGCATCCAGGACCTCGACCGGTCCCGCGTCCCCCACGTCACCCAGCTCGGGCGTGCCGTACAGGAAGGCCATGTCGAGCTCACGCATGCGGTCGTCCTCGAAGCCCATCGTCATCTCGACCGGGGCGGTCATCGCGATGTCGTTGGACTCGATGTGACGGAACAGGTTCCAGAAGGCTGCCCGGCCGGAGGTCGAGCGCACGCGCCGGTAGGCGGGGTAGCGCTTCACCTCGAGATCACCGACCGCGGTCGGCGCGGGGAAGCCCTGCGGCAGCTCGGCTTCGAGCCGGATGCGGAACTCGAGGTCGGCGATCGTGCGCTTGTAGATGCGCCGGATCCGCGTCACAGCCCGCTCCGGGTCGACCAGCCCGAGGCACGTCGCGTCGAAGATTTCGCGCTCGAGCTCGCGGGCCTGGTCCGACTCCCCGAGGGAGCGCACCGCGCGTTCGCCGATCGAGAGAAGGCTACGCAGTCGAACGCTCGCGTCCTCGCGCGCACCGATGGTGGCCGCTTGTCGCAGTTCACCGGATGCGTCGGCCCGCCCGGTGTCGAGCGGTTCGTCCGAGGACGAAAGGAAGGTCAAAGCGCCGAGGAAGAGGGTGTCGATCAGAGTGGGCATGGTGGGGTCCGGTTTCAGAGGTCGTCCGGTCGTTCGAGTTGCCGGACGAACGCGTCCAGCGCGAGAAGGTGGGCGGCGGAGTAGCCGCGATCGTGGAACCACACGACCTCGCCGGCCGCGTTCAGCAGGACGATGCGGCCGTTCAGGCCGTCCTCAGTCCCGGTCCACTTGGAGACGCGCGTCGCGTTCTCGCCGTACAGCGTCACGACGGCGGCCCAGTCCTCGAGCGGAATGCCGCTGCGCATGCCGTCGTCGATCGTGCCGGCGATCATCCCGGGCACCAGTCCCGGAATGGTCGGGATCTCCAGGATGCGCACGCTGGTCTGCGCCTGCATCAACCCGAGGATCCAGCGATCCAGGTCGAACTGCGTGTTCTGCTTGTAGCCGATCAGAAGCACCGCGGGTGCGCCAAGAACGTGGTCGGGCAGTTTCACCTCCTGGCCCTCCAGACTCTCACCCTGCACGGCGGGAAAGGTCTCGCCCATCGGGTCCCGCCTCGGGATCGTCGAGTTGCAGGACGTGAAGGAGAACGCGGCGATCGTCACGGCGACCAGGATCGCGATGGGAGTTCGAAGTCTGCGTGTGGTCATGATGTGAGTGCCATGGCTGGTCTCTCGAGGAGCTCCGCCATGCGCTGGGTCCGGTGGTCGAAGATCCGTTCGAGGTCGGGTCGCACCAGGAAGCGGTCGACGAGCGATCCTCCCAGAACGGCATAGGTGATGTGGTCGGAGGCGATCGTCAGGCCTCCGCGCGCCTCGAACTTGTGTTCGTGGTGCCAGAGTCGGTACGGCCCTTGGACCTGCACGTCCGTGAATCCGAAGGGCGGGTTCCAGTCCGTGATGCGGCTGCGCCAGCGGATCGGAAGTCCGCGCAAGCGCAGGGAATAGTCGATTTCAGTCCCTTCCTCGATTTCGGGCGTGGTCATCCCGAGCACGCGGAACTTCAGGAAGTCGGGGGTCAGCGCCTCGAGGTTCCGGGGATCCGCGAAGAAGGGGAAGACCTCGTCCAAAGGCCGTTTCAGCGTCAACTGGCGCTGCAGGATGCTGCGCTTCATGCGCTCACCTTCTGGGCCGGTCGCTGCAACGCCGAGCGCAGAGCGGACTCGAGGTCGGGGTGGTCGAACGTGAATCCCGCGGACTGCAAGGCCTTGGGCTCGACGTGCATGGAGGCCAGCATCAACTCGTCGACCAGCTCGCCCATGGCCCAGCGCATCGCGAAGGCCGGGGTGTGCAGGAACGCCGGACGGCGGAGCACACGGCCGAGGACGCTCGCGAACTCGGTGAAGCGCACGGATTGGGGTGCGACGGAGTTCACGGGACCGGCCAGCTGCTCGTGCTTCAACGCGTGCTCGAGCACGCGCACCTGGTCGTGCAAGGAGATCCAGCTGAGCCAGTTGTCGCCCTTGCCGATCGGCCCGCCGAGTCCCAGTTGGAACGGCAACAGCATGCGCTCCAAGGCGCCGCCATTCTTCGCGAGCACCATGCCGATGCGCGGGTGAACGACGCGGATACCCGCCTCGCGCGCCGCGTCGGCGGAGCTCTCCCAGACCTGGCAGACGTCCGCCAGGAACCCGGTTCCCGGGGCGCTGCGCTCGTCGAGCCGTTCCTCACCGCGGTCGCCGTAGTAGCCGACGGCCGAGGCCGAAACCAGCACGGCGGGCGGCGCATCGGCCGCGGCCATCGCGCCCGCGATCACCTCGGTTCCGGTGCGTCGACTGGATTCGATCTCGGTCTTGCGGGCCGGTGTCCAGCGACCACCGGCGACGTTCTCGCCAGCGAGGTGAACGACGCCGTCGATGCCCTCGAACGCCTTGGGGTCCACACACCTCGCGGCCGGGTCCCAGCTCACCTCGTTCTGCGTGATCGCGGGTCGGCTCACGAGGCTTCGCACGTCGTCGCCGTTCGCGCGCAGCCGTTCGCACAGAGCGGTGCCGATGAGTCCGGACGCTCCACTGATCAAGTACTTCATGGTGATGGTCTTGGTGTTGGGTGTAGGAGGTGAGAGGTCCGATGCCCCGTGATCACGGGGCCTCGGATGCGATTCGGATCGAAGTTGGAGCTCGGGCGCCATCGCTGTGCGCCCTCCCTATTCCTCCATCCGCGAAGTCACTGACGGGCACGGGGCCCTGCTCGCTCGATGCACCCGGAGAGGGGGGCAGTGATCTCGAGCGGATCGATCCGAACTGCTCGGACGTGGACGGACTCTGAGTCCGTCCACCGTGCAGTCCTTCAGGTTCAGGGAAGCAGGACGCTGCCCACGACGTGGATCACGCCGTTCGAAGCATCCAGGTCGAGCGTTTGCAACGCGCCGCCACCGATGGAGGCTCCGCCGTCGTCGACCATCAACTTGAGCGTGGTACCCGCAAGGGTCTTGGCCTCGCCCGCAGCGATGACCTGCTCGGAGTAGACGCGTCCGGCAACCACGTGGTGCTTCAACAGGTTGACCAGGGCGTCCTTGTTCTCGGGCTTCAACAGGTTGGCCACGGTCCCTTCCGGCAAAGCCGCGAAAGCATCGTCGGTCGGAGCGAAGACCGTGAAGGGCCCCTCTCCTGCCAGGACTTCCGCCAAACCGGCTGCCTTGGCCGCAGCCAGCAGCGTTCCGAAGGAACCCGCACCGGTCGCCGTCTCGACGATGTTCTTGTCGGCCGGCAGGATGACCGCGTCGAGGACGTGGATGGTGCCGTTCGAGCACTCGATGTCGGTCGCGACGATCTGGGCGCCGTCGATCGTGACGATCGTGTCCTCACCCTTCTTCGTGACTTGGAACTGGGCCTTCTGCCCGTTCACCGTGATGGCACCGTCGGCCTTGACGACCTGGGCCGCCTTCACCGTTCCGGGAACAACGTGGTAGGTCAGGATGCCGGCGAGCTTCGCCTTGTTCTCAGGCTTGAGCAGCGCTTCGACCGTGCCCTTGGGAAGGGCTGCGAAGGCGGCGTCGGTCGGGGCGAAGACCGTGAACGGGCCCTTGCCCTTCAAGGTCGACACGAGGTCCGCAGCACCGAGCGCTGCGGCGAGGGTCTTGAAGTCGCCGGCCGCAACCGCGGTGTCGACGATGTCGGAGGTCTCGACGTGGGCGACCGGGGTGGCCTTGGACGTCTTGGAACCACCGCACTCGTCGGCGCTCGTGGTGGAGAGAAAGGGAGTGGCCGCGATGGCCGTGGTCAGCAGGGTGGGAAGGATGAGGTTCATGGCTTGTGCGGGGTAGGGAGGGAGGGGCTTGGCCCCGGGGGTGATGGCGCTGGGCGCCTCTCAAAAACGTTCAACTCGTTCAACTGCGAATAGACTACGCCAACCTTTGCGCCCGGGCCAGGATAAAAACGTCCAAACCGTTCACGCGACGGTAAACCACCGCTAGCAAGGGACTTAGGAATCATCGAATCCGTCTCGTCCGGCGTGGATCAGGCCAACGGCTGGACAAGCCTGAAATCGGTCATATCATTCACACTATGACCCCCGTGACCTCAACCCAGGTGTCCCCCAAGCAGTTCGCCCAGGCCATTGGCGTGAGCGAGTCCTCCATCAAGCGTTGGGCGGACGAGGGGCGCTTCCCCATGATCCGCACCGCCGGTGGGCACCGCCGGATCGCCATCGAGGACGCGATCCGCTTCGTGCGTGAGGCGCAGATGGACATCGTGGAACCGGATGCCATCGGCCTGACCGAGCTGGAACCGGTGCGAGCCGGCTCGCACATCGACCGGGGCGAACGGATTCGCGATCTCCTCGTACGTGGGGAGTCCGAGGAGTACCGCGCGGCTCTCCTCGCTGCCTACCTGGGGGGCGAGTCGCTGGACCGGCTCTGCGACGGGCCCATCCGCACGGCCATGGAGATGGTCGGTGAACTCTGGCTCGAGAGCGAACGAGGCATCTTCGAGGAGCACCGAGCCACGGCCCTGGCCGTGACCGGCATGATCCAGGTGGGGTTGCTGCTCGGCTCGCAAACGGGTCGACCCCTCGCCCTGGGCGGCGCGATCCGGAACGATCACAGCCAACTCGCGACACTGATGGCCTCCTTCGTCCTGAAGGACACAGGTTTCCGAACGCTCAACCTGGGCCCGAACACTCCCGCCAACAGCTTCCACGACGCGATCGACACGCACGAACCCAGCCTGGTCTGGGTCAGCGCGAACCATGTCGAGGACGGGGCGCAGACCCTGGTGGAGGTCGAGTCGATCCTCAGCTACGCCCAGGCGAAGAACGTCCCGGTCGTCGTGGGCGGTCGCGGCGTTCCGCTGTTCCTCGGCCAAGTGCCGTCCGGCCTCGAGACGGTCCAGTCGATGGGTGAACTCGCAGCCTTCGGCAAGGGCATCCTGCGCGGATACGGGGTCAAGTAACGGCCCCCGAGTATGCTGTTCGCATGTCCGTGGACCATCCCGTCACCTTGAACCTGGCCGAGCGACCCGCGACCGAGGTCGCAGCCCACCTGCTGGCCACGCGTCCCTCGCTGCATCGCGCGGGCGAGAAGGCGATCAACCTGCGCATCCAGGCCGATGCGCTCCAGTGGATCGCGGCGAACGTCACCAGCGGAATGCGCACGTTGGAGACGGGCTGCGGGTACACGTCCGTCACGCTGGTGGCCTGCGGCGCACACCACACCGCGGTGTCCCCGGTCGCCGGTGAGCACCAGGCGGTCCTGGACAAGTGCAACGAACTGGGCCTCCTCACCGACCAACTGTCGTTCGTGTGCGAAGGCTCCGAAACCGCACTTCCGAGCCAGGATCCGACGCCCTTGGACTTCGTGCTCGTCGATGGCAGCCACGCCTTCCCGTGGCCGTTCCTGGATTGGTTCTACACCGCGCCGCGCTTGGTCGTGGGTGGCCACGTCATGGTCGACGACACGCACCTGCGCACGGGCGCGACGTTGCGTTCGTTCCTGGTCGGTGAGTCCGCGCACTGGGAACTGGTGGCGGAGCTGAAGCGCACTGCGGTCTTCCGGAAGCTGGACGAGGACGTGGTCAATCCATCGTGGACCGGCCAACCGTGGGGCGCGCGCGTGATCAAGCGGCGCTGGCTCCGCCGGCTCTGGTGGCGTTGAGCGTGAAGCCCACGTTCGCCTGGATCTGCCTGGCTCTCCTCGCGCTGCTCTTCGTGGACGCCGCGTTCGGCGTGTACCTCATGACACGAGCCGAGGTCGACCTGACCCTGCGCAACGTCGGCGAGACCGCGATCCAGGACGTGCGCGTCGTCGGCCCAGGACCCACCGAGGTCGTCGGCCCGATCGCGGCGGGCTCCGAGGTCCACGTTCGTTTCGACGTCGAGCGCGAGGGTGCTCTTCACGTTCTGTTCACCGTGAATGGGCAGAAGCGCCGTGTCGTCGCCAGCGGGTACGAGACTCCGAACATGGACAGCCTGCTCCAGGTCGACCTCGGTCCGAACGCGGGCATGCCGCACGCCGAGTCGGTCACGCCGCTCGAGGATCTCTGAAACGCGCTCGGAGGCGTCGAGGAACGGCGTCTCGCGACTCCCGAGCGGTCAGGCTGGACCGCACGCGCGGAGAGGTCTAGATTCGGGTTTCGGGCGCACGTTCGCGCCCCGCTCCGACTCTCCTGGATGCCCCCGCGTCCGCCCTTTCCTCGCATGTCGAATCCCCTCATCACGCTTCGCGACGCCGGCCAGAGCGTCTGGTACGACTTCATCAAGAAGAGCCTGATCGAGTCCGGTGGGCTCGCCAAGTTGATCGCCGAGGACGGCGTGCAAGGGGTCACCTCCAACCCTGCGATCTTCGAGTCGGCCATCGCGAAGAGCGACGACTACGACGAGGCGCTCGGTGCGCTCGACCTGGGCAACCTGGATGCCAAGGGCGTCTTCGAATCGCTCGCGATCGCGGACATCCAGGCCGCGTGCGACGTGTTGCGCGACGTCTACAAGAACACCAAGGGCAACGACGGTTTCGTCAGCCTCGAGGTCTCGCCGCGCCTCGCGGACGACACCGCGGGCACGTTGTCCGAGGCGCGACGCTTGTGGAAGGCCGTCGATCGACCGAACCTGATGGTCAAGGTCCCCGCGACCGAGGCCGGCATCCCCGCGATCCGCACGTTGATCGGCGAGGGCATCCACATCAACGTCACGCTGCTCTTCGCCAAGGCGATGTACGAGCGCGTCGTCGAAGCCTACATCGGTGGACTCGAGGATCGCATCGCCGCCGGTGGCGACCCGGGCGACGTGCGCAGCGTCGCCAGCTTCTTCATCAGCCGCATCGATTCGGCGGTGGACAAGGCGCTCGAGGCCAAGGCGGCCGCGGTGTCCGACGACGAAGCGGAGTGCTTCCGCTCCTTGATGGGCAAGATCGCGATCGCCAATGCCAAAGTGACGTTCGCGGGCTCGAAGTCCCTGTTCGGAGGCGACCGCTGGAACGCCATCGCGGCCAAGGGCGGCGTCGCGCAACGCCTGTTGTGGGCTTCGACCTCGACCAAGAACCCGACGTATCGCGATGTGCTGTACGTCGAGGAGCTGATCGCCCCGAACACCGTCAACACCGTCCCGGTCGCCACCGTCGATGCGTTCCGCGACCACGGCGAGGTACGCATGTCGCTGGACGAGGACCTGGCGACCGCCGAACGCCAGCTCGCCGCGCTGGCCAGCGTCGGGGTCTCGCTCGACGACATCACGGCCCAGTTGCTCGACGACGGCGTGAAGGTCTTCGTCGATGCGTTCGATCGCTTGCTCGAATCGGTCGAGGGCAAGCGTCGAGCGATGCTCGTGTGAGATCGGGGGTCGGGTCACGCCGCACACGACTCCGTCGGTGCGATTCCGGCTCCGTACCTCATTCATCGGTCCTTCACACGCCCAAGGCTGTGCCTGCGGCCTATTCTGGGTCTCCGTGCGCCCAAGCGTGAGCTCGACCCTCGAGCCACCGCGCGCTCGAATCATCGACTCATGACCACACGCGTTGGAATCAACGGCTTCGGCCGAATGGGACGGTTGGCGCTGCGCGCCGGCTTCGACCGCGACGACCTGGAGTTCGTCGCCATCAACGAACCGAACGGGACTGCCGAGTCCCTGTCGATCCTGGCCGAGTTCGATTCGGTGCAAGGTCGCTGGAAGCACGCCTGCGGCTTCGAGGGCGAGGACACGTTGACCGTGGACGACACGCGCATCACCTTGACGCGCGAAGTGGACCCGATCCACATTCCGTGGCGCGCGAACGAGGTCGACCTGGTGCTCGAGTGCAGCGGGCGCTTCCGCAACACACCCGCGTTGCTCGGACACCTGGACCAAGGTGCGCGCCGCGTCGTCGTCTCCGCCCCCGTCAAGGACGGCCCGCCGAACATCGTCGTCGGCGTGAACCACGAAGCGTTCGACTACAGCCGCGAACCGCTCATCACGGCGGCCAGTTGCACGACGAACGCGCTGGCTCCGGTCGTGCGCGTGCTCCACGACACCATCGGTATCGAACGCGGCGTCGTGACGACCATCCACGATCCGACGAACACGCAGGCGGTCCACGACAGCCCGCACGCGGACCCGCGTCGTGGCCGCGCCTCGATGCTGAACCTGGTGCCGACGTCCACGAACTCGGCCACCGCGGTCACGATGATCGTGCCGGAACTGGTCGGACGTTTGGACTCGATCGCAATCCGCGTGCCCGTGATGAACGCATCGATCGTCGATGCGGTGTTCCATGTTGAGCGCGACACCTCGATCGAAGAGGTCAACGGCATTCTGCGAACGGCGGCCGAATCCGGCCCCCTACAGGGCATTCTGGGCTTCGAGGAGCGTCCTCTCGTCAGCTCTGACTACGCCGGCGACCCGCGCAGCAGCGTGATCGATGCGGCCTCGACGCGCGTGACGGACCGTCGACTGGTCAAGATCATCGCCTGGTACGACAACGAATGGGGCTACGCGAATCGCCTGGTCGAGCTCGCCGCGATGGCCGCCGCGACCCCGTTGGCGACCGAGAACGCGTGACCGGGTCCGCGAACACGCGCGACTACGGCATCGTGACGGCCTGCTACTGGGCCTTCACGTTGACCGATGGCGCGTTGCGCATGCTGGTGCTCCTGCACCTGCACGCTTTGGGGTACACGCCCCTGCAATTGGCGCTGCTGTTCGTGGGATACGAGGTCTTCGGCGTCGTCACCAACCTGGTCGGCGGCTGGATGGGCGCACGGTTCGGACTGAAACCGCTGTTGTTCACAGGACTCGCGCTCCAGGTCGTCGCGCTCGGCGTCCTGACCGGACCCGAGGCCTGGATCACGGTGCCGCTCGTCGTGGGAGCGCAGGCGTTGTCGGGCATCGCCAAGGACCTGGTCAAGACCAGTTCGAAGAGCTGGATCAAGCACGTGGTCGCCTCCAACGAGAGCGGTCGGTTGATGCGCTGGGTCGCGTTGTTGACCGGTTCGAAGAACGCGCTCAAGGGCGTGGGTTTCTTCCTGGGCGGCGTCCTGCTCTCCCGTCTCGGATTCCGGGGCGCGCTGCTCTGCCTCGCAGCGATTGTCGCAGTCGCATTGATTCTGTCGAGCCTGCCGCGCGCCGTGGGCAAGTCGCCCGGGCGTGTTCCCTTCCGCGGCTTGTTCTCGAAGGACCCCCGCATCAACTGGTTGTCCGCCGCGCGCATCTTCCTGTTCGGCTCGCGGGACGCATGGTTCGTGGTCGCGCTGCCCGTGTTCCTGGCGACCGAACTCGCCTGGAGCCACGCGTTCGTCGGCACGTTCCTCGCCGCCTGGGTGATCGGCTACGGCCTCATCCAGGCGTCCTCGCCGCGCTGGGCCGGTGGAGGAACGGGCCCGCCGCCCGATGCCGTGCGCTGCCTGCGCTGGACGGCCTCATGTGCCTTGCCGTTGTTCGGCATGGTCGCCGCGCTCGTCCTGGATCTGCATCCGGGCGCCACGTTGGTGGTCGGCTTGGCGGCGTTCGCGGTCGCGTTCGCGACCGCCAGCACCGTCCACAGCTACCTGATCGTGGCCTACGCCGAGGGCGACAAGGTGTCGTTGCGAGTCGGCTTCTACTACATGGCCAACGCCTTGGGTCGACTCGCGGGCACGCTGATCTCGGGCGCGATGTACCAGTGGGCCGGAGGCGGGCGCGACGGCCTGGTCGCATGCATCGGCACCGCGGCGGTGCTGATCGTGGTATCGACCTTCACCTGCGTGCCGATCGTGCGGGCCGAGCGAGCCTGACGCGGGAACCGAGTGGCGCCGCGGGCTAGACTTGGAAGCGCATGAGAGCGCTCCTGGGTCTTGCCGGTCGGATCGACGCGGCCACACGCCTCCTGGCGCGCTTCGCGGGTGCCCTGATCGTCGCCCTGGTTCTGGTCGGTGCGTTCAACGCGATTCTGCGCACGGTCGATGCAGAGTTCGGCACGGGGCTCAGTTCGAACCGGTGGCTCGAACTGCAGTGGTACCTGTTCAGCATCGCGTTCCTGCTCGGTGGGCCGTGGGCGCTTTCGGTCGGTGCGCACGTGCGTGTCGACGTGTTGCATGAACGCTTTCCGCGCAAGCTCGCCGCGTGGATCGATCTCCTGGGAACACTGTTCCTGCTGATCCCGTTCTGCCTGTTCGTGCTGTGGGCGTGCTGGGACGCGGTTCTCGACTCGTGGCGCGTGCTCGAGGTCTCGAACGACCCCGACGGGCTTCCGCGCTATCCGATCCGCACGGTTCCGATGATCGCCTTCGCGCTGATGCTGTTTCAAGCGTTCGCCGAAGCGATCAAGCGCGTCGCGTTCCTGCGCGGCCTCGGCGGCGAGGAGTTGCTGGGCACCAGCCAGAACGTGGAGGCCGGCACCTGATGCACGAGTGGCTCTGGCTCATCATGTTCGGGGCGGTCTTCGTCCTGATCTTCGTCGGCTATCCCGTGGCGTTCAGCTTGGGCGGCGCGGCGTTGATCTCGGCGTTCTTCGGCGTGCAGTGCGGCCACTTCCGAACGGAGACGCTGCTCCTGTATCCCGAACGGCTGTTCGGGCTGATGGAGAACCAGACCTTGCTCGCGGTGCCGTTCTTCGTGTTCATGGGCACGGCGTTGCAACGCTCGAAACTGGCCGAGGACCTCTTGCACACCATCGGGTTGCTCTTCGGACCGATGCGTGGCGGGTTAGCCCTGGCGGTCGTGTTCGTCGGCGCCTTGCTGGCCGCCGCGACGGGCGTCGTCGGAGCTTCGGTCGTGGCGATGGGCATGATCTCGCTGCCGATCATGCTGCGCTACGGTTACGCGCCGCCCCTCGCCACCGGCGTCGTGTGCGCGTCCGGCACTTTGGGCCAGATCGTGCCGCCTTCGATCGTGTTGGTGGTCCTGGCCGAACGCATGGAGGTGTCGGTCGGCGACGTCTTCCGCGGCGCGTTCGTGCCCGGGGTCATGCTCGCTTCGATGTTCGCTGTCTTCGTGGCCGTACTCGCCTGGCTGAAACCCGCCCTCGCGCCCGCGATCCCCAAGGACGAGCGGCCCAAGGAGCTGAGCGCGCTGATGCTGCGGGCAATGAAGGCGATGGTGCCGCCGCTGCTGCTCATCCTGATCGTGTTGGGCAGCATCTTCCGCGGCATCGCGACGCCCACCGAGGCCGGCGCTCTCGGGGCGGTCGGCACGTTGGTGCTCGCGGGCTGCAACAGGCGCTTGACGCTCCAGGTCGTGCGCGAGACGGCGACCGAGACGTTGCGGCTGTCGACGATGGTCATGTTCCTGTTGATCGGCGCGTCGGCGTTCACGCTGGTCTTCCGCTTGGTCGGCGGCGATCACGCCATCAAGGATCTCGTCACGAACATCCCTGGCGGCATCGTCGGGTTCCTGATCGTGGCCAACCTGACCGTGTTCGTCCTGGGCTTCTTCATCGACTTCTTCGAGATCGCGGTGATCCTGTTGCCCCTGTTCGTTCCGGCCGCCGCCGAACTCGGCATGACGTCCGACGACATGGTGTGGTTCGCCGTCGTGCTGGGCATGAACCTGCAGACCTCGTTCCTGACGCCGCCGTTCGGCTTCTCGCTGTTCTACCTGCGCGGCGTCGCGCCCAAGTCGGTACCGACCAGCGCGATCTACAAGGGCGCCGTCCCGTTCATCGCGATCCAATTGGTCGCGATGGCGCTGGTGATCGCGTTCCCCGGACTCGTCACGTCGGCGTTCTAGGCGCCCCGTTCGAAGACGGTCAGGTCCTCGGGTGCGCAGCACACGCATGCTCGACGCCTGAACCTCCACGCTTCCACGCGATTCCGAGGCCCCTCCCGCCCATGGCGGTTGCTGGCGGGTCCGCGCACTTGTTCCGCGATCGACGCTTCAGTAACACAGAGCATCATGGAACCCGAATCGAATGGCCTCCTGAGAGCCTACGTACTGGACGGTCAAGGCAGCGGCAAGCGAGCGGATTGGGCAGCGGTTCGCCGTTGGACGCCGGACGACGGGGCCATTTGGATTCACCTGGACGCTCCGCATCCGGACGCGGTGGCCTGGCTACGCAAGGACTCGGGCCTCGACGAGTCCACATGTGACACGTTGCTCGCCGGACCGACCCGGCCCCAGAGTCACGCGGCGCCGAACGGCATGGTCGTGATCCTGCGCGGCGTGAACCTGAACCCGAGTGCGGA
>TARA_R110002073_G_scaffold86729_1_pt1 | contig 14645 bp, 11 predicted proteins | sample TARA_R110002073 | Tara Oceans TARA_R110002073 (sample SAMEA4397174) | marine metagenome | biome: Polar Biome; feature: [DCM] deep chlorophyll maximum layer (ENVO:01000326); material: water (ENVO:00002006), including particulate matter (ENVO:01000060) such as... | depth 40 m
TATAACTGGACACCTCCGATCAAGGTGTAATCACCGGACGCATACCCTTTACTCGCTGCACGTCCAGTTTTTTCAGCATGAACTCCACGGCTCCGCGGATCTCCTCGTCCGAGCAGTTATCGCACAGTCCCCTCGCGGGCATGTCGCCAATGCCCTCCAGGGTATTCCGGTACAGCGCGTCGATTCCCTGCTCCCTGCGTCCCTCCCACTGGCTGGGCTGGTCAAGCTGGGGAACACCTTCAAGCCCGGCACTGTGGCAGCTGCTACACAGCTGTTGGTAGAGCGTATAGCCATCCCGGGCTTTGGCGCCCTCAAGCGCTTCACCTTGCGGGTCGCGATGGAGTCGCATTATCCGCCCACCATTTTGTACCAGTAGATACAGCGAGCCATCGCTCGCGACCTTCAGGTCTCGAATACGACCCTTGGCTTCATGCAGGATCCCGTGTTCGGAACGTATTTGCCCATCAACCAGGGCCAGCTTGCTGACGTGAGCACCTTTGAGCGCACCAACCAGCAGGTGTCCCTCCCACTCCGGGAACATCGCACCGTGATAAATGGTGATTGGCGAAGTGGCGATAGAAGGTAAATAAAAATCGAGTGGTTGCTGCAGGCCGTCGTGCCGGGTGCCGAGGCCGATCTTTTCCGTGGTGTAGTTGGCGCCGTAGGTAATGGTGGGCCAGCCATAATTCCGCCCGGCCTCAATCACATTGACCTCGTCGCCACCCATGGGGCCGTGCTCGGTCTGGAAAAGTTTTCCCGAGGCTGTATCGAACACAAGGCCCTGGGTGTTGCGTACTCCCGCAGCGTAGATGCGTGGGTCGATACCGGGTTGGTCAACGAAGGGATTGTCAGTCGGGATGCTGCCGTCGTCCAAAAGACGCAGGATCTTGCCATGCAGTGAGCCCATGTCCTGCGCGCGTGTATTTTTGGTGCGGTCTCCGATGCCGACATACAGGTAGCCTGCGGCGTCGAATGCAATGGCCCCACCGAAGTTCGCGGGCGCCTTGGTAAACGGGTCAGCGGTGAGCAGGCGCTCGACGTGCTCCAGCGCATTGCCGTTGAGCTGAGCACGACTGAATGCCGTGGTATAGCGGGCCGGCTCCTCACTATGCTTCGCCGCATGCGTGAAGTACACCAGCCGGTTTTGTGTGAAGTCGGGGTGCAGGGCGATATCCATCAGACCCAGCTGCCCCTTGCCAGAGGGTATTTCCGGGAGTCTGGTGACAGCAGTGATACTGCCGTCCCCGAGATCCACGCGCTGCAGGCTGCCGCCAATTTACGTGACCAGGGCTTCTGTTGACGACAGTATTTCCATCGCCCAGGGATACTGCAGGCCTTTGGCGATCGTATCCAGGCTTGCATCGCGCACGTTCACGGCGGCAAGCGAGTTCAGATCCCCGTAGTAGGGCGCGGGCTCTCCGGGACGACGTTGCTCTTGAGGTTTCTTTTTTGGGCCCGGTTTGACCGGCGCTGGCGCCGCTTTAGCCTTTGCCGCTGCAGGGCTTTCCTGCAATGCCTTGCCCGTAGCGCCGGGAATAGCGGGGAGCATGCCGCGCAACGCCAACGCGGCTCCAAGTGCAAATGCGATTATTATCGCGCCCGTCAGGAGTACCGCCCTGACAGCTATCCCTTTTGACATCAGCTCTCTGTTGAACACAAGCCGCGTACGACGCCGCAAAAATTAACATGCGCGGGGGACCGGTGCGCAGCGTCAGCGCTGGGCCTTGAAACCCGCTTGCTGTGCGTCCCAGGTTGCGCTGGTAATGCCCGCCTCGCGCAATTTGAATTTTTGCACTTTGTTGGTCGGGGTGTAGGGCAGCTGCTCTACCTGCTCCAGGTAGCGTGGAACAAAAAAGTACGGGGCATTTTCGTTGATGAACTGAGCCAGCTCCTCGGGTGCCAGCGTCTGCCCCGCTTTCAATATGTAGTTCAGCTTGAGCTCGGTCTCGGAGGCGAGGATATCGCTGGGGACGCCAAACGCGGCACAGTCTGCCAGTGCGGGATGGCGCCTGGCGACCATTTCCACTTCAAAGGTGGAAATATTGCGTCCCTTCAGGCGCACCGCATCTTTCTTGCGGTCCGAGAAAAAGTAGTAGCCGTCCGGGCGTCGCTTCAGCATATCGCCTGTCTTGTACCACTCTCCCGAATAGCTGGCCGCTGTCGCTTCCGGGTCGTCAAAGTAACCATTGAATATCACGTAAGGTTCGCGTGGACGCACCCACAATTCCCCTGGCTCGCCATCAGCCACATCGTTGCCCTGGTCATCAACCAACCGGGCTTCCAGCGCCTTGGCGGGTGTGCCACAGCTTCCGGGAGGCAGGCTGGTTTCGTCCGGGGTGACGATCACCAACTGCATGGCTTCGCTCTGGCCGAGCCCCTGGGGCAACAGTTCCACATCAAATCGCTCGCTGAACGGGCCCGCGACATCGGCTGGCATCGGTACGGCCATCAGTTTGCGCAGACTGTGTTTTGCATCATCCTCACGCAACGGTGCGTTCCACAGAAACATGTGCATGGCGCCCAGCGTGAAGCTCTGTGTGGCCCCGTAGTAGTCCACCCGGTCCCAGAAATGGGTAACCGAAAATGACGTATCGATCGCAAGCGGAATGCCTACGATCAGTGAGCGCAGAATGGATGTGACCCAGGCGGCCGAGTTGTACATGGGCAGGACGGTATAGATAACATCGCCCGGGCGCGTTCCGAACAACGCATCACCCGACGCCACGGCATTGAACCACACGTTGTGACTCTGCATGACGCCTTTCGAGCGCCCTGTGGTACCCGAGGTCCAGAGTACAGCGCAGGTATCGCCATAGGTTTGGCCGGACATGTCGGGCTCGCTTGCACCTTCGATATACAGTGAGTTGAAGGCGTGGGCCCCGGGGAGCGCCGTGCTCTCGCCGAGAATGACGTAGTGCCCCGCGCTCAGCTCACCGTGTACATCGGCAAGTCGCTGCACATGCGCGTCGTCGGTTACCACAATGTGGGCTCGCGTGCGGTTGATGGTTTCCGTGAGCCAGGCGCCTTTGTAATCAGAGTTAACTGGGCTCCAGATGGCGCCCAGCTTATTGGTCGCCAGTGCCAGAAAAATGACTTCTGGCGAGCTACCCATGAAGAAGGCGACGCGATCGCCTTTGCTCAGTCCGAGGCCAGCCAGTCCGGCGGCAAGCTCGTTAACTTTACGGTCTGCCTCGGCAAAGGTGTAGTGCGTGTCGCCGAACATAATGTAGGTGGCATCGGGCTGCTGCCTGGCTTGCAGGCTGAGTGCGCGCCCCAGGTGACGGTCTTCGATGCGATCGAACTTCAATACATTCATGCGTGGCTCCGAAAAAACGATGGTAAGGCTGGGGCGTGGCTCACAGGGTGATGCCTGACTGTGGATTGCTGGCCAGGTGTTTGCCCATGCTGGCCAGTTCATGCGCGGCACCTCCGAGGTCGAACTCGAGTTGCTTGGCCCAGAGGAAGAAGCGGTGAATAGGGTACTCTACATCCGCGCCAATACCGCCGTGCAGGTGCTGTGCCGTGTGGGAGACGCGGTGTGATGTCTCGGCCGCCCACCAGCGCGCCGCGCCGGCCTGCAGGGTGGCATCCAGCCCTTCGTCAATACGCCACATGGCACTGTCGACCACGCCACGCAGCGCTTCAATATCCATGTAGGCGTCCGCTGCGCGATGGGCGACGGCCTGGAAACCAGCCAGGGCTTTGCCGAATTGCTTGCGCTCGCTGGTATAGCTTGCGGTGCGCGCGAGCGCTTCGCTCGCCACCCCCAGTTGTATTGACGCGGTCATCACCTGTTGGCGTTGGCGCAGCGCGGCGATAGCGTCACTGCCACCGAGGTCGATAGCCTTGGCGCGAGCCACTTGCAGCAGTGCTGTAGGGCGGCCATTACTGACGCGTTGTGGTGTCAGTACAAGGTCAGCTTCAGCGGGAGAGAAAGCGACCAGCCTGTCGCCTGCGCAAACCACGACATACAGCGCATCCTCGGCCCAAGGGACCATGCTCAGCTCGCCGCTCAGCGTGCCGTCGGTGAGTTCAAGGCCGGCTCCCAGGCTAAGACTGAGGTGAGCGCTGCCATCTGCCACCTTGCTCAAGCCCTCACTGACACCACCGCGCTCCAATGCGTAGGCAGCGAGTAGCGTTTCTGCCAAGGGAATCTGGGCGAGAACCCCGCCCTGTGCCTGTGCGACAAGGCACTGCGCAGCGAAGCCCATGCCGGAGCCGCCATTGGCTTCTGACAGCCCGAGCGCGGTAAGACCTGAGCTCGCGAGAGTCTCCCACAGCCCGCGGTCAAAACTGTTCTGGTGCCGCACGCGCGCGGCGTCGTCCACCTGGTCGCGAAAAATACGCGTGGCGAGCTCGGCAATGGCCGCCTGATCGTCACTCAATGAGAAGTCCATGGTCAGTCTCCTGTTGTGCGGCGTACCCGCCGCTGCGTGTTCAGTGTAAGGTCTATCGTTTCAGTGAGAGAATCCTGTCGGCGTGGTTGAGCACGCGTCGCGGTGGATTACAGGCGAAAAGTCCGCGGTAGAACAGTGCCGCCAGCCACTCCGCGAGTTCATCCTCGCTCAAACCGAGTGCCAACAGGTCTGCGTTGCGTTCGATGTAGCGGGTGCGCAGTACTTCCTGCCCTATACCGCTGAGCGCGTGTACCACGAGGTTGACCTCGTGCTCATTCAAGTCACTGTTCGGGAACACGTAGGGAAACACGGCAGCCAGCAGCTTCAAACGGCGATTGTAAGAAGCCTGCCAGCGCGCCCGGAATGCCGGGTCGTCAACGCAGAATTGATCGATGCAGCGCATGATGCCCGGGTGCGCTGCGTGCGCCTGCACGGCTACCCGGTAGTGTGAGCGCAAGCGGCTGAACCAGTCGCCTTTGCTGACATCGCGCTCGATTTGCTCCGTGGCCTCGAAGGCTGCCAGGTGATCTTCGAGGATTTCGTCAATCAGCGCGTCCAGTCCGTTGTAGTAGTGATGAAACAGGCCTGCGGCCACGCCGGCTTCGGTCGTGATGTCCTTTACCCGCAACTGGTGATAGCCCACCCGGTCGAGCAGGGAGACAGCGGCGGCTTTAAGCCGCTCACGTGCAAGCTCCCCCTTGGGGCGCCGCGGTGTGGGTGCTGTGTTGTCGCTTAAGGGCATCATGTCTGTGTGTGAGGCTGTGTTTGGATTATTATTGATATTGAATCCAAATTCAATAATAATCCGGCCACGACTATTCAGGTAATCAGGAGGCGGGTGACCGTGCATATCGACTATACGGCAGAGCAGCGGGCCTTGCGCAGTGAATTGCGAGAGTATTTTCAGTCACTGATGACCCCCGAGCTGATTGAGGCGACGCGCGGCAACGAGGGCGGTGAAGCCTACAAGTCGGTGATTCGCCAAATCGGCAGGGACGGCTGGCTGGCGCTGGGCTGGCCCAAGGAGTACGGCGGCCAGGGACGAGGCCCCATGGATCAGATGATCTTTTTCGAGGAGGCACAGCTTGCCCGTGCGCCACTGCCGTTTGTGACCATTTCCACGGTTGCGCCCGCGATCATGGCGCATGGCTCCGAGGCGCACAAAGCGTTCTTTCTGCCGAAAATCGCCGCGGGTGAACTGCACTTTGCCATCGGCTACACCGAATCCGACGCCGGTTCCGACCTCGCTGCCCTGAAAACTACGGCAGTGCTTGAGGGCGACGAGTGGGTGATTAACGGCACCAAGGTTTATACCTCGAGCGCGGAGGCGGCGGATTACATCTGGCTGGCCGCACGCAGTGACCTGGAGGCTGCTCGCCCACATGCCGGTATCAGCATCTTCATGGTCGATGCGCATCAGCCGGGGTTCAGCTTTGCGCCCATTCACACGGTGGGTGGTGTACGCACCAACATGAGTTACTACAACGATGTGCGCTGTCCCAATGACATGATTTGCGGACAGGTGAACGGTGGCTGGAAGTTGATTACCTCGCAGCTCAATCATGAGCGGGTGGGGCTGGCAGCCATCGGTATTTATGCTTACGGCCTGTACCAGGATGTCCTCGCCTGGTCTCGTGAACCCGATGCTGCGGGTGTTCGGCCAATTGACGACGCCACCGTGCAGCGCCTGCTCGCGGAGTGTTACGCGCGCCTTGAGGCCATGCGCCTCATGACCTGGCGCATGGCGTGGAGCATGGAGCACGGCGAGCCGGAGGTGGCCTACGCGTCAGCCATGAAAGCGTTCAGCACCGAGGGCCTGATCGCGGTGTATCGTTTGTTGATGGACGCCATGGGGCCCGCCAGTATGCTGCACCGCGGTAGCGCCGGCGCTGCGCTGGCCGGTGATCTCGAAGAGGAATACCGCAAGTGTCAGATCAATACCTTCGGTGGTGGCGTGGTGGAGCTCATGCGCGACCTGGTGGCCGCGTTCGGCTTGAATATGCGTGCCTACAGCCGCTGAGCGCAGGTATTTTGACGTTTCGGTCGTGGTAATAGCACCGATTTAACGGTACATTGTCTGCGAGGGTAAAATAATAGACGGTAGTTAAAGTCATGAGTGTAGCCATCAAGGGCGAGGGGCGGCGCGAGCGCAAGAAGCGTGAAACGCGGGAGCGGATTTTACTGGTGGCACGCAGCCTGTTCACGCGGCAGGGGTACGAGGCAGTCACGGTCGAAGCGCTGGCCGAGGCGGCGGACATCTCCAAGCCCACGCTCTTCAACTATTTCCCCAGCAAGATGGCCATTTTGCAGGCGCTGGTGCCCGGCGTCGACGAGCGTTTCGCTGCCGCTATCGAGGGCTTTCGCGCTGAGGGTGGGGCCGCTGAGGAACAACTGGCCCGTTTCTTTGCCTACGGCGCCGAAATGACACGGAAAACCCCCACGCTCACCCGCGCCATGCTGATTCTCGCCCTGCGTGCCTACGAAGACCCGCTCTACAGCGTTGATCAGCACCGCTGGCCCCTGCTGCACGAAAGTTTTTGCGCCATGTTGCGAGACGGACAGGCGCAGGGTGAGGTGCGGTCAGATATCAGCGTTGAGCGGATAACGCACTACATCCTGGGCATTTACGTATACGGCCTGCTCAGTTGGCTGTCAGACCCCAAATACAGTGTCGATGCCGAGTTGGCGGTGGCCGCTGCCTTCCTCGGTTCAGGGTTTTCCGTGCGTGCGGAGAGCAGCACAGCCGACAACTGAACAATTCCCGCACCGCGTTCGCAGACTGGTATCGCTATCTGCACCACTTCCTCAATTTTTGGTAATTCATCACTATTCCGTGCCGGTTGTGCGGTGTAAAGTTGGCCCCCCGTCTAAAACGTGACCGCAGAAAAGTTTTAGGCCGGAGACACGTAACACCCAGGTAAGACATAAAAGGCCCGCATCGCCTTGGCGCTGTGCAGGGATAACTGTTCGACCCGCATGAGAGGATCCCCCATGAAGAAATTCAGGTTTGCGCCGCGCCCGTTGGCCGTGGCCCTGTCATCCATCGCCTTTGGCATGAGCATGGCATCGCAGGCACAGGTAACCGCGCTGGAAGAAGTGATTGTTACCGCGCAGAAGCGCGCTGAAAGCACACAGGAAACACCAATCTCCATCACTGCGTTGACCACGGGCGCACTGGAGCAGCGTGGTATCGAGAATATCGAGGGCCTTATTGGTCAGGTGCCCGGCTTGAGCGGCTTTAACGCCCCGGGCTCACGCGGCGCGACCAGCATCTCCATTCGCGGGTTTGCAGGCGGTAGCCCCGCCAACCTGTCTCTGGACCCTGCGGTAGCTATCTACCTAGATGGCGTCTACGTCGGCAAAATGCAGGGTTCGGCGATGGATGTCGCAGAGCTCGAGCGCGTGGAAGTACTGCGTGGTCCCCAGGGCACACTGTACGGGCGTAACTCTACCGCTGGCGCTGTGAACTTCATTTCCCGCAAACCTACCGGAGAATTGGGCTTCCGCGTCAAGGGCACGCTCGGCAAGTACGATGAGCGGGCGTTGAAGGTCAACGCAGACTTGCCTTCCGTTGGTGAAGTCGGCGAAGGCCTTGGCAAGCTGTCGGCAGCGTTCGGCTTGCAGACGCGCGAGCGTGACCCGCTGTATGACAGCCTGAATGGTGGTCCCGGCTACGACAGCATCGATCGTCAAGCCTACCGTATCTCATTGATGTGGGAACCCACCGATGCGCTGACCGTGGATTACAGCTACGACAAGAGCGACCTGGATGAGTTCGGTGGTTTGCAGAAGGTAACCGGTTTCACTGCGTTGGACCCCGCAGGCAACGTCGACCGTATTTCCGCCATGCAGGGTGTTCTGCAAGGCGCGCAGTTCTGGGCGAGCATTCCCGGTAGCGACCCACGCATTGCCTCCCGCTGGATTCCCTCGCTGCAGGAAACCATTGCGGTGTATCAGGATATCGCTGCAGATGGTCAGGGTCGTGTTGACGCAGCTGCTTCGGATTTCACGCCGCGCTCTGACAATGAAGTGGAAGGCCATACGGCAACCCTGAACTGGGAGCTGGGTGAAGTCGGCGTACTGGGTGATGTGACCCTGCGCTCCATTACAGCCTACCGCGAGTTGCAGGCCTATGTGTTTGGCGACCTCGAGAATATCGACAGCACACTGGATGAAAACGGTGTGGGCGCGTATTCGGATCTGGTGCACTTGACGCTGGCACAGCTGTACGGCCCGTCTTCAGGTTTTGCCTACCCCTTTGTTGACGGACTGTGGGCCGGCATCGACAGCCTGGGCGTGAACCACTCCAAGCAGGACACGCTGTCCAAGTACGAGCAGACATCGCAGGAATTCAACATCATCGGTGCGACAGACCGGGTCGATTACGTACTGGGTCTTTATTACTTCGAGGATGAAGGCGAGTACGATCGTGCCGCGATCTTCAGTGCGCCGCTGGCAGGTGCTGGCACGCAGTACTATGAGAACTCCACAGACTCGATTGCGGCTTTCACGCAGGCGACCTGGCGCCCCGACGTGCTTGGTGATCGTCTGTCGCTGACGGCAGGTATCCGCTATACCGAAGAAACCAAGGATATCTTCTACGACTATTCAGAGGTCGTTACACCGTTTGGTGTTACTCCTGCACGCTCCACAACGCGAGAAGAGGATTTCTCCAACGTCAGTGGTAACCTCACCGCAGCGTACCAGTTTACCGACGACCTCAATGCCTTCGTCCGCTATGCAACGGGCTACCGCAGCGGTGGTTTCAACGGTGAAGTGTTCGACAACGCTTACGACGAAGAAACCATGGAACAGTGGGAGCTGGGCCTGAAGAGCGACTGGTGGGACAACCGCCTGCGTATCAACGGCTCGCTGTACACCTATGTGTACGAGGACCTGCAAGTCAGCCAGATCAAGAGCGATGGCGGCACGGCCACGACGGTAATCACCAACGCCGGTGAAGCGGATCGTTGGGGTGGTGAACTGGAGATCCAGGTTGCACCCGCAGAAGACCTGATCTTGAGTCTTGCGTATTCCTACGTGACGGGCGACTTTGAGAAGTTCCCCGAACTGTGCGGCACAGGCGGCACCTGCATTGAAACCAAGGATAGCGCGAAGCGCGGGTTCCCGGACAACCAAGTCAACGCCTCCGCGGATTACGTGTTTGCGCGCACCTCATTCGGTGATATCCGTGGCTATGTTCAGGTCAACTGGCAGGACGAGTGGTACGAGTCCGCCCTCTGGACAGCGAACGTCAGCGGCGTGCCGGTCATCTATGATCACGCAATCATGGACGAGCGCACCCTGGTTGATGCCCGCCTGAGCCTGGAAAGCATCAAGGTCGGCGACGGCGTGATGTCAGTGGCTCTTTGGGGTCGTAACCTGACGGACGATGACTACCCCACGTTCGCGATCAACTTCGGCGGCCTCGGTCTGACCACCGAAGAATACGGTCCGCCGCGCACCTATGGTCTGGACATCACCTACGAGTACTGATTCAACAGCCAGGCTTTATCGGTTTTGGGGGCGCCCTTGCGAGGGCGCCCCCTTTTTTTGGTTCAGCTTTTGAGGAGGGAAGCGCTCCGCATGAGCTGCGGAGCGCCGGGTCTAATCAGCCTACAAAAGACTTGCTGGGTGCAGCAACGCCTTCTGACTCGGTGCCTTTCAGGTAGGCCAGCATGGTGTCAGCGTCCGAAACTTCGAAGGGGTCGGTCGGGCAGACATCGCCAAAGTCGGGCTCGGCGAACAGCTTCTCGATTTTGCCGTCGTTGACCAGCATGGAGTACCGCCAGGAACGCATGCCGAAGCCCAGGTTGGACTTGTCGACCAGCATACCCATTTTACGGGTGAACTCACCGTTGCCGTCGGGCAGCATTTTCACGTTCTTGGCGCCAATCTGCTTGCCCCACTGAAACATGACAAAGGCGTCGTTGACCGAGATGCAATAAATCTCGTCTACACCCTGGCTCTTGAATTCCTCGAACAGCGCTTCGTAGCGCGGCAGGTGGTTGGAAGAGCAAGTGGGGGTGAAGGCACCCGGCAGAGAGAAAACGACGACCTTTTTGCCAGCAAAGATATCGTCTGTGCTGGTGTCCTGCCAGCGGTATGGGTTCTCGCCGCCGACGGATTCATCGCGAACACGCGTCTTGAAAACAGTGTGTGGAACCTGTCCTGCAGAGATCATGGTAACTCCTCGTCTATGACTCAATGTGTGATCGCACAGTGCCCGTGTCGGCGCTCTGCTGCGAACGGTTACTGTAACCCGGAACGGCGGTTCTGAAAACATGATTAATTCGAACCATACGATCTATAAAACAGTATCTAGGCGTAGGTAAGTTGAACACCTTCGTGTCATGTGCTTGAAACATGGAGCGGGACTGGGCATCTTAGCGGGCAAGCTACCGACACTCAGGTCGGCGTGCATTGCCCCGGAGATTAATAATGATAAAGCAGGATGTATTCCGCCGCTCAAGCCTTCGTCCGCTGTCCCTTGCGCTGTGCGCCGCGCTGCCTGTGCTGACTGCCTGCAGTGATTCTGTGGATAGCGTTGTGGCCCCTGTTGAGCCACCGCCGGAGCCTGCGGCGGTACCGTTTCAGGAGCTTTTGGATCAGGGTGTTGCGCGCTACCTGGGAGAATATACGCCCATGCTGTCCGAGGCGGATGGTGATGTCGTCAATCACAGCTTCGGTGCTGGAGATGGGCCTCTGTGCCTCACTGGGGGTGAATACACCATGGCAACCCGGAACACCGGTTCGGAGGACCTGATGATCTTCCTTCAGGGCGGCGGGGCTTGCTGGTCTGATTTGTGCCTTGCTACTGAGCAGGCAGCCCCGGGCATCCCGGCCCTGGGTGTGTTGGATCCTGCCAACAGCAGCAATCCGGTGGCGGACTGGAACACCGTGTATCTGCCGTACTGTGATGGATCGCTGCACGCGGGTGATCAGGACGTAGATACGGATGATGATGGCGTGGCAGACCGTTTTCATCGCGGTTTACACAATCTTTCCGCATCTCTGGATGTCGCCGTAAATACCTTCCCGGCGCCACGCCGTATTCTGCTCACTGGGTCCAGCGCCGGAGGCTTCGGTACCACCTACGCCTTGCCCCTGGTGCGTCAGTTGTACCCCGATGTCCCGATCGAGCTGATCAACGACTCGGGCCTCGGGCTCGGCCGTATTGATGAGCCGGCGTTCATCGAACAGTTGCTGACCGAGTGGAATGCCACGGCGTTCTTCCCCGAAAGCTGCGAGACCTGCATTGGCGATGATGGCCACATTACCGATTACCACAAGTACCAGCTCAGTGAGGACGGTAACTTTCGCCTTGGCATGATGAGCTACACACGTGACCCTGTCATCGCCGTGACCTTTGTGCAGGTGGGCGGGGAAGCGTTTGAAGAAGCGTTGCTGGGTGAGCTCGATGACCTGGAAGCTGCTTATCCGGAGCGGGTGAAGTCATTTGTGGCAACGGGTGCCGAGCACACCTTCCTGTTGGGCGACCTGCAGCAAACCGCTGGTGGTGTGACGGTAGCTGACTGGGTCAGCGCCATGCTTCTGGGTGAAAATTGGGAAACCAACCGTCTTTAACAGGGGGCGGAGCCAGCCTCTGGGTGAAGCGCAGATCGCCAGGGCGGACCAACGCTGCCGAAGAGTCGTGGTGAAGCGACGGCACGCGACCGGATCTGCCTGCAAGGGCCAGGCGCAGCCCGTTGTTGAGGCTGACCTGGGGGCGAATGCGGGGTTGCGCTCATGGTGCCGGCTATTTCTAACCTAAAAAGTCACAAAAATCTTCTATGGGCTTGTAATTAATAGAGATTTTTTGATATCCCGTGCTAAGCTTGTGGCGTCAGGGTGCGTGCAGGTTGATTCTGCTGCTAAACGCCGCATAATCGCTCTGGGACGAAAAAACCAAGATCTGCTTCCGAGTAGGCAACAGGGGACAACAATGATCATCAGCGGCATTACTCAATATAGCCGATTGGCTGTGCTATTTGTTATCGCGTTTGCGTTGACTGCTTGTGGTGGCGGAGGCGGCGGTGGAGACGGTGGAGGTTTCCTGCCAGATCCTGATACGCCCAATAGACTTGCCATGAGCGTCACGCTTGCGAAAGATTCTGTCCCGGTCAACGCAGTGCAGATGCCAGCCCAGGCGGACAGTCCACACGTTGCCGAAATACTGATTGAAGTCACCGACAGCGGTTCGGATCTCCCGGTCTCCGGAGCAGAGGTCACAGTCTCGTTCACCGGTACTCGTGTCGGCGGTTTGTTGAGCGAAGAGGATCTCGCCAATGGCGTAGCGAGCACGCTCTCTAGCGTAAGCCTCCAGACGGGGGCCAATGGTGACGCGAGACTCTACTTCGTCGCAGGCTCTGTGGACGGCGAAGCGAATCTCCGAATTCGTGCCGAGCGCTCGGCAGACGGGTCGACGGATCGGGGTGCGGAAGAAACGGTATCCATCGTCGTCGCCAGTTCTGCAGGTGCAGTGGCCGGGCTGGAGTTTACCGGGCCGTTCATCGAGGCTATTCGCACCAATAGAGTTGAAGTGGGCCTCGGTCCCGATGAAACGGTGGATTTCCAGAACGGAACCTATAGCCGCGTGGTGTCAGTCACCGCAAGCGATGCGAATGGCAATCCTGTGACCACCAACACACCGATTGTTTTCAGGTTGATCGATGCCCCCCTTGAGGGCTATCCGGAAACGGGATCTGGCCGTTTTGCGATCACCGGGTCCAACGGCAACCCTCTGGAAGGCGGTTTCTCCTTTGGTGCCCAAGATGGCAACTTTTCTGCTCGGGGCGCCCGGATTGGTGATCGCCTGATCTTAGACTCCGACCCGGATGGTACCTCGTTCTTTCACGCGGGTATCCGCACCATTTCGGAGTTGCCAAGCGATAAGCCCAACTCACTGCTGATCCGCACGGACGACGAAAGGTTCCGCGTGGGGACCGATATGGGTTTGAGCGTTCCCTACGTGATCGGGCGGGCGCGTGTCGGCAGTATTCAGGCGCTTGCGTTTACCGATGCCAACGGAACTGCCAGCACGCTTCTCACGTACCCATTCAGCAACTTGGGCCGCACCGCCATTCTGGTGGCGCAAACTGAGGACTTCTCCGTGAGTCGTGTATTCAACCCCGGCGGTCCGGTTTATCTGGGATCCCTGGAGGATGCGGGGCTGACGCTGACTGCTTCGACCAGCACCCTCGCGAGTAATGTGACCGACGGTGTGGTCAATCTTTGCGTGCGGGACGGTAATCAAGTGCCGCTACCCGCTCAGTCCATTCAGTTCAGCACCGAGGATACGCTGGGGGCAACGGTTGATGTGAATGGCCAGGGCTCCGTCGGCACCCTGATTGCAGGTGCTGGGGGGTGTGCCTCTGCTATTGTCAATGTACAGGGGCAGCTTGCCGGTAGTGAAGCGATTGTTCTCCGGTTTTCCGTGCAGTCACTTGGCGAGCCGAGTGAGGTGGAGGTCACCATTCTCAAGCGGGGGTCGGGTAACCTCATAGGCAGTCGAAACTGTTCCTCGAGGACACTCAACCTTCTGTATCTCACCGAAAGCGGTGAGCCAATTGCGGGTGCGCTGATATCTGCCCAAATCAACAGCTGGTCACCAGGCAGTCCCGACTTTATTTTTAACCCGGCGTCCGATTCCGGTCCGAGTGCTGGTATTACCGACAGCACAGGTGCGGTTTCGGTGCGGTTCAGCATCAGACAACCGCTGCCTGAAGAGGAAGACCAGACGGTAAATTACAGCGCGACTTTCGAGACAGGTAACGGCGACGCGACCTACGATCTGGATTGTGAGGTTACCGTAGAGGGTACCGGCCCAGATACTGGTCCTGCGCTCCGGATCACGACCAATACGCTTCCCGACGCGACCAGTGGTGTATCGTACTCGACGTTGCTGGAGTCCAGCGGCGGAGAGGCTGGGGCTCAGAAGACCTGGACTCTGGTGTTCGATGACGGTGCCGCAGGCTTGTCGGTAACCGACAGCGGAGTGAGTAGCGGGTTGCTCTCGTGGCCCAACCCTGTTGCAGGCATTTACAATGTTGTCTTGGAGGTGAGCGATCAGGTGTCGGCTGTCTCCAGCACCTTGACCTTGGAAGTTGTGCCCTAGCAGGCTCGGGGCGCGCTTGGGGTGGCAATGACGCCGCCCCGAGCGCGCGTTGGATGCCGGACATCGCGCAGTAGGTGCGCTACAGCCAGCCGAACACATCCAGGATCTTCAGGCCGCCCAGGCCCACCGCG
>TARA_R110002073_G_scaffold172563_10_pt1 | contig 14635 bp, 10 predicted proteins | sample TARA_R110002073 | Tara Oceans TARA_R110002073 (sample SAMEA4397174) | marine metagenome | biome: Polar Biome; feature: [DCM] deep chlorophyll maximum layer (ENVO:01000326); material: water (ENVO:00002006), including particulate matter (ENVO:01000060) such as... | depth 40 m
TATGGACAGCTTACCCCTTGCGGGGGCGGTGACCCTATTCCGCTTGTGAAAGAACGGTTGCTGGTGGGGCGTCGTAACGAGTGCGATATTCAATTGAAGTTCGCCAACGTTTCGAGCCAACACTGCCGGTTGACTCTCGAACACGGCTATTGGTTCATTCGTGACCTGAATAGCCGAAATGGATTGAAGGTCGATGGTCGTCCCGTTCAGCGTAAGCGTATCGACCCCAACAGCAAAGTGTCCATCGCACGGCACGAGTATCTGATTGAATATGAGCCGCAGTTGTTAGGGGCCTTTGGACCTCCGCCGGCCGACGACGATTACATGGAAGACCTGATGAAGAGCTCCTTGATGGACCGAGCCGGATTGTCCCGTCGCGATCCGAAGAAGCCCTCTTCAAACCAAGACCGAAGCGGTTAAGTTTAGCGGCTACACGATCAGGACACACCTGCGTTGTCTTGGCTCCATCCAGGGTTCTACCGAATTCTGGATGGGGAATTTAGCCGTTTTTCCTACCGTTCAGCAAAGCACTTCCCCATGACTCGATTGGCTCATCATGTTTTTTTCACCTTGAAAGACCGCAGCGACGAAGCCGTGCAAACGCTTGTCGAAGCTTGTGAAAAGTATCTTAACGACCACGACGGACTAGTCGATTTCGCCGTGGGGACGCGTGAAAAAGAGCTCGATCGTCCCGTCAATCACGATTTTGACGTCTCGCTGCACACCGTTTTCGCCGACCGCGCAGCCCATGATGCCTACCAAGTCGCCGAACGGCATTTGCAATTCATTGCCGAAAACAAAGAGAGCTGGGCCGAAGTGAAGGTTTGCGACAGCAATCTTCGCTAAACGGTTTAATGCCAATCTCGAGGGTCGATCCGGTAATAGGTTTTTAGTAGGCCGAACAATTCCGGATGCCGATCCTGCATCGGTCGCGGCCGCTCAAAAAAGCATTCGCTGGCCACAGCAAAAAATTCGGCTTCGTTGGTCGCGCCGTACGGATCCAACAGCGTCCGGCGGCCCGCTTTGACGTCGTGCACAAGTTGCTGGAATTCTTGACCGGCAATTTCGTCCCACGCCGCTTGGTCCGCCGTTTTGTCAAACGAAATCGAGCCGCCCATTTCGCCATCCAGACCGTCCAAGTGATGAGCGAACTCGTGAATCACCACATTGCGTCCGTCGTTATGGTCGGCTGCCAGCAGGACTTCGGGCCACGACAAGATCACGCCGCCGTTGTCCCAGGCTTCGCCGACGGTGTGCTCGAGCACGCCGCCGTGGCTTCGCACCATCACATCGGGGTAAACCAAAATCGTGGTCACGCCATCGAAATAATAGTCTCCCGAACGCAGCAAAATGAACGCGGCGTGCCCCGCGATCGTCGTCTTCATTTCATCCGAAACGTCCAGCCCCTCACAGCCTTCCCAATTGCGTTCGGCGATCAATATGCGAACGCAATCGAGAATTCGATTCTGCTGGTCAGGTGGCAAACGGTTAAATGCAGGAACGTTCTGTTTCAGCACTTGCAGTTGTGGTTCCGGTAACGCAACCGCCAACCAACCTCGTCGACGACGGTTGCGAAAGAAGGACCACATTATTTCTGGTTAACCTCAACCCCGAAGGATTCCAATTCGGCACTCTGAGCCTCGAGTTTCTTTGCATCGATCGGGTTTTCCCCGAGGTACACCTGCAAAAACGGAGCAAACCGTCGTTCCCCCTGGAAATCCTTGCGGCACATCTCCACCAACGGCGAAAGGTTGTCGATCTTGTTTCGCGACATGATCAACATGCTTAACTCTCGCAAACCGGTGATCGGTTCAAGCGAGGTGATTTGGTTGCCAGCGATATCCAGCGTCGACAGCCATCCCAAATTGCGAACCGGTTCCAGATCGGTGAGTTGGTTGTCCGAGACATCCAACGACCAAACCTTGCTGAGCCCCTTGATCCCGTCAATCGAGGTCAGCTTGTTTTTCGCCAAATAAAGCGTTCGCAAATTCGCCATTTTCTCTAGCGGTGAGGTATCGCTGACGCTGTTGCCCGCCAGATCCAAGAGCTGCATCGCGGTTAAACCTGCCAGCGGTTGGATGTCGGTGATTTTGTTGTTGGCCAGTGTCACCGATTGCAGCCGCTTCAGTTCGGCAATCGGTGTCAGATCGGTGATCTCGTTATCCGCAAGATCGATCAGCATCAATGCCTGGCAATGTTCGAGACCATCGAGGCTCTTGATCTTCTTTCCCTTGCCGACCACGCGAGAAATATTGGCGACATCTTCTTTGGTGATCGCTTCGTTATTGTGGCGTTTCGCAAAGACTTCGGCCCGCACGGCGGCTTCGAGTGCAGGGTCAGGAAAAATCGATGGAACGGGTTTGGCGGCAGCCTCTTTGGCCGCGGCTTCTTTAGCAGCGTTTTCCTTGTCGTCGCCTCGAAGTGCAGCGGCAGGAATGGCAATGAGCAGTGCGAACAGAAAAGCAGAGGTGGGATTCAAAACTGGCATGCGAAAGTCTCTCCAGTACAGCAGGTGGGACCTGGGCGGCGAAGGTTAGCCGCGTCGCAGGCATTGAAAGGGGCAATATGAATTGCTGCCTATTCTAATCCAATTCCTGCCGAGTTCCCACATCCCCGCAGCACACCGAAGATGGCTTTCCGTCGGTTCTACCCCACCCGACAAAACGGAAAGCCATGACGCAAGCGACTTTGCACCTCGGGCCGACAGAGCATCGGCCATGGTTCGTGCTGGTTTCGCGGTCGCGAGGCGACTCAGCCAAACAAACGCTCGTGGGGATCGGTCAAACCATCAGCGAGACGTCGCAACGCTTCGGTTTCAATCTGACGAACACGTTCACGGGTCAGCCCTAATTCCGCACCGATTTCTTTCAGTGTCTTGGGCTCGCATCCACCGAGTCCAAAACGCAGCTTCAGCACGGTGGCTTCGCGTTCTTCGAGGTCTCCGAGCAATTCCATTGCATGACGCAGGATGTCATGGTCAAGCATTTCCTCGTCGGGTGCCTTCAAGCGTTCGTCCATCACCATGTCGCCAAGTGACCATCCCGCTTCAGTTTGGTCGCTCTGAGGCGTGCTGTTGCTGATGCGGATCGCCTTGCGGATAATCGGCAGCTTCTTTTTCGGAAGTCCCAGCAATCGAGCGATCTCTTCGTTCGATGGTGTGCGGCCAAGCTCTTCACTTAAACGTGCAGTCGCTCGACGCCATTTGCTTAGCAGTTCGACCATGTACGCGGGGATGCGAATGGTCTTGGCACTGTTGATTAATGCACGCTTGATGGACTGTTTGATCCAGTAGCTGGCATAGGTACTGAAGCGTGTACCCATCGTTGGGTCGAACCCTTCGACAGCACGCAACAGGCCAAGGTTGCCCTCTTCGATCAAATCTTGCAGCCCCAGGCCTTTGCCGGTGTAGCCGCGAGCGATGTTGACAACCAAACGCAAATTGGCGCGAACCATACGATCGCGAGCCAACGCGTCGCCCTGCGCAATTCGCGAGGCGAGTTCGGTCTCGTCATCCGCAGATAACAACGCCGTTTCGTTGATCTCACGCAAATAAGTTTCCAAGGGAGACTGAGCCGCATTGCTGCGGGGAGTGGCTCGCTTGGACGGACGAATTCGAGACTCCGCAAGTTCGGTATCAACTTCCGACTCGAAGTCGCTAGACAGTTCTTCGATTTGTGACATGGATTACTCGGACGCTAGGGGGCGAACATCGGCTTTCGTCCATCACGTGTTCGATCCAAATGACTGCACCACACATTGGAAGGATGTGAGCACCAAAAGGATTAAACAAAGGGGAGGAAACGTGACGCGAAAGTCGCATTCGACGGGGTGGAGGTCAGGTGAACAATGCTAGCATCGGCAAGTTCTTGACTCTGACTCCAGTTTCCGGAAAAGCGGATCAGTGTTTCCGGTTATTCCGATTAGGCGGCCCCCTTGGGTTGCCCAAAGATTGCCGAACACGGCGGAGCTAAACGGTTGCGCAAACGAGATGAGCCGTGGGCCGCAAGGCACCGGATTATGTGTGCAGCCCGGCCGCTCACACGCGAGCGGCTCACTAAAATCAACAAGCCGCTAGCCACGGTTTCCGCACTCAACCGGAACCAGCGGAGATTCACCGAGTGATTCATGCCTAGCGGCGCGGGCCCAGTGCGATCAACTTTGGCACTAACCAGGTGGTTCTTGTAGCGGAGCGGCGCAAGCCGCCCGGTAAATCTCGAACGTATTACTCGCTGCAACCGGGCGGCTCGCCCCGCACCGATAGAACAAAAAAAACGCTGCCGGACCAAAATCCGACAGCGTTTGAAAAATCGAATCGCGTTGGAGCCAACTCGGTTTCGTTCGCAGCGAACGAATTATTTCTTCGCAGTGCCTTTGAAGCTTTCGTTGCCGATTCCAACGATTCCAACGGCAACACGTGGGCCAGCGTCACCCGACGGTTGACTCTTCAAATCGTCTTTGCCAGCGTGCACAACAAACGAACGTCCCAGGATGAAGTGCAGCGCGGTGTCCTTGGTCGTCACATTGACTGTGGCAACTCCTTGGTCGTCAGCAAGAATGTTTCCGAGGTCGCCTGCGTGGCTGTGGGATCCGGGGGCGCCATGGTCATGTCCTGCTGGGTTGAAGTGACCGCCAGCCGAGGTTCCATCAGCTGCGCGACGATCGCCAAACTCGTGGATGTGGAAACCGTGTTCGCCGGGAGTCAGGTTGCGAACTTTACCCGTGATCACAAGCTCGTCGCCCTTTTGCACCAAACGCAGCGTGCCGCGGGCCTTGTTGTCCTTGGTCGGCATCAACACGCAAACGCCAAGCGTTGGCAATTCAGCGTGAGCATGATCATGCGAGTGCTTGTCTTCGGCGTTTGCCACAGGAGCAACAAACCATGCGGCAAGCGCAACCAGTGCCATTGTTTTCATAAAACCCAGTTTCATCGTTCGTCTCTCGTTGTAAGGGGGGAATGGGGAAGGAGCGATTTGGTTCACTTTTTCTAAGTTAGCGATTGTACACATTAAGTGAATGCAAGTCGTTTGCCCAAATGATGTTTTTTCAAAACGATGCATTCTCGACTTGGCATCTTGCTCGCAAAGGCCCGCAAAGCCCGTTCCGATTATCCAGGCTGTCGCATTTTTATCTTTTCCCCGTATTTGCCAGCGAACCGGTCAGCTAGTTGCTGACGTGTCCGGCCCACAGCCAGTCGGCCAGCTCACTACTAACGCGGCCGGCTTACTGAATCGGGGACGTTTGAATGCAGCTTCCGATATTCGCCCGGAGTCATCCCCTCGCTAGCGCGGAATTGGCTCGCCATATAGGCGGGATACTGAAAACCACTCGAAGATGCGACTTCCTCTAGTTTCATAGTCGATTCGCACAGCAGCGATTTTACCCGCTGGATCCTCACCTCGCGGATCGCATCAAGTGGAGAATGGCCGGTCGCGGCATGGAACCGCCGCTCTAGCGTTCGCCGCGACAAGGCCGTTTTCGGCAGCGTGTTCCTATTCGATGATTCCGCAATATGAGCGAGCACGTCCGGCACGCCGATTCCATCACAAGCATGCCGGCGAATGAAACCGAGCGCTAAGGCGATTTCGGGATCGTCGATAGCGTCGGTCTGCGTACTTTGCCGCAACTGAACTCCCCGTGGTGGCACAACGATCGACATGATCGATTTCACGTCGGCGCATGAATTTGCCTGCATCCGTTGATCGAGCAACCGGGCCGCCTCGTAACCGATCGTTTCGGTATCCAAGGCAACACTTGTCAGCGGGGGATCACTCAATTCACATAACACTTGGTCGTTGTCCACACCCACCACGGCAACCTGTTCAGGAACGAGCCAGTGATGTTGGCGACACACGTCCAACAACGTTCGGGCGGTGGCGTCGTAACACGCCATCACCGCAACCGGTTTGGGCAGTGACGCGATCCAGTTCGCGAGTTCGTTGCGATGCTGATACCAAGCTTCATGCTGTCGTGGTTCGGTACTCATCTCGATAATGGCACAGGGAAACCCAGACTGCTCAATACACTGCGAAAAGCAATCGCGACGCGATTCTGACCAACCGTAACCGCGGAGCCCGACGTAACCAAAAGACCGAAAGTGACGCTCGAGCAAATGTTCGGCGGCTAGCCTTGCACAGGCTCGGTCATCGCTGGACACCGCGATCACGTCGTCCGGATTTTCTTCGCCCAGATAGACCGCCGGGATCCCCAGTTCCGACGCTTGCTTCATCGTCTCGAGCCGCAGCGATCGAATTAGCATTCCATCAAAGCGATCGGCTGCCGAGGAATCGGCAAGCAACCACCTTGGGATCGGATCGTCCAGCCCCCGCTCTTCGACATAGATCGACCACCGCGGGTGGAGCCGCGCATAACGCCCCACCCCCGCCAATAAACCGCGGCCAAACGCCTTGGACGTTTCGATTAATAACGCGACCTTGCGATCCGCCACTGCCATTGCTCGGTTCTTTCTCAAATAACGGTTGACGCAAAATTGATAGTTCGTGACGCAAAAGTGGATTGTAGCCGAATACCGCAGCGGGTATCGTTCATCGGTCCTGTCCCCTGCGGCAGCCCCCATGTTTCGCATGCCGCGAATCGTTTCACTCAAACGCCACTTGAAGTTTCATGCTGATTGATTGCCATCATCATTTGTGGAAATATTCTGCCGAACAATACGGCTGGATTTCAGACGAAATGTCGGTGTTGAAGCAGGATTTTTGGACTGCGGAACTCCGTCAAATTTCCAGCGAATCGGCGATCACCGGATTCGTCTCGGTCCAGGCTCGGCAATCATTGTCAGAAACGGACGATTTGCTTCGGTTCGCCGCAACCGAGCCTCTCGTTCGCGGCGTCGTGGGCTGGGTTCCGCTTGCCGCCGACGATGTCGAAAAATCATTGGATCGCTATGCCGATGCCAAATTACTAAAGGGAGTTCGGCACGTGGTTCAAGACGAGCCGGACGATCGTTTCCTACTCGGCAGCGACTTCAATCGCGGAGTCTCGCTGCTAAAAGACCGCGGATTGGTTTACGACATTTTGATCTTTGCTCGTCAATTGCCCGCCGCAGTCGAATTTGCCAGCCAACATCCCGACCAAGTGTTCGTACTGGACCATGTCGCGAAACCGACGATCAAGAAATCTGAGTTTGACCAGAACTGGGAAATTCATTTTCGCGAGTTAGCCAAACGCGACAACGTCGCTTGCAAGTTCTCGGGCATCGCCACCGAAGTTCGTGACCCCTCGTGGGATATTGAAACGCTCCGACCGTATTGGGACATCGCGCTGGAAGCCTTTGGGCCAAAGCGGTTGATGTATGCTAGTGATTGGCCTGTGTGTCTGCTGGCCAGCGAATACTCGCGTTGGCTGGGCGTCGTTCGCCAACTGGCGAGCGAATTGTCACAGGACGAACAAGACGACTTCTTCGCTAACAATGCGATTCGCCAGTACCAACTCTAATTTTCATCTGCTTCGATATCTTTCGACTGCATCACTTTGAGCCGTCGGCTCTCCTCTGCAAAACCACTTCCATCTTCAAACCATCTCGTACGGACAGATCGTTACCATGCGTGCCATCCAAATCTCGGAACTCAAAACGTTAAAGCAAGTGGACATCGACGAGCCCGCAGCGCCGGCAGCCGGCCAAGCTCTCGTTCGCACTCATCGGATGGGCGTTTGTGGAACCGATATCAGTTGCTACCTAGGTAAGTTTCCCTTCTTTGATTTCCCACGGATTCCAGGGCACGAGCTTGGTGTGGAAGTCGTATCAGTCGGCGAAGGAGTTACCAATGTCCAGGCCGGTGACCGCTGCAGCATCGAACCGTATATGAATTGCGGCGAATGTTACGCGTGCCGCCGCGGAGCCATCAATTGTTGCCAAAACTTGAAAGTCATTGGCGTGATGATGGACGGTGGGCTTTGCGAATCGTTCTTGGTACGTGCGGATAAATTGCACCCGTCGGCCAAGTTGTCCTATGACCAATTGGCGCTCGTTGAAACCTTGGCGATCGGGTGTCACGCAAACGATCGTGGGGCTCCCGAGAAAGGCGACCACGCGTTGATCATTGGGATGGGACCGATTGGATTGGCGACACTCGAATTCGCTCGGCTGACCGACGCGACCATCAGCGTGATGGACATGAATCAAGGCCGCCTCGATTTTGTTCGTGAAAACTACGGGATCGAAAACACCGTGCTGTTCAAAGGGGATGGCAGCGAAGTCGAGCGAATGAAAGAGCTTACCGGCGGTGACATGTACCAAGTGATCACCGACGCGACGGGCAACAAGTACTCGATGTCGGGAGCGCTCCAGTACTTGGCGCCGACCGGACGACTTGTCTATGTCGGCATTACAACCGACGAATTGAGTTTTAAGCATCCGGTGATGCATCGCCCCGAAGCGACGATCTTGGCTTCCCGCAACGCGCTGCCACCGGACTTCACCCGCATCATTGGACTGATCGAAGACGGCACGATCAATACCGATCCTTGGATCACCCACCGAACCAGTTTTGATGGGGTGATGGATGATTTTGAATCGTTCACCAAGCCCGAAACCGGCGTGATCAAAGCGATCATCGAAGTGGTTTAACCGCCCACCACACTTCGGCAACAGGTCGGCAATTCATCGGAATTCGCCGCCTTGTTTGTCGTTCCGGAAGCCCTTGGAGTCCATTCGCAGCACGCTTCCCACCCCGCCAAACCTCGTGATCCATGTGTCGCAAGTCTTTTCTGTCGCTGCACTTAGAGACACGGGGCGTCCTGTTTGGCGGAAGGGCGGCTGAGAGCATTTCCGCTTTTCCGGCTTGACATCCTGGCGATTTCAAACGATTGTTTAAAACAGTTGTTTAAAATGAGGCATAGGGTGATCGCTTGTCTGAAACCAATTCTTCTCTTCCGCCGCCCGATGCGGCGACCGATACCCGTACCCGGCTGTTGATGGCCGGGGGGGCGGTGTTTGCCAATCGCGGTTTTAATCGAGCGACGGTTCGCGAGATTTGCGGCGAAGCCAACGTCAACATTGCCTCGGTGGGATACTACTTTGGCGACAAGCTGGGGCTTTATCGCGAAGTGATGGAATACGTACGCCAATCGCGTGAGCATGCCTTCCCGGTTCCCGGATGTCTCGGTGACGAACCACGCTATGACCTTTTTTGTCTTGTCCACACACTGCTTTCGCGAATGTTGACCGACGACGAAGGTGGCTGGGAAACCGAGTTGTTTTTACGTGAGATGCAGAATCCCACTTCGGTATTTCGCGAGATGGTGAACGATTTTTTCCGCCCCATGTTTGATCAGATTCGCAATGCGGTGCAGTCCATTCTCGGTCGCCCCGTATCGCAGCATGTGATCGATCAATTAGCGCTCAGTGCGGTCGGACAATGCCTTTATTACCGAGTCAGCGGCGGCGTCGTAAAGATTTTGATTCCCGAGTCCGAGCGAGCCGAGCACTATGACGTTCGATCGCTCAGCCATCACATCACTGCGGTGATCCTGGCGTCGGCGGACCAGGCTGCATTGTTAGAGCACAAGACGCAACTGACTCAGTTGATTGACGCTCGTGCCAAAGCACTCGAAGAAAAATAACCGAACGTCGTTTTCACCCAATATTCATCATGCCTTCTCCGACTCTTTCTAAACACACCGACGTGGCTTCACCGCCGTCGTCCGAAGCCTCTCGGTCCATTGATACTGGACATTCACCGGATCCCTCGGTTTCACCTATGAATCCTGACCCAAAGCATCCTCCGGCACCCCGGCACGTTTTTACGCCATCGTGGTTCCTGTTCAACTTGATCATCCCGCTAGCGATTGTGGTGGTCGCGGTAGGGACGGTGATCGCACTCGGAAAGGTTGGTCCGTCCCAGCGGCCACCGGCCGATGCGAGTTACGCGGGGCGAATGAAATCGTTGACGCCGGTACGAACCGAACGAGTCAAATCGTTAAGCGACTTTGGCAAGCGACTACAGTTGCATGTCGATGGCACGGTGGTGCCCTATCGTGAAGTGCGTCTTGCCACCGAGGTGGCGGGAAAAATCATCTTCAAATCGGACAAGTGCGAAGCAGGTGCCTTTGTTAAAAAGGATGATCTGTTGATGCGAATTGATCCGACCGATTACGAGCTCGAAGTCACACGATTGACACGACTAAAAGAACAAGAGTACGAGGCGCTCGGTGAAGTCGACCAAGAAATGGCAAACACCAAACGTTTGATCGAAGTCGCGATCCAAGACGAAGCATTGCAACAGCGTGAAGTTCAGAGGCTGCAATCGTTGCCAGGCGGATTTGCCAGCGAAGGGGAAATCGATAAAGCGAAACGGGCCGTACTGCAATCCACTCAGCAGCGTGTCGGTTACGAAAACCAACTCGATTTGCTCCGCAAACGCCGCGCTCGACTGGAAGCATCCGAACGTTTGGCCAGTGCCCAATTGAACACTGCAAACGTCAACCTCGAGCGAACCGAAATTCGTTCGCCGATCGATGGCGTGATTGTTAACGAAGATGCCGAACTGAACACCTTCGTCGCCCGCGGCAGCACGATCGTCACGATCGAAGACACCACCAAAGTCGAAGTGGCTACAAGTTTACGGATGGATCAACTCTATTGGGTGCTTGATCAAGCCGATCGATCGGTCACTCCGGTTAGTGGAGAGGGGCGTGGATACGATATTCCCGAAACCCCCGCCATCGTCGAATTTGAAATTTCGGGTCGCGAAGGCAAGGTTTACCGCTGGGACGGGCGATTGTTGAGCTATGACGGGATTGGACTTGATCCCACAACGCGGACGGTTCCCGTTCGTATTCTTGTCGATGCCCCAAGTGCGTTTAAAACCGAGGGTGGATCGGCATCGCTGTCGGGCCCCTCGACGCTTGTTCGTGGCATGTACGTGACCGTCAAACTGCTGATCCAACCCAAAACACCGCTGGTCGTCATCCCCGCTGCGGCGATGAAACCGGGTAACCGTGCTTGGGAATTTGTCCCCGACGAATCGGTGCTCGAAATTTCCTCGCAAACGTCGGTGCCCGGAAATCAATCCGAGGGCCCGTCACCGGCAACAACATTGGTTTCCAAGGCGGCAGAGCAGGCGGATGCGGCGTCTGCCAAAACCGACACGCCCGCAACCGACGAAGATTCCGGTAAAACACCGGACACCATCACGGACGGATTTGATCCGTCGGCATGGCAGGCCGGACGCATTGTCAATCGCGACTCGATCTTTCCCGTCGATTCGTTGTCGGTCGCTGGCGTGTTCGCCGATTCGGACCAAGACAATCCGCTGCAAAATGGCGATAAAAAATGGTGGGTCTGTGAAGTCCAAGACCAACGCATGAAAGCGGGCGCCTACGTGGTCGTGTCTCCCGTGGGCACGGTCGATGGCGACACGATGCCCGCCCGAATGAATACGCTTGAAGCGGCGGGGGTGGCAACTCAAACGACTCCGGCGACAAGCAATGTGTCGTCCGACCTGCGATTGGACGTAACCAAGGAGACCGCTCAGTGAAACGGTTTATTGGTTGGGCGATCAAAAATTCGCCAGGCATGAACGTCTTGATGTTGGCGCTCATGTTAGTCGGCGGCATTTCGCTCTGGAAAATGCGTCGGGAAGTCTTTCCCGAATTTGAACTCGAAGTCGTGATGGTGACCGTTCCCTATCCGGGCGCGACACCTCAGGACACCGAAGAAGCGATCTGTCAAAAGATTGAAGAGGCGATTCGCGCTATCGACGGGATCAAAAAGGTCACCTCGATTGCCCAAGAAGGCTCGGGTTACGTGTTGGCAGAATTACGCAGCGATGTCAAAGACGTGCAAAAGGTGATGTCCGAGATCGACCGCGAAGTCAATCGCATTCCCAGCTTTCCGGTGTTGGCCGAAGATCCTCAGATTCAACAGATCACGTTTCGCGAAGCCGCCATTCGTGTCGGAGTCGTCGGTCCCGACGACCGTTCGCGAGAAGCCGAGTTGCGATTGCGCGAGGTGGCCGAAGAGGTGCGTGATGACCTGCTGCAAATCAATGCGGTCTCGTCCGCATCGATCATGGGTTCACGTGATTACCAGATCGATGTCGAGATTCCCGAGGCGACGCTGCGTAGCTATGGACTATCGCTTAGCCAAGTGGCGTCGATCCTGCGAGCTCGAAACGTCGAGCTGCCTGGCGGATTGCTTAAATCCGAAGGCCAAGAAGTACTGTTGCGTGCAAAAAACAAAGGACGCATTGGCGAAGAAATAGCCAAGCTTCCGCTGGTCACTCAGCCCAACGGTGTCGTGTTGACGGTCGCCGATCTGGGCGTGGTCAAAGACGAATTCGCCGATGTCACCGCGACCGGCGAAATCAATGGTGAACCGGCCATGGTGGTGAACGTGGAACGCACCAAAAGCGAAGACCTGTTGGCGATGGTAGACGCCGTCTACGAATACGTCGAAGCAAAAGAGCTCCCCGAGGGCTATCGATTCGAAATCTGGGGCGATAGCAGCAAGGACGTGCGAGACCGCCTTTCGCTGTTGCTGCGAAACGGTGCCCAAGGCTTGTTTCTTGTGTTCTTGGTGCTCGCGTTGTTTCTCGAAATTCGCTTAGCAGTTTGGGTCGCTCTGGGGATTCCGATTTCGATTCTCGGCGCCGGAGCGATGTTGTCATGGGGCGACCAAACGCTCAATATGCTGAGTTTGTTCTCGTTCCTGGTTGCATTAGGCATCGTCGTCGATGATGCAATCGTGATCGGCGAAAATATTTACTCGCACCAACAGATGGGCAAATCACTGCTGGACGCCGCAATCGACGGGGCGACCGAGGTATTGCCAAGTGTGGCCGCGTCGGTGACCACCACCGTGATCGCATTCTCGCCGATGTTTTTTGTATCGGGAGTGATGGGCAAATTTATGGCGGTGATCCCCTTTGCCGTGATCGCGATGTTGCTGATCTCGTTGTGGGAAAGCACGTTTGTATTGCCCTGCCACTTGGCACATCGGCATCATGGCGTCTTTCGCGTTATTTCGATCGTGATGTATCCGCTGCGACCGTTTGGACTGTTGTTGGGATGGGCCAGTGTGCGAGCAACGCAAGGGATGGATTGGGTTTGCACTCGGTTTTATGTCCCCACGCTCAAGTTCAGCCTGCGACATCCTCCGTTCATGATCGCCGTCGCAATCGCGTTATTCCTGATCACGATCGGGATGGTCCGTGGCGGCATTGTGAAGAGCATTTTGTTTCCCAAATCAGACAATAATTTCTTACAAGCCAGCGTCGTGTTCCCGGACGGCACCTCGGCTTCGGAAACGGATCGTGCTACGCAAGCGATGGAAGAAGCGATACGTCGCGTCAGTATTCGTGTTGCGGAGCGACGGGCTGCTGAAACCGGAATTCCGGCAGCAAAGATCTATAAACAGCCCGATGGCAAAGTGACCGGACCGGTCCGTTTGACCTACCGCGAGAACGGAAAAATCACCAACACCCAAGGTCCGATGGGCGGAAACGGTGGCGGCGGCAGCCATCTTGGCCAAGTGTTCGTCGAGCTCTTCGACACCGAAATTCGCGACATCCATAGCGATCAATTGCTTTCGATGTGGCGTGAGGAAGCGGGTGATTTTGCCGGCGCCGAAAAGATCAACTATGGCTCGGTCGGTGTCGGCCCAAGCGGCCAACCGATCGAATTTAAACTGCTGGCGCAAAGTGAAAACGTCGATCAATTGCTGGCCGCGACCGAGGCGATCAAAACGCGATTGGCCGATTTCACGGGCGTTTACGATATCGCCGATGACAATACCCCCGGTAAATGGGAATTCCAATTCAAAGTCAAAGATCGCGCCCTGGCCACCGGGGTGACACCAACCGATCTGGGCGATACGGTTCGCAATGCGTACTTCGGCGCCGAGGTGATGCGGTTGCAGCGAGGCCGGCACGAAGTCAAATTGATGGTCCGACATCCCGAAGAAGAACGCAACAGCTTGGTCAACTTTCGCGAAATTCGCGTTCGCACCGCGGATGGCAAACAAAGTCCGATCACCGAATTGGCCGATGTGGAACTGAAGCGAGGTTTTTCGGAAATTAACCGTGTCGACCAGATGCGTTCGGTGACGATTTCAGCCGATTTGGATGAAACGACCGCCAATGCCGATTTGATCATCAGCGAACTGCAAGCCGATTTTGTTCCCCAGTTGCTAAAACAATACCCTGCGGTATCGCTGCGCTGGGAAGGGCAACGCGAACAGAGCAACGAGTCGGTGGGCAGTTTGATGGTCGGGTTTGCGATCGCGATCGTCTGCATGTTTGTCTTGTTGGTGCTGCAGTTCCGCAGCTACGTCCAACCATTGTTGATCCTGGCCATCGTCCCCTTCGGAATGATTGGTGCCGTTTGGGGACACGCATTTCTCGGCTTGCCGCTAACCTTGTTCAGCATGTTTGGGCTGGTTGCGCTCGCGGGAGTCGTCGTGAACGATTCGATCGTCTTGATTGACTTTATCAATTCACGTGTCCGCGCCGGAGTTCCGCCGCGTGTGGCACTGATCGAGTCGGGCGAACGGCGATTCCGGCCGATCATGTTGACGAGTCTAACAACGATCGCAGGCTTGTTGCCGCTGTTGACCGAAAAGTCGTTCCAGGCACAATTGTTGATTCCGATGGCCGCCAGCTTGGCGTTTGGATTGATG
>TARA_R110002073_G_scaffold74650_2_pt1 | contig 14627 bp, 10 predicted proteins | sample TARA_R110002073 | Tara Oceans TARA_R110002073 (sample SAMEA4397174) | marine metagenome | biome: Polar Biome; feature: [DCM] deep chlorophyll maximum layer (ENVO:01000326); material: water (ENVO:00002006), including particulate matter (ENVO:01000060) such as... | depth 40 m
GCAATCTTCCATGGTCAAGGATTACGAGCATGCACTGATAGGGAAGGAAGAAATAAGTGGTAGGGAAGCCTACAAGATCCTTTTGGAACCCAAAGAGGAAGCCTCGGTGGTCTGGGGAAAGGTGGAAGCCTGGGTAGATGTGGAAGAATCCCTTTTCCTGAAACTGGCCTATTATGACGAAGAAGGCAAGTTGGTAAACACCCTTTTGGGCAAGAACATTAAAACTATGGGGGGCCGCACCGTAACGAGCCTTCTGGAGATAACACCGGCTAGGGATCCCGGCAATAAAACTACTTTGGAATATAAATCCATAGAATTTGACCAACCTATGGACGATAACTTTTTCTCTTTAAGGAACCTAAAAAACATTAAATAAAATGATCATTAAACTATCCTGGCGGAACTTGTGGAGAAGCCGGCGAAGAACGCTGATAACCGTAGCTTCCATTGTTTTTGCCATCGTATTTGCCATTTTTATGGACAGCCTGCTCCTGGGCCTGAACAAACAGATGGCGGACAGCCTGGTGGGAGTGTACAGCGGGCATTTTCAAATTCAGCAGGAAGAGTATTGGCAGGATAAATCGCTCCACAATTCCTTTGTGCCGAACGACAGCCTGGATACGGCCCTTGAAGGCATGCGAGGAATAAAAGGCTTTTCATACCGCCTGGAATCCGTTGCTTTGGCGGCGACCGATGAAGGGACCAGGGGCACTTTGGTGATGGGCATAGATCCCGATAAGGAGAAAAATATAACAGGTTTTGATAAAAAGATCATCAAAGGAAACTATCTTGGGGAAACCAACAATCAGGCTTTGGTAGGTAAAGGGCTGGCCGAAAAAATGAATATATCGGTCGGGGACAGCCTGGTGCTGGTGGGCGAAGGGTATCACGGTGCCAGTGCTGCCGATAAATATGAAGTTTCCGGCATTATAAGGCTGGGCTCTCCGGATCTGGACAACAATATCGTGATCCTAAAACTTGAGGATGCCCAATTTTTATATGGCGCCTACGACAGGATTACCTCCATCCCGGTCTTTTTAAGACCAAACCAATCGCAGGAAGAGACCATAGCGGCCTTGGAACCTAACCTGAAAGCTGGTTTTATTGCCAAACCCTGGCAGGAAATGTTGCCAATGCTCACACAGTCCATTGGACTTATAGACGCATTTCGAGTCATCATAATAGTGCTGCTCTACGTGCTGATAAGTTTCAGCATTCTTGGCACCATTATAATGATGACCCACGAAAGAATGAACGAATTGCGCATCGTATTGTCCATTGGCATGCGAAAAACGAAAATGCAGTTTATGATCGTGATCGAAACATTCTTTATGGCATTGCTTGGAGCCATCCTGGGGTTTTTGGCAAGCTACCCCCTTGTAAGCTATTTTAAGGCACGGCCCATCGAAATCAAGGGAAAGGCGGCTCTCGGTTGGGAATCATTTGGGATAGACCCCATCTTGCCGACCCTTGTCGATTTCGGTATTTTCACGAAGCATACCCTGATCATACTTGTTATTTCGATCTTATTGTCCATTTATGCCATTCGTCAGATTTCAACTTTAAAGCCTGTGGCATCAAAAAAATAATATAAACAGATGAAAACACTTTTAAAATTAGCCTGGAGGAACATCTGGAGGAACACGACCCGAAGTCTGGTCGTGGTCGTTTCATTGGCAATAGGTATCTGGGTCACGGTTATTATCCTGGCACTTTCGGACACGTTGCACAGGGAATCCCTAAAAGATGCCATCGAATATAAATACGGGCATATACAAATCCAGAACCCCGATTTTGTAAAAAACGAAAAATTGGTCCTGACCATCCCCGACGGGGAAAGGATGTTAGGGGAGATAAGTAGGGATAAGGAAGTAAAAGCCGCTACGGCCAGAACCGAAGCTTATGGGATTATTGCTTCTGCCGGCTATTCTTCCAATATAATCCTTATAGGGGTGTTGCCCGGGGCGGAAGAAAAAACCACGCTGTTAAAATCAAGACTCTCTTCAGGGGATTACCTTGCCCAGGAGGTAAGGAACCCGATTATCCTCGGGGAAAAGCTGGCCCAAAAACTCAATGTAAAAACGGGCAATAAAGTAGTGTTGGGCTTTGAAGGCAAAGGCGGGGAATTGATATCCTCCACGTTCAGGATTACGGGCATGTACAAGGCAACCCAAACAAGGGATGAGGAAATGTTGGTCTATGCCGACCTTGCGGATGTTACCCGATTGGCCGGGATTGAAGGGCAATACAACAAAATCGTCATTAAGCTCAACGACCTAGATCAATTAGTGCCGTATCTCGCTTCCCTAAAGGCACGGTTCGGCCAACCCGATGTACTGATACGGGATTGGCGCGAGGCCAATGCAGATCTGGAGCTGCTCAGTACCTGGATCGATCAAATGGATTTTATCGTCACCATTATTGTACTCATCGCTCTGGCCTTTGGAATATTAAATACCATGCTGATGTCCATATTGGAACGTTACAAGGAACTGGGAATACTAATGGCCATCGGAATGAACAAACTACGTGTATTCACGATGATCGTGATGGAAACCATCTACCTTTCTATTCTGGGCGGTGCCGTGGGGATGCTTATCGGGTTTATTACCATTTCCATCCTCAATTACTCGGGTGTCAACTTAAGCTTGTTCTCCGATGCCCTATCCGGTTGGGGGTTCAGTAGTGATGTCGTTTATCCAACATTGGAGCCTAGGGTTTATGTGTTGATTACCGTCCTGGTCATCCTTACCGCGGTGGTAACCTCTATATATCCGGCCGTAAAAGCCTTAATGTTAAAACCTAACGAAGCTATTAGCAAACAAAATTAATACAAGAAGCCATGAATGTTATAGAAACAAAAGACGTAAGCAAAATATACAATCCGGATACCATTCCGGTAAATGCCCTAAATAAGGTAAACCTCCATATTGAAAAAGGCGAATTTACCGCTATCGTGGGACCTTCGGGCTCCGGCAAGACCACCTTGCTCAATGTTATCGGTGGTTTGGATGATGCCAGTAACGGTTCGGTAATGATCGATGGTAGCGACATCCTGAAATTATCCGGGGGCAAACTGATCGATTTCAGGCTCAGGCACATCGGATTCGTCTTTCAGGCCTATAACCTGATACCGGTGCTTTCGGCCAAGGAGAATATTGAGTTTATAATGCTGTTGCAAAACTGGCCTACGAAGAAACGTGAGGACCGAACAAAAGAAATGTTGGAAGCCGTTGGCCTAAAAGATAAATCTGGCTCAAGACCATCACAGCTTTCGGGTGGGCAGCAACAAAGGGTCGCCGTGGCCAGAGCCCTGGCTTCCAAACCCCGGTTTGTACTGGCCGATGAACCCACAGCAAACCTGGATTCAAAATCGGCGGAAAACTTATTGGATATTATGCTGAAATTAAATAAGGAAGAGCATATCACCTTTATTTTTTCAACCCATGACCCCAGGGTGATAAAAAGGGCGAGGCGAGTTATAACGCTTGAAGACGGTAAAGTGGTGTCCGACATACAACAAAATACTGAACAGGTATTAGCAAGGCAATGAAGGTCTGTCTCTATACCATATTATTGATAGTGTTATATAACAGCAAGGCAATGGCTCAAACCGAAGAAAAAAAATGGGAACTGAATGGTTATGTAAAGTGGATCCAGGCGACTTCCTTTACAGATTTGGATTCCGTATCCACCAATTCCCTGCTCCATAACCGGCTCAACTTTAGGTGGTACCCTTCCGATAGTTGGAAAGTGGGCATTGAAGTAAGGAACAGGCTGTTTGTGGGCGACCAAATTACGGCCAATCCATTGTTGACCGGTATTGAGGACGATGGGATAATTGACCTTTCGGCCAATATTGTGGAAAAAAAGGATGCCCTCCTAAATACCAAACTAGACCGTTTTTGGGCACAATGGCAGGGTACCAGTTGGCAGGTAACTTTGGGGCGGCAAAGGGTGAATTGGGGCGTGGACAGGATATTCAACCCCAACGACATTTTTAACGCCTATTCATTTGTTGATTTTGACTATGAAGAAAGACCGGGAAGCGATGCCCTGCGCATACAATATTTTAAGGATATGGACTATACATTGGATATGGCGGTAAAAATAACCAATGATCCGGATGATCTGATTACGACTGCACTGTACAAGTTTAATAAATGGAATTACGACATACAATTGCTTGGTGGAGTTTATAAACGCGATATTGTGATAGGCACAGGATGGGCAGGAAATATCAAGAACGCGGGGCTTAAGACGGAACTCTCTTATTTTAGGAACTACCAAAACTTTGCAGGGGACATCGGGACATTTATTTCTTCGGTTTCGGTGGACTATGCCTTTCCAAATTCGCTGTACCTGTATGGGGCATATTTTTATAATTCATCCGGAGCAAATCAAAATGCCATTGAAAATCTGGTTTCAATAAATTTGGGTGTAAAAAACCTATCCCCTTTTACGCATAACTTTTTTACCCAGCTGTCCTATGAATTTAGTGCCATAACAAACGTGGCTATGAACATCCTTTATTCCCCAACCGATAATACTGTTTTTATAAATCCGTCCCTAAATATCTTAATGGGCGAACAATTTGATTTGTCCATTATTTCGCAAAGTTTATTTGGAAATACAAATAATTATGTTTTATTGTTCAATACCGTTTATACCCGCTTGAAATGGAATTTTTAAGAGGTACACCTATGACTAATAAAAAGATAAAAAATATTGACCAGACACTAATTTGAAATAACCTATTAAAAATGATAGATTTAGATAAAATTTCAACCAAACCGCCCTCAAACATTTCAAAAAACGAGGCCAAGAAGGCCTTGGCACAGCTAAGCAAGAAACTTTTTGAACTTCAGAACAAATTTTATGCCGATGGGCGTTTTGGCTTGCTTATTATCCTACAAGGCATGGACACCTCCGGCAAAGACGGTACCATCCGTAATGCCTTTAGCAGTATGAATCCACAGGGAGTACAGGTAAAATCTTTCAAAGCGCCAACGGAAGAAGAACTGGCCCACGATTTTTTGTGGCGCGTGTATCCCCACATTCCGGCCAAAAGAATGATCGAAGTATTTAACCGTTCTTATTACGAAGACTTACTTATGCCCATGGTGGGCAATTTACTACCAGAGGAAGTACTTGCCCACCGCTGCAAGCTTATCAAATATTTGGAGCAACATTTGAGGCAAAACAACATTCACGTACTCAAATTTTTCCTCCATATCTCTAAAGAAGAACAAAAAGAGCGTATAAAGGAACGGCTGTCAAAACCACATAAACGCTGGAAATACAGTACCGAAGATGAAAAGGCGGCCAAACAATGGAATGCCTATAAAACTGCCTATAATATGGTAATGAACAACTGCGATGATCCTTCCTGGCATATTGTCCCAGCTGATAAACGTTGGTTTCGCAACTATTATGTTGCCAATATACTCACAGAACATCTTGAAAAACACAATTTAAAATATCCCACTACCTAACAGCCAAACACTATGGAAAATCACGAGCAACACAAACAGAAAAAAACAGACAATTCAAAAATGGATCACTCGAAAATGGAAGACCCAAAATCGGCAACACCCCATACAGGCAAGAGCCACGAAGGGCGCAAGACCCAAGGCGAACAGCCCACGATGTCGGAACAAATGGCTTACGAAATGGGTCATGACGGCCAGGATATGATGTCAATTGTTCGCGATTTACGCAACCGTTTTTGGATCTGTCTTGTTTTCACAATCCCCATCTTCATCTATTCCCCGATGGGAGGGCTCTTCACTCCGCCCCTACCACCCTTTGGGCTAGACCTGAACCTGTGGCTGTTCTTCTTAGCAAGTGCCGCAGTACTTTATCCAAGTTGGCCGTTCTTTGTTTCTGCCTGGCGTGCCCTAAAAACAGGTACGCTTGGCATGGCGGTACTGATAGTCCTGAGCGTGGGAACGGGTTATATCTTCAGCATTATCAGTATATTCTTCCTGGAAGGGGGCGACCAGTTTTTTGAGGCCATAGCCGTTCTGTTGGTTTTTATCCTACTCGGTCATTGGCTCGAAATGCGTGCCCGTGCAGGAGCCTCATCGGCCATAAAGGCATTGATGGACCTCACTCCGGCAATGGCATCAGTTATCCGCAACGGTGAGGAGATGGAAGTCCCGACAGCGGAAGTATTGGAAGACGAGATCGTCGTAATGCGCCCTGGCGCCAAAATTCCTGTAGATGGAACAGTGGAAAGCGGAGAATCGTTGGTTGACGAATCCATGCTTACTGGAGAGTCGATGCCGGTCAAAAAAGGACCCGGTGACACGGTCATCGGTGCAACCATTAACAAGACCGGTAGCTTCCGCTACAAAGCAACGAAGGTCGGGGCCGACTCGGCACTGGCACAAATCGTAAAGCTGGTACAAGAGGCCCAGAACTCTAAGGCACCGGCACAGCTATTGGCAGATAAGGCGGCACAATTACTAGTGATTGCCGCAATCGTCATCGGTCTTGCAACCTTTGCGGTTTGGTTTTGGTGGATTGGGGAGCCACTGATGTTCGGACTGACCCTGACCATTACGGTATTCGTGATCGCTTGTCCGGACGCCCTAGGCCTTGCAACGCCAATGGCGGTGATGGTAAGTACAGGCATGGGCGCCAAAAACGGCATTCTGTTCAAGAATGCATCGGCACTCGAAGACGCTACAAAATTGAACGTCATCGTCTGCGACAAAACCGGTACACTTACCGTTGGCCAGCCGGAGGTAGTGGAAATCGTTACCGCAAACGGTATTACCGAGGATCAATTGCTTACCGCTGCCGCTGCCGTAGAACAGGGATCGGACCATCCGCTGGCCCAGGCAATACTGCGCAAGGCAGAGAACCTTACGGTAAAGGCACCAACAAAATTTGAAAGCCTTGACGGTATGGGGGCACGTGCAGAGACCGCTGCAGGAACGGTGTTTCTTGGCAACCGCCTGCTAATGGACACCCAGAAGCTTGCGCTAGATGGTCTGGAAAGTGAGGCCACTCGAATGCAGGAGGGCGGCCGTACCGCTGTGCACGTGGCTCAGGCAGGTCGTGTGATCGGACTTATCGCTATCGCAGATGCCATAAGACCTTCTTCCAAGGCAATGGTAGAAAAACTAGGTAAGCGCGGTATTGAAGTGGTTATGCTTACAGGCGACAATGAAGCTACAGCAAGACGAATCGCCAAGGATCTTGGGATAGATAGTGTAATGGCCGATGTGTTGCCTGCCCAAAAAGCGGAGAAAGTAAAAGAGTTGCAGGCCCAGGGCAAGAAAGTGGGCATGGTGGGTGATGGCGTTAACGATGCCCCCGCACTGACACAGGCTGAAGTAGGATTTGCCATTGGTGCAGGGACAGATGTCGCCATGGAAAGTGCAGACGTGGTTCTCATGAAAAGTGACCCCTATGATATCGTTGGTGCTATAGAGCTCTCGCGTGCCACTGTGCGCAAGATGCACCAAAACCTATGGTGGGCAGTAGGCTACAATGTGTTGGCATTTCCGCTTGCGGCTGGGGTTTTGTACCCTTTTGTATTGAGCCCCGAGGTTGCGGCACTATCAATGTCCGGCAGTACCCTCATTGTAGCAGTCAATGCGTTGTTGCTGAAATTTATCAAACTGGAAGGCATTCATACACTGGACAAAAAATCGGCCTAAAACACATTAAAAGATAAGTTTTATACTAAAAAATAATATTCAATGTACACTAACTCAATTAAACATATAGGAGTATTTACATCGGGGGGTGATTCTCCCGGGATGAACGTTGCCTTATACGCAATTGCAAAAGCTTCGGAAGCGAATGGTATAAAAGCAACTGGAATTCATAAAGGATACGAAGGCTTGATCGATGGCGATTTTATACCATTGGAAGCCCATGAGTTGCAGAAATTGACACAAAAAGGTGGCACCATTCTAAAAACAGCACGAAGCAAACGGTTTATGGAATTGGAAGGCCGAAAAAAAGCATTGCAAACCCTAAAAGCAAACAATATAGATGCCCTTATTGCGATTGGTGGCGATGGCACATTTAAAGGGTTATTGGCTTTTTCAAAAATATGCGACATTCCATTTATAGGGATTCCAGGAACCATTGACAACGATATTTCGGGAACAGATTACACCCTTGGTTTTGATTCCGCAGTAAACACAGCCATTGAAAATATCGATAAAATAAGAGATACCGCCGAATCCCATAACCGTGTGTTCATAGTTGAAGTAATGGGCAGGGATTCGGGCTACATTGCCATCCATTCAGGACTGACCGTTGGTGCAGATGCCATACTTATTCCCGAAAGTGGCAAGGATCTTATTTATCTATTAGATAAGATTAAAAATTATGATAGTGAAGATGCTTTTCTCATCGTGGTTTCCGAAGGCGATGAAACAGGAGCCGAACTTGTCGCCACCAAGATAAAGGAAGTAAATCCCAAGGTCGATTTACGAATCACCAAACTTGGCCACGTCCAGCGTGGAGGCAATCCTTCTGCCTTGGATAGAATGTTGGGCATTAGGCTGGGAGTAGCATCCGTGGATGCACTTTTGCAAGGAAGAAAAAACGTAATGGCTGGGATTTTAAACAATCAATTGCATTTCACTTCTTTTGAAGAGGTGGTCAAACAACACCAAGTGAATGATGAGTTGCAAGAGCTTTTAAAATTAATTAGCAGTTAAAATAAAAAGAAAATATGATGAAAACATATTTTAAAAAGGTGGGGATCAATGATATCCCACAGGTAGGAGGTAAAAATGCTCCCATCGGAGAAATGTACCAAAACTTACCGAACAAAGGTATTGCCGTGCCCGATGGTTTTGCCCTTACTACAGAAGCCTATCAAAAGCTTGAGGCCAACAACTTTTCAGTTGCCCCGGTATTGGAGGATGGACAGCTTTTGGGCATTGTGGACATTAAGGGTATCAACGAACTGATTACGGTAAAAAAAAGCACTGAAATCGCAAAAGGCTCCATAGATCAAAATCAACGTTAAGAAATTTTCAACACAATCAATAATCTTAAAATTATGGATAGGAAAGATAAAGATATAACCTCGCCCGCCGACCTTAATGACCATGGAATGGGTACCGGACCAGATAGGCAACAACGCCCGGTCTATGTAGATTTGCTCCCACCCTGTAACCATGCCTGCCCTGCCGGTGAAAACATACAGGAATGGCTGGCACTGGCACAGGACAAAAAGTTTGAAGAAGCCTGGCAGGTAATTATGGAGGACAACCCCATGCCCGCCGTGATGGGGCGTGCATGTTACCACCCGTGCGAAGACGGCTGTAACCGTACATACATAGACAGTCCGGTAAGCATCCATGCCATAGAACGTTTTTTGGGCGATGAGGCCATCAGGCAAAATTGGAAAGTTAAATTTGATAAAAAAACGGGTGGCAAACGGGTGCTGGTGGTCGGGGCCGGGCCAAGCGGACTGTCCGCAGCCTACCATCTTACCCGGTTAGGGCATAGCGTTGAAATCCATGAGGCCGGTCCCATAGCAGGTGGTATGATGCACTTTGGGATCCCTGCCTACCGGCTTCCGCGAAATATGCTAGACCATGAGGTGGAGCGTATTTTGGCCATGGGGGTAAAGATTGTACTCAACCATAAAGTTGAAAATATACTGGAAGAAAAAAAGGCCGGTGGTTTTGATGCTGCCTTCATCGCTGTAGGTGCTCATCTTTCAAAGAAAATTGATATCCCCGGCATGGATGCCGGAAAATTTTTGGATGCTATCGCCTTTTTAAAACAGGTGGAAGAGGGCGAAAAACCTAAAATAGGTAGAAGGGTGGCCATTTATGGCGGTGGCAACACGGCCATGGATGCCGCACGAACGGCAAAGCGGATGGGGGCAACCGAGGCGACCATCATATACAGGCGAGACCAAAAACATATGGCGGCCCATGAGTTTGAAGCGGAAGAAGCTCTGGAAGAAGGAGTAAAGATCAACTGGCTACGCACTATAAAAGCGATGGACGAAGAAGCATTTACCGTTGAGGTCATGCGCTTGGAAGAAGGGCGTCCCGTACCCACCGGACAGTTTGAAACTCTGGAAGCCGATACGCTTATATTGGCCGTGGGGCAGGATACCGATACAGGCTTTTTAAAAAACGTACAGGGAATTGAGTTCAATGAAGATGGGACAGTGATCGTTGGACCCGATATGATGACCGGTCATGAAGGCATCTTTGCCGGGGGCGATATGGTGCCCAGCCAGCGCAGTGTAACAGTAGCAATAGGGCATGGTAAAAAAGCAGCACGTTATATAGATGGGTTTTTACGGAGTGCCCCCTACCATAAACCGCCCAAAAATCCAATCGTGGGTCATGAGCGACTACACCTTTGGTATAAAACAACTGCCCCACAAAAGGAACAGGCTTCCCTAACCGCTCAAAAGCGTATAGAAGGCTTCGATGAAATAAAGGCAGGCTTAAGCGAAGAAGAAGCGCTTTTTGAGTCACAACGTTGTCTCTCCTGTGGCAATTGCTTTGAGTGCGATGGTTGCTATGCTGCCTGCCCGGAAGAAGCCATCATAAAACTTGGCCCAGGCAATGGATATGAGTACGACTTTGATCGCTGTACAGGTTGTGCGGTATGTTATGAACAATGCCCTTGCCATGCTATCGAAATGATTCCCGAACCTAAAAACTTAAAACTATGACCATGAAGGATCAAACAAAAATGGTGACCATTGATGGCAATGAAGCCGTAGCTTATGTCGCTTACCGCGTAAATGAAGTATGTGGGATCTATCCCATCACACCTGCCTCCCCTATGGCCGAGCATGCCGATGAATGGTCCAATACCGGGATTAAGAATATTTGGGACAACATACCCGACGTCATTGAGATGCAAAGCGAGGGAGGGGCAGCAGGCACTATTCACGGAGCATTGCAGACAGGGGCGTTGGCCACGACCTTTACCGCCTCGCAGGGATTGATGCTCATGTTGCCTAATATGTACAAGATTGCGGGGGAACTCACGGCAACGGTTTTCCATGTGGCGGCGCGGTCGCTTGCTGCACAGGCATTGTCTATTTTTGGTGACCACAGCGACGTGATGGCCGCTAGAACCACCGGTTTTGCCATGATCGCTTCGGCATCTGTGCAGGAAGCCCATGACATGGCCCTTATCTGCCAGGCGGCAACATTGAAATCGAGGGTGCCCTTTATGCATTTTTTCGATGGGTTTCGTACTTCGCATGAAGTGAACAAGATCAGCCTTTTAACAGACGGGCAGATCAGGGCAATGATAGATGATGATCTGGTTTATGCCCATCGCAAGCGTAGCTTAAACCCCGATAACCCCTTTATTAGGGGAACAGCCCAAAACCCCGATGTGTACTTTCAAGCGAGGGAAACCGTTAACCCTTACTATTCGGATCTACCGGGAATCGTCCAAAAAGCGATGGACGATTTTGGCACGCTCACCGGTCGGCATTATAACCTTTATGAATACTATGGCGATCCAGATGCTGAAAGGATAATCACAATCATGGCTTCCGGTGCCGAAGTGGTTCGTGAAACGGTCAAAGCTATGGTCTCGTCTGGAGAAAAAGTGGGAGTGGTGCAAGTACGGCTTTATCGTCCTTTTTCCCTAAAACATTTTCTGGAAGTCCTGCCTGCTTCGGTAAAAACAATAGCGGTATTGGATCGAACAAAGGAACCTGGTGCTGCAGGGGAACCTCTTTATCAGGATGTAGTTACAGTTTTGGCAGAAGCTTACCGCCTAGGGCAGATCACTTCTTTCCCGAATATTGTAGGTGGGCGGTACGGGCTTTCTTCCAAAGAATTTACCCCGGCTATGGCCAAAGGTGTTTTCGGGGAACTTAAAAAGCCTCTTCCCAAAAATGGTTTTACGGTAGGCATCAAGGACGATGTCTCACATACCAGTATTGAATATGATCCTGCTTTCGATATTATTCCCAAAGGTACTATAAGTGCGCTCTTCTTCGGGCTGGGGTCAGACGGGACGGTAGGCGCCAATAAAAACAGTATTAAGATCATCGGGGAGGGAACCGATCTAAATGCTCAGGGCTATTTTGTGTACGACTCCAAAAAATCCGGAACGCAGACGGTTTCCCACTTGCGCTTTGGCAAAGAGCCTGTTAACGCCCCTTACCTTATTTGGGAGGCGGATTTTATTGCCTGCCATAAATTCAACTACATCGAAAAAGTTCAGATGCTCCGTTTTGCGGCGCAGGGAGCTACTTTTTTATTAAACAGCCCCTATAGTGTTGATGAAGTCTGGGACAGCCTACCTCGTCCTGTTCAGGAACAAATCATAGAAAAGGAACTCAAGTTTTATGTCATCAATGGCTCTGGGGTGGCACGTTCTGCCGGACTGGGAGAGAAAATAAATACCGTTATGCAGGCTTGCTTTTTTGCACTTTCGGGCGTACTGCCAAAGGAGGAAGCTATAGACAGGATTAAAGAATCAATAAAAAAAACCTACTCCAAAAAAGGAAAAGCTGTCGTCGAGCAGAATTTCCGTGTGGTGGATGCAGCCCTGGAAAATTTGTTTGAGGTAAAGGTGCCTGCCAAAGCTTCGGGCGATCTTCCACTCCCCCCAACGGTATCTGTAGAAGCACCCGATTTTGTGCAACAGGTTACGGCCATGATGATGCGGGGTGATGGTGATGAACTTACTGTTGGCCAATTGCCTGCCGATGGCACCTACCCGAGTGCGACCACCCGTTGGGAAAAGCGCAACCTCTCCGATATGGTAGCCCAATGGGAAAAAGATATCTGTATTCAATGTGGCAATTGTAGTTTTGTATGCCCGCATAGTGTTATCCGGTCCAAATTCTATAATGAGGCCCATCTGGAACCGGCCCCTGAAGAATTCCCGTCCGCACCCATCAATGCCCGCGGATTTCCTGAAACAAGTTATACTCTGCAGGTATATGTGGAAGATTGTACCGGATGCAACCTCTGTGTGGAGGTCTGCCCGGTTACCGACCCTGAGGATGAAAGCACCAAAGCAATCAACTTGAGACCCAGAGTACCTGTCCTAGAAAAGGAAAGGGAAAATATAAGCTTCTTTGAAAGCCTTCCCATGAACGACCGTGCAGAAGTGGATTTTTCCTCTGTACGGGGCGCACAATTTCTTGAACCACTGTTCGAGTTTTCAGGTGCCTGTGCTGGCTGTGGCGAAACTCCCTATATCAAAGTGCTTACCCAGTTGTTTGGGGAGCGCCTCATTGTGGCCAATGCCACGGGTTGCTCCTCTATTTACGGAGGCAACCAGCCCACAACGCCTTGGGCGACAAATAAGGAAGGTAGGGGACCGGCTTGGTCGAATTCATTGTTCGAGGACAATGCCGAATTTGGTCTGGGCATGCGGATTGCGGCCGATAACCACCTGTCTATGGCGAGAAAGTTGGTGCACTATTCACACCATACAATTGGGGAGGAATTGGCAGAAAAACTACTTAATAATGAACAGCTCTATGAATCGGAAATAAGCGGGCAAAGGGAAGCGGTAGCCGAACTGAAGAAAAAATTAGCCCAAATGGATCGGGAGGAAGCTGAAAAGCTGTTATCGGTGGCAGATCATCTGGTTAGGCGAAGTGTTTGGCTGGTTGGAGGTGACGGTTGGGCCTACGACATAGGCTCAGGGGGGCTGGATCATGTCCTTTCAACGGGCAAAAATGTTAATGTGCTGGTATTGGATACCGAAGTGTATTCCAATACGGGCGGGCAGATGTCCAAAGCTACCCCGACCGCAGCTACGGCAAAATTTGCTGCCGGCGGAAAAAAAGTGGGCAAAAAAGATCTTGCCCTTCAGGCTATTTCTTATGGTAATGTTTACGTGGCACAGGTGGCCATGGGCGCCAACCCACAACAAACACTATTGGCCATGCGCGAGGCCGAAGCTTATCCTGGACCGTCAATCATTTTGGCTTATAGTCAATGTATAGCACATGGAATAGATATGCGGAAAGGGATGACTCAGCAAAAACTGGCTGTAGATTGTGGGCATTGGCCTCTGATCCGGTATAATCCCACTTTGAGAAAAGCAGGCAAGAACCCTTTTGTACTTGATTCGCCCAGACCTACTATAAAATTAAAGGACTATGCCTATAATGAACTGCGCTATAGCATTTTGGCCCGTACCGATCCCAAAGAAGCGGAACGCCTGCTGGATGTGGCTCAGGAACTGATTAATTTACGCTGGAAAACATACGAGGATATGTCGGGATGGGGGGCAAAGGAATTTAATCCAGTGGTTTGATCAAATCCCTTAAAAAAAAGATCTCAGTAAACAACATCTATAATTATTAAAACAGAATGGTTCTACGGAAAACCTTGTGGGTAGAGGTCTAATTTTCCAAAATAGAACAAGATTGCATTGCGGAAGTTATCGAAGTTCCGGAAGCCTTTCGAAATAGATTTTAACTGTTGGATTTTGGAGTTCACTCGTTCGGTCCTGCTAATAATGCTGGTAATCACATCGTAGTTGCTGTCCAAAAATTCGGTCGTCTTTGTTGGGCTTTTCATCAGCTGGCTATCGCCTCAAACCGGGGTAAGGAATACTTGCTAAAACTGTCTTACCCTATATGGGACGTAGCAGATATAAAATATATGAAGAACACTATCCATATT
>TARA_R110002073_G_scaffold252362_5_pt1 | contig 14619 bp, 12 predicted proteins | sample TARA_R110002073 | Tara Oceans TARA_R110002073 (sample SAMEA4397174) | marine metagenome | biome: Polar Biome; feature: [DCM] deep chlorophyll maximum layer (ENVO:01000326); material: water (ENVO:00002006), including particulate matter (ENVO:01000060) such as... | depth 40 m
GGGCCGGAAACCGGTCCCTTCCAGTTCGTGCCCGGCTCGCACAAATGGCCGCACATCAAGAAAAGCAAGATCCTCAACTTCGTACCGGAGGAAGTGCGCCAGACCCGTGCCTGGCCGATTCACTCGGAACGGGTGCTGACGCCCTTCTTCGAAGAAATGATCGACGTGAACGACCTGGAAAAAGTCGAATTCACGGCGGAAAAAGGCGACGTGCTGATCTGGCATGCGCGCCTGCTGCACCGTGGCACCGTCGCCAAGAAGCCCGACGCGGTCCGCAAGGCGATCATCTCGCACTATACCGCGCTCGGGGCGATGTCGGCCTATGGTCCGGTCGAACGCTGGAAGACCGGCGGGCTCTATTTTGCGGACCCTACAAAGCGCGATGTTGATCCGGAACTTGAGGTCAAGCCCGGCGAATAAGGATGTCTCCCATGCCCGCGCCGCTGATCGACCGTCGAACTGTTGTGGTTTCCGGCATGGCGCTCGCCGCACTGGCAGGCTGCGCGCCGCGACAAAGCCAGGACGGGTCGCTGCTGCGGGTCGCGATGGCGGGCCTGCCGGACTCCCTTGATCCGGCGATTGGTCAGCTCGCGGCGGCCGCATTGATCTACAAACAAATCCACGGCCCGCTCACCGATTACGGTCCTGACGGCGGGCTCGCGCCGGGCCTCGCAGAACGCTGGACAGCCGAGGACGGCGGGCGGCGCTGGGTCTTTACCCTGCGCGATGGTCTGCAGTGGTCAGACGGCACGCCTCTGACCAGCGAAGACATCATCTGGTCGGCCCGGCGGATCGTCGATCCGGCCTCCACCTTTGCCAGCGTGGGCGATTTCTATGCGGTGACGAATGCGCGCGACGTGCTGACCGGCTCTGCCGCACCACAAGACCTGGGCGTGCGGGCGCTGGACGCGCGCAGGGTGGTCTTTGACCTCGACACGCCGCTGGGTTTCTTTCCGCTGCTGCTGCGCGAGTTCTACCCGTTTCCGCGCCATGCTATCGCGGCGCACGGCCCACAATGGGTCGCGCCGGAGAATTTTGTCGGGTGCGGCCCGTTTGTACCCGTTTCCGGAACCGCGCTTTCGCTCGACCTGCGACCCAATACACGCGCGTGGAATCCCGGTCGCGCCGATCAGGTCCATATCGAAGCTGTCGAGGACCCGGCCACGCGCACGCGCCTGTTCCGCGCGGGAGACTATGACATCGCGGAAGCGCCACTGAGTACCCAGATTTCGATGCTGCGACGCCGTCTGGGCGACCAGGTAAAAACCTATGACGCGCCGAAAATCAGCTATCTGAAAATCAATATGGGCCGTTCAGGGACCGGCAATCCAGCCTTGAGACAGGCGCTGGATCTGGCTACCGACCGGGTTTTTCTGGCCGAGAGCCTTCTGGCAGGGACGGCGACACCGACGCGGCATGTCATTCCGGGCCTGCCCTTCGCGCCAGCTTCCATTGACGACAGTCGGGAGGCAGCCCGCCAGCTTTTAGCCAATGCCGGCCTGATTGGCGACAACGCCCCATCGATTCAGTTACGCTGCCTGTCAGGCGAACGTGAACGTCTTGCCATCGCGCTTGCCGATGACTGGGGGCTGATCGGTATTGAGGTGGACATTCTCGCCACGCCGGCTGCTGACCTCTATCCGGCCATTGATGGCGGTGATTATGACGTCGCGCTTGCCCATTTCGACCGGGGGCTGAAAGCTGATCCGAACTTCATGATCGAACCTTTCGCGCCGGGCGGATTTGCCGATAACACGTTCTGGTTTGGCCAGCCGGGCGATGCTGATGACCGGTTCGCCACACTCATCCAGCAAGCGCGCGAAACGGTCGATGACGCGGCGCGGGCCGAGGCGTATCGGAGCGCGGAAGCCGTCATCCTTGAGGCGCGGACAATCATTCCGCTGCTGCACGAAAAGGCCTTCTGGCTGGTCGGTGATCGCGTTGAGGGCCTCAGCGAGCGCATCCAGCCGATGTTGTGGCGCAGTGTGAACCTGATCGATGAATAAGAACGGCCTGACCGACGAGCTCAAACTCCGTTGGGATGCCCTGGCGATACGATTGGACGCCAATCGGAAAGCCGCCGACGCGGTGGTCTCAAAGCTGCTGCGTGCCTACGGGGAGGAGGGTCGTCACTATCACGGTCTGTCACATCTCAAATTTCTGTTTGGTGAAATCGACCGTCACGCCGCGAGGATCGAAGCACGCGACCGGCTCGAACTCGCCGCCTGGTTTCATGACTGGGTTTACGACACTCAGCGCAATGACAACGAAGCGCGCAGCGCCGACACCGCCTTGGAAATGCTCGCCGATATGGACGTGTCAGATGACTTGGCCGAGCGTGTCGCCTCGCTGATCCGCATGACGAAAACCCACACGCCAACAGGCGACCAAGATGACGACCTTTTCCTTGATATGGATTTCGCAATTCTGGGGGCCGCGCCGACCGTCTATGACGCGTATGCCGCCAATGTCAGAAAGGAATACGGCTGGGTGCCTCTGGAAATGTTCAATGCCGGGCGTGTCGGATTCCTGCGGGGCGTTCTGGACCGCCCACGGATATTCCTGACAGACACCTACGAGGACGCCTTCGGCAAGCAGGCCCGTGAAAACATCGCCAGGGAAATCGAACGGCTGATGCGTTGACATCAACCCTCGCCATGGCGGCGAATCCCGTCTAGGAACGTCGCTTAGCACAACAGTTGAAGATTTTGCGCGCGACCGGCCCCCGCCGGAGGCGCGTCTGCGAGCGCAAGCGGGACCGGCTTTTTCATGCCCAAACGGACTGACATCAAGAGCATTCTCATCATTGGCGCGGGCCCGATCGTCATCGGACAGGCCTGTGAGTTCGATTATTCCGGCGTCCAGGCGGTCAAGGCGCTGAAGGAGGAAGGCTACCGGGTCATCCTCGTCAATTCGAACCCGGCCACGATCATGACCGATCCCGGCCTGGCCGATGCGACCTATATCGAACCGATCACGCCGGAGATGGTCGCCAAGGTCATCGAAATCGAAAAGCCCGACGCGCTGCTGCCGACCATGGGTGGACAGACCGCGCTCAATTGCGCGCTGGCACTTGATGCCTCCGGTGTCCTGGACCTCTTCGGGGTCGAGATGATCGGGGCCAGGGCCGATGTGATCGACAAGGCGGAGAACCGGCAGCGCTTTCGCGATGCGATGGATAAAATCGGCCTTGAAAGCCCCAAGTCCGGAGTCGCCCACTCGCTGGCGGAAGCCGAAGCGCTGATCGACGAAATCGGTTTGCCGACCATCATCCGCCCCTCCTTCACCATGGGCGGCACGGGCGGCGGCATTGCCTATAATATCGAGGAATTCCGCGAAATTTGCGAGGCCGGCATTGCGGCCTCGCCGGTCAATGAAATCCTGGTCGAGGAGTCTGTCCTTGGCTGGAAAGAGTATGAGATGGAGGTCGTGCGTGACCACGCCGACAATTGCATCATCATCTGCTCGATCGAAAATATTGATCCGATGGGTGTGCATACAGGTGACAGTGTCACCGTTGCCCCCGCCCTCACCCTCACCGACAAGGAATATCAGCGCATGCGGTCGGCTTCGATCGCCGTGCTGCGCGAAATCGGTGTCGAGACCGGCGGCTCGAATGTGCAGTTCGCCGTCGATCCCAAGACAGGCCGCATGACGGTCATCGAGATGAATCCGCGCGTCTCCCGCTCGTCCGCGCTGGCATCGAAAGCCACAGGCTTTCCGATTGCGCGTGTCGCCGCCAAGTTGGCCGTCGGATACACGCTCGACGAGATTGCCAACGACATCACCGGCGGCGCGACGCCGGCGAGCTTTGAGCCGACGATTGACTATGTCGTCACCAAGATCCCGCGCTTTGCCTTCGAGAAATATCCCGGCGCATCAAACATATTGACCACATCCATGAAGTCGGTCGGCGAAGCCATGTCGATTGGCCGAACCTTCCAGGAATCGGTCCAGAAGGCCCTGCGCTCGATGGAGACCGGACTGGACGGGTTCGATGAAGTGGTCATTGAAGGGCTTGCCGATGCGAGCAATGCGAGCGCGCGCCGCGAGGCCATTATCGCCGCCCTGTCGCGGCCAACACCGGACCGTTTGCGCTATGTCGCCCAGGCTTTCCGCGAAGGCCTTGGGGTCGATGACATCAATGCCGCCTGCTCCTATGAGCCCTGGTTCCTGCGGCAGATCGAGGAACTGGTCTCGATTGAAGATGATATTCGCAAACACGGCCTTCCAGCCGATTCCGAGGGAATGCAGGCGCTGAAAGCCAAGGGCTTTTCCGATGCGCGGCTCGCCACCGTCACGGGACAAAGCGAAGATGCCGTCCGCAAGGCACGTCGCGATCTGGGCGTCCGCCCCGTCTATAAACGCGTGGACACGTGTGCGGCCGAATTCGAAGCCGTTACGCCCTACATGTATTCCACCTACGAGACGGGCGGTTTTGGCCAGCCCGCAGACGATGAGGCCCAGCCGACCAACCGCAAGAAAGCCATTATTCTGGGCGGTGGGCCGAACCGGATCGGTCAGGGCATCGAATTTGACTATTGCTGCTGTCACGCGGCGTTTGCCTTCGACGAGATCGGCATCGAGTCCATCATGGTCAACTGCAATCCGGAAACCGTCTCGACGGATTACGATACGGCAGACCGGCTGTATTTCGAGCCTTTGACGACCGAAGACGTGCTCGAACTGATCGAAACCGAACGCCAGAATGGCGAATTGCTGGGTGTGGTCGTTCAGTATGGCGGGCAGACCCCGCTCAAGCTGGCCGGAGATCTGGAAGCTGCTGGCGTGCCCATCCTCGGTACGCTGCCAGAAGCGATCGATCTCGCTGAAGACCGCGAACGCTTCAAGGCCTTGCTCGACGAGCTGGGGCTCAAACAGCCGCCCAACGTCATTGCCCATTCCGAAGCCGAAGCCCGGGCGGCCGCCGAAACGCTGGGCTTCCCGCTTGTACTGCGCCCGTCCTACGTTCTGGGGGGACGGGGCATGGAAGTCGTCCGCGAGATGGAAAGCTTCGATCGCTATATCCGCGAGGCTGTCATTGTCTCCGGCAAATCACCTCTGCTGGTCGACCGCTATCTCGACAATGCCCAGGAAGTCGATGTCGACGCGATCTGTGACGGCAAGGATGTCTGGGTTGCGGGCGTCATGCAGCACATCGAGGAAGCTGGCGTGCATTCAGGCGACTCGGCGTGTTCCCTGCCGCCCTATTCGCTGTCGGCCAACATGGTCGCGGAGCTGAAAAAGCAGGCGACGGCCATGGCGCTGGCGATCGGTGTGCGGGGCCTGATGAATGTCCAGTTCGCGATCAAGAATGACGAAATCTACGTGCTGGAGGTCAATCCGCGCGCCTCACGCACGGTACCCTTCGTGGCCAAGGCCATTGGCGAACCGGTTGCAAAGATTGCCGCCAAGGTCATGGCGGGCGCGATGCTCAGCGAATTCAACCTGAAAACGCCTGCGCCGAAGCATGTTGCTGTCAAGGAAGCCGTGATGCCGTTCGCGCGATTCCCGGGCGTTGATCCGGTCCTGGGGCCGGAAATGCGCTCCACCGGCGAAGTCATGGGAATCGACAAGGATTTTGAATCCGCCTTCGCCAAGTCGCAATTGGGTGCCGGGGTCAATTTGCCTCGCACCGGTGCGGTCTTCATTTCCCTCAAGGAATCCGACAAGCCGCTGATTATCGAAGCGGCCCGCACGCTGGTGTCGATGGGGTTTGAAATCCTGGCAACGGACGGGACAGCAAAGTCCCTTGAAGCGGCCGATGTTCCGGTCACTTTGGTGAAGAAAGTCTCGCAAGGCCGGCCGCATATTGTCGATGCGATCAAGAACCGCGAAGTGCAATTGATCGTCAATACGACCGAGGGCCGACAGTCACACAAGGACTCCTATTCCATCCGCCGCACCGCCCTCGAATTGAAGATTCCCTGTTACACAACTGCATCGGCCGCTATCGCTGCGGTACAGTCGCTGCTTAAAATTGATGCCGGAGCGCTTGAACCGCGCTCACTCCAATCCTACTCTACCTGACCCCGCCTGGACTGCGGACCGTCAGAAACCCGAGAAAATATAGCCATGAATAAAGTCCCCATGACCGAAGAGGGCTTCAAAGCCCTTGACGAAGAATTCAAGCGATTGAAGTCCGAGGAACGCCCAGCGGTGATCCAGGCGATCTCCGAAGCGCGTGAACACGGCGATCTTTCCGAGAACGCCGAATACCATGCCGCCAAGGAGCGTCAGGGCTGGATCGAGGGTCGTTTGGCCGAACTCGAAGACAAGATTGCCCGTGCCCAGGTGATCGACGTGTCCAAGCTGGACGGTGACACGGTCAAATTCGGCGCGACGGTTACCGTGGTCGATGAAGATACCGACGAAGAGGCCGTCTACAAGATCGTCGGCGAAGACGAATCCGACGTGAAAGCCGGAAAGGTCTCACTGTCCTCACCCATCGCACGCGCCCTGATCAACAAGGAAGTCGGTGATGTAGTCGAGGTCAACGCGCCGGGCGGACTGAAGTCCTTCGAAATTCTCAAGGTCGAGTGGAAGTAGGGCGGACACGCCTCGCCCTGCGGGCGTCCCGGCTTAGTGCCGGGCATAGGCATGACTGACCCTGCCCCCATTGTCTGGGCTGTCGCCGATACACGGCGCGGTGTTGAAAACCAGGCCGTCGGCCTGGCAAGCGCTGTCGCCGAGCACGTGGGCGGCATGATGGGCCGGGTCACGCTGCGTGATGACGGGTTCGCAAGCCTGCCGGATACCGATGCGCCGGACATCTGGATCGGGTGCGGACGTCCGGCCATTCGGCTGGCCAAACGCCAGCGCCGGGCCTTTGCGAAATCCATGTTTGTCTACGTACAGGATCCGCGCGGTGCCTATGGCGTCTTTGATGTGATCGTTGCCCCGCGGCACGACCGGCTCCGACGGTCCAATGTCATTGCCAGCGTCGGCGCACCGCACCGGATCACACGCGCCCGTCTGGACAGCGAAGCGGCCCGCTTTGCGGACCGGCTTGCGCAACTGCCCGGTCCCCGCGCAGCCATTTTGATTGGTGGGCCCTCCAAGCAATTTCGCTTTAACGGTGAAACGACGGCCTATTTGACGGGCCGGGTTGGCGACTTGCTGGAACGCGGCCTGTCGGTGATGGTCTCGGTATCGCGCCGCACACCGGCCTCCTTGCGAACGGCATTGGTCGAGCAGTATGGTCAGGACAACCGCGTCTGGCTGTTCGACGGTGACGGCGACAATCCGTATTTCGCGTTTCTGGCCGCGGCGGACTGGATATTTGTCACCGAAGACTCCACCAACATGCTGACCGAGGCCGCGGCGACCGGAACGCCCGTTTACTCGCTTCCGCTGGGCGGGAGCCAGGGCAAGTTCGGTTATCTCCACGCCGCGCTGGAAGGTCATGGCGCGCTGCGCCCGTTTCTCGGACGCCTCGACACCTGGACCTATCCACCGCTGGACGAAACCACACGCATTGCAGCGCTTGTCGCCCGGCAATGGAAATCCCTGACTCCGCACCATGTCAGCGCTTGAGCCAGCGCCGCGACCACCTTACCTAGTCAGCTACCCATCCCTTTTGTGATTCCGCCGTCCGGAGACCTCCATGTCCGATATCCAACACAGTAAAGTCCTGATTATTGGATCGGGGGCTGCCGGCTACACGGCTGCGATCTATGCCGCGCGGGCCATGCTGGAGCCGACGCTTATTGCCGGTCTGCAGCCCGGCGGTCAGCTGACGATCACGACCGATGTCGAGAACTATCCCGGCTTCGCCGATGTCATTCAGGGACCCTGGTTGATGGAGCAGATGCGCGCCCAGGCCGAGCATGTCGGCACCAACATCGTGTCCGACATCATCGTCAAAGCCGATCTGAAATCGACACCGTTCCGCCTGACCGGTGACTCCGGCGCTGAATACACCGCGGACTCGGTCATCATCGCGACCGGGGCCAGCGCGAAGTGGCTGGGCCTGCCGTCCGAGCAGAAATTCCAGGGCTTTGGCGTGTCGGCCTGCGCGACCTGCGACGGGTTTTTCTACCGCGACAAGGAAGTCTTTGTCATAGGCGGCGGAAATACCGCCGTCGAGGAAGCGCTCTTTCTGACGAATTTTGCCAGCAAGGTCACCCTGGTTCACCGGCGCGATGCCCTGCGCGCCGAAAAGGTCATGCAGGAACGTCTGTTCAAGCACCCCAAGGTCGAGGTGATCTGGAACCACGTGCTGGAAGAAATCACCGGCGACAGCAATCCTCCCGGCGTGACCGGTGTCCGATTGAAAGACACGATCTCCGGGGCCATCCAGGAGCGCAAGGCCGACGGTGTCTTCATCGCCATCGGCCATGCGCCGGCAACCGAATTGTTTACCGACGTGCTGGAGACCAAGCCGGGCGGTTATCTTGTCACCCAACCGGATTCGACCGCGACGTCCATTCCCGGCGTATTTGCGGCGGGCGATGTGACAGACGACATTTTCCGACAAGCGGTTACCGCGGCGGGAATGGGCTGTATGGCCGCCCTCGAAGCCGAACGCTGGCTGGCTGCAAAGGACTAGCCGGTCTTCGCTGTCGAACCCGCCCTGCGGGATTTACCGCCCCAGTTTCCCGTCGACAGTCGTCTTACTTGGATTTAAGGGGACTGAAACGCCGCCTCAAACGGGGGTCGGTTAGACGTATTCTTGATACCCAATCGCCAGAGAGACTGAGATGTTAGACCTGATTGCCGCACTCGCACTTGTCACAACCCAAGCTGCTGACGACGTGCCCGACGCATTTGCGCGTCACGAGGCCAGCCAGCCCGCATCCGGTCAGCGGATCGACTATGAAACCTTCACAGGCTTGCTGCGCGACATCGTTCTGGATGTCGGCCTCTCCGACCGCGAGGCACCGCCGCGCGTGATCCTGACCGGAACCCGGATCAACACCGCCAATACGAGTCGCTATCAGTTCGAGGGCAACCGCGTCGCCTTCCACCTGCTGTCGGATGAATACGAGGCCGCCATCACGGAATACCGCCGCGACCTGGAGAGCCTGCCTGACCGCATTGAATTTGATCGTCTGAGCAGTGACGAGCAGCTGGCCTACTGGTTGAACCTGCACAATGTCGCGGTCATCGAGCAGATTATGCTGTCCTACCCGGTGACACGGACCAATCGCCTTGAAGCCTTCGGGACGGACGAGCCGCTGCTGGACGCCGATATACTCACCGTCGCCGGCGTGCCCCTCAGCCTGAATGATATCCGCCTTCGCATTGTCTACAGCCAGTGGAACGATCCGCGCGTCATGTACGGCTTCTTCAACGGTGCCATTGGCGGCCCGAATATCCGTCGTACCGCCTACACCGGCAGCGATGTCTGGCGGCAACTTGATTCCAACGCCGCCGAATTTGTGAATTCACTGCGCGGCGTGGAAGCGGACCGCAATGAGCTCAAGATTTCTTCCATGTATGCCGAGGGGCGCGATTACTTTTTCCCCAACTGGCCGAACGATGTCCGCAGTCACCTGGCCGACTATGCGACCGATCTGGCCGCCGATGAAGTCGCGGCTGGCGGCCCGGTCGATGCCAGTGTTGAAGAGTGGGGCGTTGCGGATCTGATCAACGGTTCGCGACGTTGCACAGGTGGGTCCGGTGATCTGAATTTGCTGAGCTATTCGGGGGATTATGTCCGCACCGGCACACCCTGCGCTGCCATGCCCGCCAATGCGCGGATTTTGATCAACCATGTGATCGAGCGCCGCCTGGAGCTGATCCGCAACGGGGCCTATGGCCGGGTTTATGTCCGGGATGTACCGACTGTAGACCCTGACGAGGTCGATAACGCCGAAGCCGGCGAAGACTAGACGGAGCATTTACCCGGAGGATGGGGGCCCCTAGGCTCGCCGGGTAGGTCGCCCCCATTTCACTCCGGAGCTCGCCCATGACCCCTCGCAAGATCGCCGACATGGCCGTCAATCCCATCGGCCTTGGCTGTATGGGGCTGTCGGCATTCTATGGCCCGCCTACTGACCGCTCTGAGGCCATTCGCCTGATTCACGCGGCCGTCGACGCCGGGGTGACGCATTTCGATACTGCCGAGATGTACGGGATGGGCCATAATGAGCAATTGCTCGGTGAAGCCCTGGAAGACCGGCGTGACCAGGTTCGCATCGCCACAAAATTCGGCCCCAAATTCAGGACCGACGCAGACGGCAAGATCACCGGGACCTATGTCGATGGCAGTGCGGCCAATATGCGCCGCGCTGCTGAAAACTCGCTCAGATTCCTGCGCACTGACACGATCGATCTCTACTACCTGCACCGGGTCGACCCGAATATCCCGATCGAGGAAACGGTCGGTGCCATGGCCGAGCTGGTCGCGGAAGGCAAGGTGCGTGCCCTCGGCCTGTCAGAAGCCTCCGGCGATACATTGCAGCGGGCCCATGCTGTCCACCCCATTTCGGCGGTGCAAAGCGAGTATTCGATCTTCTCGCGCGATATTGAAGCAACGCTGCTGCCGACCCTGAATGCGTTGGGGGGCACACTTGTCGCCTACTCGCCGCTCGGACGGGGGATGCTGACCGGCAAGTTCACGCGCGATCGCCAGCCCGGCAAGGACGACTATCGCAATGGCGCGATGCAGCCTCGCTTCGCCGAAGGTGCCTTCGAAGCCAATCTGGCGCTCGTTGAGGATATCCAGGCGATTGGCGAGGATGTCGGTGCAACGTCCGGACAGGTCGCCCTAGCGTGGGTTCTAGGGCGGGGCGAGAATATCGTGACCATTCCGGGCACGACGAAGATCGCCAATCTGGAAAACAATCTTGGCGCGGCCAAGGTGACGCTCTCCGATGCGCAACGCTCACGCCTTGATGCCCTCGCCGACAAGGTCCAGGGCGCGCGCTATAACGAGGCGGGCATGCAAGCGATCAACCGGTAAAAAAAGGGCGGGCCGTTTGCGCGGCCCGCCCCCTTATTCAGTCACGCGTGTCTTCAGCCTTCCGGCGTTACAACAGCGTCTTCGGCGACGACGTCAGCCTGCATGTCGGCCGTTTCGTGATCGGCATGGTCGGTGGAGTCCGCAACGACGTCGGCTTCGACGACCGTTTCGGTTTCAACAGCCGTGTCTGCGTCGACCGGCGTGGTTTCCATCGCCGTGTCGGTGGCGACGGCTTCGGTGGTCTCGGTGGCAGCAGCTTCGACGACCATCGCGTCCTGAGCGGCTTCCTGCGCGCCCAGATGGGCAATCGCAGCAACCAGTGTCGGATGGTTCACGGCGTAGCTGGCTGCGCCGATCATCGAGAGGGATACAGCAGTAGCAAGGATAAGGCGGGTGCGCATGGCGCTGTCAGTCCTGAATAAAAGTTGATCCGACGCCGCTGGCGTGAATCGCGACTTTCTGAAATCGCGGGCGGGATGTGCGCCTTCTTTTGACGTTTCGCAAGCGGCACCAGCGGTTGAAATAAAAGTTGATGTCCCGTGTCTCCCAACCCCGCATTTGTCCGCGTCACCTTGACCCCGCCAGCGCAAAGCTGAACAAGGGTGTCAGGGGAGATTTTGCAATGGATTGGGACAAGCTCAAATCCTTTCACGCCGCCGCAGAGGCCGGATCCCTGACCGGGGCCGCAGAGGCCCTGCGCCTGTCGCAATCGGCCGTCAGCCGACAAATTGCGGCACTTGAAGACGATCTCGGCGTCAAACTCTTCCACCGACATGCGCGCGGCCTGATCCCGACGGAACCGGGCCAGCTATTGTACAAGGTTGCGCACGACATTTCGGCCAAGGTCGCGCTTGCCGAAGCCATGGTGACCGACAGCCGGGACAAGCCATCCGGGGACCTGCGGGTGACCGCCCCGATTGCCATGGGCTCCATCTGGCTTGCGCCGCGCCTGGCCGCATTCAATGCCGCCTATCCGGATATCCGTATTCACCTGATGCTCGACGACCGCGAACTGGATATTGCCGGCCTGGAGGCTGACTGCGCGATCCGGCCATGGCCGTCGACGCAGAATGACCTGATCCAGCGCAAGCTGATGAATGTGCGCCAGCACATGTATGCCGGGCGGGCCTATCTGGAACGGCGGGGCACACCGCAAAGTGTTGCCGATCTCGATCAACACTCTTTCATTCACTATGGCCCCCCGCATCTGGCACCCATCCCCCATCTCGACTGGGCGGCGAAGGCCGGCCTGAAGAGCGGTGCCCCCATGCGACCTGCCACGGTCGAAGCCAACTCCATCATGGCCATTGTCAAAGCTGCCGAGGCCGGCCTCGGCATCGCTGGCCTGCCGGACTATGTCACCCGCGACAATGACCGTCTTATGCGGATCCTTCCCGAAACCGAAGGACCCGCCTTCGAGGTCTATTTCGTCTACCCCTCGGAATTGCGGGGGACGAGCCGTGTGACAGCCTTCCGGAACTTCGTCATTGCCGAGGCACGGCGCGACGAGGCCTGATTGGACAGGCGATTCAGACCTTTGCTGCAATGCGGCAAAAATGCATAACCGGCTTGATAAATCGTCTCTGGCAGAAAGTGCTAAGCGAGCGCATATACCCGCTCGAACACGGCGGCTGCGGCCGCGATGTTCCCTTCGAGTTCGCGTGCTGTCTCCTCCCCGACACGAGCACGCGGAAAAGTGCCGGACCCGTTCCCTCCCCTCGCGGTCCGGCGCACTCTCTTTCTGGCAAGACCAGACAGAAAAGCCCCCGAGGTCGATCCTCGGGGGCTTTATTTTGTCCAAAACTCGGAAGGGGAAAACTAGCCGAGCGTTGAGCGCAGCATCCAGGCCGTCTTCTCGTGCGCATTGATACGCGGTGCCAAAAGATCGCCCGTCGCTTCATCGCCATTTTCGTCCGCCAGCTCCAACGCCTTGCGGATGGTCGCCACAACCGTTTCGTGACCCTTGATCAGGTCCGCGATCATCTCGTCCGCCTTCGTCGCCTCGGCATTGGAGTCCAGCGATGCTGCCTTGCTCATTGCCGCGTAGGAGTTCGGTGCCTTGGGGCCCAGGGCGCGGACACGTTCTGCGATCTCGTCCGTCGCGGCCCACAGCTCGTTGTACTGGGTCTCGAACAGCATGTGCAGGTCGTGAAAGCGCGGGCCTGTCACATTCCAGTGGTAGGCATGGGTTTTGAAATAGAGCGCGTAGGTGTCTGCCAGAACCGCGGTCACGGCATCCGCCATTGTCTCACGCTGGTCATTGGACAATCCCATATTGATGCTCATGTCGTGCGTCTCCTTGCATTAAATCGTGGGGGGAAGAGTGTCTCTTCGCCGGTAACGTTTATATGGGCGCTATCGTTTCATTGAGCAAATCACTTGTCTCACTTTGTCGTATTGATTTTAGCTATCAACCGCGCTTGAGCGATGCACAAAACTGTCGAATGCGCTGGCCCGCATCGATCAGTGCCTCATCATCCGTGGCGTAGGACATTCGAAACGCGGGCGCGGACCCGAAGGCGGTTCCCGGGACCACTGCCACACCGGCTTCCGTCAGTAGCGCTTCGCAAAACGCGATATCGGAATCGATGCGCGTGCCGGCCGGCGAGGTCATTCCGAGGACGCCAGAGCAATCCGCAAAAATATAGAATGCGCCTTGAGGCGTGTTGGCCGTGAGCCCGTCGGCGGCCTCTATATCCGCGAGCATGCGGTCACGCCGTGCCTTGAAGGCCGCGTTGCGCGCCGGCAGAAAGTCCATGGGTCCCTCAAGCGCCGCAACGGCGGCCCACTGGCTGATGGAACAGGCGTTCGACGTGGTCTGGGAAATCACCTTTCCCATGGCCTTGATCAATTCTGCTGGACCGCCGGCATAGCCGATACGCCAGCCGGTCATCGAAAAGGCCTTCGAAACGCCATTGGTTGTCAGTGTGCGCTCATAGAGGCGGGGCTCGACACTGGCGACCGTCTCCGGCTTGAAGCCGTCATAGACAATGTGCTCATACATATCGTCCGTCATCACGAGCACATGGGGATGCGCGAGCAGAACCTCTGTCAGTTCCCGGATATCCTCCCGCGTATAGCCCGCACCGGTCGGGTTGGACGGTGAATTGAACACGAACCATTTGGTCTTCGGCGTGATCGCGGCGTCGAGTGCTGCCGCCGTCAGCTTGAAGCCGTCCTCGATCCGGGTCGGGACAATGACCGGCTCGCCCCCCGCCAATTTCACCATGTCAGGATACGACACCCAGTAGGGGGCGGGGATAATCACCTCGTCACCCGGATTGAGCGTCGCGGTAAAGGCGTTGAACAGGATGGGTTTGCCGCCGGGGGCGACCGTCACCTGATCCAGGCCGTATTCAAGCCCGTTCTCACGTTTGAACTTGGCGGCAATCGCCGATTTCAATTCGCGAATGCCATCCACGGCGGTATAGCGCGTCTTGTTGGCGCGAATGGCCGCGATGGCCGCCTCCTTGATGTGCTCGGGCGTATCGAAGTCCGGCTCGCCGGCACCCAGGCCGATAATATCGACACCCTGGGCCTTGAGTTCACGGGCCTTCTGCGTCACCGCCAGCGTGGCTGAAGGTTGCACACGCGCCAGCGCGTCGGACGGTTTGATGATCATCAGGCTGGTCTCCGGGAGGGCGGGCATTGTTGCCGCAACCTAGCCGCCCTGTGCGCCACGTCCAATCCCACCGGCGCCCTCTGGCCTC
>TARA_R110002073_G_scaffold80050_1_pt1 | contig 14615 bp, 6 predicted proteins | sample TARA_R110002073 | Tara Oceans TARA_R110002073 (sample SAMEA4397174) | marine metagenome | biome: Polar Biome; feature: [DCM] deep chlorophyll maximum layer (ENVO:01000326); material: water (ENVO:00002006), including particulate matter (ENVO:01000060) such as... | depth 40 m
CGCCTCTCAGTTTGACCACAACGCGCGCTCCGTGGCCAGCGACGCTATATTGGAGAGCACTGCAGCCATGGCCCCGCGTGCGGCCGTGGAAGGGAAGATGCTCGCGGCCGAAGCCCCCCCGCGCATCCAGCAGAACGCCTACCTGCTGGGCGAGACAGACCGCGTACAAACCGGGCCGGGGGCACCGAACTGGCTCTGGAACAGTGTGACGCTACAGTCTGCCAGCCCGGTGCCGCAGGCCGCATCACTCTCCGTCATGTACAGCCCGCCATGGCTGACACGGCTTTGGCGCGTGCTCGGCGTGTTGCTCTCCCTCGCGTATGCCGGGGTGCTGATGAGCGCGCTGGTGCGCACCCTGCGCAATCCACCGGCGGCCACGAACCCGACCGCAAGCGGCGCAATGGCGGTGCCCGCGGCCAGTGCCGTGACCCTTGCGCTGACAGCCGGCCTGGTGTTTTCGGGCCTGCCACAACCGGCCGCGGCACAAGCGTTCCCCTCGCCGCAATTACTCAACGAGCTGGAGCAGCGGCTGCTGCAGCCGCCGGCCTGTGCCCCGCACTGTGTAGCGCTCGACGAAGGGTTGATTTCAACCACGCGCCAAACCCTGAGCATAGGCTTCAGCGCCTATGCCGCAGCCGATGTGCTCCTGCAGCTTCCCACACCGCGGGAGGGGTGGCAGGTGTCCAGCCTGCAGGTAGACGGCGCTGAGGCGACCGCACGCCTGCACGAAGGCTACCTGTCCGTGCGCCTGACCCGGGGCCCCCACGTGGTCAGCCTCAGTGGAGCGCTGGAGGGCGACATTGCCAGCGTCAGCCTGCCGCTGGCAATTCACAACCTCAACACCAGCACAACCGACTGGCAACTGAGCGGCCTGGTGGATGGGCGGGTGCCGTCCGGCACGCTGTCATTGCGCGCGCTTTCGGCGGCACGCCAGGAAGCCGGCAACCGCATCAAGCCCGACCCCATAGCCCCCTTCTTCGTCGTACACCGTGAGTTCGATATCGGGCTGCAATGGCGCGTAGTCACTCGGGTCACGCGGCTTGCACCGACATCGGGGCCGGTAGCCGTGGAAGTCCCCCTGCTGGCGGCTGAGCGGCCCCTATCGGATGCCGTGAACTTCTCCAATGGACGCGCGCGGCTGCAGTTCAGCGACCGTCAGCGAGAAATACGCTGGGAGTCCAGCATCAGCCCGCTGAGCCAGTTGCAACTGCAGGCGGCAGCGGGAGAACACTATGTCGAAACCTGGCGTGTGCGGCCTTCGGCTCTGTGGCGCGTAAGTCACGAGGGGCTGCCACACACGCGCCCGTTCGGCGGTGCCGACAGCCTGCAACCCGTCTGGAAACCCTGGCCGGGTGAATCGCTCACTTTGAACTTCAGCCGACCCGAGGGTAGCGCCGGGCCCACATTCACAACAGAAGCGGTCAATCTGTCCTTCCAGCACGGTGCCGCACTGCGCCAGAGTCAGCTCAGCCTGAACGTCAAGGCCAGCATGGGGCAGGACTACAGCTTCACCTTGCCCACCGGGAGCCGCGTGACCGCCCTGAGTCACAACGGCAACGAATTGAGCCTGCCGGAAGGGAATACCATCAGCGTGTCGCTGCAACCCGGAGACCAACTGATTGGCGTCACCTTCGAGAAGGACGGCGGCAGCGGCTGGCTGAGTGAGTCGCCCCGGGTGGAGCTGCCCGATGGCGCCAGTAATATCTCGCTCGCCTACACCCTGCCGCAGGACCGCTGGCCGCTCTACCTGAGTGGTCCGCCCATCGGGCCAGCCATGTTGTACTGGGGGGTCTTCTGCGTCATCGTGCTCGGCGCCCTGCTGCTGAACTGGCTGAACAAACGCCTCGCGACCGGCATTCCCATCGGCCTGCCCGGTTGGCTGCTGCTGGGTATTGGGCTCTCCACGGTGAACAGCTATGGCGTACTCGTGGTTGCCGGCTTCCTGTTCCTGCTGGCGTTCAGGCAGCGTATCGACAGCGCTGCCATGAGCCGACTGAAATTCAACCTGATGCAGATCGCCCTGGGTATTGGCGCCTTTATCGCGCTGGCCACCCTGGTCTCGGCGATTCCGCTGGGCCTGCTGTCCAGCCCCGACATGCTGGTGACCGGCAACAACAGTTGGTCGCACCTGTATCACTTCTTCCAGGACCGGGCGGCAGCGGACCAGTTCCCTACGGCCACCGTGGTCAGCGTGAGCCTGATGGTGTACCGCGCAGTGATGCTTGCCTGGGCACTGTGGCTGGCCAACAAACTGTTGCGCTGGGTCGCGTGGGGATGGCAGGCCTACAGCAAGAACGGTGTGTGGGCGGCGAAGGCAAAAACCTGAGCTGCCGCTGCAAACCAGCGACGACCAGAATATCGGCCCGCTGGACGACGGTGACACCTGGGGCGCCGGCCCCAGCGCCGTGGCACTGAAGCTGGTGAGTCCCTGGACCTTCGGTGCACTGGTCAACCAGGTCACCGATATCGCCGGCGACAATGACCACCTGAACACCAGCTTCATACAGCCGTTTCTCGTCTACACCACCGCCAGCGCCACCAGCTTTGCCTTGAACACGGAAACCACTTACGACGGGGACGCGAAAGAAACGGCGATGCCTATCAACAGGCAGGTCAACCCTTCAATTTCGTGCTGCTGTTTCCGAAATAGCGGCGTGCGGCAAGCTGTCGTATAGCGCGCTCCGCCGCCTACTCCAATTGCAACAGGGTGGCCAGCCCGGAATCTCGGTGTACACGCTGCGTTACGGCAGCAGACCATACGGACTCGCTCGCGACGACCTCCAGCGCTTTGCGTGCACGGGTGATCGCTGTATACAGCAATTCACGTGTCAGGCCTGCACTCGCCTGCTCAGGCAGCACGAGAGCCACACGATCAAATTCAGACCCCTGCGTTTTGTGAATAGTCATCGCGTACACCAACTCGTGCTCGGGCAGCCGCCCCGGCGCCATGGGCCGAAAACCACCGGCCACGGGAAACCAGACCAGCAGCTGTCCGTCATCGTCTGGCCAGAGCAGACCGACATCGCCGTTGTACAAACCAAGGTCGTGGTGGTTGCGGGTGATCATGATGGGCTTGCCGCGGTAGTGCGCCAACCCCCCCGGGTTCATGCGCGCCAGTGCCAGGCGGTTGATCGCCTCCACGCCCCAGGGGCCGCCGCGCGCCGGGCACAGAATACGGAACCGCTGCAGTGCCTGAAAGGCCTCGTCAAGGCAGCGTGCTTCCGCAATCGGCCTGTAGTGGGTATCGAGCCAACGCGTGACAGCTGCCGCGCTGCGCGTCCTGTCCTGCAAGGCCAGCACGTCGCCGGCTGTGGCGAGCGTCTGTAAACTCCCGGCGCCGTCACCGGCGAGTACCTGCCGCGCCAGCTCGCCGATGCCGCCGCTGGCGTCGAACCGACGGCTCTGGCGCAGCGTGGTCAGGTAGTCCGCTTCCACGGCACCTGGCTCCGCGGCATCCAGCGTGACGCCAAGCCCGGCGAGCGCCGCCAGGCGTTGCGCGCTGTAATCACAAGGAGCAAGCGCGGCCAGGTCGGCCAGCACGGAGCCGGCCGCCACGGAAGGCAGCTGGTCGGGGTCGCCCAACAGTATGACGCGACAGCGCGCAGGCAGCGCCTGAAACAGACGGGTCATCAGAGGCAGGTCGACCATGGAAGCCTCGTCCACCACCAGAATATCCAGTTGCAGCGGGTTGCTGGCATTGTGCCGAAAGCCCGGGCTGTTGCGCATAACGCCCAACAGACGGTGCAGGGTGATGCCGCTATCCGGGATGGCACTTAACACGGCCGCAGGCACCAGGCCCGCGAGTTCGATACGCGCCGCCGCGATGGACTCGGCGAGCCGCTGTGCAGCCTTGCCGGTCGGCGCCGCCATGCGAATGACCAGAGGCAGGTCGTGCTCTGTGGACAGGCAGGTGATCAGACAGGCAAGCAGCCGGGTCACGGTGTAGGTTTTGCCGGTACCCGGCCCACCCGCAACCACCGTGAACGCCTGCAACAGGGCATTTGCCGCCGCCACCTTCTGCCAGTCCGGTGGCTCGCCGGCCGTGAGCGGGGGAAACAGCGTGTCCAGCACCGCGCGAGCCCGTTCGAGATCCGCCACCGGCGACGGCTGCAGGCGCGGACGCAGGGCCTCCGCCAGGTTCTGCTCGAACTGCCAGTAGCGGCGCAGGTACAAGCGCTGCCCGTCCAGCACCAGCGGCGTGTTGCGGCCCGGCTCCAGCGGCAGCGCCGCCAGCTGCTGTAACCAGTCATCCAGTGACGGCAAGGTCCCGCCCGCGGCTGAACCAGCCACGCCGCGCCCCGCCCAATCCGGCAGGAACAGGCAGCTGTGCCCTTCCTGCAAAGCCTGGCTAATGGCCATGACGGTGAGCGTGAACCAGTCGGCCTCGCAGCCATAAAATCGGCACAGCGCCTGCGCCAGGGCGCGGTCGAGGCCAGCGCCTTCACCAGAGACATTCATGCGCTGGTCTCCCGCGCCTGGAAAAACGCATCGAGGGCCGCCAGCGCCTCCAGGTCCACAGCGCTGTGGTAAACCCCGGTATCGCCCTGCGGGTGCAAACCGCGCAGATAGAGATAGTGCACCCCGCCCAAATGCTGTGTCGGGTCGTAGTCCGGCAGGCGGGTACGCAGATAACGGTGCAGCGCCAGCGTGTACAGGAGGTACTGCAGGTCGTAGACGTTTTGCTGCACATCCGCCGCGAGCGCAGCCGCGCCGTAGTCACCGAGGCGGTTACCCAGGAACGTCGACTTGTAGTCGACCACGTAATAGCGATTCTCCCAGGCATACACGAGGTCGATGTAGCCGTGCATCATGCCCTTGAGCCGAACCGGGGCCGGCAGCGGCGCCTCGCTACCCTTGCGGTGGCGCGTGAGGATGCGCCCCAGCGCATCGGGGTCGTCAGAACCCTGCATGGGAAAGTAGAATTCCACTTCACGCAGGGTGGTGTGGTGCGCAAGGTCCGCAAGGCGCGCGCCACTGGGCAGCGGTGCCGTGAGCTGCTGCGTCAACCACTGCGTTAGCGCCGTGCGCCAATCGGCCTGCCCGAGCAACAAATTGGGGTAGCGGCGCTCCGCCTGGTCCAGTGCCTGCTCGAAGTCCGGATGCTGAAAATCCAGGTGCTCCAGCACGTCATGCAACAGGTTGCCCGCCTCCGCACCGCGGCGCAGCGCAAAGCGCAGCTCGCCAGCAGCTGGCACTGAAGGGTCTACTAGCGGGGCCGCGGCACCGTCACGATCCGGTGTCGATAACCCGCCGTGGCGCACATTGCGAGTCAGCGCCGAGAATGACGACAGCCACCAGTCGCGCTCAATGCGCCCGGTAAAGCGCGCCGGCGTCAGGACCGCTGCCGGTGCGGCTGTTGCGGCAACCGCGGGCGCTGACCCGGGCGCGTCCAGCAGCAGGCTCGTGCAGTCACCGGCGGCAGCCATGTCCTCCACCTGGTTTTGCAACGCTTCCCAACTCACAGCGCTGAGGCAACGCGCCAGCGGCGAAGTGCGCAGGCTGGTGAATGCCGCCGCCATCAGGTAAACCCGGCGCACGCCGCGCGTCGCCCCGACATACAGCAAGCGTATATCCTCTGCGGCCTGTTCTTCCCGGTAATACGCCAGTTCCTGCTCCGTGGGTTCGAGCGCGTGCCGGGCACTGAAGTCATCCCGCTGGTGGTAGCGTACAATACCCGGTCGCTGGCGCCCTTCGTCCCGCCCATAACTGACAAAGGGCAGGAACACGACCGGGTACTCCAACCCCTTGGCGCCGTGCAGCGTAACCAGGCGAATCAGCTTGCCATCACTCTCCAGGCGCAGCTGCTGGATTTCCGTTCCGCTACTGCCGTCGGCCTCCAGCCGCGCAGTCGCAAACCAGTGCAGCAGTGCTTCCGGTTGGCGGTGATGCTGACTGGCCGCCTGCAGCAACTCCAGCAGGTGCAGACTGTTGGTGAGCATGCGTTCATGCCGGGCAGGCAACGGCTGCAGGTGGCGCTGGTACAACCCGAGGGCCATTTTCATGAAACCCTGGCCAAACCACTGTTGGCGCAGAGCCGCCAACTCGGCACAGGCCGCAGCCCAGAGGTGCTCGTCCTGGCGCAGCGCATACAGTGCCGCGGTGTCGTAACCCAGCCAGGGCGTAGCGAGCGCAGCGACCAGCAGCTGATCGTCTTCCAGGTGCAGAATGCCCTGCAGCGCCTGTTGCAGGCTAGCCGCCTCCTCGCTGTTGAACACATTGTCCGAGGCGCTGAGGTACACGGCGTCCAGCCCCACCTCGCGCAGCGCGTTCTGCATCGCCGTTGCTTCAAAGCGGTCGCGCACCAGAATGGCAATATCCGCCGGCGACAGTGCCACGCCGTCCACACACGCCTCACCCAGCAGGCGCGCAATTTCCCGCGCGGACCAGCGCGCCAGATGTTGCTGCCCTGCCCGGGTATAGCCTGTACCTCGCTTGTCGGTACCGGCCAGGGCCGGGTCCGGGGGCAACAGGCACCATTGGAAACTGCCCCGCGGGGCCGGGTCCTGCAGGCCCGCAAGCTCGGCACGCCCCGCCTGTACCGGGTGGTAGTCGATACCGAAGCCGAACACGTCAGCTCCCGTTGCTGCGGACAGCTCGCGACCGTAGAAGAGGCGGTTATAGCCGCGGATGACGCCTGCCGTGGAGCGGTAGTTGGTGTCCATCACCCACTGCGTATCGGCATCCTCGCGCGCCTGCAGATAGGCAAACACGTCGCCGCCCCGAAAGCCGTAAATGGCCTGCTTCGGGTCACCGATCATGCACAGCAAGGGTGCCGGCTGCAGGTCGCTGCGATAGATCGCATTGAGGATGTCGTATTGCTCGGGGTCCGTGTCCTGAAACTCATCCACCAGCGCCACGGGGTACTGCTGCAGCAGAGCCGCCGCCAGTGCCGGGCCTTGCTGCACATCCTGCAGCCGCAGCCGCAGCCGCGACACCAGGTCGCTGAAATCCAGCTGGTCCAGTCGATCCTTGGCCTCGGCCAGGTGTTTGCGGGCGTAGTCGATCCCGGCCTGCGCCAGGGCGGCCCGATGCGCGCGCAGCGCTGCGGGCAGCTGCTGCATCAGCGCGTAGAGCGCCGGCATACGCGTCTGCTTGGCGTCGGTATTCACGTAGGTTTTTGGCGCCAGTATCGACGCCAGCTGCGCCACTGGCGCTGCCTGCCAATCGGCTTCCAGTGCCATGCTGAGCGCATCCAGCACGGACTCGGCCTCCGCCCGCATATGTGCCGAACGCCGTTTGGCAACATCAAGGTCGTGAAAGGCCTTTGACTCTTCGGGCCAGGCCGCACGCAGGTCACGCCAGACGGTGCCCAGGTCCGGCATCGCCGGCGCCTGCACCGGCTCCGTGCCGGCAATGACGCGCCCCCAGCTGGCAAAGAACGCCTCCGGACCACTCCACAACGCGTAAAGGTCCACAAACCCGGCCTCCTGACTTTGCTGCCGGTACCAGTCCTGCAGTGCCTCCAGAATCAGGCTGCGTGTCTGGGCCTCCATATCCGCGTGAAAGCTGATACCGCTGCGAAACGCCTGCTGTGTCAATGCGCGTTTGCAGAAGCCGTGGATGGTGAATATCGCTGCTTCGTCCATATCCAGCAGGGCACGGCGCAGCAGCGCTCGCGCTCTGGCAGCGGGCTGTTGCGCATGCAGGTGAGTAAAGAAAGGCTCTGTGCTGCCGGCATCCCAGCCCTCGAGCGCGCTGTTGATCGCCTGAGCGAGACGCCCCTTCAGCTCCGCCGTGGCCGCGCGGGTAAAGGTCATGACCAGAATCTGCTGCACGGGCAGTTCCCGCTCCACCAACAAGCGCAGGAAAAGCCGGGCGATATTGAACGTCTTGCCGGTGCCGGCGCTGGCTTCGATCAGCTGGCGCCCCTGCAGCGGCAGCGTATGGGCGCACAAGGGCTCAGTCACCGGCGGCCTCCAGCGCAATCTCGTTGTGCTCGATGTGTTCGAGCATGGGCCCATACAAGGGCAGCAGTTGCGCCTGTAGCGTTTGTGCGTCCGGCGGCTCGGGCCAGAACCAGGCGTGCCAGGGATCTTCACTCAAGCCGGCGCGATGGTAGTCGCCCAGCCACAGCGCGGGGAAGCGAGCCTGAACGAAATCGTCCTCCGGTACCGCCATACCCAGGCTGCCATGCAGCGGCAGGGGTGTGGTCAAACTCTGCTGCCACAACGCACACCAGTCAGCCAGCAACGCCTGAGCCTGCTCCCGGGGCAGCGATGCCGCATGCAGTTCCAGCACGCCACCGTCCTTGCCGCGAAAGCAGCCCAGGGTATCGGCGGGGGCCAAGCTGTTGGCCAGCAGATGATGCAACCAGAGGGTGAGGTAGTCCCTGGCCTTCGGGTTAGCCAGGCGGGCAAACAGCAGGTCTCCCTGCACCCCGCGGGGCAAGGAGGCCGTGAGCTGCAGGCCGTGCATGTCCAATGCTACGGCTTCGCCAGCGGGCGGTGCCGAGTGCGCTTGCAAATGCTGCACGAAACCACCTGCCTGTTCGCGCCATGTGTCGATCTGTGCCGCGGTCATTGTGTGTGCCGGCAGACGGCCGGACAACCGTTCCCGCCGCAACGCTTCATCCAGCCCCGCATGATCGCCGGCCCACAGGCGTTCAACAATAAGCTGTTGCACGCGGTAACGGTCCAGGTGGCTGCTGACAAAGGGTTCACTGTCGCTGAGTTCGGCTGTGGCCGCGCGGCCCGGTGCAAGGCCCAGGCGCTGTTCGGCAAAATAGCGTGCGGGGTGTTCCAGCGCTTTTACCAGCGCGAGGAGTGGCAGCACCTCGGGACGTGTCTCCGGCGGCGGCAAGGTCACTGTGCGCACGGGCGCCGCCAGCGGTGCGGCGAGGCGCTGCCAGTGGGGATCGAAGGTGCGCAACGCCCCTGCATAATTCTGTGCGCTGAAAGGCTGCAGCGGCAGCGTCCACAGGTCTTCACGCTCCCAGGCAGACGATGCCTCCAGGTAGCGGCACAGTTCTTCGAGCACCAGCGACGGCTGGCGTTCGCTGTTGTTGCGCACATCCCGGCCCTGGTAGCTGAGGTAGAGGGCATCGCGGGCGGAAACCAGCGCTTCCAGAAACAGGTAGCGATCGTCGCCGCGGCGCGAACGGTCTCCGGCACGCGGGCGGTCCTGCGCCATCAGGTCGAAGCCCAGAGGCGGACGCTGGCGGGGGAAATCGCCATCGTTCAGGCCCAGCACCGCCACCAGGCGAAAAGGAATAGAGCGCATGGGCACCATGGAGCATACGGTCACCTGCCCGGTGAGAAACTGACGCCCGGTGCGCGTGGGGCTCTGCAGGTTGCGCTGTAGCACATGGCGCACCACCACCAGCGGCAGCTCATCGGCGAAGCCCGCCGCCCGGGCCTGCTCACCCAATTCTTTGATGACGGCAATCAAATCCTCGTGCGCCGCATCCAGCGCGCCGCCCTGGGCGAACAGGGCAAGCCGCAGGCGCTCGTGCAGAAATGCCTGCCAGTCGGCGATACCGCGCGCCTGAGCGAGGTCATCGCGCAGCGCTTGCAAGGCACCGATAAACGCACAAAGGCGCCCCAGCAGCAGGGCATCCGCGCCCTCCACCTGCGGCAGCAGCAAGCGCTCGGCGAGCACCACTTCCTCGTCGCCCCAGGCGAAGCCCAGTAACAGGCGCTCCAGGCCCTGGGCCCAGGTGAAATCATCACCCGCCACACCGGGCGCCCACGCCTGCCGATGCGCCCCATCCAGGCCCCAGTGCACGGCGGCGGTCTGCAGCCAGTGGCCGATACGCACCAGCTCCGCTGGCGTGACACCCACACACTGCTGGATTGCCGGCACCTGCAACCAGCCCAGCACCTGGCTTACCTGCAGGCGCGCGTCGGGCAGCTCCAGCAGGGCCAGGAAGGCGGCAATCGTGGGGTCGGCGTCCCCCGGATTACGGTCGGCAATCGAGCAGGGAAGCGGCGGTACATCGTCGCCCAGCCCTTCATAGCGGCCCGCGAATACAGCCTCCACAAAGGGCGCGTAGTCCTCCACGTTCGGGCACAGCACCACCACATCGCGGGGCTTGAGGCTGGGGTCAGCGTTGAACCGGTGCAACAGCCAGTCGTGTAGCCCCTGCACTTCGCGCAGTGCGCTGTGCGCGGTGGCGATGGTAATCGAGTCATCGGAGGGCGCCGCCGGGTCCGCAGAGTCCTCGCTGACATGGCGGCCATCGCGTCCATCGACAAACTGCAGCATGTCGCGCTGCAGCTCCGCGAGCACCGTGCTGCCTTCAGGTTCCGCAAACAGCGCGGTCTCACTGTCGGCCCAGTCCGCCAGCAGGCGCACGAACTGCTGGCCCTGCTGCCCCAGGCTGGTGACCAGCGGGTTGCCCTCCTCCTCGAGAAAACCGGCATCGCTGTCGTGTGCATCCAGCCACTGGGCGCGACGACGGGCGACCTGGCGCTCACTCGCCGCCTCTTGCCAGAACTCGTTGCTGGGGTTCAGGTACAGGAGAAAAATATCGACACCCTGCTGGGCGGAAAGCGCCTGCAAAAACTCCAGCCACAGCGGTGCCAGGGAATTGACGCCGAACACGAAGAACCGTGCGGGCAGCCCCGGCACCGGCCGGGCGAGACGCCGCATGGCCTCGCGCAATAACGCCACCGGGTGGCCCGGCACCTCACGGGCCAGCATCCGCCACAGCAGGCCCTGCCAGTGCAGCGGCTCATTCGCGGCAGGCTCGCGCGTGCCGCGGGCACCGCGGTCCCACGCCTCAATCCAGTCCGGGCGGTACATCAGGTACTGCTCGTACAGGTCCGCGAGCTCTTCCGCCAATTGATAGCGGCGCAAGGGCTGTTGCCGCTCTGACTGCTGTTGCCAGTAGCGCGTGGGCTCAGCGAATGCCGGCTCCGCTGTCACTGCCGCGCGACCCAAGAGCTCGTGGATCCGCCAAACCAGCACCTCGCGCTGGTAGGGCGAGGTTTCGGGCACGACGTGCTCTCCCAGCACCGTGCGGATGAGCGTCCACATGAAGCGCACCGGCAGCGGAAACTGCAGGTTCATGGCGATGCCGCGCTGCGGATGCTGCGCCAGCTGCATGCTCAGCCAGTGCTGCATGCCCCGGTGCTGCACCAGAATGTGTTCGGGCGCCAGTGGCGCGGCAGCGGGCACGTTCAGCAGGGTGGCCAGCGCGCCGGCCAGGTGCTCAAGACGGTTGGAGGGGAAAACGTGGATCATGCCCGCCCGAACCCTCAGCTTTCACGCGCCACGGGCGCCACAAACCCCGGCTCTAGCGCCCGTCGCGGGTGGTACGCGGTCACCTGCCCCATGAACGGGGGGTGGATGGAATACCCCAGCAGCGACTGCAGCTGCGGCGACATGTCGCGTACCTGGACAGGCGGAACGCCGAGAAAGAAATTCTCCTGGGGCCGCGCCCAGGGCTGGCAATACTGGTTGGAAAAGGCCCGGCGCGTTCCCGGGCTCACGTTGGCACCACCGCGATGCAACAGCGTACCGGCAAACACCAGGCAGCTGCCAGCGCGCAGGGTTACGCTGCGCGCCTGGGCCGCAACGCGCTGCTCCAGCGCCTGCCCCGTCTGCTCATCACCCTGCAGATAAGCCCCCGCCAATTCTTCGTCCGACCAGCGGTGGCTGCCGGGAATCACCTGGGTGCCACCATTTTCGACAGTGAAGTCCTCCACCGCAACGATCGTGGACAGGCTGATCATGGGCCTGGGGCGCGGCACCGTGTAGAAGGCATCATCCGTGTGCCAGGGCTGTGCGGTTTCTCCCGGGCCGATGACAATCGCCTGACTGGCGGTCAGCAGGTAGTTCGGCAGCAGATGTGCCGCGCACAGCGCGAGAACACGCGGGTCTTCGACGATGTCCTGGAACACCTTGTCCCGCGCAACGAGGGTATAAATGCGCTCGGTGGACTGCCCCTCAAACGTATTGCGCCCCCGATGGCCACCCAGCCACTGGTCAAAGAGGCCATTGACGCGCTGCAACTGGGCCGCGGACAGGAAGTCCGGCAGGAGGGTGTACCCTTGCTGTGCCAGCTCGGCACAATGCAGTTTCAGGGCGGCGGAATCCATGGTCGGGGGGCTCGCTTGACAGGGAGTTGACCCGCCAGCGTAGCCGCGTTAGCGGCATTTGCAAAGGCATGTGATGCGCGACTACCCATTCCCGCCCCGCTTGCTTACCATGTACGGTCCGGCTGACGAGCAACACCGCCTTCATGGACAATTTCCTGCTGATCCTCGCCTACCTCGGTATCGGCCTGTGCCTGCGCCGGGTGCGGGGCATGCCCGAGAACACCGCGGTAGCACTGAACGCCTACGCGCTGAACGTGGCCCTGCCGGCGGTCATCCTGAGCAATGTGCCCCTGCTGACCTTCTCCAGCGCGCTGCTGATCCCGACCATCACTCCCTGGCTGCTGATGTTGCTGGTGGTGCCGCTAGTGATTGTGCTGGGCCGCCTGCTGCACTGGCCGCGCGAGGTGGTGGGCGCGCTGTTGATCGTGCTGCCCCTGGGCAACACCTCCTACCTCGGCTTTCCGCTGGTGCAGTCCTTCTTTGGCGCTGCGGGCATGCCCTACGCCATGGTCTACGACCAGCTGGGCTCGTTTCTTGCGCTGTCCAGCTATGCCGTGGTGATTGCCGCCCTCTACAGCCCCCAGGTCGACACGCCCTCAGCCGGCGCCATCGCCAGGCGCATCCTCAGCTTTCCCCCCTTCCTTGCCTTGCTCGCCGGTCTCGCACTGCGCGGCGTTCCCCTGCCGCCTCTTGCCGGACAGCTCATCACCAGTATCGCCGCGACGCTGGTGCCCCTGGTCATGGTGGCGGTGGGTTTCCAGATCAGCATACGCCTGGCGCGCAGCGAGCGGCTGACCCTGACCATCGCCCTGGGCATCAAGTTGCTGTTGATGCCTTTGTGCACCTATCTGCTGTGGCACGCCTGGGGCCAGCGTGGGCTGGCCACGCAGGTCGCCGTCTTCCAGGCCGCGATGCCACCGATGATTTCCGCCGGCACCATCGCCATCATGGCGGGCCTCGCACCACGCCTGGTCACGGGCCTGATTGGTATCGGCATCCTGATCTCGCTGGCTAGCCTGCCAACCCTGTACTGGTTGCTCAGCCACAGCACCTGACACCACTCTCGCCCCATGGAGGCAAGCATGCCTGCCGCGGGGTGGGGAAATGCTCTACCCTAAGTTGAGTTCCACAGCCGACACGGAGTACTCCCATGGCCCAGCGCACCCCACAGGACCCCGACGGCATTCGCCTGCCGATAAAACTCGACACCACATCCAACGGCGAGTTCCTGCCCATCCCGCTGCAGGCGATCCACCACCATGCCAACCGGCTGGCACGCAACGCCGCAGATGCCGCCGCGCGACACAGCGGACTCGGGCGGCGCGCCTTTCTCACCAGCGCCTGCGGTGCCGCCACCACGCTGCTGGCCTTCAATCGGGCCTATGCCAGCGGCGGCGAGCGCGGTGGCTATTTCGAGCTGGAGCCCGATGCGCAGTGGGATCAGCAACTGGCCGCCGCACAGGTGGGCGGCAACGAGTTCATTTTTGATGTGCAGGGCCACTTCGTGAATCCCACCGGCGCCTGGACGGAAAAACTGCCGGACGCTGCCCGCCCGCTGAGTGGGCTACCCAACGCCCGCTGTGCTGCGGGTGAAGGGCCGGGACGCGCCTACCTCGACTGTTTCAACGCCGAGCGGTTCGTGCAGGATGTTTTCCTCGATTCGGATACCGACCTGATGGTGCTCTCCTTCGTGCCTTCACGCTCCGATGCCGAGCCGCTCACCATCGAGGAAGCCGCCGCTACGGCGGAGATCGTCGAACAGATGCAGGGCACACACCGCCTGCTTCTGCACGGCCGGGTAAACCCCAACCAGGACGGCGACCTGGACGCCATGGACGAGCTGGCCGAACACTGGGGCGTTGCCGCGTGGAAAACCTACACCCAGTGGGGCCCGGATGGGAAAGGCTTCTGGCTCGACGATGAAGACACCGGCATCCCCTTTCTGGAAAAAGCGCGCAAACTGGGGGTGAAGATCGTTGCCATTCACAAGGGCCTGCCCTTCGGCAAAGAGTCCTATGAGCACTCCACCTGCGCCGACATTGGCCGTGTGGCCCAGCGCTACCCGGACATCAGCTTTCTGGTTTATCACTCAGGCTACGTTGCGGGCAGTGCCGAGGGGCCTTACGACCCCAACCGTGAAGACGGGGTGGACGCCCTGGTCACGTCCCTGCGCGACAACAACATCGCACCCAACAGCAATGTGTATGCGGAAATGGGAAGCACCTGGCGCTACCTGATGCGCGACCCGGACAGCGCCGCACACACCCTGGGCAAGCTGCTCACCTACGTCGGCGAAGACAACGTGCTCTGGGGCACCGACTCCATCTGGTACGGATCGCCGCAGGACCAGATACAGGCGTTTCGCAGCTTCCAGATTGCCGACAAGCTGCAAGCCATGTACGGCTACCCGAAGATGACTGCCGCCCTGCGTGCCAAGGTTTTCGGGCTGAATGCACTGCAGCCCTACGGCCAGCACGTAAGGGACCTGATGCCGCGCTTCAACCTCGATTCCGTGGCACTGCAGCGCGCCGCCTACCGCAGCGCGCCCGACCCGCACTTTCAGACCTACGGGCC
>TARA_R110002073_G_scaffold49364_6_pt1 | contig 14612 bp, 22 predicted proteins | sample TARA_R110002073 | Tara Oceans TARA_R110002073 (sample SAMEA4397174) | marine metagenome | biome: Polar Biome; feature: [DCM] deep chlorophyll maximum layer (ENVO:01000326); material: water (ENVO:00002006), including particulate matter (ENVO:01000060) such as... | depth 40 m
AATAAACAGGTCTATCATTCTGCTCATCATAAGCATGAGGTCTATTAGGCCATACTTCATTGTGCGTAGGATTCTGACGTTTAAGAATATTAGCTGCTAATATTAAAGCATCTTCATCTTCTTTAGTGCCATAATATGTAACAGTTTCTGTATTCATAAGATCAGACGTTCTAGGTTCTACTTTATCCCATATATAGCCTGTAGGGCTGGCAGAAGACGAATATGCACCTTTAATACATTCACGTAAAGTATATGCTACCATACGTTCTTGTATCTTACGTCTTTCTTCTGGGCTCATATAAGACATTGCCGCAACTTCTTCTCTTTGCTTAGCTGTTTTCTTATATTCAGTTAACCACTCTTCGTCTACCTCAATATCTTCATAATATGAAATAGCTTCTGAATTTCTAAGTTCCGCCATAGCATCTTGAACACGTTTTTTATCTTTTTGATAAAACTTCATTTGCCTTGCACGTTCATTGTCATCAGCAATGTTACCTATAGCAGCAATACGTTCAGTATCTGTACCATCTGTTTCAGTAACAACATACAAAGTATCACCAGTTGACAATTGTTTTAGTACATAAGAATCAGCATGCCAATGAAATTGAGTTTCTAATCCTTTGATATAGATTTTATTACTGCTATAACCAAACTGTTCCCAAGACTCAAGATCTTGTCTTTTAACAGTTTCTTTCTTGGTATTCCAATCTCTTTCTATAGTAATCTTCTTAATGTTGGTTTTTTTACCAAACACTTTTTGAAGAGTACCAAACTTGATATCTTTATTACCAGGAAAGTATGGAGACAACATATCTTTGTCAATAATATTAGCCATTTTACTAAGAACTAAATCTTTTGTGTCGTCCGTATCAAACTTACTATGATGCATTACATTTTTACATTTGTAAATCCATTTAACAAAATCACTTTCATCAAGCTTATCTTGAACCAATTCAGTAGCCTCAAAAGCAGCTTGCTTAATTAAATTTTGTACATAGTCCTTAGTAGATTCGTTCCATATAACTTTCTCACGAGACGGAGTAACGTCCACACCTTCTTGAAGAACAATCTCTTCACCAGTGTCTGGATCTCTCATTACTTGTCTCATAGGACATTTAAATGCAACAGCACCATAAAGGCCCTCCATTTCTAGTTCTCTAAAGTTAATATGACCATAATTAATACCTGTAGAAGCATTTTCATCTTTTACAATCATAATATGCGGCCTACTAAATACATAACTGTCAGAAATAATAAGATTCTTAGAATTATGCAATACTTTAGCATGAAAATTTACATTTTCTATATCACCTTCTTGATCTTCTACTTCAAACACAACATTGTCTATATATAGTAACTGTTCTTCTACAGCATCTCTAAATCTAGATCTATTATGTCTTTTTACACCAAAACTTACTGTAGTAAAGTTTGCACCATCTGTTGGTTCATAATAAACTTTAGTTCCATCTGAAAATGTTACAAACAGATTTTCTTTACCAGTTGTTAAATTAAACTTAGGTATAATAAAATCTGTTTTATAATTGTAACAATTACATTTAAACCTTTTACCATTATGTGCAGTTTCTATAGTATAGAAATCAACGCCTGTTGAGAGTGCGACTTTTGCACCCAAACCAAATGCGCCAAAGTTCTCACTAGTATTTCTTTTCGTAGAATAACCTAGTTCTAGAACTCCTTCTAACCTTCTATCTCCTATACCCACACCAAAATCTGTAACACTAAATGTATCACAAAAACCTGTACCTTCATTCTCTTTGTATTTAAGGTGAACTGTTTTTGATCCTGTATTTAAATGTGACAAATTATAATATGAAAGATCAAAGTTACTATCTGTGTAAGCTTCTCCTTCTCGCTGTATGTAGTAGTCGTCTGCTTTCTTTGTACCTCTTAGTATCTCTATGGCCATTTCCTTCTCACGTTGAGAGTCACATGCATTTGTAGTTAACTCTCTAACTGTTGATGGAATTGGCTGGGAGTACTGAGACGCTTGAAGAATGTCAAAGACTAGCTTTTCAGCACCTTTGTTGATTTTCTTCTTGACACCCTCTTGTCCACTTTGGATGTCTCGATCAATTGTTTTAATACTCATCTTATAAATTCTTTTAATTTGTTATAATACTCTTTTTGAATTTTAGTTAACATCCATTCTTGTGCAGGATGTATCCTATCTTTATACATATATCCGTAGATATACGAGACTGCAGGAAGTTTTTCCTCTAGCCTTTTTTGATACCAGCAATCTTTACCAGAGTTTGTAACCATAGGGCTAGGCATATCATAATAATATAATATAGCCCCATTAGTTTTTAACCTACGATCTCTAAACAGTCCTGTATAATGAGAACCTGATCCGTAAGACACTCTAATTAAATCGCCTGGCTGTAACTCATCAACCCATTTATGGATTGGAGTTACATTCTCCATTTGATTCATGTCATAAATTTTTAATTATTTCTATTGTTTCTAGTACCTGTTTTTGATTTTTAGGTACAAATAAGACACAGTTAGGATTGTTATCGTGTAAATATTTTTTAAACATTTTCCATTTCATAGGGAATCTGTCATTAGCAAAACCTTTGCATTCAATTATCCATTTGCGTTTATGGTTAATAGCTGGAGATAAAAAGTCTGGCAAATATGTGATTGCTCTAACTTTTTCTGCTCCTCTATTTCTATAACCTGTTGTTGATTGTTCATAAGAATCAGAAGTAAAGTAAAATCCTTCATGCAAAACAAACTTTTCACTTTCGTATTCGTGTTTAATTTTGTTTTCTTTTAGTTTTTTATAAGTAAATGCTTCTAATTTAGATCTAAATTTTATACCATCTATTTCAGTAGGTTTAGATCTTATCTTTGCTTTTCCTTTTCTTCTTTTAAATCTCATATATAAATTGTTTTGCCTTATCAAACCCGTGTAAAGCAACAGCGTCCGATACATCTTTAGCACCCCAATCATTTGGAATGTAAAGATTATCTAAATTATACTCACTGCATATTTTAGCAGCCATAGACTGTCCAGGAGTATCATTGTCGTAAAAAATAACTATTTTTTTGAATCTTCCTTGCAGCAATTGCATTTGCAACTTGCTGGGGAGTTGCATTTCTGACTGCAGAGCAATCCCACGCAACTGCATTGCGTGCAAACACATAACATCTTTGAGGGAAGATGTAATATATAAGACATTACCTTTGTCAGGAAGTTGATCATAGCCTTGAACGATGTTTTTATTAGTGTTACTAAACCATTTATTGTTTGTTTCATAAGGAGCGTAAATTTTAAATTTATTGTTAAACCTAAAAGCATAAGTAGGAGTTTTAGCTTTGAATCTATTTTCATTTATCCAATAATATGAGATAGGCTTAACTGCAAAGATAGTTAAAATTTTCTTACTTATACCAAAAGGTTTCCAAAATCGTGCATCTGAAAAATTCCAATTTCTACTCTTTATTTTAATAATAGTGACTTTCTTGTCAACATGTTGATTACCATAAAGTGTAGGAACCTTGGACCGCACTACTCCATTTGAACTTACTAGTTTTAAATTAAAATCATTGCTAATTTGAATTAAAGCTTCAGTAAATGTTACTCCATATTTAAACTGAACATATCCAAAACAATTAAATGTATGCTCAGGATGTCCAAAATCTTTGTATAATAGATTACCGTTATAAGTAACTACAGATGCTGAAGGTTTTTTATCCTCTCTCAGCTCGCTGCAAAATTTCTTATTAAGTTCTATAAATACAGAACAGTAGTATTTAAATATGTCAAACTCTGTTATTTTTTCTAATATTGTGTCTGTGTGTAATATATCATTACTTGGTCTCGATGTTATCATAATCTGTGTGTGTTAAAATTAAAGGGGACCCGCCCCCAAGGCGTAAACTTTTTACTGTTAGCCCCCTTTAATTAATTAATTAAACCCAGTCTTTATTCTCATCATTAGATGAAAATGGGTCATCACCACCATCAGAGTCAGGAGTTACTACAGCTAACTCAGGTTTAAACTCACCCCATTGAAGGTCAGTAGCAAACTCTGCGTTAAATGATCCATACTCATCGTTTAATGATTTAACAAATAAATCATCTCTTTGTGGTTTGATTCTGCCAAATATCTTAGTATAAACTTGTTGATATTTACCATCTTTTACCCCTACTAATAATCGAACTTGGTTTCCTGCTAGTATTTTTACTAGTTCTTTTAATTCTGTTACATTTCCTTGCACTATCTTATCAATAGTTTCAAAGTATACGTCTCCACCTGGTGCTACATTAGCCCATGCTTTAACAAAATTAATTAAAGTTTCCTCACCAGTAAAAGCTTTTCTTGATGTCTCAGGTTTTTGCCACCAGTCATAAGAAGGATTACCTTCTGACCATGTAGATTGACCTACAGAGTTTAACCATTGAAATTTACCAGTTTTACTAGTTCTTGTTTTATTTTGCATTAAGACCTCCATTCTAGTAGTTAGATCTTCGTTCTTAACCCAAAATACAACTTTAAAATAGTCTTCACCATTTAGTTCTAAGAAATAATTTGGTTCTTGTTTTACTTTAATGTCCATAGCGTGTAGTTCCTGCATTGTAGGATTTACTGCTACTACATTAAAATTTGAAAGTCCTGAATAACTTTTAATGCTACCCATGACCTCTTGGTCTGAATTGTTGCTTGTTATAGCCATTTTATAAATTTTTAATATTAATATTTGTGTTCATTAGCCCAATCGTCTGCACGAGATTCTAATGTCTCATTGTGCTTATCTTCTTCTTTGTAAAAGACTTCTTCTTCTGTTTTAGCATCATTAATAGCTTCTAAATTTTCTGCATCTTCTTCAGCTATTTGATCTACTAAGTTAGTTTGTCCAGGTAATACATCAGTATTAACTGTGTCGTCTACAAAACTAAAAGATAATTTTTTAACTCGTTTAGCTTTCTTACCTTTTAGTACAGGGTGATCAAACATTTGTTTAACTTCCCATGCTTCTAAACTGTATTTAGCTTTAATACCTGTTCTGTCAATACCATTTTCTAGATCTGTTATGATCATTGATGTAGTAATAACTTCAGGAGTCGTGCTTTGCACCTGTTCAGTAGTTCCCGTTGTTGGGTTTATTCTCGTTTCTACCATTTTAAATGTGTTTTAAATTAATCAATAAATATTTTACTCCAATCAAGTTCCATTTCTTGGCCCTTGAGATGATCACACCGCGATCCTGCAGTTATATCATCCATAGAATTAAATGATACCATAGTAGTATCACCTTCTCTATAAATATAACCAATAGCATCAGCGTTAGCGCATGTTATTTGTTTAATCTTCCCTGTTAAGTCAAGATCTTTAGAAGAAACTTCTTTTCCTTTCTTATCTAACATCTTATCTTTGAGATGACCAACTAATATCACGTGATCTGCTAATTTGTTTAACCTTTCTATCCATCTTTTGAATGCTATTCTTAAGTATAGATAGCCAGCACCATTAGGAAGAGATAAAACTGAAATGCCTTTCTGATCTTTATCAAAGTTTTTACCCATAGGAGTAAGTTGATAGATCTTTTTGCCTTCTATTTCACACCATTCCTCAAGTTTTGTAACTGTATCTATAGCTACATACCTGTATGGTTTTTTGTTTTGCATTATTTTCTTACCAATTTCAGCAAGATCTCCTAGATTACCAGCTTTTAATTTTAAAGCTTCTATCATATCTGATCCTTCTTCCAAATCAATAATTAAACAATCTTCCAACTTGCTTAATGCAGTTGTTTTGCCTATTTTAGGCGGGCCATAAATGACCATGTTTTTAGGTGACTTACGTAAAGCACCAACCTTGTTTTTAGGTAATTCCATATATATATTATTTTTTGCGTTCTTTAATTGTAAATGTTGACATATCTGCTTCATAAGGTATCATACCAAGTAAACCATCACGGTTCTTTTCTATATGACATGCTAATAACCCTTGTGGTTCCTCATTACAGTATGTTTTTGTTATACCATAAATATCAAATGGCCTATTTAATATCATTACAACATGGGCATCTTGACCAATGCTGTCACCACCAAATAGATCTGTTAAGAGTGGCTGGTATTGATTTTTAGCTCTATGCTCTTGTTCTATATTTCTGTTTAGTTGTGATAATAATATGTTAATAACCTCCATTTTAGACTGCATCCACATGCAACCTTTAGATATTTCATTTAGTTTTTGTAGTTCTGAATGTTCATTTTGGCCTTTTATTAATCTAGAGTGGTCAAATACATTAACTACCCTTGCACCTGGAGATTTCATAAACACCTGTTCATTTGTTGCTTTAATAAAATCCATAGTTCTAGGTATATTATTAAAGAAAACAGGATACTTATTAAATTTCTGTACAGAGTCAGCATAATCTTTAAACTCTTCGTCTTTTAATCTTGCTTCTACAGACAAAAGATCGCCTAATTGCTTGTTCACACTTTTAGACGCACTACGCATAACTTGTTGATAACCTGGCATCTCAAAACTCCAATACAGCACTACCATATCTTTGTTTGTATTTGCATCTAATAAATCAAATACTAATTGATTACTAAATGCAGATTTACCAACACCAGGACGACCTGCAATAACATACATCTTTCCACCCTGTAAACCACCTAATAAATTCTTATTAAGTCTTGGCCACTTGGTAGGATATACATTACGCTTACCGTTCATAGCATTTTTTACAATGCTTAGTGATTGATTAACTGCCTTATCTATTCTTTGAAAACCTCTGCCTTTGAATAATTCAGAGCTGTCTTGTGATTCTTCTGTCATCGTTAATGTCTTTTATGTTCATATCTTCATACTTTTCCCACGTATGATTATTTATCCAAGTTTCAAAATTTTGTAAGTAACCTAAGTTGTCACCTTCGTGAGAAAGCTGCATCTTTAAGCAATGCATAACATGGCTATGCAAATGCGGTTTATTACTTACAATCTTTTTATATTTATTTCTAGCTTTTTTATTGCTAGCTGCCTTTGGATCCTTTGCGTGTAGAACCCTTACACCACGTGTAGGGGATTCTACTTTGAAAGGGTATGCAGAACATAATTCTGCAAACATAGCATCTGTATCACTAACGAATAGATCTCTAAATTTTTGTTGTATAACGTGTTTAGTAACGTCTTCACCGTAAACAATCCACCCATCAGTTTCTAATCTGGGTGACACACGCAATTTACCAGCATACGAATATGCTTTTCTGTAAATACTATAAAGATATATATAATCGTCAGGACGTAAGCCTATATCCTGAAGTAAAGATAAGTCAATTTCTATTTTCATCCTAATTTATTTCATTTATTTTGTCAATCCAGTTGACATTAGTTAAACCTTTTACTGCTGATTTTAACCACTTTTCTTCTTGTGTATCTTTTATATAAAGAACAACAATTTTACCTACTTTTTCTTCTTGAAAACGTAGTAATCGTCCCACACGCTGGATCATAGTTAATGATTTACTTGTTAGTCCAGATATAATACCATAGTCTGCATCAGGCACATCAAAACCTTGATTAAGTGCTTTAGTTGAACACAATACATTAACTTTTTTATCCTTAAAAGACGTTAATGCGTTTTCTTTTTGCTTTTTTGTCTTCTTAGAATGATATGCTAATGCAAGAGGTTCTAAAGCTTCACAGATTTGATCTGTAAAGTCATTAGCACCTGAAAATGTTAATACTCTTTTCTTTAAGTTAGATAATACTATCTTTTGTATTGCAGTAATTTTATTAATCGCAAAATCTACTATAGCTTTACGCTGTCTAATGGCCTTGTAAAATAATACAGCCCATTGTTTTTCATGACCACCAGCATTACTGCTAGCAAGAATTCTTTTGGCCTCATTAAAAGCATCAAATTGTCCCAACTTATATTTGTAGTGGACAAACATGTTATTTGCTTTTTTATAATCTTTAGCCTCTTCCTCTGTCAATGTAACAGGTAAACAATAAATTTTATAAGGAGATACTAATCCTAACCCTACACACTCATCCAATGTTAATTCATAGGCTACAGGAGCAAGAGTCATTAACTTTGCTTTGTATTCTAATTCTTCAGGTTGAGTTGCAGTCATACATAATAATCTATCACATGTATTGTTTTCAAAAAATTTAATGTGTTCTGTACTTAAACCTAAGTGTATCTCATCTGCTACTACAATATTATAAAATTGATTTTGTAGTTTATATGCAGACTGATAACAAACAATATCAACGCGATCTAGAACATCTGAATATTTCCATTTATTAAATTCATCTTCAAACTGTTCTTGCAATTGTATGGTTGGGACTAATACTATTCCTCTAGCTGCTTGATTCCTTCTTAAGGTTTCACCTACAGCTAGCACGCCTACACGGGACTTACCAAATCCAGTACCTGCAATTACAGATCCTTTAAATCCAGCTTTAGCCCATGCATTCAGTGCTTTTTTCTGTTCTCTATCTTTTATTTCTATGCAGTTACTCATTGTTTTAATTATCTTCATGGTATTCAGTTATTTCTTTTTCTAATTCATACATTTCATCAGGACAAAACTCATACAAAAAATCTGAGATCTCTTTCTCAAACAAATACGCAGCTTCCACTTCTACACTACTCCCCACCCCTGGATAGTCTTGTGTAGAAGCTTCAGCTGGTATATAATTATATTCTATATCTAATTCCCAATCATTTATTTTCTTTGTGTAATTTGATTTCATAACGCTTTCTTTAATTTACCTTCTAATATTTCTACTCTTAATAACAAATTATTAATTACATCATAAACATCTTCTTCTACATATTCATTTTTATCTACTATGTTTTTAACATAATCAAATTGTATTCGATAATCTTTATCAAACTGATAAAAACTATCATGTTGTAAAAGACTATGTCTAATTGTAGCATGGTCTTTATCAAAATAACCAGCTATATGTAATGCAGGCATTTGTAACCTTTCAGTTAACAATACATAGCACACACGCCTAGCATCTACTAGATTTCTAGTTCTAGTAGCATTTCTTAATTCACCTTTTTTAGTTCCTAAAGCTTTACACATCATTTCAATCATATGCATAGCCTCTTTATATCTAGGATGGCCTTTACTTACTTCGTATCTCATAATTTAAATTATTTTGACCATGTTTTAGATATGTGTGTATCTGCTTTCAATAGTCCATTAGTTACTATAGTTTTTGCTGCTTGTTCCATTAATAGAGTCATTTGTTTTTTCCATGTTTTAGTGTAGCTATTACTACAAATAGTATCTATCTGATCATGTACAGTCATTACCATTTTAACAGGTATATTATTCTCTCTAATATATTTGTGAATAATTACTAATGCTAATTTAGTCATGTCTGCACTTGCACCTTGTATTGGTGTGTTTTTTGATGCACGTTCAATACTACCAATCTCCATCATAGAAGACTTGTTGTTCCAAATTCGTGGATACCATGTACTAAACCATCTTTTTCTATTAAATGGGGGAAAAGTTTTAATGTAACCATATTGTTTACCAAAGTTACCAAGCTTTTCTAAGAACCCTTTAATAGAAGGAAATGCTTTAAAGTATTCATCTATTAAATCTACAGCAGCTTGTTTACTAATTTGTAAAGTATCTGCCAATTTAAATGGACCCATACCATAAGCTAAACCAAAGTTAATTGCTTTAACATTATTTCTGAGAGTTTGGTGCTGAGGACACTCACACTTTACCCTACCCCTAAGGTAAGCGCAGTTGTCTTCAGCAGCCGTACTCCACTTTTCCTTATAAACTAGTTCAGCACATACACTGTGAAGATCTTGTCCATCTTCTAGTGCTTGTATCCAAACAGGATCTTTAGAACCAAAAGCAATGACGTTTAACTCTTGACTAGTGTAGTCAGAGCTTACAAACGACCAGCCTTCAGGAGCTATGAAACAATTTCTAAAGTCATTGTTTGCAGGAATTTGTTGCATGTTGGGATCACTAGAGCTTACACGCCCTGTATCCAGTATTTGATGAAAGTTAGTGTGAATCTTGCCATCACTCTTAAAGTATTTAAAGAATGGTTTACCATATGATGTACAGAGCTTCATATACTCTTTGTATCGTATGTACTTGCTAACTAAGCCATATTTTCTATGCTTATACAATTCTTTACCATTAACATTTTCTAACTCAGGGATTAGCGCATTAAAGACTCTTAGTACCTGTTTAGGTGAGTCCCAATTCACACCAACTTTTCTCAACTCTTCATGTTCAGTAAATAAATCTCCTTGAACATATTTTAATACAAACGGTTCTAATCTTGGATCTTGTAAGACTGCATTATCTAAATCTTGATAATACTCTTTGGCTTTACCTTCATTCTCATTATCAAGTTTTAACCATGCTTCTTGATCTAAATCTAATCCGTTGTATTCTATATCAGAAAAAGCTAGCACAGCCATGTTTTCAAGCTGAACTAACTCTTCTAATTTTTTATCTGCTATTTGTGGTAATTGTTTTAATCTAATGTCAATTAGATATTCTACGTCTTCAGCACCATACTGCATTTGTTTATCAGTGTAAGGTTGTCCTTGTAATTTAACAAATTGATTTCTTGTGTCTTTGTCCAAGTCTTTATCAAAATAGTTTTTAACTAAGTCTTTTAACCCATATTTTGGTCCTCTTTTACCACAGTGTAGCACTCTTTCTGTTAAAAATGTATCATAAACATTAACTAGCTCTATATTAGCCCATTTCCTAATGAATTTATAATCAAATTTAGCATTATGTAGTATTTTAATGATCTTTTTGCTTTCTAATATTTCTCGTAAAGGTTCAATAGATGCTACTCTTGTATCAAATATAAATTGATGAGTCTTATCACCTATTTGGAACATTATCATTTTCTTAGAAGTAAAGTCCATACCTTCTGTTTCTGTATCGACACCTAATACCTCTTTATCTTTTAGATAACTAACTGCAAAATCTGTAGTTGCATTAATACAACAACTAATGTCTGCTGACAAACCTTTATTTCCTATATAATAAATCATATGTTTTTGTGTTTTATAACAAAGTTAACTACGGCTCTCCCGTATTCTATATTGTACCTTTGTCCTGCAAATATAAATGTGTTTTGATCTTTATCAATTGCCTTTTTATAAGAAGGCATAAACTCAGAGTCAAATGATCCGTCTCGAACCATTTGCTCAATAGATTTCATATGTCCCATTACGCAGAGTTTAAACATTACTAGAAAAAATAAGGGGAAACTTTTGGTTCCCCCTTACTTACACACATTTGCTTGGTTTTTAATTAGATTGTATTAACAACAAATTATTTAAGATCTGTTATCTCTAATATCACACAAGCAAATATAAACAATTTATTTATAATACACAAGCATTATAAAGAATTTATTTATACTATAAATTCATCGGCTGTCTCTACAACTTTATCAGCTGTAACCCCCTGATTTACAGGTGTTTGTGTAGTCTGTGTATCAGACTCTAATAATGTATGAACTATTTTTTGCTCAGGTTTAGCAAGAACCATTTCTGTTCTTGAGAAGATGTAATCACCACTATGAGTAATATAATCACCATCTTTACCTGCACGTTTAGCAGCTTTTTCTACGTTATCTAGTTCCCACTCATTAGCTTCTTTAGATGTAACTTCTACAATTCTCATTTTAAATCTGTAGTCTGTTCCATTTAAAGCAACAAATGGGTTTAAGATGTTAAGATCCATTTGCATACCTCTTTCACTGTCGTACCAATCTTGGTTTCCTTCAGAAAAATCTACTCCAAATGTTTTAGTTGCATCAACTGGTTCTGCAGTTGTCCATGATCTTCTAGCACCACTGCTAAATCTGCTATCACTAGCATTTAATAAAGATAAAGCATTAGCAGGTTTATCACTTGCAGATATTTTCTCTGCAAATTCTAATTGAATCTTGCCATTGTTTACTTGTCTTGCACCAATCAATAATGTTTGGCCTGGTTGTAGGGATTCTATTGATCCACTATTAAGATTATTTTCCATAATATTCTTATTTTTAATGTTATTTAATTAATTGTTTGAAATCATTTGTGTTTGTTATTAAATGTATATTGCCTGCATCTTTAGACATTTCTGAAAATGGTCTTGCTTGTTGACTCATTTCTTCAAAATATATCTCATTTTTGGCTAACCACGGTATGATCTCCCCGACCGTAGTTATTGCATTTGTACAATCCTCAATAAATAAAATTGCATCAAATGCACTATTAAATTGAATTGTATCTGTTTCACATAAATCTAGGACATTTGCTGTGTGATCTCCTAGTAAATCACATTCAAATTTTACTTTGTACATGTTGTTAAGGGTTTTTAAATGTTAGTATTTATTCTAAATCTTGTTCGTAATAATAGTCACACCATTCATTACAACTTGTACAAATAGGTGTGTCTGAGTTTGTTGGTGCATCACAGCACTCACTAATAACGTCTAATTCCATGGTGTCATTATTTTATCATTCCAATATATCCATGACCTTTCTTTTCTACGATCATATTTCTTTAAATCACCAATTTGCCTTTCTATAGCAAATGTCGTGGCTGCTTTTCTCCCTTGCAACCACGCTATTATATAGTATTTTAATTTATTCATCATAACTTTTTATCTATTTGTGTTGTTATATACATGCCTATTGCTATCCCTACTAATAGACTGTAAATTGCTATTTCTATCATATTATTTCAAAACCATTACAATTTCGTAAAAAATTTATAAACTCTTTTAAATGGTCTATATTAGTATGGTGACTAGGATAAACTTCTATTTCTTCACCACTCTTAGTTTTAAATTCAATAGGTAATCTATCTATAACACCTGGATACAATATATCTAATGTATTTCTATCAGCCTCATCTAACTCTTTAAAACTATACCCATTCTCTGATTTAATAGTCCACATACCCATATTAATACCAATCCTATCTATCTTATTATCATCCATACTTTCTACAAAATCCTCAAGAGCATCTGCAAGTTTGTAACACTCATAGGTAATCTTAAGACCATGACCAGAGTTATGACCCCATCCTTCTGTGTTCATGTCAAGCTCATATTTTAAAATAGCAGCATCACACAATGCATGTATTACACGCCATGACCATATATTAGCTCTAAAATAATAACCAGGATTATTATCATCCCACTCTTTATCTAACTCCCAATAATAATCTTGTGCTTTTTGTGATAAATCTCTAAAATTATCAGGAAACCCTGGTTTGTCTCCTGTTATTGTTGGGTTTAACCCATATATATCCATTCCCATAACTACTTATTTTTAATGTTATTATTTTACTACTATTGTCTTATTACAATGTTTATATAAATATACTTTCGTAGATTTATAAGTACAAAATGGTGTATTTCTTACCATCTTTCTATACTTTTCGACTGTTAAATCTCCTCTCATAACTATTTATTTTTAGGTTTATATTTTACATATCCATAATCTAACAGCTGTTGTTCTTCCCATTCTGTTAGTTCTCTTTGTTCTGCTTGATGTGCAACATGACATTCTATAATATCATTAACTGCTTCATCATATTCATACACAACAGTATCTACATCACATAGATGACCACATTTAATACAGTCAGCTACTGTTGTCTTTAGTTCCATTAATTGCCCACGATTTGAGCCACACTCTTTACACGGTTCTATTTTTACAATGTTCATAAGTTCTAAGTTTAAGTAAGTTAAATAAATATAAGGGTAGATCACCTTAACAATAGATCTACCCCTATAATGCTTCATACAATATTACATATATAATTACTAACAATATTGATATTATGAATAGACTCATTTGTTTAATGAATCTACTACTGTATTCAGCATAAACGCTCCCATTCCAAATGCAACTGATGCAAGTAAGAATATAGCAATGTACTTAAATGAAAGTATTATTGACCATATAAAGAAATATGCACCACCTAACATAAGGATTAACATAAGTGCAAAGACTGCAAAGTATTTTGCAAGATTAAAGATTGTCTTTAATGTTTTCATAATTTAATTAGTGGTAAGTCACAACCTATTAGTGTTATATTATATGATTAAGTAAATATGTGCAGGATATGATACACGGTGAAATCATGCGTGTGATGGCTGGCAAGCACATACACACACAATAAAAGCCAATAGTATCAGATCCGCACACGATAAATAAAAAAGGGGACGTTAGTCCCCCTTGAAGGTTAGGCTTTCTCTACATTGTAGAGTACTCCGTCCTTCTGTTCTCCCCATTTAAGCTCTTTGAGTTTAACTGGTTTAGAAAACTTCTTCTTTAACTCTTCGGTAGTGCTTGCACTATCTAAGATTTTATAAGAAGCAAACCTTGTAGGTTTGAGATCTTGGTCGAACAGCTTAGCTGTGTCGCCAAGTACATTTACTTGTGTACCACCACCCAGTGGTTGGTCACATATTGTTACAACGTTGTTTACATCGTTGTACTTAATAGCCCATATTTCGATTGTCTTTGACATAATTAAATAATTTAGAAGCCCGTAGGGCTGTTGTTAATACAACAACTTGATGGGGTGCGGTTCTTAATAC
>TARA_R110002073_G_scaffold132_3_pt1 | contig 14599 bp, 14 predicted proteins | sample TARA_R110002073 | Tara Oceans TARA_R110002073 (sample SAMEA4397174) | marine metagenome | biome: Polar Biome; feature: [DCM] deep chlorophyll maximum layer (ENVO:01000326); material: water (ENVO:00002006), including particulate matter (ENVO:01000060) such as... | depth 40 m
TTGCGCCAACTGCAATGGACATTTAGGGCATATTTTTGAAGGTGAAAGACTAACAGCTAAAAACACACGACATTGCGTCAACTCACTTTCTATGAATTTTGTCAGTTCTGATGAACTTAAGACGACGAAATAGAATAAACCAATGCGCTATTAACCATCTTGAAAAACACCGCTATTGAGGCGCCTATGTTCTTAAAATCCGAGAAAACAAAAATGATTAAGCCTGAAAATGCCTTGGCTGGCAGAAGCACTCCCCTAACAATATCAGGCATGCATACTGTCACCCAAAACAAAACAGTTCCACCGTTTCCAAATGGTTTAGAACAAGTCATAGTTGGCATGGGTTGCTTTTGGGGGGCAGAGCGTAAGTTTTGGCAGCTAGATGGTGTGTATAGTACTGCCGTCGGTTATAGCGCTGGTTATACACCTAACCCGACTTACCAAGAAGTTTGTTCTGGTTCAACCGGGCACAACGAAGTGGTTCTGGTTATTTATAAGCCAGAAGTAATCAATTTCAAGGCCTTACTAAAAATATTTTGGGAATCACATAATCCAACCCAGGGTATGCGACAAGGCAACGATCAAGGCACTCAGTATCGTTCTGGTATTTATACATTTAATGAAGAACAGCAAAAGTTGGCGCTACAAAGTAAACAGGTATTTCAAAAAGCATTAGATGCAAATGATCTCGGTGAAATTACAACGGAAATTCTACCCGCAAACGACTTTTACTATGCAGAAGAATATCACCAGCAATATTTAGACAAAAACCCTAATGGTTACTGCGGCCTAGGCGGCTGTGGTGTTTCCTTAGATGTATCAGTATTGAAATGTGACCCGGTTTGAAAATGGCGTCCCTGAGACGATTCGAACGTCCGACCTAGCGCTTAGGAGGCGCTTGCTCTATCCAACTGAGCTACAGGGACTTTTCAACATGTTAACTTTATAAAAACAGTTAAAAAAACTCAAACTAATTCTTGCTAACGCTCCCTTAAAGAGGCTTATTATCTACATAGCAGCGCTAAGAACGGCTGCTATGATAACGATCCGGCAGCATCTTCTCAAGCTCTTGTTTCTAATAGTTTCTTTTAAAGGAGGGATTATTCAAAGTGCATCAACTTTCTTGCGCAGATGTAAATAACGCTTATGTTGACGATGCTGTTCAGGTATATGCGCCACATTTTTAAGACATGTGTCGCATTTACGCTTAAGCTCTGGGTTACCACCTTGCTGTTTAATTTGCTTAAGCATCACTTGAACAATATTCAGATTTAGCGCAGGGTGTTTTGGCGTCACAGCTAATGCCTCTTCAAATACCTTAATTGCTTCAGGTAAATCACCACTCTCAAATGCACCAATACCCTGCTTGTTGAGTTTTCTGGCCTTGACTTTCTTTTGCAAACTTACGGGTTCATCCAGCAGCTCTTCAATATCATTCAGAATGGCCTGATTATCTCCATGCTGAGATGCGAGATTACTTAATAGCTGCTCGGCTTGTGATTCTTCACCAATACTGTAAAGCGTTTTAGCAAATTCGAGCGCTGTGTCAGCACTGGCACGTTCCATATCCATGGTTTGCTTCGCTTTGTCTAATACGGCTTGCGACTTATTATCATCGCCTTGACCTTTGTGAACTCGAGATTCAATGAGTAGTGCATTGGTTTGCACATCGGGGTCATCTTTAAACTTCTTCGCCGCACGCCCCAGGGTATGGACCGCTTCTTTTGCGCGTTTTTTACCCAATTCTGAATTATCGCCTTCAGACAGCTCCGATAAGCATCGGCCTAGGTTTAAATAGTTATCTGGTGATTCATGGACAGAGTTATATCCCAGTTTCACACTACTTCTAAATGCTTCTGTTGCAGCTTCAACATCTTTGTTTTTTGTGCATACCTCTGCTAATTTAGTTTGCCTTAAAATGGCGAATGGCGAGATTTCCACCGCGCTCTTTAAAGTGTTCTGCGCCTCTTTTGCTTTACCTTTTTTAAGCTGGGCCTCGGCTAGCCAATCATAGGCTTCTATCAAATTACCATTCTGCTTAATAAGAGAATCTAAACCTTCGATAGCTTCATCATAACGGCCTAGCGCAATATTTACCTTGCCAAGCCCCAAATGTGCCCATCCTATATCTCTTTTCGAGAGCACATCTTCGTAGATTCTCCGGGCTAACTCATATTCACCTTTCGTGAAATATAAACTGGCTAATTTTCTAAGACACCACGTTACATATTTTGTTTCTGACTGCATTTCTCGATTAACAAGCTGGATGGCTAGGTCAAAATTTTCGGCATCAACCGCTTCATTAATAGGCTTCAAAATCTCTCGCTGTTCAATCATGCTATCGAGACGTTTTTGAAGCACCGCTTTGGTAATCGGTTTGGTGATGTAACCATCGGGTAGATACTCAAGCGCCCCCATCACCATATCCTTGGAGGTTTCTGCCGTAATCAAAATAAAGATACTGGTCTGCTTTAACAGTTTATTATGGCGAAGCTCCTCAAGGATTTGTTGGCCATTTTTTCCCGGACCTAAATTATAATCACACAAAATAACGTCGAACTCTTCAAACTCACAACGTGAAACAGCATCTTCACCATTACTGGCCACTTCAATACTTTCTACACCAAATGCACGAATCATCTGACGAATAGATAATCGAAAATTTTCGAAATCATCGACTACCAAAAATCTCAAAGATCGATAGTATTTAGCTAACTGTATTTGACGCTGCAATTCACTCATAAAGATTCGCTTTATTTTCGTGTTATTTGATATTTTTTCGTTAAAAACCAATTTAATTAGTTTAGTCCGAAATTAAGAATATGCGGGTTATTTAGCTTATTTTAAGCTAGCACTTTAATTTAATGGCTTTCCTACTATTATTTAATTAAGAAAATTGAATATTTAGCATACAATATGACGCCTGATTTTATTAAAATATCTCCCTTGCGAATGCCATCCAAAACCCTGTTTTTGCTTTCATTCCTGCCATAAATTTCCAATTATCATTATTACTTAGGTTACGTAGCCATGAAAATTATCAAGAAGTCCTCAAAACTCGACAATGTGTGTTATGACATTCGTGGAGAAGTGGCGCGTGAAGCAAAGCGATTAGAGGAAGAAGGTCATCGTATTCTCAAGCTGAATATTGGTAATCCGGCTCCTTTTGAATTTGATGTACCTGAAGAAATCCAAACAGATGTGATTCGTAATTTACCCAATGCCCAAGGTTATAGCGATTCGAAAGGCTTATATTCTGCACGTAAGGCTGTGATGCAGCACTATCAGTCTCAGGGTATTTTAAATATCGATATTGAAGATATCTACCTAGGTAATGGCGCCAGTGAATTAATCGTTATGGCTATGCAAGCGATGCTTAACAATGGCGATGAGGTACTGATTCCTTCTCCCGACTACCCTTTATGGACTGCAGCAGTCACCTTAAGTGGCGGCAAGCCAATACATTATAAATGTGATGAGGAAAGCAGCTGGCACCCAGATCTTGATGATATTGAAAACAAAATTACCGAGAATACCAAGGCAATTGTGGTGATTAACCCGAATAACCCAACGGGCTCTGTTTACCCAAAAAGCTTATTAAAAAAACTAGTCGCTATGGCGCGAAAACATCAGCTCATTCTTCTAGCAGATGAGATATACGATAAAATCCTATACGACGGTGCGATCCATACACCTTTGTCTAGCTTATCTGAAGATGTCATTACGCTAACATTTAACGGTTTATCAAAGGCTTATCGTGCTGCGGGTTATCGTTCTGGCTGGATGCTTATTTCAGGCCCAATACATAATGCGGAAGATTTTATCGATGGCATAGATATGCTTGCCTCGATGCGTTTGTGCTGCAATGTGCCTGCTCAATACGCGATTCAAACTGCTTTAGGCGGCTATCAAAGCATCGATGATTTAACGGTTCCTGGTGGACGACTGTGGGAACAAAGAGAGCTTGCATCAAACATGCTTAATGGCATTAAAGGCGTCTCATGTGTTAAACCAGACGGTGCCCTATATATGTTTGTCAAACTCGACCCCGAGATATACCCAATTATAAATGATGAGCAGTTAGTACTTGATCTACTCAAGCAACAGCGCATGTTAATTGTTCATGGTACTGGCTTTAATCTGAACGATACACAACACTTCCGTTTCGTATTCTTACCCAGAGTCGATGCCTTGGAAGATGCCATTAATCGTTTTGAACGCTTTTTGAAAGGGTATAAACAATCGCCTGAAACAGTCAAACAACGACCTCAAGCACTCGCCAAACTAAAAATAGATTAGGAATAGTTCACTAAAAAGCCATTTAAACTAGGCTTTTTAGTGAACACACATCACTATGTTCGACATTCATATTGAAGAGTTTTATCACGACGCCTTTAAAACGATGCTCTCGCTTTATCAAGCCTTCCCTAAGAAGAGTAATATCTACGTAGAAGATATTGCAGGCCCAGACCAGCCAGATGAATATGGTTTGCATAGCGACCGCTTTCAATCGTGTTTTGGTACGATATTATGGTTAGAGCTAGAAGGCTTTATTCGCTTTGAAAGCACCTTACGCCAAGAAGCGGCTGATCAAGCGTGTTTGACCATGAAAGGCTTAACAACCGTATCAAGCATTTGCCAAGATAGGTTTCTGAATACATTAAGTAAGACAATTCTACCTGAAAACCTTGGACTGTCAGGCCGTCCAAACATAGAAACACTCAAGCACATTTCCCATCACGGCACGTCTACACAGCTGGCATTAGCTATGCAACATCTTCTAAAGACCTTCGCAAACTACTAATATTTTCAAGGTAAGCTTTTGTAAAATATGCTTTTGCAAAGCAAACCTTGTTCAAGAATAAGCAATTTCATAAAGCACAAAGTCCTCATAACCACAAATGATTTTGTGAAAACCGGCAAGGCGTTGATTAAGACTATCACTGCCACTATCAACCATTAAAGCCCTGCCATTAAGTGCTAAAATCTTGCTTTGTGTCGATATAAATTGAAGCGAACCGATACCGGCCTGTTCTATGAGTCGCGCACTAATTTGTTGATTGCCTCTGCCTAAAACAATGCCTTGGCCGCCAATAATAGACAAGATGATTTTGACATTCTCATATTGTTGAATTAGTTCAAACAACTGGTGTTCATGGGCGTCGTAACAAACAACTTCGCTGTTATACCAAACATCGACACCCAATAATGTTGGCTGCTCTATGCCTAAGCTTGCTTTAAGGTGTTTTAATGTTCCACCTGATCCAAGTATATAAAGTGTATCCTGTTCGAGTGTTTCGACAAGATAAGCGCAGAGCTCATCGAGCATTATTTCATCGTCTAACAAACCCGAGCACTTAACAGACTGAACAAGTAACTGATCATCCGGTATTTGCATTTCACCAAAATAACGTGTTTTTACTTGCCCTTTAGCAAAGGCGTCTTCGTCAATATCTCTCACTTCCGCCATACGCGCAGCGACTAAGCGACGACTCATCATACTGTCTATAACGGAAGCAACTGCCTTTGGGGTAACCGCAAAAACAGCTGAGTGCATCTTCACTCCCGCAGGTAAACCCAGCACTGTTTGAGCAGAACCAATGGCAGAATAAATATCTCTTGCAGTACCATCTCCACCGACAAAAACCAACAGATCAACCTGTTTATTGATAATGGCTTTTGCTGCCTTTTGAGTATCTTCAGCGTTTGTTTCAGACGGCGCCTCAAACACTGTTTCCAGCGATAAATTATGTAAGTGACGACAAGCATCCTGACCCATAATCCCGGTTGCCGTCACAATATGAAGTTGTTTCAAATCATGCTGAAGCACCGCAAACATATCAGCGACTCGCTGATTGGCTTTGGGCTCGACACCTCTTTCAAAGGCAAGCTGACGTGCATCTTTATGATCACTGCCTTTTAAAGCAGAAGGACCGCCAACACCTGCATATGGATTGACAATTAAACCAAGGCGAAAAGAAGATATGTAATTAGAAGGTGGCATACTCAGAGCTTATCCAATTTAATTTTCTGCTGCATTTCTATATGACTAAAATCGAGGTGAATATTACTTTCGGTCATGCTCATAAATATAACTGGACAGACTTAGGCGTACTTCATCACTCATATCTATGAATTGCGCACCGACAATATAATGCCCTTGATGTTCATTTTGCGAGGAGGCACTAAATTCGATATTTCTAATTAAACATGGAATATGGAGTTTTTTATGAATACCACTTACAAAAATTTCAAACATCAACACAAGTTCATGACCTTTTTCTCCCAGTGAATGAGGAGAAACCATACGCGCACCTGACTTGCTTAAGTTAGTAATTGTTGCCGGTTTAGGCCAATTCCCCACAATATCAAAATCACTATCTACCGAAACATCTAAATGAATATCTATGCGTTCAGAGTTTCTAATTTGGCGGGTATTAACAGAGGCTGGAAATTGAAGATGATAATACGTATAAGGGTGGCTTGATCGATAAATTATTTTGGTCTCAAATGCGCATACTTTTTTCCCTTCAAGCAAACGTATGGCAAGCCCTGTATTGTTTTCTAAAAGAACTTCACGGCCTTCCCTTAAAGGCGGTGTAATCAGAATACTTCGTTTATCGAGATAACCGATTAATTGAACTTGGTACTTTCTTGCAGACGCAATGGTTTCGATCGTAAAGTGCCCCCCTATCGTTAGACCCAAATCAGCAAAGGATTCGCTGATATCCAGGTTAGAATCACTTTCTTGCTCAACAACCACGACATTTACCTTATCTATTAGAAATACTCACCTTGCCATTAGAAACATTTACAGATGAATTTACATTAAGACTTTACATTAAACCCTAAGGCTTTAAATTTGGTATGTAATTCTGAATTAACTTGTTTTAACTGAATTTTAATGCCAGAAAATTCTCGTCGACACCGATAATTTTTTCTAAACAAATCAAAGGCTGATTTCCGTCCATTTTCATCCAAACTCAAACTTCGCTGCAATAAGCTATGATCATGACGCACATCAAAACATGCTCTAACGGCTGTATGAATAGACCAATCCAAATCTGCATTGGATGTAAAACTCATTTTTGATAACGAAGGTTCTTCCAAAAACTGACCTGCCGAATGCCGGGTAGGCAAACCCATGACTTGACATAAACGACGGTAAACCATCTCAGTCCCGGCCACCTTACCATCAAAGCTATAACCTGCTATGTGAGGCGTGCCTATCAGTACCTGGCGTGCAAGATCAACATTGATTGCAGGCTCGTTTTCCCATACATCCAATATTGCAGTAAAGCTGTTGTCTTTTTTGAGAGCAGCCAATAAGGTCTGGTTATCAATCACTGCACCACGGCTGGCATTGATCAAGACCTGATTTGCATGAAGCTTGGCCAAAACGTGCTCATCAAACATGTGATAAGTCGGAAATCGGGTATCTTTTGTTAAAGGAACATGCAGGGTGATCACATCACATTTAAGTACGTCTTCAAATGAAACTAACTCAGGATTGTCTAGAAAAGGATCATAGGCAACATAGTTAATGCCTAGTTTTTTTAATCGTTTTCCCAACAATCTACCAACATTACCATAACCAATTATACCTACTGACAGAGAGTCCCAATGTAGTTCATGGGTTTCTGTCAGTATCGACAAACAACTCAGTAAATATTCGACAACAGAGTTAGCATTACACCCGGGAGCATTGGTGTATTTAATGCCGTTGCGCTGAAGATATTCTGTATCGATATGATCCATCCCTATCGTACAGCTTCCTACAAATTTGACAGGTGTGCCATCGAGTAAGTCTGCATTAACCTGAGTAATCGAACGAACAATTAAAATATCGGCATATTCAAGGTCGCTCTTGGAAATTTCTCTACCGGGAAGTATGACAACCTCACCAAACTCACCAAAAAAACGTTTTATAAGAGGAATATTCTCGTCAGCCACTATCTTCATTTATAGTCTCTTTGTTTGCTTATTCTGTATCTTTATCTAATAAATAGTCTGGATATTCACAAGGTAACTTCATGCCAATATAGGCTTCAAGCTCAGGTAACAAAAAGGCATCATCTTCACAGGCAAATGATATCGAGATTCCCTTTTCGCCTGCCCGCCCTGTTCGGCCAATTCGATGCACATAGTCTTCCGGATCTTCAGGTAAGTTATAATTAAATACATGGCTAACACCATCGACATGAATACCCCGACCCGCGACATCTGTCGCCACCAGAATTTCAACCTGCCCACTTTTAAACTGCTCTAAGGTTTTAATACGCTTATGTTGAGGAACTTCACCTGATAATAATGCCGCTTTAATACCTTTACTTTTGAGTCTGGCTTCTAATTTTCGTGTTTCATCGCGACGATTCCCAAAAATGATCGCCCGACTCACTTTATTAATTTCGATATATTTGCAAATGATGTCGAGTTTTTCATCCGTCGGCACCATAAAGATTTTTTGCTCTACTTTATCCGTTGTCTGCTGTTCAGACTTGATTTCAATTTGAATAGGGTTCGTTGTCCACCGTTCTACCAAGTTCATAACATCATCACTGAAGGTTGCGCTGAATAACAGCGTCTGACGATCAGACACTTTAGTGCAACGACTAATAATACGTTTCACATCAGGAATAAAGCCCATATCCAACATACGGTCTGCTTCATCAATAACTAAGAAATCTAATTGATCAAGGTAAAGATCGCTACTATTTAAAAAGTCGATCAACCGACCTGGCGTTGCCACCAGAATATCAATGACTTTTCCACGCACATAGTCTTTTTGTTTCTGATAGTCGATGCCGCCCAACACAGAATAAACAGACAGATTGCAGTGCTTGGTCAAAGCGATTGCATCCTTCTCTATTTGCATGGCTAACTCTCTTGTTGGCGCCAAAATAAGCGCTCTGGGTTCACTGGCAAAGCGTTCGCCAGAAGGCACAGGCCGACCAAGGAAATCGTTAATGATAGTAATTAAAAATGCTGCTGTTTTGCCTGTTCCGGTAGCAGCCTTACCAATCACATCGTGCCCTAATAAGGTATGTGGAAGTGATTCTGCCTGAATATCACTACAATATTGATAGCCAAGATCTGCAATACTGTGAAGCAACTCGGGCTTTAGGTTTAAATCATGGAAACGCGACTTTCCTTCTTGTGGTTCAACCTGGTAGTCTTTTTCAGTCCAGACAGGCTTAGCAGGTTTTACAGGTTTTACAGGTATTTCTTTCGCTGAGGTAGTTTGATTATTGGATTTAGCGGGTTTTTCTATTTGTTTTTTTAACGGCAGCGGGGTATTTTTGTTTGGCATACCAGCTGATCGAGGGGGATTTGTTTTGTTCTTTCTGCCAAAAAGGCCACTTAACTTCATCTAATAATTACCTAGTTTAACCTATATATAGTTGACCTGAGAGCTTATTCGCCATCCACCTCGCTTGCAAGCTTTGATAGCGAATAAGGCTTAATTTAACCAAGAGAAAGCAAGTCAAAGTCATTCAAGTTTAAATGAGGGCTATTCGCCTTGAAATAATACAGCAGCGCCGTTAAGAATAATTGTGCTCGATCAGGCAAACCATCTTCCAGGTAAGCCTGAACTTGATGATAAACGCGCACTTTGAAGTCTTCACTTGGTTTCATTTCTGGCTGATTGACATTATCAACACTCAAACCAAACTTTTGCCCAGACGCTTCAGTAAAGAGCCATTCCAGAGCTTGGGGTTTCACTTCAACTTTTTCGAACAATAGTTGCTGCTCCTGTGAACGCCCATCAGGCTCATACCAATAACCATAATCAACTAACTCTCTTCTTTTTACCCCAGCAACACACCAATGACTTATTTCATGCAAAGCACTGGAAAAATAATCCTTGGTAGAAAAGATCCTATTCAGTTTATTATTTTCATTAATGGGCAAATAAAGTGGCTCTTCTGCGCCCGATATCAATATTGTTTTTTCGGTTTTTTCAAACAAGTCATTAAATAGCTTTTCGAGTAGTTGCACACACGGTTCTGTCGTTAACACTTCTGTTGATATCCCTTGCAAAAAATTACAGACATTTAGTGACCTGGCACACATAGTCTTTCATTATAAAAAAGCCCTCAACCAAGATGAACCAAACTTAAGCTAAACTTAAGCTAGATCAGATTATAATGCGCTCACGTTATTTCTTTTCATATTTTAAAAGTCCGAAGCACATTTATAAAAAGGTAAGCTAAGCCATGCTTGATTTTTCTCAACATACACTAAGTAAACACACTCTATTTAAAAAACTTAGTATTATACTCTTGATGCTTTTCAGCCTAAACAATGCATATGCATCAGGCTTGGATGATTTTCTCAAAAAAAACGCATCCTTTGACAATGAAAAATCCGAGTTTATAAAAGTTGATGAAGCCTTTCGTTTTCAGTCAGAGCTCACCAAAGACGGCCTTCAGCTCAAATGGATTATTGAGCCCGGATACTATCTCTATCTTGAACGTTTCAAATTTAAAGCAGCCAATGAGAATACGCAATTAGGCGAGCCTGAGTTTTCGACTCAAGGTGAAGCAAAAGAAGACCCGTATTTTGGCCTTGTTCATGCCATACATGAAGATTTAACAGTTTTTCTTCCCGTGACTCTCGATAAAAATACGTCTGAAGACGAGATTAAAATAAGCTATCAAGGCTGCGCTGAAGCCGGGCTTTGTTACCCACCTAAAAGCCAGCGCCTGTTATTTACACCTAGCTCAGATTCCAAAACAACGAACATTGAAATAAGCGAAAACCCTGTAATTGAGACCCTGACAAAGAACAATGACAATCTTGAAGATGCATCTGGCATTTTCAACTTCATATCCAATAGTAGCCTTCCGTTGATTATTGGCATTTTCTTTTTACTCGGTTTAGGGCTGACCTTTACTCCCTGCGTATTCCCAATGATCCCGATTATCACCAGTATCATTGCAGGGCAAAAAAAGCCCACGACAGGCAAGTCATTTGCACTCGCAAGTGCTTATGTTCTCGGGATGGCCTTAACGTACGCATCCGCAGGGGTCATAACAGGCTTATTGGGTGCGGGTGCAAACATCCAAGCCGCACTTCAAAACCCTTATGTTCTTAGCTTTTTTGCAAGCATATTTGCACTACTTTCACTTTCCATGTTTGGTTTATACGAACTGCAACTTCCCGCATTCATCCGAAACCGCCTCAATAACACCAGCCAGAACCTGAGTGGCGGACATATCACAAGTGTCTTTTTTATTGGTGCACTCTCTGCATTAGTTGTCTCACCTTGCGTCTCAGCCCCGCTTGCTGGCGCCTTACTCTACATAAGCAGCACTGCAGACGCCCTTATTGGCGGTTTATCTTTATTTGCTATGGGGCTAGGCATGGGCGTTCCACTTATTATTATTGCCGTCAGTGGCAGTAAATTAATGCCTAAAGCAGGCCAGTGGATGAATTACGTCAAATATGTGTTTGGTGTCATGCTCTTAGCTGTCGCTATCTGGCTGCTTAGCAGAATCATACCTGGTGAGGTTTCAATGATTTTATGGGCGGTTCTACTTGGTGTTTCAGCAACTCAAATGGGAGCCTTTGATGCTTCGAAAATAGGCTGGCCCCGTTTATTCAAAGGGCTAGGCCTCATACTGGCACTTTATGCTGCACTCTTAATAACAGGAGCATTATCTGGCGCTAACGATCCCTTAAAGCCACTAAGTAAATTTACCGAAAGCCGCAATTTAGCCTCCACTCAATCAAATCAATCGAATTTAGAACACGTTAAGTTTAATGTTATTTATGATGAAGAAGGCCTAGAGAAAGAGCGTTTGCAGGCAATGAATGCGGGTAAACCCATGCTGGTAGACTTCTATGCAGATTGGTGTATCAGTTGCGTCGTCATGGAAAACACTGTTTTCCCCCTGCCCGAGATAAAGTCAAAACTTGAACAGTTTCATTTAGTGAAAGCCGATGTCACCCTAAACACCCAGAAAAGCCAAGATTTATTAAATAAATTTGGCTTATTTGGGCCACCGTCTATTTTGCTTTTTGATGTCAAAGGAAATGAAAACCAAGCACTGCGGATCGTTGGAGAACTCAACAAATCTGCTTTTGAAGAAAGGCTAGTGCTTGGCTTAACTAAATAATTAGAGCTGTGAAGCCTTAGTGCGAAACAAAAGCCAACGCTTTTCTACTTCGGCTAATACTCAAACCAAGTAAACCAAGCACAAAGATGAGAATAGTTTGCGGTTCGGGCACAGCAGAAGCCGCGGCTGACTGCCCTTGTCCTTGCACTAAAAATGAACCAATATCAACCTTAGCATCGGACACAAACACTTGCCTGTGCTCTGCATTAAAAAAGTCAGATGCCTGGCCGTTGTTTTCATTATCCCAAATTGCAGCGACTTGACGCTGATTAGCAACATCATTAAATGTTTCAGATAAAATACCTAGGGTAAAGTCAATACCAAAACCTTCGTCATAACCATTAAGACTATCCCATGTCTGGCCAAATCTTGCAGTCCAGGCGCTATCTAATGTGCTACCAAACAATTCAACCAAACCATCAACAGAAGGCGTGGTGCCTGTGGTCATTGTTCGCCCTGAATCATTCGGTGAAACACCCGTCCAGTTAGATAATAAGGCAGTAAACTCACTTTTTGTCGCATATCGCCAGCCATCAAATTCTCCCCCCGCATCAAACTGACTAGCAATGTCGTTATAGGAGCGGTTGACCGTTGCGGTAACATCCAGCCAGTTCAAACCGGTTTCTGTATCTAAAAAGTACGTGTCATAATCGATGATAGCCGACTGCACGTTAAACACGGGCATTGACATAACGGTTGTTATAATAATTTTTTTAATGAGTTTACGTGTGGATATTTTCATAAAGCATTACCTGAAAATGTGTTTACTGCTGATGAGTAAATCTTAGTGACAAATTATTATTATTTATTACTGAATAATGACTCAGTAACAGCGTTTAATTTAGTTCAAAAAATAACCACTATAAAGTAAATTTTTGTGTCTTTTTATGTCTATTTATATGAGTTTTGCAACTTGAAATGTAAGCTAAGGCTAATTGAATGGAGGGGCGATATTGAGCAGTTCAAAGAGCTAAAACATTTCTAACTCCCCTTCTTCTTGTATATCAATATCTTCATTCTTCTCTATAGAGAAAGACATGGCTTCATCAAATATTTCGATCGAAATACTACAACCACAAATTTCACCATCAATATCAAAGTAATAATCTGCCTGATCACTGTTTTGAGATAACAGCTCGTCCACTTTTGCGCCAAAATAACTTTGCGGTAAACCAAGCTGTACAAAACAATCATGCTCAATCAGCTTCGCTTTTAAACGACCTATGAGTTGATTAGACAGCTCAGATACCCAATCTTCCAGACGATCCTCTTCCACTGTTGTTATACCTTCAGCAACAGGGTAGGTTAATGCGAGAACCTGCAAAGGTAGTTGCAAACCAATCATAAACTCAACATCTTCTGAACCCGCATCAATACAGGCAATCGGGCTCTCATCCAGATTGGCAGACCGGCCATCCGTTAAGTGCGTTTCACAGTCCAAACTCTGGAATAAATCTTTACAACACTGTAAAAACAGCCTTTGAATGCATTGAGCAACGTCATTTTCACGCATAAGCTTCTCTAAATAACACCCTTAAAAATTAAGCCAATTAAACGTATAAACTATCACCTGATCCCTTTTAAGATAGAACATCGACGAGAAAGTGCAAACCAGATCCCGCATGACGGGCAAAGAACAAAATACAATAGTCAGCTTTTTTGGATCACATATCTAAATACCTGATCCACTTCTTCTTCCAGAATTAAAGAATGCCCCAAAAATTGACAAAATTTGGGTATATCTCTTTTAGTTGCCGGGTCGCTTGCCAACACCAATAGTTGCTCACCCGAGTTAATATCATCAACCTTAGAATGCAATAGCATAATAGGCTCCGGGCAAAATAAGCCTTGCGTATCCAAGGTTTCAAGTTTTTCAAAATCGACTAACATAAGACAATATTCCAACTATAAAATAAAAAACACCACCGAACGGATTCTAGCGATTACAAACTTGCATTAGCAATAGACTATCGCTACCTTTTTACAAAAGACCTACATTAAATAAAAATTAAGGAATTCTTATGATAAAAGTTATTATTGAACGGTTTATAGCTGAGTCTTTAGAAGCAAATTACGAAGATACGGCAAAAGATATTCTACAAAAAGCCATCCGCTCAGATGGTTTTATTTCTGGCGAATCATTAAAAGACACTCAAAACCCAAGGCACCGTTTTCTAATTTGTAACTGGAGAAGCACCCTGGATTGGCAAAAATGGGAACAATCATTAGAAAGAAAAGAAATGATGGATAAACTGAACCTCATGCTTGAAAAAGAAGAAAAAATAACTGTCCTGGAAATGCCTTAGTTTTTCTAAAAAATATTAGTCTGAATGGCGTTTACTTAAGTATGCCTGAGCGTAATATGTCTAATTCTGTGCACAGTTAGTATCTTCTGTGTACAGTTAGCACCTAGTATGCTCACCAGCAAGCCTGTCGAAGTACATTCAATTTCAGTACATTCAATTTCAGTACATTCA
>TARA_R110002073_G_scaffold34236_1_pt1 | contig 14589 bp, 18 predicted proteins | sample TARA_R110002073 | Tara Oceans TARA_R110002073 (sample SAMEA4397174) | marine metagenome | biome: Polar Biome; feature: [DCM] deep chlorophyll maximum layer (ENVO:01000326); material: water (ENVO:00002006), including particulate matter (ENVO:01000060) such as... | depth 40 m
ATCTTAGTTAACCTGCCTCTTAGGGGCAAGGTTAAATTGTTTCATGGTTGCAAAACCAAGGAACTTGGTCAAAGCACCGTGGACCTTGTGCCCGGGCTTTACGAGGGAAGGCTCGAAGACCTCGATTTGTGTCAAGTCATTTCAAACTCCCAAACTCCCCTTACATAAAAAATTCTGTGGATAACCTGTGGATAACTTTGCGAGCTAGCGCCCGCTGCGCCCGGCGCCCAAACTCCCTGAAACTCCCCTAATTTTTCCCAGTTTTCTGCGGATTCGTTGTACCTGCTTCGTTGCCCAGCTGCCCGGGCATCCAGGAGCTGAGATCCAAACTCCCAAACTCCCCGCAGTTTTCCTAGGTTTTTTGTACCATCTTATCCTGCTTCGTTTCCAGGCGCTGCGCGCCCGGCCAGTCCCTGATGCGTACCATTTCCTGTTAAAAGTTATCCACAACAAATTTTGTGGAGAGGTTGCATGTGATGTGATTAGGTGTTATATTATAAATAGAAATAGAACAAAGGAGTTCATATGGTTTTAAGAGAAGATGAAGATACATTGGTTACTGCACTAAGTAGAATAGCAGAGGCAATCGAAGACAACTCGGAGATACTCAAAGGTATTAAAGCACACTATGATGGCATAGTACCAGTCATGACACGAAATGCAAAGAAAGTAGAGGAACTACAAGCAGAAGAAGAAAAAGGATTTACTGAACAAGTGAAAAGCATATTCGCTAGTTGATGTCAAACTCCCAAACTCCCCAGTTATAAAAAACTGGGGATAACCTGTGGATAACTCGAAGTTCTCGCCCGGGCGCTGCGCGCCTGTGGAACTCAAACTCCCAAACTCCCTTACATAAAAAAATCAAGGTTTCTGCTGTTTTCTCACACGGCACGTTTACGCACCGGGCGCGCCCGGCGAACAAACGGTTTCTGCTAAAAATTTTGTGGCTGTTTTCTGCCATTTTTTATTGCCCGGGTCTTGACTTCAGGATCCAGGAAGCATATATAGTAACCAGGAAGAAGGTGTAACAACCTGAATCTTAATAGAAATAGGATAAGAAAGGACGGAAATGCTTGATTTTTTAGTAGCAGTATTAATACCTCTGAAGCTCGTGCTGCTGGTGATGGGCTGCTGGTTCCTGCTGCACTGGCTGCTGGCGTAGCTGCTGAGATGCAAACTCCCAAACTCCTTAGATAATACTAAACAATAATAAGATCGGTTAGATGTCCATCGGCTTCGCCGCCCGGGCGCCCGCTGAGATGCAGACGGAAGTTGGTATTGACTGCAATTTGGATTCGTGATATAACTGCAGACAGAAAGAGAAAGGACTACTATGATTCGTTGGAACAAATGGACTAGAGATTATACATATACATATAAACTTGTTGATGGGGTTTGGCGACTTATCCACAAGAAAAGTAATCGACCCATTGTACATTGGATTAAGTCATGGTATACTAAGACAGTTAAATTAACAGAGTATGGTCAGCGACCTAGTTGCTAACAGTAGAAACAAGTACTCGATGAGGCATGGTAGTTATATCTGTAAGTCCTCAACCCAAACTCCCAAGCTCCCCAATTACAATAATAAAACGATGCCCGGGCTCACTTCGTTCGCCGCCCGGTACGGCAGGTGTTCGCTGAGATGCAGACGTAAAAAAAGGGTAGCTCGGAAGATACTACCCTTTTGTAATGACTACGTTCGTAGGATATAACTACATAGTCAAACCCATTCTCTTTAATATGTATCCTATATCTGATTGCATATGATGTATTAGTTCTACTCTATCTTCCTTATCTTCTGCAACCCATTCAATAATAGAGTTGCATAACACACCACTAATTAACTTCCAATCAAGACTATCCTTCTGTGGTACTTTGCTTATAAGTTCCTCAAGGTTTCCAGTTGTTGCTTGGTCTTTGCTGTATTCTATTATCTCCTTGAATACAGGTGTTACATCTACGTTGTTTATAGACTGTGTCTTTACTAGGTCATTTGCCATTGTTATATCCTTTCTATTTATATTTATTAGATACCATGCACCTATGCCTATTGATATAGTTACTTGCATTATGTTGTGGATAACCTGTGGATAAGTCGTGCCCGGGTGTGACATTATGCCGCGCGACAATTTGTCGCAGTCGCCCGGGACTTAAGTGCGTCCGCCTGCAGCTCACTTCGTTCGCTGCCTGGGCACTATTAAGGGGTCGACCCCCCCTTTTAGGATGGGACCCCTATAGTTTTGGGTGTATACTGTTTGAGAGTGACAATACTGTAGTAAAACGTTATAATGCAGTTTCTAAAAAATTTTTTAAAAATGGAAAACAATTCACAGTTAGAATCGCTTGATACCAATACTCTAAAACTTATTCTTAAAAACGCTGTTGAAGAAACCCGTGAAAAGCAACAGGGTGACTTTATGCAGTTTGTCAAAAAGGTTTGGCCAGAATTTATTGAAGGCAAGCATCACAAAATTTATGCAGAAAAATTAAATCGTATTGCAAACGGTGAGCTTAAAAGACTTATTGTCAATATGCCACCTAGGCATACAAAGTCAGAATTTGCGTCGCATTTATTTCCGGCGTTTTACATGGGCCGTCATCCAAACGCCAAGCTTATACAAACTACGCACACTGGAGAACTAGCTATTCGTTTTGGTCGTAAGGCCAAGAACCTTATCGAGTCAGAAGAATATAATGCTGTATTTCCACATGTCACATTGGCAGCAGATTCAAAAGCTGCAGGACGATGGGAATCAAATCATAAGGGTGAGTACTTTGCAGCTGGTGTAGGTGGAGCAATTACCGGGCGTGGTGCGGATTTATTAATTATTGACGATCCACATTCCGAGCAAGATGCTTTATCACCACATGTCCTCGATGCACATTACGAGTGGTATACTTCTGGTCCACGTCAACGTTTACAACCTGGCGGCGCGATTGTGTTAGTCATGACGCGTTGGTCAGTGAAAGATCTCACTGGAAAATTACTCGATGCACAAAGTAAAAGCAGTGCGTCAGATCAATGGGAAGTTGTTGAGTTCCCTGCTGTCATTAATGACAAACCTATGTGGGGTAACTTTTGGACCATGGACGGTTTAGAATCAGTCAAGGCTTCCATACCATTAACCAAGTGGAATGCACAATGGATGCAGCAACCTACATCTGAAGAAGGTGCACTTATAAAACGTGAGTGGTGGCAAGTTTGGGAATCTGAAACTATACCTAATTTAGAGTTTATTATACAATCGTATGATACAGCTTTTTCTAAAAAAGAATCTGCTGACTATTCAGCTATTACAACGTGGGGTGTATTTGAACCAGAAGATGGCAGCGGTAAAGCATTAATTTTGTTAGACGCCAAACGTGATCGTTGGAACTTCCCTGAACTAAAAGCAGAAGCAATGGAACAATACAAGTACTGGGAACCGGAGATGGTTATCGTGGAAGCCAAGGCGTCTGGGTTACCATTAACTCATGAGTTGCAAAAAATGGGAATACCTGTTATAAATTTTACACCCTCAAAAGGAAATGACAAACACACGAGGGTAAACAGCGTGGCTCCGCTATTTGAATCAGGAGCCGTTTGGGCGCCCAAAAAAGATTTTGCTGAAGAAGTCATAGAAGAGTGTGCAGCTTTTCCCTTCGGTGATAATGATGATTACGTGGATTCGACCACGCAAGCCTTAATGAAATATAGACAAGGCTACCATGTTACGCTAAAAGATGACTTTGAAGATGAACCACTTGATAACGGTAGGAGGAGATCGTATTACTAATGGTAGACTTAAGAAGGATAGACAGACAATTTAGGCCCTCGGACCGCCAACCAGGAATTAATAACGAAGGCCGTGGAGGCATCGAACAATTTTTTCGTGATGCTGGTAGTGCAATTCAAAACACTGGCACAAAATACAATAGATTTCAAGACGCCAGAAATGACATGTATAGTAAGGGTCAACTTCCTATAGATTATAATCAAGATACACTTCGTTACATTGGAAACTCTTTAGCTGGAAGTGCAGAACAAATTGGTGATATTTTTCAGTTAGTACCTGAAGCTCTTAGTCAAGCAGCAGGATCCATTACTGGTAATGAATTTTTAAGTAATAGAGGTTCTGGAGTTGGCTTAGGCGATACATTATATAATCTTAATAGAAATTATAATCCCTTTTCAAATTTTGACGATATTTATGATCAAGAAAGAGCTGCCTACCATCAAGCAAATGAACTTTATGATGGTCCCGCAAGTTTTTATGATTTTTCTAATCCAGATTCTATATTTGGAAATACTAGTTTTCAAAATTATTTAAGAGGAAAAGGATTTTCAGTTCAAGATGATTTTGGAGCCAATCAATTTAGAGATCAAGTTATTCTTCCTCAAATTCAAAGTTTTGATGATTACAGAAACGATAATTTATTTACTATGGATCAACCTTTTGAAGGAAGAAAATATAATGATGAAACCGAATTTACTAATGCCCTTATAAATAAATATAATGAAAGTGTTTTTGCACCGTCTGCAGATAAAATTTACGATTCAATTGTAGATGATTTCACATCAGGATATGCTGATAGAGGCGTTGAAAGCATAGCTAATTCCCTAGGCGTATCAGATCAACTAGCTGAATCCATGCTTATGAATGAACAACCCAATTATGATTTAGGATTATTTACTGATTTATTCGATGAAAGATATGAGCCTTTTGAATACGCAACAGATGAAGGAAGAGAGTTTTACGGAGAAGATACTACAATGGATCTTTTAGGATCTTTATTTGGTTACGGAACTACTACACGAGCAGCCGGTAATGCTTTAAAAGCTAATAAATATATAGATAAAACCGTAGGACAATTATATCCTTTAAGCACAAAGAAAAGAATACCAGATATTCCTCTTAGAACCGGAAAAGATGGCGCGAAATATAGTTTCACTGTACCTTTTTTAACTGCTCCAGCTTCAAGATCAGTAATTCAAGGAGGAGGAATTTTAGGACTATCTGACGCCATCACTAGTGATCGATAATGTCTAAAAGAAAAGGTGAATTATTAGGAAAAGCAGTTAGCACTGTTTTTAGAAGACCCCCATTAAATCAATCATCAACAGGTTCTATTGTAAACGCAAGTAATAAAGCTGGAAATACTTTTAGTAATTTTTTTGGTCCTTTTGTTGATAACAGATATACCCCACAAACAAATCAACGCCAAATTAACATGGCAAACAATAGAGGATATTTTACCGATGATTCAACAGGATTAATAAATTATAATGATCCTAGAGGACTTAATCAGTTTACTGTAGGTAAAAAAAATATTTTTAATGATAGACCTACAAAAGCAAAATTTTTAAGTGATGATGTTTACTACACAACAAATGATATAGAAGTTTTAAAAGGTATAAAAAAAGTTGGAGATGTAAAGGATAAGAAAAGAGGTCTAGCAAGTATTTTTACAAGCAGGGAAAATCCTGAAGTACCTGTTATTGGACCTCTAAATAAAGATATGTACGAGCCTTACATAAAATCAGATGGCACGCCTGCTCAACAACTAAAATACCAAGTACTTAAAACAAATGCCATAGATGCTAATCATCCTTACATGGATGATAAAAGAATGTTTCAAAGTAGAGCTAACCTTCCTGCATCTTTTTTACCTTATGTTAATAAACCTACTTTTTTATCAACAGGTTTTAGAAATAAAAGTTATCACAAAGCATATGAAAAACAATTAGATAATGTAATGAATGCTCCTTTTGACGCTAAAGCAAATATAGGAAAATATGATTTAATTAAACAATACAAAGACGGTAAAATATCTAAGGGAAAGTTTTTAATGGCTAATGAAGTAATTGATTCTAAAGTTAAAAACATAACACGTGACATGCGAAAACTTGGTTTAGAATCCTTGATGTATGATAGTTCTCAAAATAAAATGAAATATTTTGGAGGTTTATATGATAACATGGCTAGACTGTATAAAGATATGCCTGATGATTATTTTCTTAGAGCAGCTCAACCAGAATTATTTAATGCTAAAACTTTTAAAAGTAAATTAGGTTTTGATAAACCTTCTCAAATGTTTAGAAAAGACAAAGATGGAAATTTTGTTCCTAAAGACAGTAAGGAAGCTGTTACAATAGGTGAAGGACAGTGGTGGCAAAACCGTGGACGTGATAACTATGGAGATTACTATAGAACTATTAATCCTTATATGAAAAACAAAGGATCAAAATATAACTTTAACATGGGAGGACTTGCGTCTTTACTAGGAAACAAAGCATTACAACGAATGGCACAATTATTAAGCCCTAAACAATTAAAAATGTTAACCGATACAAAATTTAAAGGAACTAACCCAATGAACAGTCCTAAAAATATTAGACAAACAAAATTAGATGATTATTTAAGAGATAAATACAGTGCAACAACAAACTACCCTTATAAAAGATCCTCGGTCCCAGGACCCAGGTCATCAGGAGGTAGGTAATGGTAACTAAAGCCCTTCTACCAAAAGTACTACGTAACATAAGCCAGTACAAACCAAAGATAGCAGCGCCAACAGGCAAAGGATCGACAACAAAACTTGATTTAGAAAAAGCTAAAATTGTTAAATCTGGATCAACGTATTACAGTGTTTTTGATGAAGCTGGGTTGCCAATTAAAGATTTTAAAAGCGAAAAAGCGGCTAGAGATTTTTTACGTAAGGATCCATTAGCTGATTCGTATAAAGTAGGCAAAACAGGCACACAACCACCCGTAGAAGACACTGGTGCACTATATTTTGCGTCGCGTGACGCTATTATTCAAGCTCCACAAGAGAAAATGGGTGCTAACCAGTGGTTATCTTACCTAAAATCACGAAATATTAAGTCTTCAGAGATGCGTGACACGTCGCTAGGCAATTTTTTAGCTAATGCAGGTGGAAAATCGTTTACAAAAGGCGATTTAGTTAAAGAATTTGATGAAATAGCGCCTCAATTTGACGTTGTTGCACTAGGAACACCTGGACCAGAGAGTATTTTAAATAGTTTATACAAAAATGTTAGAAAAATAGACCCAGAAACAAAAGATCCACGTGTTGGAGGTTTAGTTTCATATTTACAGAACAGTTTACCCACTGTTATTCAAGATGGTAAGCTTGCACAAGGAAATTTAGATAAAATAGTAACTAATGTTAATAAATACATGGAAAGAACGTTTGGGATAAAAGGGGCCATGGAACAAGGCTTAGATTTCTCTGTTAATGTTCCTTTTGCCATAAGAGAGCCTTTAAGTGCTTTATCTTCTGCTGTAGGAAGCCGTGGAATTAATTTAACTAAAAAAGACTATGCATTAAAACCAGCACATGCTGGACAACAAACATTACCGGGTGGTGATAATTACCGTGAGTTTATGTTTAAATATAAACCAGGAAAACTTCGTCAAAACGAACCTACTTATGATTATGCGCATAGTTTTAATTTAGCCAAACCTCAACGGGAAAATGCTTTCGTGCACACACGTGTTTCTGATAGAACAGATGAATTTGGTAGAAGAATTTTATTTGTAGAAGAAATACAGTCAGATATGCATCAACCTATTCAACGCGCAATACGTGAATCTAAAGCAGCAGGAAAAAAGGTGGGTGATAGAGATGGATATGCAAGACGTGAAGATTTACCCTTACCTCCAGACTTAGCAGCAAATAAACAGCAATTAGATTTAATTAATCTTAAAATAGAAAATTTATTAGCAACTAATCCACGTTCGCCGGCATTAAAGAAATTAGGAGAAGAGCGTGGCAAGATAAGACAGATGTTACAAGAATCTAAAGACGCTGCCGGAAATATTGGTGGAAGTGTTCCAGAAGGTCCTTTTCAAAATTCACAAGAATACATGGAGTTTGTCGCTAAATATTTAGTAAGAATTGCAAAAGATGGTAAATATGATGGTGTAGCATTTGCTAATCCAAGGATTAAAAACCGTAGTTTAACTCCAGGTGGCAGAGACTTTAATGGTAACCTTGGAGCGTACGGACCTATACTTAATAAAGCGTTATCTAATGCGTCTAAAAAAACAGGTGCAAATCTTTTGAATACTGTTATAAGAACACCTGAGGGAGAAATTTTCGGGGGCGTAAAAATGTTGAACTTAAAAGGCAATAATAAAGCAGAAGAAATTATATCTGGCGGTATTTCTGCATTTCAAGAAGGTGGAGTAGTACATGGTAGATGATAGTAAAAATAATATAGAAAAAGCATTAGCAGCAATTGATACTGCTTTAGAAGTAGAACCAGTTGGTGAAGAAATACAGTTGGACAGCACAGTTCAATTCGATGGTTTTGAAATGATGGAAGATGGTAGTGCAGAACAAATTACAGATGATGTACAAATTGATAGATCAAATGTTCCATTCAACGCAAATTTAGCTGAATATATTTCAGACGACGAGTTATCCAAATTCTCAGCGGATTTGGTAAACGCATTCGAAGCGGATAAAGATTCAAGGAAGGACTGGGAAGATACCTATGTCAAAGGCCTTGATATGTTAGGTTTTAAATATGAAAACCGAACAGAGCCCTTCGAAGGAGCGTCCGGGGTCGTACATCCCTTACTAGCTGAATCTGTCACACAGTTTCAGGCACAAGCTTATAAGGAACTCCTCCCCCCAAGCGGCCCCGTACGAACTCAAATTGTTGGAGAAATAACTCCACAAACAGAACAACAAGCTGATCGAGTAAAAGAATACATGAACTATTACATTATGAATGTAATGGAAGAGTTTGATCCTGAAATGGACCAACTATTATTTTATTTACCTTTATCAGGATCTGCTTTTAAAAAAGTTTATTATGATGAAATTTTAAAACGTTGTGTATCTAAATTCGTTGCCAGTGAAGATTTAGTTATTAACTATTTAGCAACAGATCTAGAGCAAGCAGAACGAATTACACATATTGTAAAAATGTCTTCTAACGAAGTAAAGAAATTTCAAGTTTCTGGTTTTTACAAAGATGTAGAAATTAATTCTGGAGTTGTAGAAAACACAAATGAAATACAATCAAAAGTAAATGAGCTTCAAGGTGTAGAAGCAGTTTCAGATGATCAAAATGAAGAGCATGTAATTTTAGAAATGCATGTTGATGCTGATGTACCTACTTTTGAAGATACAAGTGGAGTAAAACTTCCTTACATTATTACTATTGATCAATACTCTCAAACAATTTTATCAATAAAAAGAAATTACAAAGAAGGTGATATATCTTTTAAAAAGAATGCTTACTTTGTACACTTTAAGTTCCTCCCAGGACTAGGCTTTTACGGCTTTGGTCTAATACACATGCTAGGTGGGTTATCAAGAACTGCAACAAGTGTTTTGCGACAATTAATTGATGCAGGTACTCTTGCTAACTTGCCAGCAGGATTTAAAGCTAGGGGTATGCGAATACGTGACAATGACACACCATTACAACCGGGTGAATTTAGAGATGTAGACGTGACAGGCACATCTATTAAAGAATCATTATTACCTCTTCCTTACAAAGAACCAAGTGCAACTTTATTTCAGTTGTTAGGTTATTCTGTTGATGCAGGTAAATCTTTTGCTGCTATTGCAGACATGAAAATGGGTGAAGGTAATGAACAAAATCCTGTAGGCACAACATTAGCACTACTAGAACGTGGTACAAAAGTAATGAGTGCAATACAAAAAAGATTATACTATTCACAAAGAAAAGAATTTAAATTACTAGCTACTTGTCTACAAATGTATACTCCACCGGAATATCCTTATCATGTAGTAGGAGGTAACCGTACTATTAAACAAGCTGACTTTGATGAGCGTGTTGATATTATTCCAGTTAGTGATCCTAATATTTTTTCTATGTCACAAAGAGTTATGTTGGCACAACAACAATTACAATTGGCACAATCTAATCCACAAATGCATAACATAAGAGAAGCATACAGACGTATGTACTCAGCTATGGGTGTTGATAGTATTGACGCAATATTAAAACCAGACAAAGAACAACCAGCTCCACAAAGTCCAGCTGTTGAAAATGCAGGGGCTATGAAAAGCATGCCTCTAAAAGCTTTTATCCAACAGGATCATCCTTCACACATGAAAGCACATGCTGAATTTATGTTTACAAGAATGGTACAAATAAATCCTCCTTTGTATTCTATGTTACAAGCACACATGTCAGAACATGTTGCATTAATGGCAACAAAACAAGTTCAACAACAGTTTGCAGAACAAGAGCAAAAATTACAAATGGAAATGCAACAAGCGCAAATGAATCCACAAGCAATGCAAGAAATGCAAAAAGCAGCTCAAGCGTTACAAGAGGAAAAAACAAATGCTATTGCAAAACTTGAAGCAGAAATGACTACGCAGTTAGCACAGGATGAAGAAGCTAGAACTAAACGTGAAGCTCAAGATCCTCTTGTTAAACTTAAACAACAAGAAATTGATTTAAGAGCTGCTGAAGCAATGATGCGTCAACAAGAAATGCAGACTAAAGGAACTATGGAAGCATCTAAACTTGACATGGAACGTGATAAGATAGAAGCTGACACAACAATTAAATTAATGCAAGTTGCTGGCACTATTGATCAAGATGCTGCTAAAGACGCATTAGGAGAATTAAAAGAAAATGTTTCTTTAACGAAAGAAGCAATGAAAAATGAAAAAGATATAACAACAGCAGGTATAAATGCAAGAAGTCAAATCAATAAAAAAGATCAGTGATTCTATGCAAGAGTTAGATCAATTAGCTAAGTCATTAGTTAAAAATCCTGAAGATGCGTTATTAGTATGCGCAGCTTTGATGGCCGTAACACGTCAGCATTATGTTGAAGAGTTAGGGTCAGAACAAACTTCCTTTATCTTCCAATCTGTTGTAGAGTCCTTTGATTTTATGACTGCATTGGAGCAGGAATTTAAACAACATACTATACATTAGGAGGTAACATGAAGTTATTACACGATTTATGGGCACACTTAAAAGAGTGGAGCGACTGGGGAATGAAGGACTGGATTAAAGCCGGTATCGTTGCAGTTGTTGTACTTATAATTTTACAATCAATGATGGGAGCGTAATGGCACCCTTTGTTGATAGACAAAGAAAGAGCATGGAGGCTTCACGCAAAGCGCGTGAAGCCAAGGCTCAAGAAAATGATAGTTTCATGCGAAACTTTAATCCTAACACAGCTAAACGTAGTGATTTTACAAAGTTTAGAGAAGGATTAAAAAAACAAGCTGCAGAAGCTGTTGGCGCACGTTTTAACCCAAGTGGAAGTATTGGTATTATGGGTTCTGGAAATGCTGAAAAGTTTCGTAAAATGTATGAGGAACCTTACCGTGCATTAATGAACCAATACATGATGACTAATCCAGAAAGTTATAAATCACACTTTCCAAAAACATATGCATTTCAAAGAGGTATGCCGGAAATAATGAAAGGCATTATGGGTGCTGCATCAGGAATTCCAATGTTAGGTGCAATGATACCAAAACAAGAAAATGAACTTTTAGGTGATTTTAGTTATTTAGATTACAGACCAACAAGACTAGGTACAGAAAAAGGCGATGTTATGCGTGAAGCTTACACATCACAAGCAGGTTTTGAATATCCAGAAGTACTGTCTACTGGTGCAATGGAAGATTATTATGATGAATACTTCCCTATGCAACTTCCTAATTATTTCTATCAATTTATGGATGATGAAATGTTACCATACAGACTAGGTGTTAGATAATGCCTGGTTACGATCATAGACAAAGAAAAACAAGTTTCTCATCTAACTCTCCAGGATATCCTAGTAATAGACCTAGTAATTCTTCTTCTAATCAAAATAATAGCAATCGTTTTTATTCTCCTTCATCTGTTGATAATAATCCAGCTAGAATTAGTTTACCTAATAAAACTTCTGCAACAGTTCCAGGAAAATCAGGTTTTTCTTTTAGCACTAAAGATGTAAGGTCATCTCCAGCAGATAAAGAAGCTTTTAGAATTAGAACTGGATCTGAAGTTATGACACCTTCAGAAAGAATTGCACGTACAAAAGCTTACATTACAGGAAATAATAAATTTATCGATATGCCTATTTTTACTCCAGATAATATTTCTTATGAAGATTTAGCTGAAATTGCATCTTCTGGTGAAAGTTTAATTGATTACGAACAATCTACAGGAAAATTATCTAAAGATTGGAAAGATTGGTTTAAATCTCAAGTTGGTTTTCAAGACATAACTGGCGATAGTTATGATGAAACTTCTAAAGGTTTTTATGATGACGAAAATGAAGATTTGAGTAGTTCTTTATTTGGTGGTTCTTCTAATTATGGTTATGGAGGAGGAGGTGGAGGCGGCGGAAGTGCTGCAGCTTACGCTATGATGAACCAAGGTCCCAAACAATTAGGGGATGGAGAAAACGTTCCAGGTCAAACAGAGTTGCTTGATTATATGATCCGTGTTAATAAATATAATCCATATACTAAAATGGCCATGCCTCAAATGGCGGGTGGTGGTATAATGGAATTAGTGAGGTAATTATGTGGCACTTGTTAGCAAAACCATTATTAGGCGTAGTAGCAGACGGAGTAAAAGGCTTCGTGGCGACAAAGAAATTAAATGGTGAAGTAAAGATTGCTAAAATTCAAGCAGAAAAAAAGAAGCAAGAAGATATAGCAGCAGGAAAAATTAAATGGGAAGCATCAGCCGTTGATCAAATGAAAGGGTCGTGGAAAGATGAGCTAATTTTAATTTGCCTTTTGGCACCGGCAACGCTTGTATTTTTTCCAGGAATGACAGAGCATATTCATGCTGGGTTTGTTGCCCTGCAGTCACTTCCGGATTATTATAAACATTTATTATATATAGCCTGCTCAGCTAGCTTCGGCATTAAGGCCGGAAAAGGTGCAATGGGATTAATTAAGAAAAAATAAGGAAATAACAATAATGAAAAAATCAAAAGCAGACATTAACAAAAACGGTAAAATAGAAGGCTGGGAAGCAGCTAGATCTAGAGCTATCTCCAAATCTATGGTTAAAAAGAAATCATCTCCAAAAGTTATTAAAGCTAGTAAAGGCACACATGTTACTAAAGAAGGTAAAGTTGCTAAAAAAGGTTTATGGTATAATATTGCTATGAAGAAAAAACGTGGAGAAAAAATGCGTAAGAAAGGTGCTAAAGGCGCTCCTACAGCTGCAGCTATTAAAAAAAGTCAAGGCTAATAATGCCTTTTAAATCAGAAAAACAACGTAGATATTTATTTGCTAATGAGCCTAAAATAGCTAAAGAGTGGACTGAAAAATACGGGAGTAAACCTGTTAAAAAAAACAGAGGTGGCATGCTTGTAAAACCAAGAGGTTTTAATTTAATGTTGCCTAATAAAAGACCTACTACTACAATATATTAATGCCTAAGACAGCAGCATGGCAACGTAAAGAAGGCAAAAGTAAATCAGGTGGATTGAATAAAAAAGGTGTTGCTTCTTACAGAAAAGCTAACCCAGGTTCTAAATTAAAGACAGCAGTAACTACTAAACCTTCTAAGTTGAAAAAAGGGTCAAAAGCTGCTAATAGAAGAAAGAGTTTTTGTGCTAGAATGTCTGGCATGAAGAAAAGCCGTACAAGCGCAAAAACGGCTAATGATCCTGATTCGAGGATAAATAAATCATTGCGTAAATGGAATTGTTAAAATGGTTGGAAAAATAATGTCTAGACCCGAAAAAAGAAAAACACCGGGTAAAAAAATGAAAACTACTACTTATAAAAAAGGTGGAGCAGTTAAGAAGAACATGGGTGGATCTATGGGTCAAGGTTATAATGCTAGACTAGATGAATCTATGGGAGCAAGAAATCCTGGAGCAAGTGGTTCTATGGCTGGTAGAAGAGCTATGAGCAAAGGCATGGAAAAATCTATGGGCAAAGGTGCTTACTCTGGAGCTAAAACTATGGCTGCTAGAGGCGGTGCAATTAAAAAAGCAAAAGGTGGAACAGCTAGAAAGAAATAGTTTATGGAAGATGTAACCGCGATTTACGCAATCCTAAAAAGATTGCGTGCGCGCAAGGAAAACTTAAAGAATGTAATAGCAGCAGGCTTGCCAACGATGGAAGCTTATGTTAAAGCAGTAGGTGAGCACACAGCTTACACAATAATGGAACAGGAGATTCAGGACCTGCAGAAAGATGAGGATAACGATGACAGAGAAGGAACTACCAAAGCGTAGATTTGCGCTTGAAGAAAGAGATTTGGCTATAGAAGCTGATGAAAATAATAAGATAGCTGAAGATAAAGAAAACCGTTTTCTTAAAAAGCTACAAGAAGATGCCACTGCTGACATAGAGCATTTACCTACCGATAAAGTATTGGAACGATTACCAAATCCTACCGGATGGCGTTTGTTAGTTTTACCGTACAAAGGTCAAGGTAAAACAAAAGGTGGTGTTATATTAACAGATAAGCACGTAGAAGAACGTGGTTATACAACAGTAACAGCTTTAGTTCTTAAAATGGGATCAGAGTGTTATAAAAATGAAGAGAGATTTCCAAACGGACCATGGTGCAAGAAAGGTGATTGGATTATATTTGGTCGCTATGC